>Ga0105048_10006410_pt1 | contig 18977 bp, 18 predicted proteins | sample MAT05_FD_78382 | JGI IMG/M metagenome (GOLD analysis project Ga0105048, IMG submission 78382) | Freshwater microbial communities from Lake Fryxell liftoff mats and glacier meltwater in Antarctica - MAT-05 | ecosystem: Environmental > Aquatic > Freshwater > Ice > Liftoff microbial mat | place... | reverse complement strand
ATTGGAATAACCAGCAAGGCAAAAAAAGTCAATTTGGTGGAGATGTAGAACAGACCACCAATGTAGGCCACCAGCAGAAAAAGCTCTTTAGATGCCGCTGATAACGTATTGGCAATGGAGCCTTCCACCTCCTGCACATCGGTCATGATGCGGGCAATGAGGTTGCCTTTTCGTTCATTGGAAAAATAGCCCAGGTGCAGCCGGATCGCCCGGTCGAAAACAGCCTCTCGCAAGCGAGCTACCATCCGCGCCTTGAATCCCTCTAACTGCCTTACCGACAAGTACTTGAACAGGTTATTCAACAATACCGACGCAACAATAATGATACACACAAACTGTAGCGCACCAACCTGTCCATATTGGCGAAAAATTTGAGCAAAGTAATATTGGAAAACATCAGTCAGCGAGGTGTCGAACGAAAGCGTTGGTGCAGGTTTATCCAGAATCTGGGTAACGTTGGCACTACTCACTTGATTAAACAATACATTGAGCAACGGAATGAGTAAGGTAAAATTTAGTACACCAAACAGGCTGGCCAACAAAGATGTCGTCAGAAACGGCCCCAGAAAGCGGCTCAGCGGACGGGCATACGACAGAATTCGAAAGTAGGTCTTCATTAACTACAAAAGTACGGCCTTCGCAAAGAGTTTACTATTTTCAAAACCTACTGCAACCCTTTCGGGTAGGCTTCCTGTCTTCATCAATAGATATTGTGTAATGCCTGTTGCCTTCTACGTAAGTATCAGAATTTACTGAGTGTGTAACATCGTGACAATCCTCAGAAATTCTCTTTAAACAAACCGGTTTGTATGTCGCTTCGCTCATTCCTTGTCAGCATGGTCTTGTGGCTTGCCTGCCTAGGCTGCGACCAGATCGGGGAGGATGTACAACCTGCTCAGGGAGAGCTAATTGCCTCCAACAACGAGTTATTAACCCTGCCCGATTCCCCTCTGGCTATCAATCTGAAGGCATTTTCAGATCCACAGATTGCAACAACATTTCGGCTGAGTCAGCTTCCCAAATCCGGCACAATATCGTTTACTCCAAAAGGGCTATTGCTTTACACCCCCGATCAATCATTTGTGGCAGGGGCCGACGGGTTCTCTATTTCGAGCGATGCACCGACATCAGGAAAAGCCCTCCCCCCTTTAACTTTTGAGGTGTCAATGGTCCCCGATGCCGATCAACTCCCTTGTAGTATGGGAGTAGCTGGCGATCAGGCGGAAACGGCGGCCAATACTCCCGTCACTATCAATGTTTTACAGAACGATATGTTCTGCAACGGCAGGCCCAATCCATCCACCCTCCAGATCGATACGCCCCCCACAACAGGAAGTGTGCGCATTTTGAACGGGCAGGTAGTGTATACACCAGCACCGAATTTTACGGGTCGCGAACGGTTCATTTACCGAGCGTGCCCAGTTAGCGGAAATGATTCTGACTGTCTTCTATCGGTGGTAACCGTAACGGTAAATGAAGTGATTACAAACTGCCAACTGAAACTCCAAAACGATCAGGTATTATTCAGGCCACGTTTTGCGACCGATTCACTGATCATTCCGGTATTGGCTAACGATCAGTTATGTAAAGAAAGCAGGTTATTGCCACTCACAATGACGGTAACTCCAACCGGTGGTTCAGCCTATTTTAACGCCAAAAAAGCGATCGTTTATAAGCCACGAGTAGGCACCATCACCGACCGAATCCATTACCGGCGGTGCAATGGCGCCCACTGTTTAGATGCCGTTGTGGCTATTACATTGGCTCAACCCGATGCCAGTTGCTTACTGAAAGCCAATAACAATTCGCTTAAACTGGTGTTAAGCCAACCAACTATTAACATACGCCGGGGTATAATTCCCATCAATGTGCTGGCCAATGATGATCTCTGCGTACCGCTTCGGTCGCTAACGATTAAAGAAAATTCAACGGGTGCTAACCTACAGGTATTATCTACCGGAATTATTAATTATACGCTGGAAACCAACCCGAAAGCAAAAGATCTTACATTTACGTATGAATTGATCGACATACGGGGAAAGGCTAGTTTGGCTACAGTGAAAATTAGTATCAAACCATAATAATTGTTGGTTGGCAGCCACCAATTATTACCTACCAAGCACTACCATAAAATGACCGAATCTGACTTGTTGCAGGCATGTCAGCGACATGATGTGCGGGCGCAAACGGCTTTATACAATTTGTACAAAAGTCGTTTGATGGGCCTGTGTCGTCGCTATGCCCGTAACAAGCCCGAAGCAGAAGATATGTTTCACGAGGGGTTCATCCGCATTTTTCAGCAACTCCACACCCTCAAACAATCTGACAAACTGCTGCCCTGGATGAAACGCGTAATGGTAAATACAGCCATAAATGTGTATCATAAGAACATAAAGCAACAGGCCGAATCAGCTCTCGAAGATGCCTGGCAACACGCTTCAGCCAATCTTTCTGACACGCTCTCCCGACTCAGTACGGAAGAGCTTCTAAACGTGATTGAACAACTGCCTGATGGTTACCGAATGGTATTTAACCTCTACGTGATCGACGGATACAACCATATTGAAATCTCCCGGCTATTGGACATTGCTGAGGGAACATCAAAATCGCAACTGGCACGGGCCAAGAGCCTACTTAAAACGAAACTCAAAACACTGGGTATAATCAATTATGAAGAATCCTGAAGCCGACCAACCCTATCCAAACGATTGGGATGATCTTTTTCGGCAGCGATTCGCCGAATTTCAATCCGAACCATCCGCCAATGCACTGACGCAGATTCTGGCAAGCCTACCCCGTGCAAGTTCTGCCTTTGACCGCCGAAAAGCGTGGTTCTTAGGCGGTTTGGGTTTGCTTTTACTTTTAGGTGGTTTCTGGTACGTTAGCCAACACACCTCACTGGTTTCAACTCAATTGACAACCAAGTCAATAGAAACTCGCCAACCGACCAAGGTATCGGCTAAGCGAACACGAGATGCCGCCACTACATCTCAAACCCAACTCTCCAGTAAAGCCAGCCAACCGCTGGCAAATGGGGTTTCTTCTGAAGCTATAACTCCGAACAACAAAAACGTAGGTTCTTCCGACAATAAAGTCGCAACTAATGCAAGCGACAAAACCGGAATTCATTCAGAAACTAAAACCGGAGTCGATCTCAGGGGTAAAACTGAAGCTTCTCCCCATAGGCAGGAATCACTTGCGTCTGCTCCCAGTAAAGCATCGTTGCCTACCGACCGAATGGATGATGTAGCTATTAAAAATACCGTAGCTACAGGGGTCGGGACTAATCGCCCTAAAACAATTATTAAACCATCAAGAACCGCTCCTAAATCAACCGCGTTGGCTAGAATCCGGCATTCTACCGGGTCAAACAAAGCCTTATCTGCCAGCAAAGGCCGAGTTTCTGGAGGAGATGAACTCGTTGGAACACAGGCCAAATCTTCTGCCAAAACGTCTCAAGCCAATACCGATCTGGCTGCTTCGCCTGCCAGTTTGACAAAAGAGCCGATGGCTCCGACAGGTAAGTCAAGCGAATGGCCCCAACAAATCGCGGATTCTCCGACATTGCCACAAACTGGGCAGCAGCAATCAGATCAAGAACTATTATTACCCGTTCCGCAGGCTGTTTCTCTCGCGTTTCTGGCTACCCAACCTCTGCAGCCTATCCGCTTAAGCCTTTCATTACCCGATATAACGCTGTCGGCATTACCTCAATCGGCCCCGCAACAGCCTGCTATGAGCCAGAAACGGCCCGTCGTTTTTGTTGGTATAATGCCCTTATATAGCTACCAGCAGATTGCTCCCATTATAACTGATGCTGTTTGGGTAAAAAATATACGAAGTCAGCAAGCACTGTCTAGTCATCGGGTTGGGCTGCGGTTGCAGGCAGGCATCGAATGGCCTCTGAGTAAGCGAATGTCTGTCAGGACCAGTCTTATTTATAATCAGTTGAACCAGCAAGTTAGCTACACTACGCCTTCAGAAAAGCCAGATTCCATTCGGGTCGAGCGAGTCGATGATAAAACGGTTCGGTTAACACCCTATTATTCCGACACGCAGGTGACACGCCAAACGAACTGGCATTACATGGGAATCGGTTCTGATCTGGTCTGGCAATTAGGGAAATTGGGCGCTTGGCGTCATTCTGTGAGTGCGGGTGCGTCAGTCGGAACTTACCTTGCTCAGGGAGCCAGCCAAACAACTCAGCCACTTTCAGGCTTTGTTCAGGCAGCCTACGGCATTGAGCGTCCGTTAACGCCTTCTGTTTGGCTTCGGATTGCCCCAACCGTACAATATGGCCTTTCCACCATCAGCGACTCTGATGGCTTGTTTCATATCCGTCCGTACACCTATGGGTTAACGATTAGCCTCAGGAAGTAGTAACGTTGAGACGCTTAAGTCAGGAGAAAGAAAAAACGCAAGGTGTGGTATGAAGGGAGAATTTGTTCTTACCACACCTTGCGTACTTAATCGTTTAGACACTAAACTCTTTTACCGCTTCAATAAAACACCGGGCCTTATCAGGGTCAGTGTCTGGATACACGCCGTGGCCGAGGTTAGCAATATATCGTTGGGTGCCAAACGCCTGAATCATTTGCTTCACTTCGGCACGAATCTGCGCAAAATCAGCGTACAGAACGCAGGGGTCCATGTTGCCTTGCACCGTTTTGCCGGGCATTAGTGCTCTGGATTCCGCAGGGTCCATGTTCCAGTCGAGCCCAACCACAGAACAACTCAGTTGCCCAATTTCTTGCCGGGCAAAGAATGCGCCCTTAGCAAAAACAGTAACAGATACTATTTCGCCCCCAGCCGGATCGTTCATGGCATCGCAAATCTGTTTGATGTACGGCAACGAGAATAGTCTGTACTGCTCTGGCGATAGAATACCGGCCCACGAATCGAAAATCTGTACCAGGTTGGCTCCCGCCCGTACCTGTGCCCGTAGGTATGCAATCGTGCTGTCGGTGATTCGCTGCAACAGTGCATGAGCAAACACCGGGTCCGTATAAAGCAGTTTTTTGGCGACAGAAAAAGTTTTTGATCCTTTGCCCTCGGTCATGTAGCAGAAAATAGTAAACGGTGCCCCGGCAAAACCAATTAGAGGAACCCGGTTATTCAACTCTTTTTTGGTTAACCGGATAGCATTCAGTACATACCCCAAATCGGTTTCGGGGTCAGCCACACGAAGTTGGTCGAGGTCGGCCATTGTATGGACCGTTTTCGGAAATACCGGTCCCCGCGCTTCAACCATCTCGTAGGGCAAGCCCATTGCTTCGGGTACCACCAAAATATCAGAGAAAATAATGGCCGCATCCACACCGAGCAAGTCGACCGGTTGAATGGTGACTTCGGCCGCTAACTCAGGCGTTTTGGCGAGCGTAATAAAATCCCCGGCCCGTTGGCGAACAGCACGATATTCGGCCAGCATCCGACCGGCCTGCCGCATCAACCAAACGGGTACCCGTTCCACAGTTTCGCCCCGGGCAGCGCGGAGCAACAAGTCGTTTTGCAAATTCATGGGGCAAAGATACAGACGTTCGTCGTTTGCTGCGCGTCAATTGCTTTGCGTCATTAGCTACGCGTCATTGATTATTATTAGGTCGTATTTCCCTAAATAACAATCAATGACGACTAATGACACGCAGCCAGTGACAACACACCATTATGCCAGCATTTGCTTGAACGTAGCGGCTCGGTTGCGGAAAAAGCCAACCGATTTCTCGCTGAATCGACTCCGGTCGCTACTCAGGTCATAAGCAGCAAGGTGGTCGGTAATGGTAGCATACCGTTCGATAAGCCGATCCCAACAGGCCGGTTGTCGGCAGTGGGACAGCACCAAACGGGCGCGGTTCAAGTACTTGTGTTGTTTAGCTGTCCAGGCAGCGCGTTCCATACAGGGCGCGTCAGAACTGTTCAGAAGAGCAGGCAGGGCAGCGGGTGAGGCTGTAGGTGTTAGTTGCGAAAGCAAAAACAAGCCTAATTCCACCTCAGACAATTGGCGGGCCGTAAGCGAAGCGGGCCGGGCTATTGTTTGAGCACCCCTGGCGAATGAAACGGAGGCAGATTGTGCGTTCATGACTATTAATTTTTTTGTTCGCTACAAATCTCCCCCCCTCAGAACATAATCTTCTTCCGTTGTTCTTTATTTTTGCAAAAAAATTCCTATGCCAATAACCCGCTCTGCCTTTCAACGCTATCGCCTGATCGACGAGGTGATTAGCCGCTATCCACGTCGCTATTCCAAGCAAAGACTATTCGAATTGTGCCAGGACAAGTGCGGTATTCGCTCGATTTCGTCGCTCGAAAAAGACATTCAGCGGATGCGCGAAGATCATGATGCACCCATCGCCTACGACAAGCGTACAAACGGTTATTATTATACCGATCCACAGTTCAGGCTATTGCAACTGATGCTCAACCCCGACGATATGGAAGCCCTCGACTATGCCCGCGAGGTGCTGGCTGCCACGCAGGGAGCCTCCGTTGCCGGCGAGCTGAGCAACGCTCTTCAGAAAGTGCGACAAAGCCTGGATATTATTCGGGAAGTAAAAACCGACATGCCTACGCGCCGGGTGGTGTATGTTGAGGAGCGAGTTTTAGGTGGAAACCGGCAATACGTACCCATTTTAGTAAGGGCTGTAAACCAGAACAAGCAAATTACGTTCCGGTACACTAAGCACGAAAGCGATCAGCCTGCCCCCGTCAGTAAGGAGATTTTACCACTTCGTACACTGCACCCAATCCTGCTCCGGGAAGTGAATGATAGCTGGTATGTGATTGGCTATTATGAAAGCACCGGCAAAGAACGCACCTTCGCTCTCGACCGTATGAGTGACCTCGAAATCACTGATGAGTTATGCAATGTGCCACCCGCCGTAATGACCAGCGTAAGTGAGTTGTTTGAGCATATTTTTGGGATTACCGATAGCAGCGGACCCGTTGAAGAGGTAATTCTATCCTTTACACCGTTGCGCGGCCGATACGTAAAAGCCAAGCCCATCCATCAGACTCAGGAAATTATTTTAGACACCGATACAGAATGCCGCGTTCGGCTCCGTTTAGCCCCCAACCGCGACCTGATGATGCACCTCCGCAGCTATGGAGAAGACCTGACTGTGATTCAGCCCGAAAGCCTCGTTCGGGCTATGAAGGAGTCACTTCGGGCAGCGCTGGCGAAGTATAATTAAGCTTTTCAAAACACCACTGTCCGGTTGTTGTAAATAAATACCCGGTCGTTGAAAACGATCTTCAGCGCTTTGGAGAGCACTAGTTTTTCCACATCACGCCCCATGGTGGCCATGTCGTTGGCCGTGTGCCGGTGATCGACCTCCTTCACATCCTGCGTAATAATTGGTCCCTCGTCCAAATCATTATTAACAAAATGGGCCGTTGCGCCAATGATTTTGACGCCCCGTTCGTGCGCTTGCCGATAGGGGCTTGCGCCTACAAAAGCGGGCAGAAATGAGTGGTGAATGTTGATAATCCGATTCGGGAAATTGTTTACAAAACCGGGAGTCAGCACGCGCATGTATTTGGCTAACACAATGTATTCGGGGTCATAAATGGCCAGCGTGCGTAAAATGGCTTCTTCATGTTCTTCGCGGGTTTTGTGTTCGTGCGAAATGTAATGAAACGGAATCCCAAACTTACTCACCAGCGGCTGTAGATGATTGTAATTGCTTACTACGGCCAGAATATCGGCATCCAGCTCATCAAACGCATACCGAATCAGCAACTCACCAAGACAATGGTGCTCTTTGGTAACCAGCAACACCACATTCTTTTTCTTTTTGGGATTGAGCCGCAAATTAATCGTGGGCGAGAGACCTTCGCTCAGTTGCACCAGTAAGGCAGCGCCATCGAGCTTGTCGAGCACAGAGGCCGTTTCAAACTCGGTACGCATGAAAAATTGCCCATCGGGGCTAACATATTCATCGTTGCGAATGATGTTGAGGCCCTGCCGAAACAGAACGCCCGTAACGTGATAAATGAGCCCCTTCTGGTCGGGGCCATCCATCAGTAAAATGTGTTTGGTTATATCGGTCATGCGGAGACGTAATCGTACAAGCTCCTCAAAGATACCGGCAAAGTCAAAAAAACGAACTTGCCTTACAGCATACTGCCCAAATCGACGCCTAAAACCTCCGAAAACGACGAATTGGTGGCCAAGCCCCCATCACCCTTCTGGTAGCGAAACCATTCGTGAGTTCGGTAATTATAAACGAACCCTTCCAGAATACCATAATCGTCTTCATCCATTAGTCGGATCACTTTTCTAAGATCATTGCGTTGCCCCTTGTTCTGACAAACTTCTATAATCACCTTGGTTTCCTCAGCAATTTGATCGTACAAAACGAGATCGGGAACCGCATGACCAGGGCCTTCGTCCAACGGTGTTTCGGGTAACGGAACTAATAGAATCGTTTTCTTATGGTAATATAAAATACCCAACTCTGTTGTGAGTCGGCTAATTACCAATTGATGATCCAAGGGTGAATTCGTGCCGTCGTCTTCATTGACCATAAAGGACTTATTCGTAAGGGGCTGATACATGGGGGTTTGATTTGTGAAAGCCGAGGTCTAATTTACATTTTTTTAACAGCACGTGCAACGCCAACGCGCTTACCTTGTCTTTGTTGTGAATTCGCCCGCTTCGGCGATCCGACTCAACCGACCCGGACCGATTGCTTGGAAACGAAACTGTACATAGACCGAACCATTGACCTTGTCGAACGCTGCAAACTCGGCGAACGCAAGGCCCAGTATGACCTGTATCGTCAATATGCAAAGGCGATGTACAACGTCAGCTTGCGAATCCTGAACCATGCCGCCGAGGCTGAGGATTCGTTGCAGGAAGCTTTTTTAGACGCATTCAACCATATTCAGTCGTTTCGGGGACAGAGTACGTTTGGTGCGTGGCTGAAGCAAATTGTTGTGAACCGGGCCATCAATCACCTTCGAAGTCGGCGGGTTGAATTTGTTGAGTTGGACACAACTCGTACCAATGAGGATGGTGGTGCGGATTGGGCCGACACCGAACCCTACGACGAAGCCAGCATTGCTTTTGATGTTGAACGGGTTCGGCTGGCCATGCAACAATTATCGGAAGGTTACCGAGTGGTGTTATCCCTGTATTTGTTTGAAGGATACGACCACGAGGAAATCGGCCAGATTCTGAGTATCAGCGAAACCACGTCCCGCACCCAATTTATGCGGGGCCGAAAACGGCTGGTTGATTTACTGGCCTCCTGTTAGATGTCTTTTCAAACACCTTGACTATGGTTGAACAACTACAATCAGAGATACTTTTTAGCGTATGAAAAATAACCTTGAACGATTCATCCGCGACAATCGCGAGGCTTTCGATGCCGACGAACCATCGATCGACTTGTGGGCGCGTATTGAGCCGGGTATCACCCAGCCCGAACTACAGTCGGATGCTGAACCAGTAACGCACCAGGTTAAAATGGGTTTTGTTGGCAACGAAGCCCCCGAGCCTATTCGAAAACCGCTCAATGGCAAACCGTTTGTGGGTAAGCAACGGGGCTGGGGTTTCAACTGGTGGGCAGCGGCATCGGTAGCCATGTTGCTACTGACGGGGGGCTTCTGGTTTCTCAATCATCAATATGGCGTAACGGAACAGCCCGAAGTAGTGGCCGTTAGCCCAAGCTACGCTAAGGAATTTGTGCAGTATGCCCGCCTGGTAGACGAAAAACAGGCCGAATTGAAGGCTATGACTATCAGCAATCCGGCCCTGTATGAAGCCTTTGCTAACGACCTCAATCGACTGGAACGAAGCTACCAGACGTTGAAAGCTGACCTGCCCGAAAACCCCAATCAGGAGACGCTGGTGCAGGCTATGATTCAAAATTTGCAATTGCAAATTGACCTCCTGAATGAACAGTTGCGCGTGATTCAGCGCATGAAAGAACAAAACAACAACACTAATGAACACCTTATTTAAAACAACGTTTCTGCTGCTGATGCCCCTATCACTGGTGGCGGCCAACAGCCCTGGAAACGATGGACTGGGGGGTATTGAAAAAAAACGTACCATTATCAAAATGTATGATGTCGACCAAAAAGATAAGCTACTGGTCGACAACCAGTTTGGGCAGGTTAACGTTATTCTTTGGGATAAAAGTGAGATCCGGGTGCAGATCATCATCACGGCCAACGCCAGCACCGACGACCGAGCGCACGAGTACCTCAACTCGGTCGAAATTACCGACAAGCGGGAGGGCGATCAGATTGTTCTGCGCACCGAACTGCAAAAGAGATCGTCATCCTGGGGCAGTTGGAGTAACGGAAACGGCGAAAAACAGTATGTCCGAATCGACTACACCGTACAAATGCCCCGTAATAATGCACTGTCAGTACGCAACAAGTTCGGCAATACCAACGTAGCTTCGTTCCGTGCTCCGCTCAATATCTACACTCGCTACGGCAACTTCACCGCCGACCAGCTCACTGGTAGCCAGAACGATATAGACGTAGCTTACGGCAACGCTGATATTCGCAACATTGAAGGAGGAAAATTAGCCATTGCCTATTCCAATCTTGATCTTGAGAAAGCTAATGTACTGGTGCTGAACAATAGATTTGGGAAACTTAAAATTGGCGAAGTGGGTAAGATCGATGCTAAAATCAGCTATTCTGGAGCCAGCATTGGTACCCTCAGGGAGTCGTGCAAAATGCAACTTGATTTCTCCGGTGGCTTCCGAATTGGTCAGCTCAATTCGGCAGACCATGTTGATATTCAGGCCAATTATTCATCAGTAGCTCTGCCGCTTAATGCCGAATCCGGTTACGATTTCGATGTCTCAGTAACCTATGGAGGGTTTAATTACCCCAACGGACAAAGCCTTCTGTTCACTACACAGCCAGGTAACAACACCAGCCCTGGCAAATGTAAACAGTATACCGGCAAGATCGGGACCGGTTCTGGCCCTCGCATTCGGGTAGTTTCAAAATTCGGGGATGTGAATTTCCGATGATGTTAGAACCGCACGGGCTGCCCGTGCGGTTCTAATCGTTTCAGGTCAACAACTCCACGACCTCACTCCACTTCGGAAATTGGTTTAGCATCGTTTCCCGGTCGGCTAGTTCAAAGTCGGCAAAGTCGAAACCGGGGGCAACGGTGCAGCCAACTAGTGAAAACTCAACCCCTTCGGCGGGTTTCGACCCAAACCAACAGCCAGCAGGTACTACGGCCTGAAAAACCTCGCCTGCTTCGGGGTTATTACCCAACCGAATTATAGACAGTTTGTTAAAGGGCGTAATAACGTACACATTCAACGGACCACCCGCATAAAAATGCCAAACCTCATCGGCTTGAATCCGGTGAAGCATGGACCGGTGATGACCCTCCAGCAGAAAATAAATCGCTGTACTGAATGGCCGTGCCCCCGAAAAACGATCTGGCAAAGCAGCACGATCGATCTGTTCAGCCGACCGGTAGGTTTCGGCATAAAAGCCGCCCTCCGGGTGAGGTTGCATCTGGTAAGCCCGAACGTAATCAGCAGCAGTCATGCGTTAATTATTCGCTTTCACAACAGTTGTAAAGTCCCGCGATTTGAGCGAAGCTCCGCCAATGAGGCCACCGTCAACATCAGGTTGGGCAAAAAGCTCAACCGCGTTTTGGGCGTTGGCGCTACCGCCGTACAGGATAGACGTGTTTTGAGCCACTTCTTCGCCATATTGACTGGCCAGATGTTGACGGAGGGCCAGGTGCATATCCTGCGCCTGTTGCGATGAAGCCGTAAGACCCGTACCGATGGCCCAGATAGGCTCATAAGCGATCACAATGTTGGCAAACTGCTCAGGAGTCAAATGAAATAAACTTTGCGTAAGCTGCTCTTTCACAAAGCCCACATAATCGCCACCCTCACGCATTTCGAGCGACTCACCACAACAAAAAATAGGCGTCAGCCCATTTGCCAGAGCGGCATCGACTTTCTCGGCCAATTGAGCATTGCTTTCGTTGAAATACTGCCGACGCTCGCTATGTCCTACAATCACATAATTAACCCCGATTGACTGGAGCATTGACGCCGAAATCTCGCCAGTGTAGGCACCCGATACCTTTTCGTGGCAGTTTTGCGCCCCCAACGAAATGCGGCCACCTACAGGAACATATTGTTTCAGGGTGGTCAGAAACAGCGACGGCGGACAAAGAACTACTTCCGTTTGTCCTGTAACCTCATCTTTTACCATGTTAACAACCTCGGAAACTAATGCTATTGCATCGTCGTAGGTTTTATTCATTTTCCAGTTACCAGCAACTATTCGCTTGCGCATAGACAATTTTAATGAGTGAAATACCGGGCAAAATTAGCGCTTTTGCAGTAACCAATGCACTTTGAACTAAATTGCTGACTCTCAATATGCTCATACTAAAAAAGCCTGACGGCCATTCATCAAAACATTCGGTGTTAAGAGCGGATTTTTTAGTAAATTTCCGATGTTCTACCAACGAATATGAAAGCGTTTCTACTGATTGTAGGGTGGGTATTGTTTATGGGTGGTTTTACGCAAGCCACTCCTGACAAACGCATACCTGACAAAGACCAATTTGGTTTTTTCCTGTCGGGCAATCGAACCTGGGCTCGTATTCCATTCCAGCTCCATTCTAATCTGATCATCATACCAATTCGGATCAATAATTCTGATACGCTTCGTTTTATTTTAGATACGGGTGTAAGTAGCACTATCGTAACCGATCCGGCAGCTATTAACAGGCAAAAACTCACCTTTACCCGCAAAATAAAACTTTCGGGGGCAGGCGAAGGAGGAAACCTCACGGCTTCAGTGGCTATCGACAACCAGTTAAGTGTTGGGTATCTTCGGGCCAATCACCATAATATAGTAGTGCTCGACGATGACGTACTGAAACTATCTGAATACGTTGGCGTTCCGATTCACGGCATTTTTGGATACGATCTCTTCAACAGTTTTGTTGTTACCATCGACTTTCAGTTACGCGAAATAACGCTAACCCGACCTAGTAAGTTTAAATATCGCAAGCGAATGGGCGAACAGTATCCTATTGTGATTCAGGGTACTAAGCCTTATACCGACGCGATGGTGCTTGTTGAGGGCACAAAGACCACACCTCTTCGGGTGATTCTCGACACGGGTGCCGGCCATGCCTTACTCCTCGATCGTACTCGCCATCCCGAAAGCCTGCCCCTCCCCGACCGTATTATCCGGGCGCAGCTTGGCCGGGGTCTTAGCGGAGTCATCAACGGAAGTATGGGCCGGTTACAGAAAATCCGGTTCGGGCGATTCGAGATGAACAACATTCTGGCTTCATTCCCCGATAGCTTGGCATTTGGCGCCAAACTCATCAATACACCACAACGCATTGGCAATGTGGGTTGTGAACTGCTCCGGCGATTTAGAGTAACCTTTAATTACCAGGATAAATACATTATCGTAAAGCCCATCAAAAAAATCATGAAGGAGTCGTTTGAACACGACATGAGCGGGGTGGAATTAAAGGCAAAAGGAGCGCAGTTAAAGACTTACTACATTGGGCGCGTTATTGAAGGCTCTCCGGCAGATTTGGCCGGCTTGGTTGAAGGGGATGAACTGATGTTTATTAATAATGCAGCTGCTGGAGAAATGACAATCAGCGACATTTACAAGCTCCTGCAACGGGGCGAAGGCAAGGAGGTAATAATGGTAGTTAGGCGCAACGGTCAAATGGCGTTGGCGCAATTCACGCTTAAACGAATCATATAAAAAGACGCTGCGTAGTGGTTTGTAGAGACTAGATCAATCTAAAAAGTCTAGCCTTTATAAACCATTACGCAGCGTCTTGTAGCTGTTAGCAGCTTTATTATCTTGGCGATACAACGATACGACCCGACAATGTGCCACGCTCGGCAGCTTTTAGTAAGGTTGCTTCGATACCGTTTTTATTGATCGTCTTGATAGCAGAAGTGGCCACTTTCATTGTGATCCACTCACCTGTTGATTCCAGGAAGAAACGCTTCTTCTGGAGGTTTGGAAAGAATTTACGCTTCGTTTTATTGTTAGCGTGCGAGACGTTATTTCCCGAGCGCGTCCGCTTTCCTGTTAATTGACAAACTCTGGCCATGACCGTGCTATTTTCCTTTTGAGGGCGCAAAATTGGTGAATTATCTGGTAATCTGCAATCTACTTCTCTATTTTTTTATAACTGTAGGGGCAATGACGACAAGCATTCTTGCAACAGTAACCCCTTTTGAGGTGATACGAGGCCGTAAACACCAGAAATCCATCGTCGGTGAAGTAATATTCATCGTCTTCAAGCCCGTCTACTTTTCGTTTCTTCTGGTGGGAATTCATCGGTAATTGTTGGTTGTTAAAATTGGTCGTAATTTTGAAGGAAACCAACTGTTCGGTCTTATTGTTGTCAGAATCAGGGCAAATAGTCACTTTTGGGCAATTTTTTAATCTTGAAAAATGGAAACGATGCTCACCACCTCACTCTCGCAACACGTCATTGACCTGGAAGACCGCTACGGAGCTCATAACTACCACCCGCTACCTGTTGTATTAACACGCGGTGAAGGTACTTTCGTTTGGGATGTCGATGGAAATCGTTATTTCGATTTCCTATCAGCCTATAGTGCTGTTAGCCAGGGGCATTGCCATCCGCGCATAGTTGGAGCCATGATTGAGCAGGCTCAGCGGCTTACTCTTACCTCGCGGGCATTCTATAACGATCAGCTGGGGATATGCGAAAAATTCCTGTGTGAGTTTTTTGGCTACGACAAAGTCTTAATGATGAATGCTGGTGTTGAAGGGGGCGAAACAGCGTTGAAGTTAGCCCGCAAATGGGGGTATAAAGTGAAGGGCTTGCCACAGAATCAGGCAAAAATGGTATTTGCTGAAGGAAACTTCTGGGGTCGTACTATTGCCGCAATTTCTTCGTCTAATGATGCCAGCAGTACCAACGATTTTGGTCCGCTCCTACCCGGATATCTGCAAGTACCTTACAATGATCTTACGGCTTTAGAAGATTTATTTAAAGTTGATCCCACCATTGTGGGTTTCATGGTTGAGCCCATTCAGGGCGAAGCAGGGGTCGTTGTCCCTGATGAGGGTTATCTGCGGGGCATACGCGCCCTCTGCACCCAATACAATGTCCTTTTTATTGCCGATGAGGTGCAAACGGGTATTGGCCGCACGGGTCGTAGACTTGCCTGCGACCATGAGGGCGTAAAACCTGACCTGCTGGTTCTGGGGAAAGCGCTTTCGGGTGGCACCATGCCTGTTTCGGCAGTGTTGGCCAGCAACGAAATCATGCTAACGCTAAAACCTGGCGAACATGGCTCTACCTACGGCGGCAATCCTTTGGCTTGTGCTGTAACGGTGGCAGCTCTGCAAGTTGTTGAGGATGAGCAGTTGGCGGAAAATGCCGAAGCAATGGGGCAAATTTTCCGCGACCGGATGAATGCCCTTCGCGCCAAAAGCGATCTGGTTATGCTGGTGCGTGGAAAGGGTTTGCTCAATGCCATTGTAATTGCCTCGCGCCCAGCCTTTGGCGAACAAACGGCCTGGGAGCTCTGCCTGCGGTTCCGCGACAATGGTCTGCTTTGCAAACCCACCCACGGCGACAAAATTCGGTTCGCGCCCCCGCTTGTTATTACGGAAGAGCAGATGCACGAAGCCTGTGACATAATTGAGCAAACGGTGCTGAATTTTTAAGCCGTCAGGCTTGACATTGCCAGAAAGAGATTGCAGATTTGCAATCTCAAGCGGGAGTAGCTCAGTCGGTAGAGCGGCAGCTTCCCAAGCTGCAGGCCGTGGGTTCGAGACCCATTTCCCGCTCACTCATAATCAGGCACTTATCAGAAATGGTAAGTGCTTTTTTTAATTTTCCTAACACGTTTCCTAACACAAGTAGAGCAATCCCCCTACTGGTTCGGGCTTGACAAGCATCGCTGAAGTTTTAAACCTTATCTTGTGCGCACGGGCGACGGTCGGCCGCTGCCGCCCCAATTTGTTTCTTAATCAGCAGCGGTTACAGACAGACATTTTTCAAATTCCATGCCTGCACAAAACACTGTTTGTTAGGGTGCATTGGAAACGATAGCGTATACATTGAACTTCGAACAAAAAACAAGACGACAACACTTGAAAAATTAACCCAACAGACAACGATTTGACAAATTCATAATTTTTATACTCCGAACTCAAACTTATTGAAAATTCAGTCATTAATGCCATAGAAGCGGGCCGTTTCAAGAGTGGGTTGAAACGGCCCGCTTTTTTATTTATACCTGCTTCACAGCACGCAATGAGCCGGTTTTGAGTAGTTATTGGGTAAAAAAGTGGTTGGTGTAATAAATCCTTGAATTGATTTCGATGCGCTACCCATACCTGCTTTTTGCCTTACTCCTCAGTTCGCAAACCAATGCCTTTGCACAATCGGGCCCGTTTCCCAACGGCACCAAGCGCGTGTTGTTTCTGGGCAACAGCATCACTTATGCCGGTATGTACGTGACCGATGTGGAAGCTTATATCCTTACCCATTACCCCAAACAATCGTACGAGTTTATCAACGTGGGTTTGCCTAGCGAAACCGTTTCGGGACTGAGCGAACCCAATCATGCCGATGGCCGATTTCCGCGCCCCGATCTGCACGAACGGCTCAGCCGCGTTCTGGCCCAAACCAAGCCCGACGTGGTGTTTGCCTGCTATGGCATGAACGACGGCATTTATTTACCCCTGAACGAAGCTCGTTTTCGAGCGTACCGCGACGGTATGAAATGGCTGCATGCAGAACTGGATAAGGCAGGTGCCAAACGGATAATCTTTCTAACCCCACCCGTTCACGACGATGCCAAACTCCGCATGCAAGGGTACAACCGCACGCTGGATGCCTATGCCACCTGGCTGCTGGCTCAACGTGATTCGTTGCGCTGGGATGTAGCGGATCTGCATTTCCCCATGAACAAGTACCTAAGCGAGAAACGAGCCACCGACACTACATTCAAGCTGGCGGCCGACGGCGTTCACGTGGGCGATGTGGGCCACTGGCTCATGGCCAGGCAAATTCTGCAATTCCTCGGCGAAAACGTTGCCGATGCCCCTGATGTCCAAACTACCTTACGGGCAAACGCCCGCAGCAAAGAGGTCTTGACACTGGTGAGTCAGCGGCAGGCGCTGATGAAAGATGCCTGGCTCAATGCAACGGGCCACAAACGCCCCGACATGGCACCCGGCCTGCCCATGACCGAGGCTCGGCGACTGTATGATGACCTCGACAAACGGATTCACGCTACTGTTGCGGGTACCGCTGCCAAACGCGTACGGATTGCCTGCATCGGCAATAGCATTACGCAGGGTGCCCGCTTACGCTATCCCTCGTTCGAGTCGTATCCGGCTCAGTTGCAGCGACTGCTGGGGTACGATTACGAAGTGCTTAACTTCGGGGTGAGCGGCCGTACATTGATGAACACGACCGCTGCGGCCTATCAAACCACCAAGGCCTATACCGACGCTCTCGACAGTAATCCCGATATTGTTACCATTAAGCTGGGAACCAACGACAGCCGGATACCCTACCGGGCGATGGTTACCGACAGCTTTGTTACCCAGTATAAATCGCTGATTCGTTCACTGAAGCAGTTACCGTTGCACCCGCGCATTATTCTGCTGTTGCCCGCAGCTTCGTACCTGACCGATACAACCAAACAAACCGATGCCGCTATCACCAAACTCATCATTCCCCGCATTCGGCAGGTCGCCTACGACGAAAAACTGGAACTGATCGACCTGCACGCCATCACCTTACAAAAGGATTCGTTGTTTCCCGACCAGCTACACCCTACTGCTGCCGGGGCCACCATCATTGCCCAACGACTGCACGAAGCCCTGGCCAGCAAAACGGTAAACGGATTCGACAGTTTTCAGCGTCTGAAAGTGCCTTATACGGTATCCTCTTTTCACGGTTACGACTGCGCCGATTTCACGTTTCAGGGCCGCTCGGCCAAGGTTGTCAAGCCACGGGTGGTAGCCGCCGGTGCCCCCTGGATCTGGCGGGCCCGGTTCTGGGGACATGAACCGCAAACCGATATAGCCTTACTAGACAGAGGCTTTCACCTGGTGTATTGCGACCCGGCGGAGCTATTCGGCAATGTGGAGGCTGTCAAGCTGTGGGACAGCTTTTATCAGCTCATGCAAGAGGTCGGTTTGTCTAAAAAAGTGGTGCTGGAAGGCATGAGCCGGGGAGCAGTTTATGCCTACAATTGGGCCGCTCAAAACCCCAAAAAAGTGGCTTGTGTCTATGCCGATGCACCTGTTCTGGATTTGCGAAGCTGGCCCGGTGGCAAAGGCAGTGGCAAGGGTAGCCCCGCCGACTGGGAAATCCTCAAAAAAGACTACCGCCTTACAACAGAGCAGGACATAGCCGGTTTTAAAAATAGCCCGCTCGACAAGGTTGCCGCTATTGTTAAAGGCAGATACCCCATGCTCCACGTTGTTGGCGACGATGATGATCTGGTTCCTGTAACGGAGAACACCACCCCCTTCGAACAGCAGGTAAAAGCGCTGGGTGGCACTATCCAGGTCATTCACAAACCGGGCATAAAGCATCATCCCCACAGCCTGCCGAACCCGCAGCCAATCGTCGATTTTATTCTGGCCGCTGTGGCCAATCAGTGAATTTTTGTACAATCAGTCAGTTAAACCCAAACAGAATCGGGAAGATAAAGACCACAATGATTGTCCATAAGCAGTAAAACAAAGTAAAGTAGTACGAAATTAAGAACCAACGCAGTAGCCATTTTCTTGAGGGTAATTTTGCTGACGTACTGTTTTAACTACTCAACCAGTGCATCCAAGAAACTATCTGTACTTTCGGCGAGGTATTCAGTTCGTAAAATCGAGGTTTTCGGTGATCCGCTTTCCTTGTTTTTCGAGGGTATCCATGTAAAGTCCGATTCGATACTCGGCCTCATCCAGATTGGTGTTGTTGAGGT
>Ga0105048_10006407_pt1 | contig 18979 bp, 16 predicted proteins | sample MAT05_FD_78382 | JGI IMG/M metagenome (GOLD analysis project Ga0105048, IMG submission 78382) | Freshwater microbial communities from Lake Fryxell liftoff mats and glacier meltwater in Antarctica - MAT-05 | ecosystem: Environmental > Aquatic > Freshwater > Ice > Liftoff microbial mat | place... | reverse complement strand
CCGGTGATGATCGTCGCGATCAGGATCGGCACGATGATGCTCTTGATCAGCGTGATGAACGCCTTCGAGAGAAAGTGAAACAGCTCGTACGCCGCGGGGAAGCGATCTTGCGGCAGAAAGCCGCCGAACAGCACGCCGAGCAGCAGCGCAAGAAAGACGATGCCAGTGGCGTGGCGCTGCGCGAACGACTTGCGCGGCGCAGCGGGCGGCGTGCCCACGCTCATGGTGCTGCTCGCGCTCGGCGTGACGGAAGCCGTCGCCATCAGCCCTCGGCCACGAGCTTCGCGTAGCGCGGCTCCCAAGTATCGGCGGCGATTCGCGCGCGCAGCGCGTCATCGGTCGCCGGCGGCGCGAGGCCCTCCGCGACGGCGATGTGGGCGACGCGCAGCGCGACGTTCGCGGTCACCTCGCGCAACCGCGTGAGCCGCGGATAGAGCGCGTGTTCGCCGAGCTCCTGGTCGGTGAGCGACTCCGCGAGCGCATGGGCGGCGGCGAGGAACATGCCCTCGCTGACGGTGCGCGCGCCAGAGACCAGCGCGCCCTTCCCGACGCCAGGAAAGATCCACACGTTGTTGCCCTGCGCGACGCGGTGCAGCCGCCCTTCGTGGCGCACATCGGGGAATGGACTGCCGGTCGCGACGAGCACGCGTCCCTTCGCCCAGCGCACCACGTCCGCGGGATCGGCCTCGCTCGTCGAGGTCGGATTCGACAGCGGAAAGATGACGGGCAGCTCACACACCTCCACCATCGCGCGAACCACCAGCTCGTCGAAGATGCGCGGCTGCCCAGTGGTGCCGACCAGCGCCGTCGGACGCAGCTTGTGCACGTAGTCGGCGATCGACATCCCGTGCTGCTCGACGCCGACCGCGCGCGCCAGCGAAGTCGGCCACGCGAGCTCGGCCTTGTACGTGTCGCGGCTCGGGCGGCTCTCGACCAGCAGGCCTTGCGAGTCGAGCACCGCGACCGATCGCACGAGCGCGTCGCCGCTCAGTCCCGCTGCAGCGAGCTCGCGCCGCACCAGCCGTCCGATGCCGAGCCCGGCGGTGCCCGCGCCGACGACCAGCACGCGCTGATCGCGCAGCGGAATCCCGCTCTTGCGCGCCGCGCCGAGGATCCCCGCGAGCGCCACCGCGGCCGTCCCCTCGATGTCGTCGTTGAACGAGAGCACGCGCGCGCGATGGCGCTCGAGCACGTCGATCGCGTTCTGCTTCTTGAAGTCTTCCCACTGCAGCAGCACGCCCGGATAGCGCTCCACCAGCGCATCGACGAGCTCGTCGACCAGCGACTCGTATTCGGGCCCGCGCAGGCGGCGCGCGCGGTGGCCGACGTAGCTCGCGTCCTCGAGCAGCTCGGTGTTGTCGGTGCCGACATCGATGCTGATCGGCAGCACCTCGTGCGGACTGAGCCCCGCCGCGACGACGTAGAGCGCGAGCTTGCCGACGGGGATCCCGACGCCGCCCGCGCCGAGATCGCCGAGGCCGAGGATGCGCTCGTTGTCCGTCGCGACGACGAGCCGCACCTTCGGCGGCGCGTTGGCGAGCACCTCGCGGATCCGTCCGCGATGTTGCGGCGTAATCCACAGGCCGCGCGGGCGGCGCGGGATGCGGCTCCAGCGCTGACACGCGGCGCCGACGGTCGGCGTGTAGACGATAGGCATCATGTCTTCGACGTGGTCGTGCAGGAGCCGGTAGTAGAGAGTCTGGTTGCGCTCTTCGATGCTCGCGAGCGTGACGTAGCGCTCGAGCGGCTCGTCGTGCGAGAGCACCTGCGCGCGCGCCACCGAGACCTGCTCTTCGAGGCTCTGCACGGCGGCAGGAAGCAGCCCATCGATGCCGAGCGCCGCGCGCTCGTCGTGCGTGAAGGCGAGATCGCGATTGACGCGCGGGTCGTCGAGCACGGCTCGGCCACGCGCGGAGACAGCGAGGGAGATGTCAGACATGGCCCCCTCCTACCACGGTCGCGCGGCCGAGCATCGCGTGTTCCGCTGACCGCGCACCCGCGGCATCCGCTGACCGCGCATACGCCGCATCCGCTGACCGCGCGTCCGCATCCGCACACCGCCCGCGAGACCCAGCAACGCGAGCGCGAGCCAGACGAGGTGCGGCTGCCTCGCGCGCGAAGACGCGCCGAGCTGGCAGTCACAGCCGGCGCTCGGTGGTGGTGGCGGTGGTGGTGGCGGCGTCGGGCCGAGATCGACGGGCATCTCGAGCGACGCCGGATCGGAGCAGCTCTCTGCTACGCCGACCCCAGCGGGATCGACGAGAAATGCGGTCGGCGTCGACCACGCGCTCCAGGCGAGGGCGCGATCGCGGTAGCGGACGCGCCAGCAGTAGAAGCGTCCGGCGACGAGTCCGTCGATCGGCTCATCGCTGAGGTCGTCACTGGCTTGGGTGTCGAGCCCGCCGTACCAGTTTTCGTGGCCGCGGTAGTGCTCCGCTGTGGTCCGCGTGAAGTCGTCGCAGCGCTCGCTGATCTGCCAGTGCGTCGCGCCGTGAAGATCGCCATCGGAGTCGACGAACCCAGAAGCAGCGAGCGTGTTGCACTCGGCGCGCACGCGCCCGCGCGGCATCGACGGCACGGGCGTGCTCGGCAGCTCGTTGAAGCGGCGCACGGTGATGTCGTCGCGCAGCGCGTTGTCGCGCGGAGTCAGCTCGTTGCCGCGGCTGTAGCGGCGCACGCGAAACGAGGGCGCGGTGCCGGGCGTGACGTCGACGAGGACGAAGCCCCACTCGTCCTGGCTGACGCTGACCTCTGCGACGTCGCGTTGATCGGCGTATTCGCCCCAGTAGTCGATGTTGCCGCCGGCGCTCGCGACGTTGACCCACAGGTGGCTGGCGTCGCGCGACTCACCGCGCGAGTAGCCGTGCGTGTGACCGTAGAAGTGGACGCTCGGCTTGCCGCACTCGGTGCTGAAGCGGTTCATCCGCTCGACCACCGTCGAGGTGAGCGGCGTCTCACCGGTCCGCCACAGCTCGGAGCGGTGCGCGTGGTGGAGCGAGACGAACACGAAGTCGATGGTGTCGTCGGTGCACGCCTCGCGCACCGCGCCTTCGAAGAAGTCTGCCTGCTCACCGACCAGTAAGAACAGGTTCGAATCGAGCCCGATCACGCGCACGTTCGCGTAGTCCATCGCCCACCATTGGTCGGGATGCTCGACCGAGCCATTCGCAGGCAAATGGAAGTAGCGATAGTAGTGCTCGCTGTCGTTCTCGTGATTGCCGAGCACTGGATAGAACGGGACGTTCGCCATCAGCGCGGCGCCAGGCGCGAAGAACTCAGTCGCCCAGGACTCGTAGAGCCTGCCATCGTCGACGAGATCGCCCGGTACCAAGACGAACGCGAGCGCGGTGTCGAGCTCGGGGCCGAACGTGGTCGTCGCGAAGTCGATGATGCCGTCGTGCACGACCTGCCGATAGACATCGGGATTGGCGCGATCGATCTGCATGTCGCTCATCGCGACGATCCGGAATGGCGTGTCGGCGTCGCGCGCGGGCGGCGTGGTGAAGTGCGCGATCTCGCTCATCGCGCTCCCCGTCTCCGCACGATAGAAGTAGCGGGTCGCCGGCAGCAGCCCGGTGAGCTCGACCTCGTGCAGCCGGATCGCGCCGACGCTCGGCTGGGTCGTGCCGGCGGCGCGCTCGCCGAGGCTCATCGACGTCCCGAACGCGACTGCGCTCTCTTCGCCGCTGCTCGTCTCCCACAAGATCCACGCGCGGCTCGGCGTGGTGTCCTGCACGTAAGGCGCGACGTGAAAGTCTTGCGCAGAGGCAGGCGACGCGAGCCCGACGAGCGTCACGGCGACGAACAACGCCGACGCCGCGCGGCGACCAACCAACAGCGCCGACGCTGCGCGGCGACTGACCATCAATGCACCGCCCCGACGCGATCGGCGAGCGCGACCGGCGCGCCACCGCGACGCGGATCACTCGCGCCGATCAGCGTGCCGTCCGCGGCGACGAAGATCGCCTGCACATCGCCCTGCAGCGGCTGCGCCTCGGGGCGCTCGAGCAGCGCGTGACCCATCGCCGTGAGCTCCGCGACGACGGCGGCGTCGAGCCCGCCGCGCTCGTAAGTCAGCTGATCGGGCAGGTGCTGGTGGTGCAGGCGCGGGGCAGCGAGCGCCTCGCGCGGCGTCATGCCGAACGTGATGAAGTTCTCGATGACCTGCGCGACCGAGCTGATGATCGTCGGCCCGCCGGGACTGCCGAGGACGAGCCGCACCCGGCCGCTCGTGGCGTCGCTCACGATCGTCGGCGCCATCGACGACAACATGCGCTTGCGCGGCGCGATGCCGTTCGCCTCGCCCATCACCAGGCCATATTGGTTCGCCTGACCCGGCGTCGCGCTGAAGTCGTCCATCTCGTTGTTGAGGAAGAAGCCGGCGCCATCGACGACGACGCGACCGCCATAGAGCGAGTTGATGGTGGTGGTGACGGCGACCGCGTTGCCCTCGCCGTCGACGATCGCGTAGTGCGTCGTGTGCGTGCCTTCGCGCGGCGTGTTGGCGATCGCCGGCACTGGTAGACCGGGCTGTACGGTGCTCGACGGCGACGCGTGCGCCGGGTCGATTGTCGCGCGGCGCGCGTCGAGGTAGGCGGCGGAGACGAGCGTCTCCGTCGGCACCGCGACGAAGTCCGGGTCGCCAATGAGCGCATTGCGATCCGCGAACGCGCGGCGCGAGGCCTCTGCGAACAGATGCGCGTGGGTCGCGCTGTGATAGCCAAGCGCTTCGACGTGAGACGGCTCCATCATCGCGAGGATCGCGCCGATGGTGACGCCGCCGGAGGACGGCGGGCCCATGCTGTCGACGACGTGACCGTGGACGCGCACCGACACCGGCGCGCGCCACACCGCGCGGTAGCTCGCGAGATCGTCTGCGGTGATCAGCCCACGCCCGCGCACCATCTCGCGCGCGACCCGCTGCGCCGTGCGCCCGCGGTAAAAGCCATCGGCGCCCTGATCGCGGATACGCGCGAGCGTCTGCGCGAGATCGCGCTGCACCAGCACATCACCGACGCGCAGCACATGGCCGCCCGCGAGGAAGATGCGCGCGGTCTGCGGATAGCGCGCGAACACCGTGTCGCCCATGCGCGCGAACGAGAACGCGAGCCGGTCGTGCACGACGAGCCGCTCCGCGAGCGCGATGGCCGGCGCGAGGAGCTCACGCCACGGGAGCGAGCCGTGACGGCGATGCAGCTCCCACATCCCCATCACGCTGCCCGGCACGCCGGCCGCGCGATGCCCGAGCGCCGCGTCCGGGAGGAGATGCCCGTCCGCGTCGAGGAACATGTCGCGCGTCGCAGCGGCGGGCGCGGTCTCGCGAAAGTCGAGCGACGACGTCACGCCCTCCTTCGTGCGCGCGACGAGAAAGCCGCCACCGCCGAGGTTCCCCGCCTCCGGGTTCACCACCGCGAGCGCGAAGTGCACCGCGACCACCGCGTCGAAGGCGTTTCCACCGCGGCGCAACATCTCGACGCCGACCTCGCTGGCGATGCGATCGGTCGACGCCACCATGCCCGCGCGCGAGCGGGCCGAGGCGACGTCGTCCGGCGTGTAGCGCCAGCTCGGTAGAAAGGCGCGGTCGTGCGTATTCTGCGGCGCGACGGTAGGCGCAGCGACGATCGGCGCAGCTGCCGTCGCGCTTGGCAGAGCGGGCGCCGGGGCCGGACAGGCGCGCTCAGCGATCGCACTTCCGCAGCTGTTGCTCATCAGCGCGAGCGCGAGGAGCGCCGCGGGGCCGAGAGAGCGCACGTGCGTGAAGATCGTTCGAGCGCCCATCGCGCTGTCTAGCAGCCCGCGGAACAATCGCCCGCTGGCGGGGGAGCATTGGTTTGCGGTCACGCGAGCCCAACTCGCTGGCGCGCTGCTACGCTCCGCGCGATGCCCGCGCTGCACGACGCGCTGCCCTACGCGCTGCTCTCTCTGCCGGAGCCGAGCGATCACACCTTCGACGGCATCCTCGCGAAGGTGCAGCGGCTCGCGCTGACACAGCTGCTCACGCTGCCGTCGAGCGGCCTCTCGCCGGCGCTCGCGCGCGCGCTGCCTCCGCTGCAGTGGGCGCTCACGCGCTACGGAAAACACGCGTTAGCAGAACTCATCGCGGCGGCGGCCTCACCCGATGTGCTCGCGCCGCTGTTGGCGCTGAGCAGCGGCGCGCACCCCGCGGAAGATTGCCTCCTACGCGCAGTGCCGGTGTTGCTCGCGCGCCTCGGCACGCTGCCGGAGAGCGTCGATTGGCCGCTGCCGCTCGACACGCTGGTCGACGCGGAGCGCGAGCGTGCGCTGCGCTTCACGCCGCCGGCGCGCGGCCTGCGAATCGGCCCCGACGGCGTCGTCATCGACACTGCGGACGGCGCGCTGCGCCTCGACGCGAGCGACGCCGTGCTGTCTGCGCTGCCGAGCGTGTCCATCGTACCGGCGTTCACGCGACTGCATGCGGAGCTGCCCGCGCTGCGACTCGCCACGATCGACACCAACCCGCTGGCGATGCTCGAGACGCATCCGGAGAAGCTCGGCAACGCCATCGATCTTGCTGGACACGACCTCAAGATGTGGAGTGCGGCGCTGCGCGAAGCGCTCGAGATGGTGCGGCTCAGCATGCCTTCTTGGTGGGCGGAGCTGCCGCGCGCGCTCGATCGATTGGTGCCCGTCGGCTGGCACGATGAGCGGCACTTCTCCGCGAGCTACCGCGAGGCGCCGCTGGTCGCGTATCTCACGCTCCACCCCGATCCACTGACGCTCGCCGAGGCGATCGTGCACGAGACTCAGCACGGCAAGCTCAACCTGCTGACGTGGCTCGATCCAGTGCTCGAGAATGCCTACACGGAGTGGACCAGCTCGCCAGTGCGTCCCGATCTGCGGCCGGTGATGGGCGTATTGCTCGCGGTGCACGCGTTCATTCCTGTGGCCGCGCTGCATCACGGGCTCGCCACCGCAGATCACCCATCGGCAAAGACGCCGCAGTTCGCCCGACGACGCAGCGAGGTGCTCAGCGGAAACGCGCGCGGTCTGGCCATCTTGCGCGAGAAGGCCAAGCCGACCGTGACCGGTGCGCGGCTCCTCGCGGAGCTCGAGCGCCTGCACGAGGCGCTCGGCAGAGCGTCGCCAGCGGCGAAATCGGACATCCTCGAGGGCGAAATGCCTGGCTGACTACCACGCTCGCGTGGCACATCGGCGCCATGGCGAAACCGACCCAGGTCCGTACTCACGTCCTCGCGCTCTTCACCGCTGCGCTCGTGACCATTCTTCACGCGGCGAGCGCGAGCGCGCAGACACCGCCGCCGGCCGCGGGAGTCGCGCAGGCCACGCTCGATCCGCTGTCCGATCCAGACAAGCTGAACTGGACGGTCGGACTCGGCGGCACACTGAATACCGGCAATACGCGCACGTTCGCGTTCTCGACGAACTCGCACTTTCAGCTCAAGCGGAGCGAGCACCAGCTCACGATGGACGTGACTGGCATCTACGGACTCGCCGCGCTGCGCGACGACACGACGGGTGACTTCACAGGCTGGAACCCGAACGCCGGCAACGTCTTTGGTCAGGTCCGCTACGACTACTTCCTCACGCCGAACGACGCGATCGTCGCCGCGGTGCAGGCGCGCCACGACCGCTTCGCCGGTCTCGAGCTGCGCTTTCAAGGGCAGCTCGGCTATCTACGCAACTTCGTCAACGAAGAGAGCCATCGCTTCTGGGGTGAGGTGGGCTACGACCTGACCTACGACGACTTCTTCTTCGAGCAGGCGCGGCTGATGATGTTGCCCGCGCCGGACGCATCGCAGGTCGTGCACTCGGCGCGGGTGTTCCTCGGCTACGACAATCACCTCAACGAGGCGGTCACGTTTCTGACCGGCGTCGAGGCGCTGTTCGACTTTCAGGACGCGAGCAACGTGCGTCTCAACGTCATCAGCGAGCTGCGCTCGAAGCTCGGCGCGAACTTCCAGGTCAGCCTGCAGCACACGCTCCGCTTCGACGGCGTGCCGCCCGAGGGCAAGGCGACGCTCGACAACATCCTCGTGGTGAACCTGGTCTACTCGCTCGTCGACGAGAAGGCCGAGCCGCCTGCGGAGGACACGGTCGGGTCGGAGGTCACCACGGTCGAAGCGCCGTGAGTCGCAGCGTGCAGTCGTTGCTGCGCGGCGGCCAAAAAAAGGGCGCCCCGGATCCGCGAAGATCCGAGGCGCCTTTGGGAGTGGGTCATCCCGGACTTGAACCGGGAGCCAATGGATTAAGAATCCACTGCTCTACCAATTGAGCTAATGACCCGAAGCCAATTCCCGACCATCGACCGCTGACCTCACCGACCCGCTGAGCACCGACCACCGACGACCTTCTTTTTTGCTGCCGAACCGACCACTACGACTCGGGTTGCGCGCCCGGGGTGATTCGAACACCCGACCGCCGGATTCGAAGTCCGATGCTCTATCCAGCTGAGCTACAGGCGCTCTGGCCAAACCGCGAAACGAACGCGCACCTCTCGCCCGAGGTGCTGCAGGCGAACGGCGCGCGTTGTATGCGATACGTGGGCGATGTCAAGCTCGTCCTGAGGGCCGGGGACGAGCTTCCTCGTGGAGCGAACCTCCACGAGCGGGGTGACTGACGGGGCTTGAACCCGCGACATTCGGAATCACAATCCGACGCTCTACCAACTGAGCTACAGCCACCAGAAGAGCGGCGAGTGTAGCGATCGCGCGGCGCTGCGCAAGGACCGTCAGAGGGCGGGGCTCGGCACCACGACGCGGCCGCCGGCGTAGTACCGGCGCGCCCACTCCGCCATGCCGATCCCGGCGGCGACGGTGATCGGGTAGCTGTGGTTGATGCCGTACATCGGGATAGCGACCACCTCGTGCGCGGCGCGGACGATCGACTCGGGCACGCCGGTGTCCTCGTTGCCGAAGACGAGCACCGCGTCCTCCGGCAGATCGCAGTCCCAGAGACCCGCGCGCGAGACCTCCTTCTCGAACACGACGAGCTTCCAGCCTTGCTCGGCGGCGAGCGCGAGGAACGCCTCTTCGTCAGGCAGCTCACGCAAATTTTCGTAGCGCTGCATGCCCATCGCGGCGCGCTCGTACCAAGGCTCGGCGCCGACGAGCAGGATCTCGCGCGCCAAAAAGCTGTGCGCCGTGCGCACGATTGCGCCGATGTTGAAGCCGTTCTTCGCGCGGATCAGCGCGATGCGGAACGGATGGCGCAGCCGATCGAGCTCGGCGCGCACCTCTCCGCGGGACTGATCGAGCGGCTTCACTTTCATCGCTACCGAGGGGTAGCCGTGCAATCATCCGATGTCGATGGCCGACCCGTCCGACGAGGCTGCAACTCGCCCACGCACGGCGCTGCCCACGGCACGCCCTGCGGCTGGTCCCGCTGCGCCCGCGGTAAAGGCCGCCGCAGGTACGGCGCCAGGCTCGATCGCAGCGCCAGCGAAGCGCGCGCCGCGACCGCCGATCGTGCTGCTCGTCGGAGACGGCGAAGCGACGGGCGAGGCGCTCGCGGCATCGCTCAAGCAGCGCGGCCTCGGGGTGATGACCTCGCCCGCCGAGCGCGCCGTGGCTGCGGCCGTCGCGCGCGCGCCCGATCTGGTCATGCTGCTCGGTGATGCCGCGCAAGAAGGCGGGCAGCGCGTGATCAAGACGCTGGCGAGCCGCGCGACCACCGCGCGCCTGCCCGTCGCGCTCCTCGAAGACGGCGATGCTGCGTCGCTCGATCGCCGATTGCGCGCGCTGCGCTCGGGCGCGATCGCGGTGATCGAGCGGCAGGCGAGCGTCGACGCGATGGCCGCGCGCATCGGCGATCTCGCGTGGCGCGTCGCCGATCACTCGACGCGCTCTGCCGCTGGCGTCGAGGTCACGCTCGACGAGTTGACCGCGGTGATCCGCAAAGAGCTCGGGCTGCTCGTCCCCGAGGACGACGGACAAGCGGTCGCCGCGCCGGGGCGCGAAATGGCCGAGGCGATTCAGGTCTTCGTCGAGCGCATTCGCGCGCTGGTCCAGCGCGGCGACGTCGAAGGTGCGCGCGCCGCGCTCGCTGCGCGTCCGCCGAAGATGCAGCTCGACGCCGGCATCCTCGCCGATCTCGACGACGGCGCGACGCTCGCGCTGCGCGGCGCGCGCGTGCTGCTGGTGCACGACGATCCGAGTCGCGCCGACGCGCTCGCGCAAGAGCTGCGCGCGCGTGGCTCGATCGTCGTCGTCAGCGGCCGCTCGGAGCGCGGCTTGATCCGTGGCCGCGAGCTCGATCCGGAGGTCGTGCTGCTCGACTCGGGGAGCGTCGTCGGGCGCGGCGTCGACGTCGTGCAGCTGCTCGCGCGCGACCTGCGCCTGCGCTGGGCGGCGGTGCTCGTAGTGCGCTGGGAGGATGTGTGGCCGGCCGGGCTCGGTGTGCCGCGGATGAGCACGATCGCGGCGCGGGTCGCGCCCCATCGCGCGGCCGAGCGCGAGATCGCCGATCGCGTCGTCGAAGAAGCGCGCTTCGATCTCGACGTCGAGCGCATCGGTCCGTCGCGCATCTTGCGCGCGCTGGCGATGGCGCCGCACGTCCTCGGTGTCACGGCGCTCGAAGATCTCGGGCAGGTGCGCGTCGACCTCGCCGACGGACTCGTCGCGGGCGCGACCGCCGATGGGCTCGAAGGGCTGCCCGCGCTCGCCAAGCTGCTCGAGATGAGCACCGGCGTGCTGCGCATCGAGCGTCGGCGCGCGCCGAGCACCGCGAACGTCTTCTTGCCGGTCGAAGACGCGCTGGCGATGGCAGGCCGCGAGAGCAGCACCGGTCGGCTCTCGTCACCGCCGCCATCGGCGACCGCTGCCGGTGACGTTCGCGCGCCCGACGGCGTCGGCATCGAGGTGCGCGGCTTCGAGGACGAGCCGCGCACGCTGCGCACGGACGTGGCGGACCGCAGCGCGCCCGCAATGGCCAAGCTCGATACGCCGTTCGCGGGCGTCCGCGCGAACACGCCGATGATCGACGGTGTGCCGGTGCCGACGTCGACGCGGCACGACGACGAGACGACGGAGGTGAACCTCGTACAGATGCAGATCGCGTCGCGCGTCGACACCGGGGAGCGCATCACGCCTGCACCGCGCGCGATGCCACCCGGCGCCGATCTCGACGACTCGCTCGCGAACGCCGACGAGCCGATCACGCGCGTCGACGATCCGATCGCGGGTGGACTCGCCGCGCTGCTCGAGCCCGAGAGCATGGCGCCGACGCCGCGCATGGCACCACGGCCGCGCACGCCGACGCCGATGCCGCAGCCGCAGCCGGGTCCGCTCGCGCCAGAGCGTCCGACACAGCGCAAGGCGACGCTGTTCGGCGTGCAGGCGCCGAGCCACGCCGCGGCTGCGCTCGGCGCGAGCGCCGCGACGAACGAGGACGCCACCGACGTCAGCGATGTGCCGAGCATCGCTGCGACGGGCGCGCTCACCGCGCTGTCCGAGCCGAGCGATGTCGCGTTCGCCGGGGTCAACGCCGTCGATGCTGGTCCGCTCCCCACGCGAGCGCCGTCCGAGCCGCCGAGCCCCGCGACGCCGCCGCCATTGCGCGCAGCGCGCGCGAGCGCCGAGCCAGTCGTCGCGCCCGCCGCGCTACCGCCGTCAGACCCGCCATCGCCCAAGCTGCCCACCGCGGCTCCTGCCGCCGCTGCTTCGCGCCCGGAGCGCACCGCGCCGATGACGGTGAAGCGCGCCGAAGCGCCGGCGAAGGACGCGCCGCGGTCGAAGCCGCCGCTCGCGCTGATCGGCGGCGCGCTAGTCCTTGGCGTCGGCGCGCTGCTCGCTTGGCGCTTCGCCGGTCCGCTGCTCAACGGTGCGCCGTCGTCGCCCGTGACGACTCCGATCGCTGCACCGCGGCGCGTTGTCGCCGCCAATCGCCCACCCGCAGCGACTCCCACCGTCCCCACCGCGCAGCCCGGCGTGACGGACACAGCGCTCGCCGAAAACCCGCCGCCCACCGAGCAGCCGATTTTGCCGGAGCTGCCCGCCGTCGCGCAGACACCGACCATCGCCGTGCCACACGCGACGCCGGATGCCGGCCCCGCCAACGCGCCCGCGCTCGCCGCCGCAGAAGCACAGACGCTCGCGACGGCGCTCGATCACGCGCTCGCCGAAGGTGTCGCCGCCGACCCGGACACCGAGTGCGAGCGTCTCACCGAAGACGCGCGCAACGTCGCCGATCCAGCGCGCGCAGCCGCGATGTTGACCCGCGCCGCCGATCTCTCAGTGCGCAATCCGCATCCCGTCGAGGCCCTCGCGCGCTTGTATTTGCGTACCGGAAACGCTACCGGCGCCGTCGAGTGGGCCACCAAGCTCGTCGCGCTACGCCGACGCCGCGCGTCGTTCCGCGTGTTGCTCGGCGACGCACGACGCGCAGCCGGCGACGAGGCCGCCGCGCGCGGCGCGTACGAAGAGGCGCTCGGCCTCGATCCCGACGACCGCGAAGCGCGTCAACGACTCGGTCAGTAGATCTGCCGAGCCGCGTCTCTCAGCGCCAGTGCTCGCGAAGCGTGCGCGCGACGTCTCCCGGCGTCATGCCGCTGCGCGCCTTGAACGCATGCGCGAACGCGACCGGCGAGCGGAATCCGCTCAGCGTCGCCACGCGCGACATCGGTAGCTCAGGCACCGACAGGAGCTGCTGCGCCCAGCTCATCCGAGTGTCGCTGAGATAGTCGCGCCAGCCCGGCGTGGTCATGCCGAACTCGGTCTCGAGCAGCGCGAAGCCCCGCCGCAGATGCCGGTCCGACATGCCCAGCTCCTCTGACAGCTCGCGCATCGACGGGTGCCGCTCGAGCTGCGAGCGCGTCGTGCCGAACGCGCGATAGAGCCGCTGCGCTTGCGGCGGAACGATCGCGTCGAGCGGACTGACGCGCGGCGCAGGCAGCCCGAGTCCACGCAGCGTCGTCACGAGTTCACCGAACCACGCCGCAGGTTCCGTCTGCGACAGCCGCGCCATCAGCGCGCGCAGCCGGGCCGTATCCGCGAGCCCAACACGCGAGCGGCGCGGCGCTCCGCGGCGCTCGGGGCCGAGCTGTCCGTCTCCATCCCACTCGATGACCAGCACCTCCGACGGCGAGCCGCCATAGCCCTCGTCATCGTGAGAGCGCTGGTCGAGCTCGACGACATCGCCCTCGCGCAACAACGACACGCCCGCCGGACAGCGGACATAGCCACGCCCGGCGAGCACGATCGAGAGCTGACAGCGCGTCTGTCGGCGGATGTACTCGACCAAGCGCGACTGCACCCCCCAGTCGGTCGCCAGCCCCATCGACCAGACCCACGAGAGCGCGAATCCGCGCCCGCGCATCGCCGCCTGCCGGCAGATCACGTCCGTCCCCGGCACCCGCATCTCGGATCGCTGAACGAGCACGCTCCGCGAGCATGCCACGCGGTGCGCGTCCGTGTCCCAAAGACCGCTTCGAGCGACTCAGCCGTTCGTACGTGCCAGTCGACGCTGCGCGAACGCGCGCACCGCGAAGTACATCCCGGCGCCCGCGATGCCGCTCCCAACCCACGCCGGCACATAGATGCCGAACAGCTCCTGGAGGGCGATGAGCGGGAAGATGCAGACCAGCTGCATCACTAACGCGATCACGATCACCTGCCAGAACGGCAGCGGATGCCAGAACTTCCACGCCGGGACGACCTCGCTCATCGATAGCTCCTTTGCCCCGCTCAGATGCCGATCGGGACAGTCCTCGAGCTGTCTCATGCCCGGCGCATTGCGGCAATTGATTTGATCGGACATTCGCGTGGCCGTCGAGACCGCCATCACCGAGCGACCGTGTCGCCGCTCGCGTCAGCAGCCCGTTGAACGGGCTGTCAGTCGTCGTCGGCGGCGCGCTTGTACACTGGCGGCACGAGCGGCCCCGCCGCGAGCTCCGCCTCGACGCGCGGCACCCACTCACGCAGCCACAGCTCGCCCGTCGTGCGGATTCCGCCGGACAGCACCTCGCACTCGCCGAGGTGCTCGGGCAGGCGCAGCGCACGCGACCACGCCGCATGGTCCGAAAGCGCATCGCGCGTGACGGTGAAGTAGTGACCGGTGGTGCCGACACTCTGGCTCCAGCCGACGAACATCGACGGTCGCGCGTCCCCGGCGCTGCGCTGAATGCAGAACGTGTCGTAACACGGGCTCTGGATAGGTCGCCGGCGTTCATCCGCCGGCACGAGGACGTGGCCATTCGAGCGCTGTCGAAAGAGCTGCATATCCGCGGCCGGTGCGAGCCATTGCCACAGATCGGCCCAGGTGATCTCGCGTGCTCCCCAGAACAACAGGCTAGTGTCGTCCGGCCGGCGCGGCGGGTCGTAGCGACGCAGCGGCCCCGCCTCGATCGATACGCGCTTGCACACGAGCGAAAAGCGCCCCGGGGCGCGCAGGTCGAACACGATACCGCCGCTCCCGTTGGCTATGGAGCGGAGCTCGAGCTCCCCGTGCTTGTCCCACTCACCGTCGAGCGACCAAGCCGTCACGCCCTCCGCGCGCAGCAGATACGCGGCGAGTTTGTTCTCCTGATCGGGCAGCACCAGCCCCCACTCCATCGTGACCACGCCATCCTTCGGCGGCCGTGGCTTCGCGGGCGCGCTCGGCTTCGGCGTCGCCTTGCGCAGCAAGAGCTCGGACAGGTACTCGGACTGCATCCAGTCGACGAGCTTCTTCGCATCGGTGAAGGACGGCATCGGCGTCGAGAGTAGCGCCGGTACCGAGCGCGTCGCTAGCGAATCTTGCGCACCGATCTTCCAGGTGATCTGCGCTTCCTTCATCGCCAGCAGCTCCGACTGCACCGCCTGAAGCGCCTTGCGCCCGCGAAGCGGCTCGCCGACGGCTGGGCTCTTGGTCTTGACATCGGGCATCGTGTCACACGTTTTCCTCACGCGGCCTTCCCGCGCGCGGCAGCCGTCTCGCAGGCAAGGGTTCAACGGTTGCGGACGGCGATGCGCGCATCGACGGTGAAGAGTCGGACCCTTGGTGCGGCGATGCGGACATCGAAGGCGAAGGGTGCGAGGCTTCGGCGCATGGAGCCGTTTCGGATGGAGAGCGCGCGGACTGCGATCCCAGCGCTGGGACTGTCGCTGTCGATAGCGCCGCAATGGTGTCGCGTATCTACGGAGGCGATCGCGAACCTCGACCTATCGCTGGTTTCCGTGGATGAAGCTCACTTGCCGCTTGGGCAGCACTTGCGCGCGGTCGGCGCGACATTGGAGAGTGCCGAGGACGGTCTTGCTGAATGGATGCGCCGCGAGATGCGCAAGGATGTCCGCCAGGGCTGGCCCGAAATCACCGCGACGACCATCGGCGGCCGCCCAGCGTTGCTTGCGGAGTGGACCGACGGCGTGCGGAACATCGTCTCCGGCTTCGTGATCGGCCCGATCGGCGCCGTACGGTTCGACGTCTTCGCGCCCGGCGCGTACTTCGGCGATGTTGCGGAATCGCGCGAGCTTGCCGCGACGGTGTTCGATAGCGTGGTGTGGGACGAGCGCTGATCTCGGCGCCGTCGCGAGTGCGGCTATTGCCGCGGCGTCGTGTCTAGCTAGCTAGTGTTCATCCGGAAATGGCGTTTCGCCAACAAATCACGGGTGATCAACGAGGCGCGGACCGTGGCACGGCGGTCGTCAGCACGAGAAAACGCGCATCGCACGCGCGCGATGTCGCTCCACGACGCGCAGCGGGCGCAGGTCGACCTCGCAGCGTCTGCTGCCGACATCGGCGGGATCGACGGCGGTGCGCTATGCGGGTTTGTCGCGGCCGAGGAGAGCGCGCGCGAGCACGAGGAGATTGTACGCGACGGCGGAGCACCACACATAGGCGCGGAAGTGCGGCAGTCCGCACCACGACGCGCGCCTCCATCCAAAAGAGCGCGTGAGAAACGAGATCCCGGCCTCGATGCCTGCGCGAAAATTGTTGAGAGTGCGGCGGATGCGCGGCGTCGTCGTCATCTCCTCGACAGGCACACCGGCGGGTTTCGAGAAGCACACCTCGGCCGTGCCGGCGTTCTTGATGTCGATGAGATTCTGTCTCGATGCAAAGCCGCCATCGAACGCTGCGCGCTCCGGCGCGTCGCCGAAAAGAGTCATGTGTCGTTGCGCCGAACGCACTGCCAGAGTCGCGCACTATTGGCTGCTCGACCCGGACGCAAAGACGCTCGAAGTCGAGCGCCTCGATGGTGAAACGTATCGCGTCGTTCTCTCCGCGTCCGAAGACGACAAGGTGCGCGCCGAGCCGTTCGACGCGATCGAGCTCGATCTCGGATTGCTCTGGCGCGCGTGACGAGAGTCATCGCTTGTAAGGAGGGGCCGACGCGCGGCTCTTGACGGCGCGGTCTCGGTGGCTAGACTGCCGGCCGCTCCGTTTTCTGGAGGCTGGCTGCTCGAGCCTGCCGACAGAGCCGATCGCGAGTAGGTTCGAGGCCGTCAGCTCGGGCCGTTCGTTCAAGGAAAGATGTCATGCGCGACCTCATCAAGATGACCTGTGAGACCTGCACCCGGGCGAACTACTACACGTCCAAGAACAAGCGGACCATGACCGAGAAGTTCTCGATCAAGAAGTTCTGCCCCGCGTGCCGCACGCACAAGCTCCACAAAGAAGGCAAGATCAGCAAGGGCTGAGCCGTCGGCAAGATCAGCAAGGGCTGAGCCGTCGGCAAGATCTGCACGGGCTGAGCCGTCGGCAAGATCAGCAAGGGCTGAGTCGGTCGGCAAGATCTGCACGGGCTGATGCTGGCAGGCGGCTACACGCCAAGGCTCGCGAGCGCCTTCTCATAGGCGATCCGAGCGGCGTCGTAGCCGCGATGTACGCCATTTGCGACGATGCGCTCGGCGCCGACGTAGACCTCGCGCACGGCGCGCGGGCTTGCGGCCCACAGCACCGCGTCGTCCGCGTCGGCAGTTGCACCTGCGAGCGCGGGGTCATGGGCGTCGAGCACGACGCGATCCTGCGACGCGACGCTCGCCATGCCGATCGCTTCATAGCCGCCGTGGCTCGCCGCCTCGAGCAGCAGGGTGGCCTCCGCGGCGACCGTTCGTGCCTCGGCACGGACGCGATCGTCGAGCTCGATCGCGCGCGCTTCTTCGAACGGATCGGTGACTGAATACGAGTCGATGCCGGTGCAGAGCCGCACACCGGCGCGCACGAGCGCCGCGGAGTTGCCGGCGCCGTCGCCGAGATCGCGCTCGGTAGTACGGCAAACACACGCAAAAGCGCGCGCGCGGCCGAGCAGCCGCACTTCGTCGGGCGCAAGGTGGGTCGCATGGACCGCGACGAAACGCGCGTCGAGCATGCCGAGCGCGTCGAACAGCGCGAGCGGGCGCAGGCCATGCTCAGCCAGCGACTCTTGCACCTCGCGGCGCTGCTCGCTGACGTGCGCGTGGAGCGGCAACGCGTGCTGCTGCGCATAGCTGCCGAGCGCATCGAGCCAGCCGCGAGAGAGCGCGCGCACGCTGTGTGGGGCGAGGCCGACGCTGATGTGCGTGTCGCCCGCGTACCGCGCGCGCAGCGTGTCGACGTCGCGCAGCGCGTCGTCTACGGAGGCGTCGACGAAGCGGCGCTGCCCCGCTTCGAGCGGGCGGCCGAGGCCCGCGCGCTCGTAGATGGTGCGTAGGAGGGTGACGCGCAGACCAGCGTCACGCGCGGCGCGCACGACGGTGTCAGCGAGCAGCGTGCGATCGGCGTACGGCGTGCCGTCCGCTTGGTGGTGCACATAGTGGAACTCGCCGACGGCGGTGACGCCGGCCATCGCGAGCTCGACAAAGGCGAAGTGCGAGAGCGCGTAGAGCGTCTCCGGGCTGAGCCGCTCGACCAGCGCGTACATGAGGCCGCGCCAGGTCCAGAAGCTGCCCTCGACGCTGGCGCGGCGCTGCGTTCGGCCGCGGAGCGCGCGCTGAAATGCGTGGGAGTGGGCGGTAGCGAGGCCGGGCAGGATGAAGCGGTCAGCGTCGCGGCGCGCGATGGGGAGCATCGCGCCGGACGATAGCAGCGCCGCGCCGGTTAGCCGATTGACGCGAGATCGTGAGCCGCGCCAACCTGTCACATGGATGCCGCACGCGAGGGCAGCGCTGAACGGCGTGTCCGTCACTCGCGTTGCGCGGCGATCTACTGGTAAAGTCGCCAACGCGCCGCGTGCGGGCGCCCACGGCATGCAGGTTGCTCTGTGGTGCCGCGAACAAGTGGCTCGGCGAAGGAGGGATGCGAAATGCAGCGTGCAATGATGGTCTCGATCCTCGGTGCTCTCTCGATGGGAGCTCTGCTCGGCTGCTCGGCGGATGTCGCGCCTGACGGTAGCTCGGCTTCTCTGACGGAGAAGGTCAGCAGCGCAGAGTGGGAAGCGCGCGACCTCTACTACGATCCGCTGGTCTCTTCGCGCCCGATGACGGCAGAAGAGCTCGGCGACACCAGCGGGGCGACGCGTGTCCGCATCCGCTTCCTCGACAACGTGGCGATCGCTTGGGCCGCACCGTCGGGCGAGCCGCTTCTCGATCAGCGCGACGCGATCATCGCGGTCTACGGCATCACGCCGATCGACGGCGAGGTGCGCCCCGGTACGACGACCCCCGTCACCCCGCTCACCCCCGGCAACCTGATCAACCGCGCGAACATCGGCACCAGCGTCGACCTCAACGACGACGGCCCCGCAGCCAACGTCGGCCTCCGCTTCACCGAGCTCCCCGACGTCTGGATCTCCTGGTCCCAGCTCTTCCGGGAAGACCCCAACCTGATCCGCGACCTCGGCCGCTACCACCCCGGCTGCATCTAGTCGAAACGGCTGACTCGCCCAAGCGAGTAAAGCCCGCTGAAGAGGCCCGAGCACCCCGCTCCGGGCCTCTTCCTTTTCCGTCGGTGCGCTCCCGCGCCGGGAACCTCCCTCCTCGAGATTCATCACTTCTTTTTGAGCCTGATTCGTTGCGCTCCCGCGCTGGGAACCTCCCCCAGCCCCTCGTTCGAGGGGGGCTTTTCCGATGGCGTCGGTGGAGTCGCGTGCACTCGAATAGCGGCGATG
>Ga0105048_10006403_pt1 | contig 18982 bp, 9 predicted proteins | sample MAT05_FD_78382 | JGI IMG/M metagenome (GOLD analysis project Ga0105048, IMG submission 78382) | Freshwater microbial communities from Lake Fryxell liftoff mats and glacier meltwater in Antarctica - MAT-05 | ecosystem: Environmental > Aquatic > Freshwater > Ice > Liftoff microbial mat | place... | reverse complement strand
GCGCACGAGCCAGCCCTCGGCGATCTCGCCGAGCTCTGCCGGGTCGGTCGACCCGGTCGCGATCGCCGCGCGCACGCCCAGCACGCGAAGGGCTTCGGGCACTCGGGCGAGCACGTCGCTGCGCACCGACAAGAAGCTGCCGAAACTCACGTACACGAACGGTTCGGTGCTCGCGGCAATCCACGATTCGACCTCGGCGTCGGCCGGTTCGTCGCGCACGGCCGAGCCGAGAAACACGTGCCGCGGCAGCTGCACAGTGCGCTCGGCGGGCGATAGTTCGGCGGGATAGTTGAACAACACCAGGTCGCCGTGCTGCTCAAATGCGCTGAGCGAAGGCGGCAGGTGGGGCGCGAGTTCGGCGAGGGCCGCGTTCCACTCTGCCGTGAAGGTGGCACTGACCTCATCGCACAGCTCCCGCAACGAGCGGAGTTCGTGCTCGGTCGGTGAGAACGCCGCGGGCCACTCGGGTGCAAACCCATAGACCTCGCTACCAACCGGCAGGGCCGTCGGATGCCCCAGCACAACATCCCCGTAGGCGACACCTCCCGCGGCCAGAGCCAGCCGGGCGCTGAACGCCAGGTGGTCGACGATCACGGCATCGGGTGTGATCTCATCGATCACGGCAAGCACCGCGCGGGCCGTTGCCACCGGCTCCCACATGAGGTCATTGAGTCGCGCTCGGGCCTGGAAGGCGAGAGTCTCGACCATCCCGAGCCTGGTCGCGTCGAAGAACCCGCGCAGGGCGTCGTCTTCTCCCGCGGGCTGCTCTTCTGCCCGGATGGTTCCGGGGTTAGAACCGCGACCCAGCTGCAGGTTGATCCGCTCGAATCCGAATGAGGCGACAATGCTGGCCGTCGCCGGACCGGTGGCAACGACAACTCGCTCTCCGGCCTCCTGCCAGGCCGTGCCGAGTGTGGCCAGCGGAAACAGGTGCGAGGCGTAGTCGGGGCTGATGATCAGCAGCGTCACGAAACGACGACCCCAAACGACTCTGCCTCGCGCAGGTGGTCACGCTCGGCGCGCACCACATCGGCGTAGAGGGTCGACAACGACCGAGCCATCGCCTGGATCGTGAAACTCTTCTCCACGGTTTCCCGTGAGCGATCGGCGCGATCGGTGCTGGTCTCGATGGCCGCGGCGCTGAGCGCGGTGGCCATCGCCTCGCGCAGTCGTGCGGTGTGCCAGGTCTGGGTGAGGAATCCCGTGACCCCCTGCTCGACGTACGTTGCGGGGCCGCCGCCGTCGGGTGCAACGACGAGAAGTCCGGATGCCATGGCCTCGAGTAGCGCGATTCCAAACTCTTCTTTCAGGCTGCCGCACACGTAGATGCCGTGCGGAGCAACGAAACCCGGAACTCCGAACCGGGCCGCCGCGACCCATCGGGCGACGGTGTCGTTGGGCTGGTGCCCCGGCAGGATGAGCCCGCGGTTCGCGCGTTCACTCGGCGGCACTAGCGCATCGATCCGGTCAAGCTGCTCGAGCTCATCGGCCGACGGAGAGTCGAGGTCGCCGCCGATGATGAGCAGGTTTGCGCGATCGCCCAGGCCCTCAGCCCACGCCTCGACGATTGTCGCCATGCCCTTGACCCGGTGCATGCGTCCAACGCTCACGATGAGCGGCAGCGCTCGGCGCTCGGGCGGCAGCAACGCGATCAGCGCCGACAACGACCGCAGTGCGGGGCTCGGAGCACCGCCCGCGGCGTAGTCCGACGCCTCGATCACGGCAGCGTCGACCACGTTGAGATCGATGCCCTCGGGCACGACCGAGTGCCGCTCGGGATGCGCCGTGATGTCGATGTTGACCAATTCGCGCATGTCGCGCTGAAGTTCGGGGCGCGGAAAGAGCACCGTGTGTGCCGCGTTGGCCGCGAGGCGCTGCACGAGACGCATGCGGAACCAAAAGTGCTCTTTCTCGTCGACATCCCCAAAGTTGGTGTGGTCGAGCTGGCCCGACGCATCGAGGGAGTTGATGACGCCGTGTGGGTCGGGCGCGACCGTGAAGACGACGGGAATGCCGAGTTCGCGGGCCACGTCGGCGGCAGCGAAACTTCCGACGTCGGCCATGCGCAGGTGAATCACGTCTACGCTGCCCGCGGCTTTGAGAATGCGCCGGATGCCGCGGCGCGCCGTCACGCGCAGCGGCCAGGCGTTGGGCGACTGAACGGGGGGGCTGAACAGCGGTATTCGGCCGAAACCGTGCCCACTGGTCATGGACGCGAGCTCTGCCGCACTGGCCAGCGCACCCTCCGCCGAACCGCGCGACAGGGTGATAACGCGGGTCACCGGTGAGATCGGATCCGCGACGAGTGCGTCACCAAGCCGCACCAGCAGGGTGGCGATGCCCCCGTTATCGCCCTTTCCGGCCTGCTCGAGGTTGGCGTCGATGTCGGCGTTGAGAAACAGTTGCGCGACGGTGAGCCCCTCCGTTTCGCGGACGACCACCGGGGCCAGATCGAGCAAGGCGAGCCGCGCCACGGCGGCGAGCTCATCGTCGCGGCGGGTGAGGGCGGTGACGGTATCAACGAGGAACGCATCGGGGGTCCGCTGTCCGAGGGCCGAGACGGCAGCGATGCGAACTCGCTCGTCTTCGCCGGAATCACTCGCGATTCGCAGCAGGGGTCGGCGAGCGACTGTGCCACGCACGAGGCTCAGAGTCTCGACCAGGCGCGAACGCGCCGCCGGTTCGTCCACTGCGAGCAGGGCGGACTCGACACCGATCGCGATGTGATCGGGCGCGGTCGACGACCACTGCTCGAGGGCTCGCTGGGCAAGCATCCCGACGAATCCCCCCTCCGCGACCATGCCGATCAGCCGCGCCACCGCGTCGAATCGCGGAAGTCGGAAACCGATCGCCCATGCGGCGTGCTCACGCAGAAAACCTCGGTCGCTCGACAGCAGCTGCGAGAGCATCGCTATGGCTTCTTCGTCGAAGATCTGGGCGAGCGCGTGGGTCGCGGCAATCGCCGCCAACTGGTCGTCGCCGTTCAGTGCCTGGCCGAGAACGCGCATCGTTCGAATGCCGCCCTCGCGGCTGGCATCGAATGCCACATCTTCCGAGAATCGCAACGAATCGATCAAACGGTCCGACTGCCGCACCGAATCGAGTGACGTCTGAATTCCCACGTCGAGCTTCCCCTCGGTCGGTGCGCCCGAAGTGCACAAGGCGGCTTCTTTATTATGGTTCACTCGACCTCATGCACGTAGTCGCGATAGGCGACATCGGGGTCGTTGATGGCATGATGCACATCGGCGACGAGGCGATGTTCGAACAGTTTCTTGACCAGGCCCGAGCCCGCGGATTCTCAGAGGTGGTGGCGATCTCGTCGAACCCGCTCGAGACCGCGACCCGCTACGGGATCTCCTCGATTGCGCGGCTCGGATTGGTGGGCGATCGTGCGGCGATGGTCGAGCGCGCTGACGCGATTCTTGAGTCGCGGCTGACCCCGGGCGACCCGGCGCTCGACGTGATTGGCAGCATTGCGGGCGCGTCACGGGTGGTGGTCACGGGAGCCGGAAACCTCGCCTCGACCTGGCCGGTCCACATCATCGAGAGGTGGGTCATCGCGCAGGTCGCGGCCCGGGCTGGCGTGCCGTTCGTGATCACCGGCCAGACACTGGGCCCGGCTCTTACCGCAACGGACGCCTTCCTGCTCAGCGAACTTCTCGAGAGCGCGGCTCTGGTGGGCGTGCGCGAAAGCTCGTCCTTCCGGCTGGCACACACGCTGGGGGTTGCCGAAGACCGCCTTCAGCAAACTGTGGATGACGCGAGCTTCCTCGCTCTCGATGGCGCGAGTTCTTCGCTCATCCCCGCCGAGCCGCCCTATTGCCTCGTGTCCCTTTCCACCCACGTCGGAGGCACCGACCGCGACGACTTCCTCGCCGCAGCCGCAACGCTCCTCGACCGGGTGGCGGCACTCGGCCTCGAGGTGCGCTTTCTCGCCCACTTCGGGGCGATCTCTGGCGAGCCGCACCGCGGCGACGTCGTGATGCATGAGGCCGTGGCATCCCGAATGACAGCTCAGTCGCGCGTCGAGGCCACCGGAACGCCCGTTGAGGCAGCCACTCTTGCCCGGCGTGCCGCGCTGGTCGTCAGCAGTCGCTACCACCCCGCCGTGTTCGCCGCCGCGGGCGGGGTGCCCACCCTCGGTATCGCCGTGGACGACTACACCACGGTGAAACTGCGCGGGGCTCTCGGCGCCTTCGCACAGCACGCGGTAATCACCGGTGACGACCTCGTCGCCGGCCTCGGTGCGGATGCCGCGGCCGCCGCCTATGCGTCGCGCGACACGATCCGCACCGCCGCCGCAGAGCACGCCCCGGAGCGGCTGCGCCAGTCCGCCCTGTGGTGGGACCGGGTGCTCGGCCTTCGCTAGCCGCTTCGCGAACCTGCGAGGTTCCCGTGCGCAACTGCGGAGATTCGGCGCGAGCACGGCGCGTCGTGGCGCGCCCCACGGCGTGGCGCGCAGATCTCCGCAGTTGCGCACGCGCGCCGAGTGGCAGACGCGCTGGTCACGCCAGTGCGGAAATCAGCTCGACGGGTTAGGCGGATGCCCTCCACATGATGTGCGTGGGCAGAACCGAGTCCTCGCTCGTGGGCTGGATGCCGTCGAGCAGGTCGAGCACCACCGATGCCGCACGGCGACCGAGAAGGTCAGCCGGCTGTCGCACCGTGGAGAGCATCGGCTCGCACCGGAGCGCCCAGTCGGAGTCGTCGAAGCCGACGATCCCCACGTCTTCGGGTATTTTTCTGCCCGAGTCTTTCAGCACATCCATAGCCCCCGCGGCGATTGAGTCAGAGCTCGCGAATACTCCATCGATGTCGGGCGCCCGTTCGAGAAGCATCCGCATTCCCTCCACACCGCTAGAGCGTGAGTACAGGGGGTAATCCACAACGAGGTTCGGGTCGAAACGATTACCCAGGGCATCCCGGAAGCCGGCCAGCCGGTCAGCTCCGGAGTCACGGTCGAGAGCTGCCGCGATCATCCCGACCCGGGACCGGCCCGTTGCGAGCAGTCGTCGGGTCACGTCGCGGGCGGCGGTGCGATTGTCGATGCCCACCCACGGCAGGTCCGGTTGCCCGGTTGGATGCCCAACAAAGACCGCGGGGAGACCGATCTGTGAGATTGCGAGCGCAATGGGGTCGCGTTCGCGGGCGGAAACGATGATCGCGGCATCCACGAATCCGCCGCGAAGGTAATCGGCGACGCGGGAACTGTCGCGCTCGGAACCGATGATGAGGCACACGAGCTGGAAATCTGATTCCGACAGCCGTTCATTCGTACCGAGGAGGATCTGGCCGATATTGGGGTCTTCCAGAAACACGGAGTGCGGCTCGTGCACGATAAGCGCAACGGCTTTCGTGCGCTGCGTAACGAGGTTGCGCGCGGCCATGTTGCGCACATATCCCACGCGAGCGATCGCCTGTTCGATCGCCTCGCGAGCCGAAGCAGACACGTAGGGTTCACCGTTGAGAACGCGCGACACCGTGCCCCGAGAGACCTGCGCCTCGGCCGCGACGTCGAAAATGGTCGCGCGTCGACGGCGACCAATCGGTTGTGCCATGGTCGCAATGCTACCGACCCGCAAACGCTGATGTGTGCACGTGCACGGATCCTGGCAAAATTGTCTTTCCGCTTGACAGCCTTCGCGAGCCGACCTACTCTGTGAACGTTCCCAGAGTGTTCTCTTGCTCTGAGCTCCGCGCAATGTGTGCACGTTCACAGAGAGTTGCCGGGGCAGCTAAACACATCAACGCAGATGGCCCGAGGAGGCGCGGATGACACAGCATGTGACCCGTGCCGCTGCCGAGGGCTGGCAGCGCGAGTCGATCGCTCTCGGGTGCGACTACAACCCCGAGCAGTGGCCCGAATCGGTATGGGCTGACGACATGGCTCTCATGCGAGAGGCGGGCGTCAGCCTCGTTGCCATCAACGTGTTCGGATGGGCACAGCTCGAGCCGCGCCCAGGCGAGTTCGACTTCGCATCGCTCGACCGCATCATGGACCTCCTCCACGAAAACGGCATCCGCGTCAACCTCGGCACTGGCACCGCTTCACCGCCGCCATGGCTTACGACGCGGCATCCCGAAATCCTGCCGATGATGGTGGATGGCACGATCCGCTGGCCGGGCGGGCGCCAGGCCTGGTGTCCCAGTTCACCGGTTTTTCGAGAAGCAGCTCTCACGCTTCTCGCTGCCGTCGCAGATCGGTACTCCGAACATCCAGCCCTCGCGCTGTGGCACGTGTCGAACGAGCTCGGTTGCCACAATGCCCTGTGCTATTGCGACGTGTCGGCAGCAAGCTTTCGTCGCTGGCTCGAGAACCGCTACGCCACGCTCGAACGAGTCAACGACGCATGGGGAACGGTCTCCTGGAGTCAGCGGTATGCAACCTGGGACGAGATTCTGCCGCCGCGCGCGACGATCTCGGCGGGCAATCCCGCCCAGCGTCTCGACTTTGCTCGCTTCAGCTCCGACGAATTGCTTGACTACTACCGCGCCGAGGCAGAGTTGCTTCGCGAAAAAGGGTCGACCCCCGTCACAACAAACTTCATGATCACCGCCCACATTCGCACCCAGGACTACTGGCAGTGGGCTGCCGACGTGGATATCGTCGCGAACGATCACTACCTTGACCATCGCCTTGAGCATCCCACCAGCGAGCTGGCTTTTGCTGCGGATCTCACCCGCGGCGTTGCCAGCGGACAACCGTGGATGCTCATGGAACAGTCCACCAGCGCCGTGAGTTGGCAGCCACACAACATCGCAAAGCAGCCGGGCGAGATGACGCGCAACTCTCTGACGCACGTTGCCCGCGGCGCCGACGCCGTGTGCTTTTTCCAATGGCGCGCCTCGGTGAGAGGTGCCGAGAAGTTCCACTCGGCCCTGCTCCCCCACGCCGGAACAGATTCGAAGATTTGGCGCGAGACCCTCGAGCTGGGCCGGGCCCTGTCACGGCTTGCCGAGGTCGCGGGATCGCGGGTCGAGGCATCCGTAGCACTCATCTTTAGCTGGCAGTCATGGTGGGCGACCGAAAGCGACTCGCACCCCTCGTCGGCGGTGACCTACCTCGGCCAGGTACACGCCGCGTATGAGGCCCTGCGCTCGGCGGGCGTCACGGTTGACATGGTGGAGCCCGGCGCGCGCTTGGACGACTACTCCCTCGTCGTCGTACCGTGCCTGTACCTCGTTTCCGACGCGGACTCGGCAGTGCTCTCCGGCTATGTCGAGCGGGGCGGCACTGCGCTCGTGACTTTCTTCTCGGGACTTGCTGATGAGACCGATCGTCTTCGGGTAGACCCGACCGGTTGCCGACCGCCCGGCGCGTTCGCTGACCTTCTCGGGCTGTGGACCGAGGAGGCCTTCCCGCTGAAGACCACCGAGACCCTCACGCTCAGCGACGGCCGTGCCGCGAGCGTGTGGAGCGAAACGGTGCGCCTCACCACCGCGAGTGCCATCACGACGTTCATCGACGGTCCCGTCGCCGGCTCGCCCGCCATCACGCGCAACAGTCGTGGTTCCGGCACGGCGTGGTATGTGGCAACCGCGCTTGACGAGGCTTCCTACTTCACCCTCGTCAGTGACGTGCTCGCGGATGCGGGTGTGCCAGTCAGCGGGTTGCCACGAGGGGTCGAGTCGACGACTCGCACCAACGACACTCATCGCTACACCTTCGTTATCAACCACACCATGTCGGATGCCGCACTCGACGCTCACGGAATCGAACTGCTCACCGGCGAGAGGGTGCACTCGACCCTCTCGATCCCCGGTGGGCAGGTTCGTGTTATCAAGCAGGAGAGGACAAGCAATGACGCTTGACGCAATCGCCCCCAAGCGGCGATCGGGCAAGGCGGCGCAGCATCGCACCGCCATCGCGATCTTCGTGGGCCCGTTCGCCGTGCTGTTTCTGGCGTTCTACCTCGTTCCCATCGGGTACGCGTTTTACCAATCTCTTCTCACCGTGGAACGGGAGGGAACATTCGGCAAAGCGACCGAGGTATTCGGAGGACTTACCCAGTACATTCAGGTCTTCCAGAATGGGCCGTTCTGGGAGTCAATCGGGCGGGTACTGCTCTTCGGCATCGTGCAGGTACCGGTCATGCTCGGTCTTGCCCTGCTTTTAGCTTTGCTCCTGGACTCACCGCTGGTGAAGGGTAAGAAGTTCTTCCGGCTCGCATTCTTTGCGCCCTACGCCGTGCCCGGGGTCATCGCCGCGATCATGTGGGGTTTTCTGTACTCACCTAATCTGTCGCCCTTTACGGCTTTGACCCGAAACGTTGACTTCCTCGGCGCCGATCTGGTGCTCTGGTCAATCGCCAACGTCGTCACCTGGGTGTATGTCGGCTACAACATGCTGATCATCTATTCGGCACTCCTCGCGATCCCCACGGAGATATACGAAGCGGCCCGGCTCGACGGCGCATCGCAAGCTCGCATTGCGTGGTCGATCAAGATTCCGCTGGTCGCGCCGGCGATCACCCTCACGGCGATCTTCTCAATCATCGGCACGCTCCAGCTGCTGGCCGAACCCCAGGTGTTCAAGAGCTTTACGTCGGCGGTAACGAGCACATTCACACCGAACCTCACCATCTACACGACGGCGGCGGTACCCAACATCTACCTTGCTGCTGCCTTCTCGGTGGTTGTGGCCCTGTTCACGTTAACGCTGTCGTTCACAGTGCTCAAGTTCACGCAAAGGAGCGCGAACTCATGACAAACTCCACCCTGGCCAGGCGTGCTGCGCCGTCGCGCGAAAGCCTGCTCTCGCGCAGCGCGGCCATGCTCATCATGCTCATCTGCACCTTCTACTTTCTGGTGCCGATCTGGTGGCTTTTCGTGGCGGCGACGAAAGACCGTAGCCAGTTCACCTCTACCTCGCCGCTGTGGTTTGGAGACTTCAACCTCTTCGCGAACATCGGCAATCTGGCCGCCTACCGTGACGGGGTCTTCTTCCGCTGGATGCTCAATAGCGTGATCTACGCCGGGGCGGGAGCTGCCATCGCCACCATCCTGGCGGCCATGGCCGGGTACGCCATTGCGAAGTACGCCTTCCGCGGACGAGAGCTTGCATTCAACGTCATCCTCGGCGGCGTGCTGGTGCCTGCCACCGCCCTCGCGCTGCCCCTCTTCCTGCTGTTCAGTCAGGTCGGTGCGACCAACACCTTCTGGTCAGTCTTTCTCCCCAGCCTCGTGAGCCCCTTCGGTGTCTACCTCGCGCGCATCTACGCGAGCTCGAGCGTGCCCGACGAGATCATCGAAGCGGCGCGCATCGACGGCGCCGGTGAGGTGCGCACCTTCTTCACCGTCGCTACTCGGCTCATGGCTCCCGCGCTCGTAACCATCTTCCTGTTCCAATTCGTTTCCATCTGGAATAACTTCTTTCTTCCGCTGATCATGCTGCGCGACGAAGGTTTGTTCCCGGTTACCCTCGGCCTCTATGTCTGGAACACTCAGGTCTCCCAGATCCCAGAGATTCGTGCATTCGTGATCATCGGCGCCCTGCTGTCGATCATTCCGCTCATCATCGCCTTCCTCGGCTTGCAGCGCTTCTGGCGTAACGGGCTCGGGTCAGGCGGCCTGAAGTGAGCCCTCACCCGTCCAGGGGATTCACCTCCCCCGGTCGTCCCAGCACCACAACCAAAGTACGAAAGGAAGCACTCATGTCCACACGCATAGCATTACGCGCCGGCGCACTGATCGCAGTGACCGCCCTCGCGTTGACCGGCTGCGCGGCAGGAGGTGGGTCAGGAAGCGCCGATGCTGCCTGCGCCCCCGCCGCCGATGGCGAGAAAGTCAACCTCACCTTCACGAGCTGGCTGCCCGGAATGGAAGATGCCGTCAAGATCTGGAATGCGGAGAACCCCGACATTCAGGTCGAGGTTCAAACCGGTCCCAATGGAAACGGCGGAACCTACAAGAACTTCTTCAACCAGATCGCGGCCGGCAACGCGCCCGACCTCGGTCAGATTGAGTACGACGCACTTCCCAACTTCCGCGTTCAGGACGGCGTGGTTAACATCGCCGACTGCGCCGGAGTAATGGACGCCAAGAGCCAGTTCGTCGACTGGACCTGGAGCCAGGTCACGTTCGGCGAAGACAACGCCGTGTACGCGATTCCGCAGGACACCGGCCCCGAGGCGCTCTACTACCGCGCAGACCTGTTCGAGAAAGCGGGCATTCCCGTTCCCACGACGTGGGACGAGTACGCCGCCGCCGCAGCCCAGATTCGCGAGCTCGGTGGCTACATCACCAACTTCTCGCAGTCTGACATCAACGCGTTCGCCGGACTCGTGTGGCAGGCCGGCGGTCAGTGGTTCACCAATGACGGTACCGACTGGACAGTCACCATGGACTCGCCTGAGTCTGCGAAGGTCGCCGACTACTGGCAGACCCTCATCGATGGAGACCTCGTCGCGAAGTACCCGCCGTGGACTGACGAGTGGAACAACGCCTACAACACCGGCGAGCTCTGGACGTGGGTCTCCGCCGTATGGGGCGCAAACACCATCACCAGCGGTGCACCTGACACGGCCGGAAACTGGGCTGTAGTGCAGATGCCGCAGTGGAACGCAGGCGAGTCGGCCGCGGGCAACTGGGGCGGCTCGTCCACCGCAGTGCTCACCGGCAGCAAGCACCCGTATGAGGCTGCGAAGTTCGCGCTGTGGCTGAACACCAATGCCGACGCGCTCACCTCGATGAACAAGACCGCCAACATCTACCCGGCTACCATCGAGGGCGCAAAGCTCCCGGTATTCTCCGAGGGTCTTGACTTCTACGGTGGACAGAAGATCTACGAGGTCTTCGCTGCCGCTGCGAACGAGGTCAACCCCGACTTCACCTGGGGCCCGACCATGACGCAGGTCTACACCGACGTCGCCGATGGCTTCTCGCAGGTACTCGCCGGCAACGGAACCGTCCTCGACGCGCTGAAGACCGGTCAGGACAAGACGATCGAGGCCCTCAAGGCCGCGTCGATTCCAGTCAAGGGATAGCGAATAAATAGCATCATCCACCTCCGCGCCGCGGGCTCCAGCTTCGTGCTGGACGCCCGCGGCGCGGCCGTGCCCACGGTGATCCACTGGGGGGCCGACCTCGGCCCGCTCAGCCATGCGCAACTCGAAGCTTTGGCCGTGGCATCCGTTGTCCCAGTCGGCCCGAGTTCGCCAGATCTGCCGACTCGGCCGAGCCTCGTACCGCTGCTCGCCGACGGATGGACCGGCCAGCCCGGTCTCCAAGGCCACCACCGAGCCTCGGATGCCGCATCCGCACCCGTGCGCAGACCGACTCTCACCACCTCAGCCGTCGAGCTCACCTCTGACGCCTCGGTACGCATACAGCTCGTGGACGCGGGCGACGGGTCGGCCGTGCTCGCCGTCACCATAGACATCGAGCTCAGCCCACAGGGCGTGCTGCGTAATCGCACCACCGTCACGAACCTCTCATCGGAGGCGTTCGACGTGACCCGCGCCGCGACGACTCTTCCACTGCCCGCTGCCGCCCGCGAACAGCTGGACTTCACGGGAACCTGGGCACACGAACGTCAACCACAGCGGTCCATGATTCGGCAGGGCACCTGGCTGCGTGAGTCACGGCATGGCCGCGGCGGTCACGACGATGCCTTTCTCCTCATTGCGGGTAGCCCCGGATTCGGATTCCGTTCGGGCGAAGTGTGGGCTTTCCATCTCGCGACGAGCGGCGACACCCGTCTCTGGCTAGAGAGCACCGCCACCGGTCACACGGTGGTCGGGCTCGCCGAGCTCGTCGACGCCGGCGAGATTCGTCTGAGCAGGGGCGAGAGCTACGTGTCGCCGTGGTCGATGGCAGTGTGGTCCGACCGCGGGCTCGACGGAATTTCCGAGAGATTTCATGGGTGGTTTCGGGCGCTGCCGGCGCACCCGCGCGGCCCACGACCATTGACACTCAACACCTGGGAGGCGGTGTACTTCGACCACGACGAGCAGCGCCTTCTGGCACTCGCGGAGGCCGCGGCATCCGTGGGTGTCGAAAGATTCGTACTCGATGACGGCTGGATGAGCGGTCGGGTCGATGACACCCGCGCTCTGGGTGATTGGACGGTCGACGCCACCAAGTGGCCGAACGGGCTTCACGCCCTGGTCACGCGAGTGACCGCACTGGGTATGCAGTTCGGGCTATGGGTCGAGCCCGAAATGGTATCTCTCGACTCGGATCTCGCGCGCCGGCATCCCGAATGGATGCTGCGCGAACACGCAACGCGGTTGCCCGTGTCGTGGCGCCACCAGTACCTGCTCGACCTCGCAAATCCCGCCGTGCGCGACCACATCGTCGCCGCTGTTTCGGCTCTACTAGACGAATACGACATCTCGTACCTGAAATGGGACATGAACCGCGACATGGTGGGCGGCTCGACGCACGCCCATGTTGTTGGCCTCTACGAGGTGATCGATCGCCTTCGCGAGCGCTACCCTCGCGTGGAGATCGAATCGTGCTCTTCCGGTGGAGCACGAATCGACGCGGGCATGCTTGAGCGCGTTCAGCGAGTGTGGCCCTCTGACACCAACGACCCGCTCGAGCGCCAGTCCATCGAGCGATGGACATCACTGCTCGTTCCCCCCGAGTACCTCGGCTCGCACGTCGGGGCTGGCACGGCCCATACGACCGGTCGCACCCACTCCCTCAGCTTCCGACTCGCCACCGCCCTCTTCGGGCATGCCGGAATCGAGTGGGATGTCGCGAACCTCTCCCCCGACGAGCACGCCGCCCTGGCGGACTGGGCCGCGCGGTACCGCCAGTTTCGTCCGCTGCTGCACACGGCAACGGTGGTCAACGCGGATACCACGCCCGATCGGCTCGTTCGGGGAGTTGTTTCCCCCGACCGCCGCCAGGCGCTCTTCAGCGTCGCGACCATGCTCTCCCCTTCGGTCGCAGTGCCGATGGCCGAGCGGCTTCCCGGACTCGACCCGGCGCTGACCTACCGGGTGCGGCCGGTGCTGCTCGCCGGGGGTCCGCTTTGTCATGCCGGAACCGATCCGGCGTGGTGGAGCAACGGTCAACTCGTGGCGTCCGGCGCCGAGCTCGGCAGGCACGGGGTCGTGCTTCCCCTGCTTATGGCCGAGCAGGCCGCTGTACTTCACCTGATCGCCGAATAGGGCGGTGTTGCTGCCGCGACCGTCAACTCGGTCTTCGTGCTCCCGTTGTTCTCCCGATACTTGACCAACCGATTCCGAAGGGTCTCTCTTTCAGTAGCACCCTCATTTCAAGAGGGCCCACTGCCCGAAATCCCTAGGCCGCCCACAGCTCGAGGCCCGCCTTGACGTCGCGTCAAAGACCAAGATGCGGCTCCCGGGGATCTCTTGGGCTGCCGATTGCAACTTCGCTCGATCAGGGCTGGCTATCCCCGGTTACCGAAGCCCTTTGGGCAGAACTCGTCTGCGTATCGCGAGCGCCATGATTCCGGACAGAAGAAGGATTCCACCGAGCGACAGGGGCGCGGTAAAGTTCGATCCCGTGCTGGAGAGTGCGAACACAAACTGGTTGATGACGTTCGGGTCTAATCCTGGCACCTGAGCTTGTGTCACGGAGCCAGAGGTGACGATGACGCCCGTCGGCAGGCAGGGGATATTCTCGATCACCTGCGGGCACGCCGGGTTTCGATCGTCGACGTTGTCCGTCGGAACCTCGCCGATGATTCCGGTGCCGCTACCGGTCGCTTGGTTGCTGATCAGGGGCCCATCAAAGCCCATGCGCACTGTGACCGGCACCCGGATAGTGATCACGCCGCCTGCCTTCAACACAGCGCCAGGTAGGACGGACCGTACGTTCGTAATGCCATCGAACAAAGGATCTGCCGTAGCCGTCGATCCGCCGGACGATGCGACTGTCATCCCGCCGCCGTAAATAACCTGGCCCGGTAAGGTGTCGGTTATCTGGAAGTTCGGGATGTCGTAGATCGACACGTTCGCATAGCTGATCACGTAATCGAGGCGCTCCCCTTGCTTGAAATTTTGCGCCCCGGGCCTCGTCATGTTGTAGATGGCCTTGAAGCCTTGGATTGCCGAGGTTCCGGGCACAGGAGTCGCGAAGTTCGTAGTGGCCCGAAGCCCGGCGTTCGCGTTGTTTACGCTGGCCGAGTTGTTCACGGACGAGAGCTGGTCAGTTGCGATGGCTGTGATAGTGAATTTCAGGCCTGAGTTGCCCGGAACCGCGGGAAGTGTCGCCGCGATGCCGTTGGCGTCATTCGAGATGACACCGGGGCAGACTGCCGGGATCAGCGGCGCCGCCGAAGGTCCCATGATAGGTGTGCATGCAACGCTTGTGAACGAGTCAAGTCCCGCTGGTACTGGATCTGCGAACCTTAGTCCAGCGGGCTGCGTCGTGATCGCGCCGTTGAGCACTGTCACCGTGTAGGTCACCGTGTCACCAGGAGCAGCCAACGGCAAGTCGACGGACTTCGCGATCGAGAGTCCCGGCGGCGGCGGAAGCGTGATGGTCGCGGTGTCAATCGGCCCAACTTGGGAGGGTGTTGTTCCGGTCTCGTCATAGTCTGCCTCCCGCACTACCGCAAGGCCCGGACCCCAAACCCGTGCCTCGTTCTGGACGACCGCCGTATTCGCGTTTCTGCCCGTGACCGCAAAACTAATGTTAAACCTCAACGAGCTTCCAGCAGGAAGTGTAGAGAAGTCTCCTAACGTGCCCCACGTGAGCCGCCCGAACTGCTCGTCGAACGCCAGCACCCCGCTCGGGCAAATCCCACCAACAGTGATGTCGACAACTGTGCAGGTAATCGTTGGGCTACCGAGCTCGCCGCAAGGGTTTGAGTTGTAGGAGTAACCGCCGTTAGAACAGAGGATATATGTGCTGTCCGAGAGCGTGACCAAGTCCATGCCGCTGGTGCCGTCGTTGCCGACAAGCACGTCGAACGCAGCGACATCGCCCGCACCGAGCGTGGTTTCCGTTGACGGTGGCGACACAGTCTTATCTAGAGTGAGATGGTGTCCTGTGACGCACGGCGGCAACACTGTGGTCGAGTTTGCGACCGAAGTGTTATTGGTAGTCACCGTCTCGACCCAGTCGGCTTCTGGCACGACTGAACCAGCCCCGTTCGCCGTGATGATCTGAGTGCGTGGGGAAACCGGCAGCCCATAGCCGAAGAGATCGCCGGCCTTAACAGCGGAACTATTGGCGACGGTGAAGGCATGAGGCGAGTCGGGCAGGCAGTTCGCAACATTCTCAGAGTTAGTGATCAGGTGGCCTTCGATGAAGGGCACGAGCAACTCAATATTCGCCGCGGGATTCACGCTGACAGCAGGCAGACTCGGAATAATGCCCGCAAACGTTCCAAACGCGTGCCCTGACCCGAGCGGATAGTAAGCCATGGTGAATAGGCCTGTCGGGCAGACAGCGTCGCCGTTGGCGACACATGTTACGGCCGATGTAGTCACGAGAGACACAGCGGCGCCGTTGGAAACAGAAAGAGGCATTCCCGATCCACCAACGACGAAGCCCCGATCGTAGAGGTAATACATCGCGGGCGACGAGGTAAAGTAATCCGGCTCGTCGAAGAACCTGGCGTTCTTTATGAGGACATCGTTCGTAGAGGTGTTCGTGTACGTCAGCCGGTAATAGGCGACGGAGCCAACCGGCACGTTCGAGAGCGGGTTGCCCGCCGCGTCAAACGGACCAGTCTTCGTGACGGCCAAATCGTAGGGCACAGTTCCGGTGCCGCAACCGATTTGCGGGGCCGCGACCAGCGGTGTCGAGGCACTGTTGTTCACAGCGGAGATGTCGTGGAACGCAGGGCCGGTTCCAGCCTGATCTATATAGAGGTATTGGGTTCCCGTCGTGTACCCGGTCGCCCCGCACACGGGGATGCCCGATGCTGTAGTGAGTGTGATCGTCCACACTGCCCCTGCAACGAGGTTCACTCCCGTGACCTCAGTTTCACCGGAAAGCATGGCGGTGAGCTGCGCTACAGTTGGGCACGGCGCCGCAAGGTTGCTGGTCGCGCACGACGGTACGCCGACTGAGTAGCCGTCCCAGTTGAGCACCGGGGCCGACATCGAGCCAATGATCCTGTCAACCAGCCCCGGGCCAGTGTTCGTGATCGTGTACACCGTTGTGATGTCTTCGCCGCGGGTGACGGTCGTGTTGCCCCCAGCCGTGGACACGATCGTCACCCGCAAATCGCCATCGATGCAAGAACGCGTGACTGTAGCTCCAGCATCCTCCGAATTGTTGCCAAGGTTGGTGTCACCAACGGAGCCAGAGTAGTCGATCCGTTGCGCAACGAGGTGCGCGGATTCCACCGGCACGCACTGCAGCAAACCTGCGGCCTGAAGCTGCGATGTCGACGACAGCGCATCGGTGCCCGGCTTTAGCAATGAGTACAAGGAAGCTAGTGGGTCAGTCCAGGTCGCGGTGAATATCGCAGCATCCCCAGCCTCGATAGCCTGATTGGGAAAGGGATTGCGGTTGAGCGCGTCGGTGTCCGCCTGAATGAGGTCTAAACCGCCGCCCGCGGACTGCACAAATGTCGGCTCGTGGTCGAGCCAGCCGATGGGGAAATAGGTCTGGCGGTTAGTCTCCGCAAACCACCCCTCCTCGATGGATATTACGTACATGGTCGTCGCGGGGCAGGTCAGCCCGGTCGCTTGGCAAACTAAGGGGGTGGCGAACGAACGCTGCACATATGAGTCAACCGGTGGCCGACTGGTGTACTCCGGCACGCTCGCCATGTATTGAGCCGCGGCACCTATAAACGCCTCGCTCCCGGTCGATTTGGTTGTACCGCTCCGAATCGACGACACAGAGAAAAGAGGGTTCGAGCCGACAGTGTAGCTGTATGCAGAGCTTCCTACCGGATCGGGCCCATTGTTTGTGATGCGATAGGTCACGGTGCGAGGGAACGGCACAACTGGCGTTGTATCGCCATTTAAGGATGCGACAGGGCTACCGTTTGCCCCGCCGACGCCGTTCGCGCCGCCCGATACTGTCTCGCTGTGCGTGACGCCGAGGTCGGTCGAGATCGGTCGCACGAAGATCTGCGACACCACGGAATCGGTCACCGGAATCTCATCGATCGGGCGGACGACCGTAGCGAGCAGCTGGTACGAGCCCGGATTCGCCGGCAGTGTCGCTACTATGTGAATTCTGATCTCGCCGCCGTTCGGCAGAGTCGGGATCGGCCCGGAGAGCACACGTCCCGCGCCTGTGGAGGATTGGGAGAAGGTGGGGCAGACCGCACCACCTGTAGCGGCAGTGCACGTTGCCGTAGCTGCTGGGAAATTACCGCCGAGTGTCTCGGTGATGATCGCTCCGTTGGCATTCCCCGTACCGCCGTTGTGGACCAGAAGGTCCCACTCCAGCGTCCCGAAGATCACGCCTGCCGTGACCGGAAGCGTTCGCGTGACGACGAGGTCGGCTGCTCTGGCAGGCGAGGCCACCAAGAATGTTGTGGCGACAATGGCCGCCACCGCCACGCTGGCGGCCACTCGCCGCAAAGTTGAGGTGCTGGCCATCATCGGAAATGTCCCCATTCGAGCCGCGTGATATATCTTCAAGATCGGCAAAACCATACACCGTCAAATCCAGCTGTGTATATACTTCCGCGCAAAAAGGCCTCACCACGGCGAGTCTGGTGATCGCTCCGGGCGCCGACGTTAAAGTGGGAAGCCGGCGAACGCCGATACTTCTCCGAGGCCTCCATGCTCGAGCTGGCCACCATGAACAACCCTGTCGAGGTCATCGACAAGGCGGTGATCCTCCCAGACCTCGTCGCCGCCTAAACTAGAACAACTGACCCGCACGGTGTTGAGAAACTCCACACAGCGGGACGTGACCCGCGGCTTTCGCTCTTTCCGGCAAAACCATGATAAAACCATGATAAGAATCAGGCCATGACGCGGAGCTCCCGGCGCTCGGTCAGTTGTGGGTACGGGAGTTGACTGTCGGCCACGTCGATCGATTCCTGACCGCAATGGCACCCGAACACCCATTGCGCGCCCGTCGGGCCAAGATCGTGCTCGCGCTGGTCTTTGATCTCGCCGTGCGGCACGACGCGGTAGACCACGTGCCGGATTTGCCGCCCGCGGTGACGTCCGACGGTTCCGCGCCGGTGGCTGCAGCAGCACTGGCGAGAATTTTACGTAGCGCGCGTTGCTCGACGTTCTTCGACGGGTGCTGGCCGATGACGAGCAGGTTGAGGTCTTCGGAGAATCGACGAATGATCCGCAGCTTCTCCAGACTTGTGCCGCCCATTAAAACGATCTCCTCGGGGTGCGCGGATGTGATCGAGCGCAGCGCCTCGCAAACCCAGGACGAGTGCGCGGCGCTGTACGTGCGGGATGCGGAGGGCCACCGCCGCCGGGCGACCATCACTAACACCGCGAACATCTACCGGCTGCATATCTTGCCGGTTTTTGGGTCCCGTGCCCCGGCGAGCATCACACATGCAGAGGTCAACCTTTTCCTGCGCGCCCTCGTCCCTGTGGCCACCCCGCTGCGCGGCGTGGCACGTGTAAGCATCTCACCCGACCCGGTCCGCAAGGCGTTGGCGGCTGTGCTCACGACGGCGAAAGCGTACGGTTGCCTCACAGGTGAGCTGGCCACGAAAGGCGCGTACATCTCACCTAAGCGCCGTGTGCTACCTACCGCGCTCCCTCCTGAAACGGTGCTCGCGGTCGAGGCGGCGTTCGAGGCGCAACGCGGGCACCTGAGCCTGTATAGCCGTGATGGCGCGCTGCTTCCTGATGTTTTCACAATCCTCATGGCGACCGGCATACGCGTCGGCGAGCTTTGCGCGCTTGCGGAGGATGCTTGGAGCGAAGGGTTCCTGACAGTCAACGCTTCCATGACCCGGGTCGGCACCTCGCGTGTGGGCGGCGAGTCCTACGCACGCGGCGAGACCAAAACGGCAGCGTCATATCGAATCATCGCCGTAACCGGGGACGCGGCGGCGGTGCTGACCCGACGCAAGCTCGCCGCTCGTAAAAGCGGGCCTCTGCTGCCG
>Ga0105048_10006402_pt1 | contig 18987 bp, 20 predicted proteins | sample MAT05_FD_78382 | JGI IMG/M metagenome (GOLD analysis project Ga0105048, IMG submission 78382) | Freshwater microbial communities from Lake Fryxell liftoff mats and glacier meltwater in Antarctica - MAT-05 | ecosystem: Environmental > Aquatic > Freshwater > Ice > Liftoff microbial mat | place... | reverse complement strand
GATGGACACAACCACCCCGCACGGCGAATTGCTTTTCCATATCTTCGGAGCACTGGCTCAGTATGAACGTGCGCTGACGAAGGAGCGCGTCAATGCCGGCCTGGCGGCCGCCAAAAGACGCGGCCGGCTGGGCGGACGTCCAGCTGCTCTCTCACCTGAGAAGTTGGAGGCGGTGCTCGCCTCACTGAATAACGGAGTGACCAAGGCCGCAGTGTGCCGCAACTTCAGCATTCCTCGCAGCACGCTGATCGACTCACTCGTACGAGCCGGCTGGACGGGCCCTGGCGTGGCGCAACCGAAAGCCCCTAAAAAACCGAAGTCAGGCTGACGAGGTTGAACCGTGAGACTCGCCTTTGCCGGACTTGGCTCTTGAAGAGCAGGAATTTGTCCAGCAGGCTGTTGGACAAATTCCACCGTGTGCAGCTTGCTCTTGTACTGAGTTACCAGTACAATTAGGCATGGGATTTGACCAAGACAAAAAGTTGCTTTTGGCAGCCCTCATGACCGGAGAGTTTCTGCTGGAAGCACGAGAATCTCAGGATCTAAAGAACTTACTCGCCTCCGACCAAGATTTCACTCCACAAGCCGCCTACAATATCGTAAATGCCACTCGCGGTAACCAGGCGCGGCTTGACTATCACCATCAAGATTCCAGCCAACCGATATGGATTTTACGTCCAAGCTGGAATCGAGAACGCTGGTACGTTAAATGCTACATCGACTGCCACACTGACCTTGTCTACTTCGTGTCTTTTCATCGCTCGGAGGAACGTTCGTTATGAAGATTTTTTTGCCAGGGGAAACCCTGAGCGTCATTTGTCCAGACTGCGGGCGCCACGAGGGGACCTTCAGCTTCGCACCCTTTTCGATGAGAGATGGGGTTGTGGTTCAGGACGTGCTTCAGTGCTTTTGTAACCGATGTGGAACTTCGGTTGCGATTGCGCCCCAGTCTGCCGCTCGAATCAAGCAAGCGCGTGTGGAGGAGACTCTTAAGATCACAAGCGTGCGATTGCCGTTGGTTCTATGGGATGTTGCGGCCTCTTTAGTTCTGCGCGCTGGAGGACAACCTGGGCCCAACAGCCCAGAGCAAGTTCTAATGGCCTTTCTCTCCGCTTGGATACGCCAACCTCGCAAGAGGAAGACTTTGGTGGAGCAGCTCCGTAAGGCAGCTGAATTGCCAGTGATGGAGCAATCAGCGACGCAAAAGATTACCCTGACCCTGAATCAAGCTGCGCTGAAAGAGCTAGCCGAGATTACGAAGGCCTCATCGTTTTCTGGGCTGAGCGACGTTCTTCGCAGTTGTCTCATGGTGGCTACGGATGAGTCTTCAGTTCAAAAGGAGCTAGAATGTAATCTCTTGCTTGGACGTCCTGGACCATTACGTCGCCGCCGAGTTGGCCGTCAAAAGGCGAGTGCGTAGATCTCAGGGACCGGTTGGTCCTGGCGGAGTACCGCGAGAAAGAAGCCCCGGTGATGCCCTTGCTACACGGGCCCGCCAGGGGACCGGAAATACGTCCATTGTTTCCTTCTGCTCCGCTAGCGGCCAGTCGAGACGAGCGTCTCTACCGGTTGCTTGCGCTTACAGATGCGCTCCGCTCAGGTAGAGCCCGGGAGCGAAAGCTGGCGGCGGAGATATTGAACAAAGAGCTGGAAGTACACGAGGCAGCCGTTTGAGTCGCCTGGCCGTTGCAAAGGTGGCCCATCATCTGCAGGCGATTCTAGACGATCTGGTTTTTGTGGGAGGGTTAGGCAGGCTTCGAACTGCAATCAGTTGTATGTAAGTGTATGCAGTTTGAGCACGCACGCACTCAGCCAGGTTCTCGCTCGAGACTAGCACGTAGAGCCCGGGCCGGGTCTCTCGAGCGGGTGGCCCGCGGCGTATACTGGAATCCCGAAGACGCTGAGCTCACCGAATATCACGACCTGGCGGTGGTTTCAGCAGCGATTCCCAAAGCCGTGATCTGCCTGCTCTCCGCGTTGCAGTTCCACGGGCTGACGAGCGAATGGCCTAGAGAAATTTGGATTGCCCTCGATCGGCAAAGTCGCGTTCCACAAAGCTTGAAAATACCGCTGCGAATCCACCGTTTTACCAAGCCATTCCTACTTTTTGGCATAGAAGAACATCTCATTGAGGGAATCACCGTGCGGGTAACCAGCCCGGCCAAGACCGTGGCCGATTGCTTCCGATTCCGCAATCGCTATGGTACCGATCTGGCCGTGGAAGCCCTGAGGGATTATCTAAAGCGGAAGCTTCCGCTCGAGCCTATGCACCAGGCGGCTCAGCTGTGCCGCGTCGAGAAGGTCATGCGGCCTTACTTCGAGGCGCTGCTGTGAAGCGCAATTTGGGCGTTTCGGTGCGCACCAGATTGCTGACCCTCTCCCAAGCCCGTGGAATGGTCTATAACCAAGCATTGGTCCGCTACGCGCTGGAAGGTATCTTGCTTCGTATCAGTCTGGGTCGCCACGCAGATCGATTCATCCTCAAAGGCGCTATGCTTTACGTGATTTGGCAGCCGGACAACCCTCCGCGAGCGACGCAAGACCTGGACCTGCTTTGCTTCGGCCCACCCGAGCCGGCGTTCTGCCGTGAGCTGTTTGAAGAGATCTCACAATTTCAACCCGGCGAACCGGACGGGTTGCGGTTTGATTCTGTCTCGGCCACGCCCATTCGCCTTGAAGACCTGTATGGTGGAATTCGAGTGAATGTGACCGCGTATTTGGACACCGCGCGAATTCCGCTTCAAGTCGATCTTGGTTTTGGTGACCGACCTGTTCCCGAAGCGTTGCGTCTTCACTATCCGGCGTTGCTGCGAGAGCAAAAACCACAGTTACGAGTCTACGCTCAAGAAACAGTCATTGCCGAAAAGCTGCACGCCATGGTGGAACGGGGCCTGACCAACAGCCGCTACAAGGATTTCTTTGATATCAACTACCTGGCCGAGCACTTTCCCTTTGAATGCGAGATTCTCAGCGCGGCCATCTGCTCCACTTTTGAGCGAAGAGGGCGCGCGTTCCCCGCTGGCCCTATCGTGGCATGGACTCCACAATTTTACGATGACCCCGTCAAACAATTGCAATGGGCAGCGTTCTTACGCAAAGCCGGCCTGGCGGCAAAACCGCTTCCAGGGGTGATGGCCCAAATCGAAAGCTTTCTACAGTTGCCCTTGAGCTGCGCTCAGTCGCAACAGCGGGCGACTGCATCCTGGGCACCGGGTGGACCGTGGTCTTCGCTCAGCCGTCTAGACGAAACGAGCATGTAACGGAAAACCTCCAGCGCGGGGTATTCGTACAGCGGTTCAATGCGACCTGGTTTTCCGTATAGAAAAGGGGCTATTTTTGAGGGGTTGTGGGTGGACCTGGTGATGGTGACGGGAAACACCTGTTATCCGACACCTTGAGAGCAAGTCAAGTTAGCGTCTAAGGTTGTCACCGGCAGCGTCAAGAAATTCAACTTTCGAGTCTATACTGACACCCCACCGGACAGGGAAACCTTTAAGCGTAAGCGTATGCGAGCCTTGCACTTTCAGCCTGAACGGCACTCTCAAGGGTGCCATCTGCCAATACCAGTAGCCGACGTATGGTCTCACCCTTGCCCTGAAAACCGCTAGCATTCTGCAACTTGTCTAGCACTCCAAGCAAGTGAGAGCCCAGCGTGAGATTCACGGTTACACGGTTGGGTCTAGTCAGAACGCCCGACTGAACCTCCCGAAGTTCCTTCCCGATGACCTCTTCCTTGCCTCGACATGCCAACAACAAGGCACGGAAAAAGAGCTCCGAGTGAGTAATGTCTGCCCCTACGGCACTGAGACTTAGAGCGATAAAGTCTTGAAGCTCTTGCGGAATCCTTAGAGTTGTGCGTTTTTGCCGGCGGTCTTCGAAAGCTGTCTTAAAGCGATGGGCAGACTGGGGCGTGGTGGCAACGACAGCCCCGCAAACATTACAGGTAGCGCGCATCACGTCCTCGACTATCAGGCCATCCATCTCTACGGGGCCATAAGCGTAAGTAGCCGCCACAAACCGCTGGCAATGTTCACAGGGTGCCTTTTCAACGGTTCCTTCAGTAACAATAGATTTCATGGCTGTCCTGCTTTCATTCACTGCGATGGAACGAGATGAACAAACACTCTTCCAAAAAATAGAACTTGATGTACCAGCCAACTGGTCGAAAGATCCAAATTTTTGAAACTGGATCGAAGTGGTGCTTGGAAGAAGAAGCCTCACTCCCCCGAATTTTGCTAAGGATCGTGACCGCTTCTTCCAGGCTCAACTCACCGGTAGCCAACAAGTTCTTTTGTGCATCAACCCGATGCTCATGACGAAAGCGTTTACTTTGAACCGCTTCCATCACTTGCTTTTTTGCGTCGTTAAAACTCATGTCAGTATGCATTCATAAATGAATGCGGTCAACCTTTCTCGTTCGAGTTCGAAAATCAAAATACCGGTAAGGTCGCCATGGCCTGAGCGAGCTGGCCGGGCTGGTTGTGTAGGTAGACCTCGGTAGAAGCCAAGAAGCGATGGCCCAAAATTTGCTGCACGATACGCAAGGACACGCGGGTGGCCAAATAAGAGGCCAGGCTGTGCCGAAAGGTATGCGGCGTGGCCCGAATGTCCAGACCCGCGACCTCGCGGTGGACCTGCACCAGGCGCTGGACTTCGCGCGCGGGTAAGCGACGGTGCCGGCGGTCTTGCAACAACGGAGAATCAGGGGCGGCCTGAAAGCCGCGCAACTTGAGAAAGTCGACCAAGTCGTGGACGGCCTGGCGGGCCGAGGGGTTGAGCGGAATGCGGCGCGAGTGATGACCTTTGCAGCTGGCGGCCGGCAAGTCCAGCTGGTGGCGGGCGGCCTGGTCGTAAACGTGGCCGACGTTAAGACCGACCATTTCGCTGACGCGCAAGCCGGTCTGGGCGAAGAAACGAATGAGCGCGTGATCACGAATACCGAACGGGGAGCGTAGTGGAACAGCGGCCAGCAGCTGTTGAGTGGCGGACGGGCTGAGAATGCGCATGGTAACAAGCCTCCAGTGATGCTATTTAGGTGAACTATTGTATTCGCCAAGTGTCACCTCGCTTCCTGTACTAAACCAGCGGTTAAGCCTGGATCTTATGGTTTTTTTAGATGTAACGACTGGCTTTGTTTAACGGACCCGTCTTCCGTGCACGGCAACTTAAAAGGACCTTCGGTGTACGGCTAATCTTTGTTTTTGGGATCCGCTTTGGTGTACGCCCCCCTGAAAAACCCCCTGGCTTTCACCCCCTACCCATCGGAATCGGCCCGTCGGACAGCCCCCTTACAACCCGGCGCCGGCGGGGGGTCAAGCAGCGAGCTTTAAGCGAGCAGGGGCAATTGTTTTGAGTTCGCCCCTGGCGAACTCGCAAAAGAATTGCCCCGGTGCTTGATTCCCCCCGAAGGCGACGGGTTACTGTGGGGCTGCTGACGGGACGAGACCGATGGGTAGGGAGCCCCCCCTACCCTGAGGATGAAGGTCCCCGAGGATGAGACCAGTTCCTCACCATCCTTGCAGCTCGAGCTTGGACAAGGTCCCGCTCTTCTCCAGGAAAGCTCGTGGCTCGAGCCTGACTGAGAGCCAGTGCCGACGCCATCAGGCGGCCAGGTCGAAACATCAGGTCCGTCCTGACTGAAATCCACGAAGAGGGCAGGGAGCGGCAGTCTGTGAGGACCGAGCTTGCGAGGGACGAACAGTCTGCCGCCACCTGCCCCTCATCCGTTGAGGTCCGCCAACTTCAGCAATGGCGCCGTGGCAACGCAGCCCGCCACACAGATAAAGCCACGGCGCCATTGCGCCTTGATGTGGGGCCGGGGGCTCAGACGATCAAGCAGCCCGCCCCCGGCCCCGTATCAATCTGACGAGGGGCGAGCTTCAAGCGAGCTCCTCTTGGGCGAGTGAAGCGAGCCCAACACGGGATCAGCTTGCTTCCAAGCCCTGCGCCAATCCCTTGGCGCGGGGCTTGGGCACGGCCACTTGCAACCACTACCCCACCCCCGTCTTCTTCCGCGTACGCTAAAACTTTGTTCCCGGCAGCGCGCCCCGAAGGGCTGCGTAGCAGCCTTTTGGACAAAAGGGCGCGCTGCCGGGTTGCCCAATTGTTGGCCTACGGCGTTTACGCCTCAAGTTATTTCCGGCGAAGCCGGCCTCTCAGCTTCCGTGTACGGGGCGAAGCCTTGGATGTGGTGGCCAGGCCTCGTGGATGAATGAGTGGATAAGGCCTGGCCCCGTGCCGATCGGATGAGGCCAGGCAACCCAAAGGCGTTTCATGTGGAACATGAAGCCCATCTCAGTCCTCAGACTTGGGGTTAAGGCGCCTACGTAACTTGCGGCAGCTGCGATAGCGAAGAGCCTTCTTCTTCGGAATCACTACCGGCTCACCGGTTTTGGGATGCACCGTGGTGTGCTTTGGGCGGATGTGCACGGCGAAGATGCCCAGCGCGGGAATCTCGATTCTGTGCTCTTTGACCAGGTCGGTGACCAGCACTTCGTGGTAGCGCTGAATCAAGCGGTAGACCCGCGTGACGGGCATTTCAAACTCCTCGGCCAGGAGAGCAAGTAGTTGCTTTTGAGTGTGCATGGCGCGAAGATTCCAGGCGCCGCTGGGGAAGCCTCGCGGATGGATGCTAAGATGGATGCTTGCGATAAGCCTCGACGTGAAAACCTACCCTGGTATGAAACCGAAGCCCGTGTTCTGAGGAAAGTGAAGACCGACCTCGGGGCGGACTCTAAAGAGTGGAAGTGGCTCCAAAGGTCAATCCACTGGGACTCTCCGGACTTGAAGACGGCCACGACAGAGCAGGTCGTGGCTGAGTATCCCTCCACCGCCAAAGACCAGTTGCTTAACGACGCTCGTCTGCTACGCACGATGATTTGGCAGAGCTGGATCAAGATCCAAGCAGCTCTAATGCTACCGATCGACGGGAATCTTCGCTCTTTTTGGTATCAAATAGTGAAGACGTTCTATATACGGCACAACCTGTTGCAACACGGTCGTTACACCAAAAGCACAGGAGACGCCATCTCGTCAGCGATGAATGAAGCTCTAGGTGAGTTTGTCTTCCGGCGAGTCTTCGAGTATGGCGGCGCCTTTCAATTCCACTCCGCCGACGTTTTTTGGCAACGTGGCAAGGACCAACCGCGTATCTTGCTGTTCTTTGAGAAGCGAGGCATGTACGAGCTTTGCAAGTGGGCCTATAAAAGCATCGCCAAGATTTCCTACATGGCTTCTCGCGGGCAGCCGTCCTATCTTGAGCTAGAGAAGTTCTCCAAGGAATTTGCCGACGGTCGAGTCGCAACGCTCGTCATTGGTGGCTTTCCAGACTGGGATCCGTACGGATGGAACATCCTGGAAGAGTTAGATGCGAAGTTACGCTTTTTGGGTGAACGAGTCGCCCGAGACAAAAAGACTGGCAAGTGGATTCAGTTCAAGGTGAAAACCTACATGCTGACGTCCGCCAAAATTTTTACTGAGGAAGATATCGCCAGCGGTGATGACCTCAGTTTGTGGCCCCCAGGATATCAGAAAATGATAAAAGCTTGGGTCGACAAGGGGGGCGGTGTCAATGGCAAACCGATTGCTATGAGCATCAACGCCGTGCCCGTGCCCAAGATGAAGGTTCTGATGGAGCGATTTATTGACTATGCCACCGGCGATCAGATGGACAGTCACTATATCCGCATAAAACCCATAGATGCTAGGTCTGTAAGGCATACTTTCCATGACTTCAGCCTGGATGACGATAGGTATCGCATACACCCACGGTACCCTGGGCCATCCATCCCTCTACTCGATAGCTATGATGTATAGGGCGCGATATTTTTCAAAATATTGATTTTTTGATTCTATAGCAGATAGGTATCGTATATAGGCTAGGTTTACCACACCCGTGGTAAAATTTCTGAGGCGCTACTCGATAGGTATCGATTACAAAACCAAAAAAGTTGCTGATACTGATGGCGGTTTTTGAGGTCCTGGGGACGCTCCCTAGTGGCGATAGCTATCGATTCTAGGTAGGAGCTTGCTGCGTCCTTTTAAAGCCAGGAACGGCCCTGCTAGTGCTGTGGTCATCGCGAACCTAAGTAGCCACGATTCGAAGAGCCTTACTTCATTAGTCGATAGTGACCGTTTGTGTAAGTCGATCACCCCATTTAGGCTCAGGATCCCTATTTCGACTGCATCCTGAGAGGAACGTCAGACCCTGCGTTCAGGGCTAATAGGTAACTCTTAAGACTGAACGCAGGGTCCGACGCTGATCGGTTTGAGCCTTACGAGAAAGGCATCGTGGCGTCGAAAGGTAGATCTGTTGTTGAGCTTGTTCTTGCGTTGAAATTTTTTCATATTGCTCGAGGTCACTTGAGTTCATCACTGAACTTGCGTTCATGAACGATGAACGAGACTTCACTGAACTTGCCTCCAGCGTGAACTTGACTTTGCCCCAGGCAGCCGAAGAGCTGGGCGTATCGCTCGCAACGGCGCGAAGACTGGTACGGGCGGGGAAATTGCGAGCGGTTAAGGTGCAGAGCGATGACCGAACTCGCTGGGAAGTGCCGCCCGGAGCGGTTGAAGAGTTCAGGCTGAATCAGGATGGTGAACGCGCCTTCAGCCAGAGTTCAGAACGCGAGTTCACGAAAAGTGAACCTGAGTTCAAAAACGCTGAACGCGACTCCAACGTTGGTGGCACTAGCTTTGGTGTGCATCCGGCATTAATTGAAGCCCACTTGGAGGCTCTCAAGTTGGTCAGCACGCTGCAAGAAAAATTCGAAGCATCCCAACGACGGGCGGAGCAGGCAGAGAGGGCGTTGATGCCCTTGGTGAGCCAGTTGGACCAGTATAAACGGGTCCTGGCTGAGAGCGCCGAGAGTCTGGTGGAGGAGCGTTCACGGAGGCTTGAAGCCGAGTTCAAGGCGGTGGAGGCAAGTTCACAGGTGGTGGTGGAGGTGAGTTCACCCTCCCTGAACTCGGGGCTTCCTGACGTGGAGCCGAGGATCGACACGACGCAGAAAAGGCGTAGTTGGGGCCAGCGGGTCAAGGGTTGGTTGCTGGGCGAGAAGACAGGCTAAATCTGCCAGAAAAGACAATGCCCCACGGGTGTGCTGGCGAAGCTCTTGCGAACTTCCCGGTAGTGACCCTGTGAGGCGACCCTAAGATTATATAGGGTCACTGCTGGGGGTGGCAATAGGAGTCGAGTAATTTGGACATCCAAAGCGTTAATGCTTCCATCTCTCCCGAGCGGTTTCAAACTTACCTGGATACGATGGGCGGGGGCTTTGATAAGGCCCTGGCTCTCTATGAGGAGAACTCGTTCCTGGCTGAGTCCTTCTACTTTCCCTTGCAGTCGATTGAGGTTACGCTGCGCAACGCTTTCAGCGCGCTTTTCGTCAAAAAGACGAATGTGCCAACGTGGTACCACGCCACGATAATGGTTAAGGGTAGAAGAACAGACCTCTTACGGGCTCCGCAAAGGGCGAAGGTTGACGAGGAAATCGCGCGTCTAAACACTGAGAACGGCACGAAGCCCAGCTGGACCTTGAAGCCCTGCGATGTTATCGCCTCGCTATCATTCGGCTTTTGGGTCTCACTATCCGACAGTTTCTACAAGGACCATCTTTGGACAAGCACTATTGGCCTGCATGACGCGTTTCCGAACTTCGGGCGGAGGCCGGTGAGGGATGAAATTTTCAAACGGCTCGACAGTCTCCGCCGTTTACGCAATCGAATAGCCCATCACGAGCCGATTTTTCGTAGAGACTTGGGGTTGGACTTCAGCAATATCGTGGAAGCGGTGAACTGGATTAATCCGACGGCGGCCGCTTGGACTCGTAGCAAATCCAAGGTTCTCGAAAAACTGGATGAATGCCAAGTGGCCAAAGAAGCAAAGGTGAAGGTCGATGCAGCAATCCAGGCTGAAAAGGTAGCCGCTATAAGGAAAAAGATTCAGCTACCCCCAAAGACTTCATAGCAAAAGGTGGCCTGTGTTGAAGGTCATCGACAGAGGTCGTAGCGGTGGCGCTTCCTCGCGAGGAGGCCCACGCCGCGTTACTACGCTAGCATCTACAGAACTTCCGGTGGGGAAAAGATTGGCCGAGTTCAGGATGAGTTCACGGGTAAAGTTCAGGGCTGAACTTGAGTTCAAGGCCAGGTTCATCGTCATGAACTCGCCTTCTGAACGCAACTTCACCCGGTTGAAGCGTTGTCGTATCTGCCGATCGGCGATGCCCGTCTTGGCACGCAAGGCGGTGAGGGTGACCAGCTGGCCAGCGCGGCGGAGTTCCACGGCGGCCGCCGTCAGAACGTCCTCAATATCGGCCCGTTCGCCGGTCAGCTGGTCGGGGACGATGGCGGTCAGAGCGTAGGACGAGAGAATCAGGACGTCCAGGCGGCGGTTTTTGGATGAATCTGTCTGCTGAAAGAGAGTGGTCTGCTCGGCCTGGTCGTTGCCGGTATTCCAGGGGCGGCCTCGGCCGACGGCCTGGCGAACCTCGCCGGCGGTCAGCTCGAGCCAGCGGGAGTTGAGTTGGGGGTCGAGGTAGCCGCGGCAGCCGCGGTTCAGTGACTTGCCGGTCTTGTCCTGAATGCGGGCTGAGGTAATGCGGCTGGCGTTTTCCAGTCGCGGAGAATCGCCCCAGATGGCCTGAGCTTCTTCAAAGAAACCGTGCGGGTTGGGCTTGAAGTCGCCGGCGACGAGGAGGAAGCGCACGGACTCCATTTCGTTGGAGCCGGTCTGGTTGCCATAGTGGCGGGCGTTGATGCCCGGAAAGAGTTTTTCTACTGCTTCGCGCACACCGCTGCCGGCGATCAGGCCCCAGTCCGCCGGCGTTTCGGTGGGTCTTTGCGCCTGGCGGTCGAGGAGTGCCTGGCGGACTTGCTCGACCAACTGCCTGGAGTTTTTCAAGGCGTATGGGCCCACAGGGACTTGTGAGATGTGAGTGCGGTTGGGCATTGCGACTCGTCCCGAAAAGACATTGACTTCCGCGCCGGGAAAGAGGCGCTGGTATTGCTCGGCGCCGTTGCCGGCGTTCAGGATGATGATTGTTTTGCCGGTAAAGTCGACTCGGGCGCGCGTCCACAGCGAAATGCCGTCCGGTTTCAGATTAACCATGGGATTCCAGCTGCCCTGGCCGCGGTGCTTCAGCTCGTCGACCAGGCGCTGGGCCAGGCGCACAAAGCCGCGGTGGGGGATGTCGGCGCGCACTTCGCCCGTGAGGCTCAGAGGATGAGGGTCTTTGGCGTTGGCGGCAGATTCGAGCTCTCTGAGCAGGGCCTCCAGGCCGCCCATTTGTGCGGCCAGCGCGTCCTGTAGCGCCTCGGCATTCAAGCGGGGAGAGTCGTGAACGAAGCGTGGGCCGGGCACCTTCGCCAGAACGGCCCAGAGAGCGGTGAGCAGCGAGTGCATCGGAGCGTAATTGGGATCCCTTTCGGCCCAGAGCAGAGCCTTGCGAATCTGGTCGGTGTCCAAGAAAATCTGATCGACCAGGGTGCGCTCCAGGTCGAGGTCATCGAGGAGGATGGTGGAGAGGCGGCCGACGACGGAGGGATCCCTCAGCGAATTGGCGTTGTAGAGATGGCGATCTTTTGAGGTGTTCTTTTGAGCCAGCAGAAACGGCTTGGAGGGATGTCGGGAGAAATTGGTGGAGCAGTCGGCGCGCTGGGGGCAGAGCTCGCAGGCCAGTTTGGTGGGAGCTCCGGCGTTGACCACGGTGAGCATACGCCGCGGCTCGCGGCAAGGGGATTTGGCGGTGGCTTCTCCGTTGGCAAAGCCGTAGGTGGCGCCATAGTGTCGCGCCCATCCGTTGGTTGCTGCGAACTGCTCCGCTTGCTCGTGGCGACTGGTAAAAAGGCCGACCTGGCCCTTGAGCTGGCCGGTCGCGTAGAGCTCGTTGATCAACTCGACGGCCAGGTGGGTTTTTCCGCCACCCATTTCCAAGGCCATGTGATGCACGGAGCCTCGCTGGCTGAGGAGAGTGCTTTCCAGCCAGGGCCGAGCTGCGGCGCGAGCTTCTTGCATGGTGGCGAAAGGGACGGAAACGACGACCGGCTCTTGCTTAAATGGCTGCTTGCGCTCGAGCAGCTGGTGCGGAGCATGCTTGTTGGCCAGGAAATCGTCGATCTTTCCCAGGCCTTCAGGCCAACTGGCCACCTCGACGGTGAGACCGGGGCGCTCGAGTCGTTGCAGCAGTTCTTCGGTGGCCTTACGGCCGGCCTGGTCGGGGTCGAGAGCCAGCAGCACACGTCGTAGTCCCAGCTGCTGGAGGGATTCGGTCAGGCCGGCGTGGGCGCTGGCGCCGGGAATGGCCAGCGTGGTTACCGCTTCGCCGTAAATTCTGGGCCACAGGGTAGCCACCAGGTCGGCCTTAATCGGGCCTTCGACTACGATGGCCAGGGTGGCGGTAGGGGAGCTGTGCACGTGGATGGGTGCGCCGGTGCTGGCGTTGCTGTGTTTGGCTTTCCACCAGAGAAAGCGCGATTTACCCTGGTCTATCAGGCGCACTTTGCAGGCAATGATTTGCCCGGTGGCGTTGTGCACGGGGACGAGAAGGCCCGGGATGTCTGAGCAGGTCAGGCCGTGCGGCGACCGTTTGGAGGGTTGTAAGAAGGGAAGAAATCTGGCGGCTTCCAGTCCGATTGCGTCGATGGCGGCCGCGGCCACGGCGTTGCGAACCGCCCAGGAAATGGGTGCGCTGCGGTAGCCGCGGGTTTTCCACGTGGTGACATCTTCGAGAGAAAGGCCGCGGCCGACCAGGTGGCTGCGTTCTGCGTAGCCGAGGCTCAGCACGGAGAGAACGGCGCGATAGGCAAGGTCTAGGAGCTTCGGGTCCAGTGCGGTGGTTTCTGCGGACCTGGCTTTTGGGTGCAACTGGATGAGGTTGGGGTCGATCAGATTGAGATGGCTCAGCAGGTCGTCGCCGCTGCCATCCTGACGAAAGACCACGCCGGATACGCCACAGCCTAGACAATGATAGCCGCCATTTTGAAAAACGCAGAAGCTGGGCTTGGTTTCGCGGTGGAATGGACAGCGCGCAACCAGCTTATGCCCACCCTTGTAGCCAACAACTTTGGCTTTGTGGAGCTTACCGGATTGCTTGAGTGCTTCCAGTCCTGCGAGCATGCTAGCAGCCGGCTCTTGGGCGCGCAAAGTGGCGGTCGACTTGAGGCGGTCGGCCATGCGGACATGCCAGGGCGAAGGCCCTGATTTGAAGGGTTTTCACAAAAAAAGATGCTCCCGGGACAATGAGCTACTAGACCGGTGAGCATCCTTGTGATAACCTGAGCGGGTTAGGCTTTCAGGTTGGGTCGGGCGGATGCTCCCCAGCTTACACAGAGGACTCGGTTGCAGCCGGGTCTTTTCTGCTTTCTAGGGCTCTTTTGGGTGGGCTGCCGTCCCTTTGTCGGGAGGCAGGTCATGGGAAAACAGAGCTGCTCGCCCACGACATGTCATCGTAACGTACTGAAGACTATTCAACCAGCGAACACATGGTCGAAAAGTCTAGAAGTTACTGCTCAACGAGAGCAGACGCTACATTGGCTTGATGCAAGATCGCCAAACTGGCCTGATAGGTTCTAGGGGCGTCTTGGGACGAGAGGCTTTCACGAGCACCTCTTTAGCTGACTTACCTGTGGATGCCCACTTGGCGGCCACGGCTTGAGCGACTGGAGGATCAGCTTTGAAGAAATCGCCACCGAGTGTCTTAGGCGCTGTGTTACGCGGGTCGTGGCCGGCTTCACGCTCGGTCAACATCCCACCCTCTCGCGCGATTGCTGCGCGAGGAGGTCGACTTTTGCTTATTGTGCAACTGCTAGACTGGGAGGGCTAAGGTGATTATAAAGCCAGAAGATTGGTCTAAGGAGCCCAGCTTCCAAGATGACGACTATCTCGGACTGATTCGAAATCTCTGCGCTTGCTTTACCTCCTACAATGAAAAGGAGGTCCACGCTTCAGGTACCTGTGTTCGTATCGCCAGGTGCCTTTATCTAACCGCGAAGCACGTGGTTGAAGATCTCGTGGCTGCCCTTGGCCTGACGATCATAGGCAAAACCGATTCTGCGAAGCTTCTGGGTTACGTCGCTATAAGTGAACCCGGTGAGCCTGCCCACTTAAGGAACGCCGACAGCCACGGTTACTTCGGTGGTGGCGGCCAGCATGGCCTGAAAGGCCGCGGGGATGGGGTCCCCGTGTTCCAGGCAGGACTCATAGATTTTGCGGGCCACATCCTGGGCGATCTCGATGGTTTCGGCCATGGTGCGGCCTTGTGCCACCAGACCGGGCACTTGCTCACTGGTGGCCACGTAGCCGCCTTCTTCGAGCGCTTCCAGGTGGAGTTTGACGAGGGCTTCAGACATGAGACTCCTTCTTAGCGGAACAGAAGAGCCTGTTCCATTCGTTTCTTGGCAAACAAGGCTTGGACGAAGCGGACGACCATCGACTGGTCCTCGGGATCGAGCTGATAGACCATCTGCACGGCGCTCTGGATCTGGGGATTGTCGGAAGGCCTGGTGGAGGGGCCGGCAAGTTCCTCGAGTGGCACCTGGAAGACTTCACTCAGCTGGGCGATGGTCGCCTGTGAGGCTTCATCTTGTCGTGTTCCAGACGGGTAATGTGGCGGCCATGCACCGAGATCTTATCGGCCAGCTCTTGCTGAGTCCAGTCACGTTGTTTCCGAAGGTAGGAAATCTTCTCGCCCAGCGTCAGGCCTTCAAGCTTGTTGATCATAGACTCTATCTTAGTCCTTTGTGTTTCTGTGGGCAATAAGTAGCTTGACGTGCCGCCCAGATCAAACGTAGAACTGCACCTGTGAAAAGTGTAAAACAAGTTGCTTCACTTGCTGGTATGTTGCCCTCAGGCGGTCAGCAGTGACGCCTCGGCAACTGGAACGTGTGTCCAATGGCCTTCGCGGCCGTTCGCTTGGTTGAACTTGTTGTTTTGACTCACGCTGACCGACGTTGAGTGGGAGTGGCCCCATAAATTCTGAGCCCTGAGCTCGATAAAACTCTTGGCCTCTCTGCGCTGAATGAACCAGTCTGCGCCCATTTTGGAGCGCGAGAAATGGATATCGCACCCCTCGGCGTTGCGACTCTGGAGGTTAACGATGACCCGATTTATCGGTTTTGATGCTCACAAATCCTATGCCTATGTGGTGGAACTGCGCGAGGGAAAACGCCAGGACTATCGCGTGGAAATCCCTGGAGGCCTGCAAAAATTCAAGGAACGGTTGGATTCGACGGTCCAATTGGTGCTTGAGGCGTCAACGAATAGTTTTCGCCTGGCCGACGAGTTACGTCCACACGTGGGCAGGCTGGTCGTTTCTGATCCCGCTCAGACTCGGGGGGCCTCCTCCGGAGCGGCCACGACCGACCGGAGTGCGGCCGAGGCACTGGCGAAACTCCTGGCTTCAGACTTTGTCCGTGAGGTCTGGACGCCCCCACAGGAAATTCGCTCTTGTTGAGAAATCCGGCCAGCCAACTGGAACTGCCAGGCCACAAGCCGCCTCTACCCGTGGTGCTCACCGAGTCCGAGGTCCTAAAACTGCTGGAAACGCCCGACATAAAAAAACTGACGGGTATTCGTGATCGGGCGCTTTTGGAACTACTCTATGGAACGGGGCTGCGCAACGGCGAGCTGTGCTCGCTGACGCTGGATCTGTTGGACCTGGCCACCCACCGGGTGCGGCTACAAAAAGGCAAAGGCGAAAAGCCCCGGGTATTGCCACTGGGCCAGGAGGCGCAGGCCTGGCTGGAGCTGTATCTCGAGAATGTGCGTCCCTTCTGGCTGCGAGACCCGGCCGTGCAAGCCGTCTTTCTGGACCGCTGGGGGAGCGGCCCCATTTTGCGCACGGCCGTGTCGGGGTTGGTGCGGCAGTTGGGCCGCAAAGCGGGCCTGGGCAAAGCGGTGACCCCACACGCGCTGCGCCATTCTTGCGCAACCCACATGTTGCGGCGCGGAGCGAGCCTGCGCCATCTTCAACAACTGCTGGGCCACGAACAGATCTCATCCACCGAGCACTACACGCGCGTAGAAGTGAGCGACCTGCGGCGTGTTCTCTTACGCTGCCATCCACGAGAATCGTTTCCTAAAAAATGACCTGGGACGAGCTTTTTCAACGTTTTTCCGCATCTCGTCGGCTCTCTCCAGCCACTGTGACGGGCTACCTGAGGGATTGGGCGTTATTCTTGTTGCAATTTCCTGCGCTGCAAGGACCGCAAGACGTCGCAGAACACCATTTGGCGGAGTTCTATCGGGGCCAGTTGCGTAACCCAAAAGTCTCGCGCAACACGGCTGGCCAACGGCTGCGCTCCTTGCTGGTGATTTTGGGCTGGGCCCAACGCCAGGGCCACTTGTTAGTGAATCCGGGCCAGTTCTTGCACATCAAAAAGCCCAGCCGCGCTATCCCGCGCATCCTCACCAGGGACGAAGTTCAGGGGTTGTTGGAGGCCCCGCTGATGGCCAGCCGTTATTTCGTGCGCTACCGAGATCGGGCCATTTTAGAACTGCTCTACGGAACCGGCATGCGAAAGGGCGAGATCGTGGCCCTCGACTTGCTCGATCTCGACCTGGCCGAGGCTCTCTTAAAAATTCGCGGCGGCAAGGGCAGGCCGCGATATCTACCGCTGAGTTCAGAAGTGGTGGCCGCCTTGGATCGCTACCTGAAAGAGGCCTGGCCGGCTGTGGCGCTGGATGGCCAAACGGCCGTGTTTGTCTCGCTCTCAGGCCAGCGTATCACCGGCACCAATCTGGGAGCGCAATTGAGTGGCTATGGAGAGCGGCTGGGAATCCCCGATGTGACCGCCCACGCCTTCCGCCGCGCCATGGCCACCCACATGCTGGAAAACGGAGCCAGTCTGCCTGAGCTGAAAGCCCTGTTGGGACACGAAGACATCGCCAGCACCCAGGCTTACGCGCAGGTGGTGCCCACGGAAATGCTGCGCGAGCATCGCCGTTACCACCCGCGCGCCCACCGAAGGAGAGTTTTATGACCTTGGAAAAACTGCTGCCTTGCTATCTTGAGGCCGAGAAACCGACGCCCAGCCTCGTTTCTATGTTCAGGCTGAGTTGGCCCAAGTTTCTAAAATTCTGCCACCACCAGGGCTTGCTTCACGTCTACGAAATCACGCCCACCGTGCTGGAGGATTTTCACAAGAGCCTGCTCTGGGAGCCCAACGAAAAAGGCCAGTGGTATAAGGCCAACAGTGTAGACCAATATGTGAGACGGGCCCGCCAAGTGCTGCGCTGGTGTGCCACCCAAGGCATCCTGGAGCGAGACCCCACCGTGGGTCTGCTATTGCCGCGCCCCGTGCAGCCCACGCCAGCCCTTTTGAACTGGGAGCAGGTGCAGACGCTTCTGGCCGCTCCGGATCGGGCCACCCCCCTGGGCCTGCGCGACGCCTTGCTGCTGCAACTGATGGCTGAAGCCGACTTGGCCTTGCTGCAGGTGGTGGCCCTGACGGAGGATTCGGTGCTCCAACTGAATCTAGAAACGGCCACCTGGACCTTGCTGGCCAACTACCTGGAACGAGGCCGTCCCGTCCTGGCCAAGGACGGCCGCAGCGAGAAAGCCCTGTTTCTGGGCAGATCCGGAGAATCACTGGGCCACCAGGCCGCCACCGTGCGACTCAACGAGATGATGAAGCAAACCGGCCTGGGCAAACGCCTACCCACCCGCGTTCTGCGCCAGAGCTACCAGGCCGCTCTGCAGATCCTACGCGCCCGCCAACCTATGCCCAAGGCCAGCGATGACCGTTAAGACCGTTCAAGGGTGTATTGAGATGGGGCTTTACGGTGAATTTCGGCCTGGTTATGGGGTTTGGCCGCACTTGGGCGGCCACCTTTTAACCTTTCACGGAAAAAGACCAGGCCCTATTTCTTCTCCGCCTACGACGCCCATTTTGAGCCAATCGAGGGAGGGAAAGCCCATGAAATCGATGTTTCTAGTTCTTACGAGTATGACGATGCAGGCTTTCCAGTGCCGGTGCGGCTGGTTATACTGGAGCGAAAGAGGAGGTGTTCTATGGCCAAAATTGTCTGTGACCCTGAAGTCATGATGGGCAAACCCGTGGTTGAGGGAACCCGTCTTACTGTAGAGAATTTGCTGGAAAAGCTAGCCTCTGGCTACAGCCAGGAAGATCTGCTTCAAGCACACCCCCGCCTGACGATTGAGGGAATCCGCGCCGCCTTTGACTTTGCCGCCCAATCGATTCGCAATGACGTGGTCTACCCGATGACTCGATGACCTTGTTTCTGGCCGATGAGAACGTTGACTTTCCTATCATTGCCCGCCTCCGCGAACTAGGCTATCGGGTTGAATCAATTGCAGAAGACTGTCCCAGCATAGACGATACCCAGGTTTTGCAATGGGCGCTTCAGCGGGAGGCGGTTCTACTGACCGAGGACAAAGACTTTGGCGAGCTTGTCTTCCGCCAGCGACTGAAAAACCACGGCATTGTGCTCTACCGCCTGCCTGGAATCACCCCTGCCGAAAAATTGGTCCGAGTCGCCCGAGCCTTCACTACTCACGCCGAGCTATTTCCAGGCCGCTTCACAGTGATCTCCCGCGACCAGATCCGTGTCCGCCCGAACCTGACTGTGATTGAACCTTCCTCTTCTTAACCGCCCGTTAACCGAAGACCCTCGGCCAGGTGCTATCCTGGAATGGTGAGTTTCCTGCGCCCTGGCCTTGCCTGGCTGTTGATCTGGTTGGTGGCCTTCGCCGCTCCCGCGCAAGCGCTTCAGGTCTTGCGCGCCCAAGAGATCTCGAAAACGAGCATGAAGGCAAGTCTTCATACCCGAAGTTACCCCATTAACCGCGTGGATCCCAGTGGCCTTGAGTCTCCACCCATTGGCGGATACGAAGGTGGGATACCTTTGCCACTTCCCAGGAAGAAGCTGAGAGCTGGCAGCGATTTCGATCACACAACCTCTCATCCAACCCGGTCAGACTGTGCAACAACGCAAAACTGCCATGGTTACTCGATGTATGGGGACAAATG
>Ga0105048_10006401_pt1 | contig 18992 bp, 10 predicted proteins | sample MAT05_FD_78382 | JGI IMG/M metagenome (GOLD analysis project Ga0105048, IMG submission 78382) | Freshwater microbial communities from Lake Fryxell liftoff mats and glacier meltwater in Antarctica - MAT-05 | ecosystem: Environmental > Aquatic > Freshwater > Ice > Liftoff microbial mat | place... | reverse complement strand
CCCGAGGGAACGAGGGCGGGCAAGCTTCCGCGTGACCCCGAACCGCACACTCCCGCCGACGTTAACGAGAGTGGCAACGTTCCCCGTGAATGCCGTTCAGCCCGCACGCCCGGGGTTAAAACCTCGGGCTCCACAGTACGAAGTCCCCTTCGGGGACTGCCTTTCTGCTTCATTTGCCCGGTGCAGTGCGCGCGCTGAAGCCCCCGAGCCGGAAGAAGAACGCGGCTCGGACGCTCCAGGAGGCCGTTGTGAAGGAGGCCGCCGCGGTCGCGTTCGATCCCGCCGATCTGGCGCCGATCACGCTGGTCGAGTCGCTCAACCAGGCTAGCTGAACCCCAGGCTGAGGTGGGTGAGGCGGGTCCCCCGAACCGCCTCGCCCCGGAGCGCGGCAGTCCGTGAAAGCAATCAGAACAATCCGATCGAGAAGTGGAACGCGCCGAAGTCTTCCCAAGGGCGGCGGTTCATGTTGATGCCGTAATCGAAGGCGATCGGGCCGATCGGGGTGGTGATGCGCAGGCCCGCGCCGAGGGCGTAGCGGAGGACGAAGGTGTCGACGCCGTCTCTACTCTTCCAGACGTTGCCGGCGTCGAGGAAGATGCCGGTCTGAAAGGTGTCCGTCAGCGGGATGCGGAGCTCGGCGCGGGGGTTGACCATGAGGTCTCCGCCACGGATACCGACGTTGCAAATCGAGTACCTCTCCGTGGTGGCGGCGGCGCTCACGCACTTCGTGGCGTCGCCGTCGACGATCTTATCGGCCAGGTCCTGGGGTACCACCGCGTCGGCGAGGAAGGAGCGGAGTGAGTCGACGCCGCCGAGGAAAAAAAAGCGATCCGGGTACGTCTCGCTTTTATTGAAGAGCTGGAGGTTGTACCCGGCCGAGAGGCTCATCGCGAGGACGAGCTTGCGCGGGAGGCTGAAGTAGGCCGCGACTCGGCCGGTGAAGCGGAGGAAATGGCTGAGGTCCTTCGCCTTGTTCTCGTCGGTGGCGAGGGGGAAGGCGTTGACGTGCTCCAGGCTGGTGGAGAGGAGCAGTCCGCGGGTGGCGTTGAAGGGGTTGTCCCGGAGATCCCAGGTGAAATTGACTCGCTGCGAGAGGGCGAGGGTGAGGCCCTCGGGCGCGCGGAGGATCGCGAGGGTGCCATTCTGCGCGTCCTGGTTGAAGATCTGTACGTCGTTGCGCTCGGCAGAGAGGCTGAGCTGCACCGCCATACCGCGCCTCGGTCGGTACGAGAGCGTGGGGACGACGGCGTCCTTGGCCAGCCCGAAGTCACGCTGGTTGTGGCGCACGTCGATGCCGTCGAGCGAGAGGCTGAAGGCGGGCGAGAGGCCAATCTCGGGGAAGGTGAGCGAGAGGGTGTTGCGCCGCTCGAGGCGGTTCAAGATCGGGAGCGGCTCGCGGCGGCTGCCGTCCGCGAGCCGATCGAGGCCAAAGTTCTGCCGCACGCCTTCGTCGATGATCAAGAAATCGGGCAGGTAGCCGAGCTGGAGGTGGAGGGCGGCGGTGATGGCGAGGCCGCCGAGGTTGCGGCTCTCGAAGTCGGCGCCGAAGCGCACGCCTTCGCCGGTGGAGAAGCCGAGGCGGGTGCCGAACGAGAACGAGCCTGACTCCACCACGGTGACCACGACGCGCTTGCGGCGCTGGGGCACGTCGGGGTCCTCGAGGGCGACAGACACGCTGGAGAAGACGCCCAGCGTGGCGAGGCGCTCTTCGCTCTGGCGCACCAGATCCTGCTGGTACGGGCCGCCGCGGCGGAGCAGGAGGCGACGGAGGATGACGCTGAGCTCCGTGCGCTTGTTGCCCTTGATCACGAAGCCTTCGACGAAGACGCGCTCGCGCTCGGTGACGGTGAAGCGCACCCGGGCGCGGGTGCGATCCGGTGAGGGCTCGAGCGCGGCGCGGACGTCGGCGTAGGCGTAGCCGCGGAGGCGATAGGCATCGAGCACGCGGATGCGCGCGGTCTCGACGTCGACGTTGGAGAGGGGATCGCCGAGGGGGAGCTCGGCGATCTTGCCAAGGTCGCTCTCGGAGAGGGATCGGTTGCCCTCGAAGGCGAGATCGTAGAGCGTCATTTGCGGGCCGAGGGCGATCGGGATCCTCAGCGTGATCGTGGGCGAGCACGCGAGGTTGTGCGCGAAATCCGGGCGGCAGAGGAAGCCGTCGGGCACCGGGGGCTCGGGGAGGGGGAGGCCGAGCGAGTCCTTGAGGCAGCGAGCGCTGAGCACCGCGGGCGGCGGCTCGGGGAGGCACACGCCCGCAGGCGAAGAGCGCTTGCAGACAGCGCGGAGCGTCGATATCGGCCCGATGACGGCGTTGAGGTATCCCTTGCTGTGATAGAGGTCGCGCAGGTGCTTGAGCGCGCGCTCGTACGTTTCGGGAGAGTAGGTGGTGAGGGGGTTGAGATCCGGCGGTAAGCCGCGGCCTCCGGTGCCGGCGGTGGGGCCGAGGATCCGGGCGATCATCCGCGGATCCCCGGCCGTGAAGGACTCCGAGCCAGGGAGATCCTCGCTCAGGAAGCTGTCGATTTCGTTCCCGACGTCGTCAGGCAAGACCTCTTTGACGAGGCACGGATAGATGCGCCTGGTGACGTGGACCTGGGGGTGCTCGCGGACCGTGAAGACGAGGTAATGGATCGGATCGGCGAGGGCCCCGCGCTCTTCGCCGGTGATCTCGGCGTCGTAGAAGCCGCGCGCGACATAGAAGGAGTGGAGGCGCTCGGTCAGCTCGGCGAGGCGGCCGTCAGGGGTCTTCTCGAGATCGAGCGCCTCGGTGAGCTGATCGCCGTCGAAGGCGCGGTTGCCATCGAAGGAGGGCACGAGCCGCGGCCCGGCGTCGATGAGGATCGTCAGCGTGCTCGTCGCGCCGGCGCGGGCGACGCTGTGGTGGACCTCGGCGCGGAGGAAGCCCTTTTGCCGGAGGAGCTCGGTGAGCTCGCGATCGGCGTCGGCGAGGGTCGGCTCGTCGAGGCGCGCGCCGGGCGTGACGCGGTACTTCGACTTGAGGTCGCCGACCTCGCGGTCCATGCGCGCGTCGATGACGAAGACGCGCCGCGAGAGCGTCTGCGGCGGGCCGGGCGTGATCTGGATCGAGAGGACGACGCTCGTGGGATCGTCGGTGTCGGTGGTGTGGGCGATGGCCTGCGCGGAGGGGAAGCCGTGCTGCGCGTAGTAGCGTTGAATCCGGGGGCCGAGCTGGGCGAGGAGCGGCGCGGTGATCTCGCCGCCGTCGTTGACCTCCGCGGCGTCGAGGGTGCTGGCGTGGTCGAGCGCGCCGCCGCCGAGCTGGATGCGGGCGATCAGCCGGCGCGGGAGCACGTGGAGGCGGAGGACGGCGCCGTCCCCTTCGGCGACAGCCTCGACGTTGGCGCGGGCGAAGCGGCCGCCGGCGAGGACCTCGCGCATGGCGCGGCGCGCGGTGTCGAGGCTGAGCGGCTCGCCGACGCGCACCGCGGTGATCACCGGCGGCGTTGTCCATCGTCCACCGGCGACGACGACGTCGACGCGGCGGATCGGCTTGCCCACGAGGGCGCGGTCCGGCGGATCGGTCAGCTCGGGCACGGCGCCGCCGAGCGAGGGCTCTTCCGGCGCGGCGATGGCGCGCTCCCCGGGCGAACCGTCGGCGCGCGCGATCTGCGGCGCCCCGAGCAGCGCCGCGACGAGGCCCAGAGCGGTGAGCGCGGCGCGGAAGGAGACCATCAGGAGCTCGTCGGTTTATCGATCCACTCGGCGCGACCGGTCAAGCCGTCGCGCCTTCTTCGAGCTTGGCGACGTCCTCGGCCTTGCCGATCACCACCAGCACGTCGCCCTCGGCGAACTCTTCGAGCGGAGCGGGCGCGATGCGCGAGGTGCCGCCCTTCAGGAGCAGGATCGGCGTGATTTTGAGGCTCCCTGGCAGATCGAGGAGCTCGAGCGTGATGCTCGGCGAGCCCGCGGGGTGCTTGAACTCGGCGATGGCATCGAGCTGCGGATCGCCGAGGTGCTCGAGCAGCGAGGCGAGCTCGAGCGCGACCGGCGCCTCGGGGGCGATCGCCCGCAGCAGCCCCTCGGCCTCGTTGAGCGCGCGCGCCGAGACGCTGCCGTAGAGGACCTCGGTGAAGCCCGCGAGATCGACCGGCAAGGCCGCTTGCTGGGCGATCCGGAGCGCCATCTCTTCTTCCACGGCGCGCGCGAGCAGCCCCTCTTCGGCGCGCGGGTGGAGGCCGACGCCGTTGGGCCCGTGGAACTTGAGCATGCGCAGCCCGAGGAGGTTGCCGCGCAGCCGGTCGATCGCCGAGCGATCCGCTTCCATCCCCACCGCGTCGAGCTGCCGCGCCAGGTTGATGAAGATGTTGTCGACCGAGGCGAAGCGACCCTCGGGCGTCTCGGCCATGATTTGCTGGAGGTGGACCAGCGTCCGCTGTCGCCACGGCGCCGGGATCGGCTGCACGCTCCCGCGGCGGAGGATCAGCTCGTACGCCTGCCCGGTGCGCGATCGGCAGAGCCGGTCTCCCTCGCGCGACGGCGGCGGCAGCGGGATCCTCGGGCCGGTGGGCGAGGTCGAGCGCACCGCGGGCGCGTACGCCAACGGATCAGTCGGGAGGCGGCCGGCGGCGTCGGCCTCGAGCGAGCGCCCGAGCGGCGGCAAGCGCTCGCGCACCAGGCCGCCCGACTCGTTGCGCACGTGCTCGAGATCGTCGGGGAAGGCCTCGACGAAATCGCTGAACGAAGCGAAGCCGAAGCGCGTCTCGTCGAACGAGGGATCGAGCCTGCGCATCACGATCTTCAGCGTCGCCTTGGGCACGAGATCGTCCCCGCGGGCGAGGCGCGCCGAGCGCAGGGCGCGGAGCAGGAGGCCGCGCACCTCGGTGCGATCGTCGGCGCGGGCGACGGGGGCCGCCTCGAGCATGTCGTAGAACTTGAACTCGTTGCAGCAGCGGACCCAGAACTGGTTCGTCGTCTCGCGCACGCCGATGCCGATGATCGTCCGCCCCGTCTTCTGGACCTTCTGCGCGAGGCTGATGAAGTCGCTGTCGCCGCCGACGACGATGATGTGCGAGAGGTGCGGGAAGAACTGGATGTCTTCCATCACGTCGAGCACGAGGCGGATGTCGGCGCCGTTCTTCATGCCCCGCGGGAAGAGCTGGACGAGGTCGATCGAGTGCTCGTGGAAATCGTGGCGATACGAGGCGAAATACTGCCAGTTGTTGTACGCGCGGTTGATCGCCACCGTGCCGATCGAGGCCACGAAGCTCATCACCGCCTTGACGTCGACGAGCCACTCCGCCTTCATGTTTCGCTGGTCGCGCCAGGTGTCGCGGCCATGCGCGCGCTCGAAGAGCGAGGCGTGGATGTTCTCGAAATCCCAGTACACCCCGACCATGCTCGTTCCGTTTTCGAGGCCCATTGCGCGCCGGCATCATAGGTGGCGGGGCCCGGATGTCGACCAGCGCGATGCGGCACGGCCTCCGGTAAGTGGTTCCCGCGGCTCGGGGGCGCGTGGTAGGGTCGACGTCGCCGGGCGCGAGCTTGCCCGCCTTCGATCCCATGAGCGACGCAACCATCCTCCTCGGCGCAGTCGCGCACGATACGAAGGTCCTCCCGTACTGGGAGGCGATGCGTGAGTACCTCCAGGCGAACGGCGTGGGGATCGATTTTGCGCTCTATTCCAGCTACGAGCGCCAGGTCGAGGCCCTCCTCGGCGGCCACATCGACCTCGCGTGGAACGGGCCGCTCGCGCACGTTCGCGTCAAGCGTCGGGCCGAAGGTCGCCTCGTCCTCGTGGCGATGCGCGACACCGATCGCGAGTTCACGACGAAGATCCTGGTCCGCCGCAACGCCGGGATCGGCGCCCTCTCGGACCTCCACGGGAAGACGCTCGCCCTCGGCAGCCGCGACTCGGCGCAGGCGCGGATCCTCCCGCTCTTTTTCCTCAAGCGCGCCGGGGTCGACCTCGCGAAGATGACGCTCCTCCCCTTCGAGCACGACGCCGGCAAGCACGGAGATCCGCCGCAGAGCGAGCTCGACATCCTCGCCGCGGTGCAGGACGGCCGCGCCGACGCGGGCGCGGTGGGCGGCCAGGTCTTCCAGACCGAGCTCGCCGCCGGCCGCGTCGATCCGCACCGCGTCGAGACGCTGTGGACGACGCCCTCGTACGATCACCACGTCCTCGAGGCGCTCCCGAGCTTCCCCGAGGCTAAGGCCCAGGCGCTCCAGCGCGCCCTGCTCGATCTGCGGTGGAACAACCCGAAGCACCGCCGCCTCCTCGAGATGGAGGGCGCGCGCCAGTGGATCGCGGCGCGTGAAGACGGCCACATGCACCTCGAAGCCGCGCTCGACGATCAGCGCGGCTGGTAAGAGCCTTTAGAAACAGGCGCTTGCCGCGGCGATGCGAGGCCCCCATCATCCCGCGATGATCGACCTCCATTACTGGCCCACGCCGAACGGCTGGAAAGTCTCGATAATGCTCGAAGAGACGGGGCTGCCCTACCGTCTCGTCCCCGTCAACATCGGGCGCGGGGAGCAGTTCAAGCCCGACTTCCTGGCGATCAGCCCCAACAACCGGATGCCGGCGATCGTCGACCACGATCCGCCGGGCGGGGGCGAGCCGGTGTCGGTGTTCGAGTCGGGCGCGATCCTCGTTTACCTCGCCGAGAAGACGGGGCAATTCCAGCCCTCGGATCTTCGCGGCCGCTACGAGGTCCTCCAGTGGGTGATGTGGCAAATGGGCGGCCTCGGGCCGATGGCCGGGCAAGCGCACCACTTCCGCCAGTACGCGCCCGAGCAGCTGCCTTATGCGATCGATCGTTACACGAAGGAAGTCAATCGCCTCTATGGAGTGATGAACAAGCGCCTCGCGGACCGTGAGTATCTCGCGGGCGCGTACTCGATCGCGGACATGGCCGCGTGGCCCTGGGTGGTGCCGTTTGCAAACCAGGGTCAGAAGCTCGAAGATGCTCCCCACCTCCAGCGCTGGTTCGAAGCCATGAAGGCTCGCCCCGCCGTGGAGCGCGGCTTTGCCGTGGGGAAAGAGCTGCGCAACACCGCGCCCATGGACGAGGAGGCCAAGAAGGTGCTCTTTGGCCAGACCGCGGCGAGCGTCGCGCCGAAGGAGTAGAAGCCACCGGATACAGAGCCGGACTCGGAGTTAACCACAGAGCACGCAGAGGACGCAGAGGTCAGAATTTTTCGGGTTCTTCCTCCCTCTGAAACCTCCCCCCTCTGTGCCCTCTGTGCCTCTGGGGTTTCTCTTCGTCTGTTCGAGACCGCCGGCTACAGCAGCGCTTCCACGACAGCGCACCAGCCTGGGCCGAGATTGGCTTTCTCGTAGCCGCCTCCTCCGAGCACGAGGAGGCGGCCGCCCGCGTGACGATTGGCCATCGCGCGGAGCCGCGTGGTGGCTCGGGAGATCGAAGCAGGCGTGAGGCGGAGGTGGGCCATGGGGTCGCCGTCGAGGCCGTCCACGCCGCTGACGAAGACCAGGAAGGCGGGCTGCTGGGCTTCGAGGAAGGCCTCGGCCTCGTCCCAGGCGCGATTGAAATCAGCGTCGGTCGCGCCCGCGGCGAGCGGCAAGTTCAGCTTCGTTCCGACGGCCGCGCCTTCGCCGACGTCGTCGCGTTGCCCCGAGACCGTGCCTGACCCGGGCGCCTCGGGCGAGTGCGGCCACATCGTGTGACCGTCCTCGTGGATATCGGCGATGACCACCCGGGGATCCGAGTCAAACGCCGCGTAGACGCCGTCACCGTGGTGAACGTCGATGTCCACGTAGCCAATCGGCGCGAGGCCGCGGGCGAGCAGCGAGGTGATCGCGATCGCCGCGTCGTTGTAGAGGCAGTAGCTGCGCGCCTCGCTCGGGTGGGCGTGATGGAACCCAGCGATCGGCACGAAGGCCCGCACCAGCTCGCCGGCGAGGATCTTCGCCACGGCGTCCATCACCGCGCCGACGACGTGGGTGGCGGCGATCTCCACGGAGCGCCGCGCGAAGGTGGGCCCGTGATCGAGGGCGCCTTCGTTGGTCGCGCAGAGGCGGCGCACGCGCTCGAGGTGAGCGGGCAGGTGGAAGAGGAGGATGTCCGCGTCGGCCGCGGGCGGCGCCGGGATCATCTGCGCGCGGCGGTCGAGGCCGCGGGCGCGGAGCTCGGCGAGGAAGGCGTCGAGGCGATCCGGCTGGAACCAGGGCTTCTCTTCGTAGCCGTAGTCGCCGAGCTCCTGGCCGAAGTAGATGCCGACAGGGGTGCTCATTCAAACTCCAAGCGTAGGCGGAAGTCGACGCCGACGTTGCCGAACGCCGAGCTCGAGACGTCGTTGACGTTGTCGTACGCGCCCTGTACGCTCATCTGCCGGTTGAGGCGCCACTCGATGTTGGAGCGCACCTCGCGGTTCTCGGTGATGCCGGTCGTCACCGTGGCGCGGACGCTGTCGGTGATCCGCTTGCCCACAGTGACGGTCGGCTCGGTCCGCCCCGTCTTCGAGGAGTAGCCGGTGCCGAAGTGGAACTCGTCGATCAGCGGGACGATCTTCTTCACCGCTTTGTCGACGCCGGTGAGGACCGAGAGCGCTTCGAGGCCCACGGTCTCGCCGAGCGACGAGACGGCCTCGCCGCGATCGAGCTCGGCGCGCGTCATCCCGATCGTCAGCAGCAGGACGATGTCTTCCTGGCGGAGCGGCGGATCGCTGGCGAGGCTCATCTTGAGGTCGTCGGCGTCGCCGTGCGCGTTGAGGGTGATCCGCCAGAGCCCGCTCCCGCCCTGGGTGCCGGCCGAGGACGCGCTGCCGGAGTTGTCGGTCGCGGCCACGCTCTGCCCGGAGGCTGCGCTGGCGTAGCGGCGGTACTCGGTCTGCGCGCGCAGATCGACCTGAGGGGCGATCTTGAGCGGATCGTCGAAGCGGACCGAGCCCTCGCGCACCAGGAACTCGCTGTTGCGGAGCTGGAGCTTGGAGTCGGGCTGGATCCGGAGCAGGCCACGCGCGCCGAAGCGCTGGTTGGTCCCGGAGAGGACCAGGCCGGGATCGGCCACGACGAGCTCCATATCGACGAGGTTGTTGGTGAAGCGGAGCGGGCGCGGCGAGACCAGCGTGATCGCGAGCTTCACCACGTCGTCGGCCGGATCGTAGGTCTTGACGCTGGTCCGAGGGCTCCGGGAGAGCTGGCTCGGGTTCAGCGTCATCGGGTGCGTGTAGCTGAAGGAGGTGAGCGAGACGTTGCCCTTCACTTCGGGCAGGCTGCGCGCCGCGCCCGCGTTGCTCGAGGGGGGCCGGTAGGAGGCCTCGAGATCGGCGTCGGCGGTGAAGGTGACGTCCTCCGCGGCCGGCACCTTGACGCCGCGCGCGGTGATCGTCGCCGAGACGGCGCCCGCGTCGGGCCCGCGCAGCGGCATGCGCCCCGCGACCTCGAGCGTGCCGCCGCCGGCGCGGGCGGTGGCGCGCTTGATCCGCGCGTCTCCGCCAGTGATGTCGATGTCGATCTCGATGTCATGGAGCGCGAGCGGGACGCCCTTGAGGTTGAGATCGCCGCGGCGCAGGTGCCCCGCGCCCGAGTAGCGGAGGGCGCTCGGCGAGCCGAGGATGCGGAGGTTGGCGTCGACTGTGCCGGCGGCGCGCTCCACCCCGGCGAGGTCCGCGCTGAGCTTGGAGAGATCGATCGGCTCCGCGCGGGCCACGATGTCAACGTCGGGCGCCGTCGTGACCCGATGGATCTTGCCGCCGGTCACGAAGGACGCGCTGAGGCCGGCCTTGGCGCGGGCCGTGAGCCGCAGCTCGGGCACGTCGAGCTCGTCCCCGACGAGGGCGATCGGCCCGCTCGGCGCCGCCAGGGCAATGCGGTTGCCGTCGCGCTCGAGCTCGAAGCGCTGGATGGCCAGCGTCATCTCGCCGCGCTGCGGGGCGCCGAGCGGCAGGCTCTTCACGTCGAGCGCGGCGGTGAGCTTGCCCGTCGGCGGCGCGCTGGCGAAGGCGACGCCGGGGATGAGGTTCGAGAGCGTCCCGAGATCGAGATCGGTGACCCGGACGCGGCCGTCGAGGACCATGCGCTTCTGGCGGGTGGTCCGCACGTCGTCGAGCGTGACCTGCCCGTCGAAGAGCTCGCCGCTCACCTTGAAGTAGCCGCCCGAGAGGTCCCGCGCGTACTCGGCGAGATCGAACGGCGTGCCGCGCGGGTTGCCGCAGAGGGTGCGGCCGAGGGCGCGCTCCGGCTTCCCGGTGCCGGTCATCGCCACGCGGAGGCGCGACGGCGGCAGGCTCGACGGGCCGATGCGCAGGCGCGACACGTCGATGTCGGACACGATTTCAAAGTCGCTCAGGGTGCCGCCGAGGTTCGCGACCAGCGAGATCGAGCCGTCGAAGAGCTTGCCCGACGCGCCGAGGACGTCGAGCTTGGCGACGGGGATCCCGCTGCCGATCACCGTGCCGCGGACGATGCCGCCGTGGCGCACCGTCGCGGTCGCGAGCACGCTGCCGGTTCCCTTGCGCAGCGTCGCCGAGCGCAGGTCGATGCGCATCCCCGCGGCGCCCGCGGCCTGATCGTCGAAGGTGAAGTCGAGGTCGGCGACGCCGTCGTCCCAGCGCTCTCCGAAGGTCGAGATGGCCGAGAGATCCATCGTCGTCTTGATGTCGAGCTGGCCCCCGCCGCAGCGGTCGTCCTTGCCGCCGAGGGCGAAGTGAACGCGCCCCTTGCCGCTGGCGGTGGCCTCGATATCGGCGAAGCGCGGATCCTTTTCGAAGTGGAGAATCTCGAACATGTCGCGGACGCGCAGGTGCGGCGCCTCGCGGGTGTCGATGTCCCCGTCGATGAGCACGTCGGGCCCTTTATCGAAGGCGATCCGCGTCATCGCCGAGCGGATGCGGCTCCCCCCGTGCTTGATCCGCGCGTCGATCAGATCGAGCACCAGCGGCTCGAAGGCGACGCGCGACGACTCGAGATCGCCCACTGGGTAGCCGCTGAAGACGAAGTCCTTGATCGCTACGTCGCCCGTGAACTTCGGGTGCGTGAACGGTCCATGCCCGCTGGCCTTCAGGCTCACCACGCCGCCGAGGTGGAGATCGATCAGCGGAGAGATGTCCGAAAGATTGATGCGGGTGTCCTCGAAGAGCTCGATGTCGAGCACGGTGGCGAAGCCCAGCGTCACCGTGGTGTGGACGCGCGACTTCGGCGTATCGATCACGAAGTTCGAGAAGACGACGCCGGGTAGCTTGTAGAGCGACGAGCGCTCTTGCCCGTTGACGATGAAGTTGCCGCGGAGCGTGGCCTCTTTCACCCCCATCCGGTGCTGCCGCTGCGGATCGGTGGTGGGGCGATCGAAGATCTCGAAGCCGTGGGACGCGATGCTGAGCGGCCCTTCGAGGAGCAGGGGATCGAGGGTGCCTTTGAAGTGATCGAAGCGCCCTTTGTCGAGCGTCCAGCCCACGTAGGCCTGCGGGTGAGCGCCGAGATCGCGCAGGATCCCCGGGAACTCGAGCCCGTCGAGCAGCACCGGCCCCACGGTGAGCGGGACGCCTTTGACGAAGGGCTCGATCTTCGCCTCGGGGATCGTCACCTTCCCGTCGGCCCAGAGCGCGACGATCTTGGAGGCGAGCACCGTCCCGCCCGCCGTGGTGCTGAGGTCGAGATCGAAGTGCTTCGAGAAGACCTTGCCGTCAGTGCCGACGCGCTCGCCCGATACGTGGCCCGCGACGATCGGCAGCTTGGAGACGCCGTCGTACTCGGCCTCGACATCCAGCGTCACTGACCCGCTGGCGTGGGCCATATCGCGGAGCCGGTGGGCGATGCCCACGGGGATCTTCGCGTGGATGCGCCCGCGCGCCTGGATCGGGGTGCCCTCTTTGGCGTCGACGTGCAACGCGCCGAGGCGGACGTCGACCGCGCGCATGTCGCCCTCGCCGAGCGCGCAGGAGGGCGTCGTGCCGGGATCGGGATCGAAGTCGGCCGACCCCTGGAGGAGCAAGCGACGGACGAAGACGCTCCGCCCTTGCACGCGGAAGCGGGCGTCGAGCCGGCAGATGACGTCGTCGTCGACAGCGTCTTCCCAGGCCTCGCGACCGGGGAAGGGGTAGGTCCGCGTCACCTGCGTCGTCCCGGCGCGGAGGGCGATCTCGTAGGTCCCTTGCTCCTCGACCGAGACGTCGAGATCCACCTCTTTCGTCTCGACGTGAACGTCGTCCACGATCGCGTCGACGCGAGCGTCGGTGATGGAGATCGAGGCGAGCGGCGGGCGCGAAGGGCCCGAGGCGGGCGCGCTGCTGCTGTTGCTCGCCGGGAGCTTGTAATGGAGGTTCTCGAGCTTCCCGTGCTTGACCACGGCGCGGATGTGCGGGCCGAGGATCTCCACATCGCCGACGTCGAGCTCCCCCGCGAGGAGCGAAAAGAGCCGGGGTCGGATCGCGGCGCGCTCGACCTCGAGGAACGGCCCGCCGCCGTCGGAGGCCTCGATCACCAGATCATCGAGCGCGATCAGCATCGGCCAGGCCTGCACCGAGACCTGGTAATGCGCGTTGAGCCCGAGCTCCTGCGCCAGCAAAACCGCCGTCTTCCGGGCCGCCCAGGCGCGCACCGGGGCCGTGCGCACCAGGAACCCGAGCGCGAGCGGCACCGCGCCGATCACCGCGAAGACCGCGCAGAAAACGAGCGCGAAAAAGCGACCCCAATCCCGGCGGGGGCGCCATTTCGGCGTTCGTTTCCTCGGCGGCGCTGCGGCCATCGCGCGCAGCTTAGCTCAGGGGGGCCTATTTCGCCGGGACGGTATGCGCCCGAGATCCGCCCCCGCGCGCGCTAACCCGCCTGCTCCGCGCGCACCTCGCGACAACCGTCCCCGTCGTCCCCCATCCCCCGTCCTCCGTCCCCCCTCCCCCGTCCTCGTGCGCCTCTCCCGTGCGCGTGCGCGTGCGCGCTCCGGCTCCACCCTTGTGTGCATGAAGGCATAGACCCGCGCGTGAAAGGCATGGACCCGCGCGCGCAAGCAGCGGACCAGAGGTGCACGCAGGAGCAAGCGGACTCTCTCCAAGCTGTCTCCATCTTCACCCATCGGTCTCCTCCGCCTTGATATGTCTGGAGCACGATGAGCTTCCGGAAAATGCCAACGACTTTGAGACAGCGCGCGCGAGAATTCTATGAGGGGATCGCGTAGCGCCGCGAGCTCCGGATCTCTCCGGCCGGGTGCGAGCGAGCGGGGCGCTCCGATCGCGAGCTGGTCGCCGGTGTGGCGACGACCTCGTGCGAGGTGAACGCGGCAGCGAGCGGAGCGGCCGGGGCCTCGAGAGCAGCCTCCTCGAGGGAGAGAGGATTGATCGCCACCGAGGCGGGAGGACTCCGCGCGACAGGCGGGCCGTTCGGGATGAGCGGCGTGGGCCGCGTCGAGTGCGACTTGCCGGCGGGCGGCGACGTCTTCGACTCGACCGTAGAATACATCGGCCGGCGTGAAGAGCGCAAGGCCAGAATGCTGATGATCGTCATTATACCACCCGAAGAACTCCTGACACCAGGCTCGACCGTGCATAAGCGAGGCGAAGCGATCGGGGTAGTCGGGCTGGTACTTGAGGGTCTTGAAGTGCGACTCGGAGAAGGCGTTGTCGTCGCTGACGCGAGGGCGGCTAAAGCTCCGCTCGACACCGAGGCCGCCGAGGAGCTGCGCGAGCCCTTCCGAGCGCATGGCAGAGCCTCGGTCGGCGTGTACGGTGAGCGCGCCGGGCTCGATGCCGTGGCGCGCGACCGTCTCCGCGAAGAGGTGTTCGGCGAGCGCGGCGCTCTCGCGCTCGGCGAGCAGCCACCCCACGATCATGCGGCTGAAGAGGTCGAGTACCACATACAGGCAATAGAAGACGCCAGGGAGCGGGCCGCGCAGCTTGGTGATGTCCCAGGTCCAGACCTGATTGGGCGCCGTCGCCAGGAGCGTTGGTTTTGCGTGCTTGATCGGCGCGCGCTGGGCGCGTCGTTCTCCGCTCTCGGCCTCAGCGGCGAGCACGCGATACATCATGCGGATCGAGGCGAGGTAGACACCTCGCGTCAGCAGCGTGGCGTAGACCTCCTGCGGCGGTTGATCGGCGAGCTCATCGCTGTGCAGGACGTCGAGCAGAGCCTGAGTTTCAGCGTCGCCAAGCCGGCGAGGACTGGGGGCGCGCAGAGGCGCAGACGCAGGCAGGGGAGGCTGCGTTTGCCGGTACAGCGTGGCGCGGCTGATGCCGAGAACATCGCACGCCACCGCGACGGGGACCTCGGGATCAACCAGGTCTTCGACGATGTCCATCAACTCTCGTCGTCGCTCGCGAGGTCGATCCCCAGAATGGAAGCCGCTTTTTTTGGAGGTCAAGGAGCTTCCCCGCGAGCGAGAGCTTCGCTTCGAGCTTGGCCGTACGCTTCTCGAGCTCGGCGATGCGCAGGTCCTTCGCATCGAGCTTCGGCTTGCGACCGGGCTTGCGGCCAGCGAGAGCCTCGGTGCCATGAAGGTCAATCTGCTTGCGCCAGGCGGAGAGGAGAGAGCTATAGATGCCCTCGCGGCGCAGGAGCGCCTCGACCTCGCCGCGCTGGGTGCACGCAGCCGCCTGGCGAACGATCCGCAGCTTCTCGGCAGCCGTGAACGCCGTCGACCAGGCTTCGGCTCGACTTCAACGGCAACGCCACTCGGGCGACCAGCAGCGTCAAGCGACGCGGGGCGGGGGTAGGATTGATCGATCGGAGGTGGGACGGCTTGGGCACGGGTCAGGTCCATTCTCCGCCCTCTGCACACAGATTACCAGGAGGAGGCTGTCTCACTCGTCATTGGCACACAGGGAATCGAGCGAGGGCTTGAGCGGCGCGCGTCTGACTAGCTCCAGCTAAATTAGCACTGCTGTGGGAAGGTGCCGCGAACGCCTCGCCGAGCGCTTGGCGAGGAGCCTGGAATAGCGCCGCACGTCCGGATCAGAGGGGTTGTCGTCGAGGCGGCGGAGCCTCGGCATGCAACTCGCTGCGCGACGACTTCATCCAGAACCTGAGGTTCTTTTGCCAGGGAATCACCGCCCAGCAAGACCTCCTCGTCGGTCTCTTGCCCGCGATCCGCGCCAACCCCGAGCTCGCGCGGGCCTCGCGCGAGCGGATGCTCCAGGGCGGGCAAGGGATCGCCACCAACGTCCTCCAGCGCGCCGTCGATCGCGGGGAGCTCCCCGCCCTGCCCCAGAGCTTTGCCACGCTCGTCGAGGTCGCGACTAAGCTGGTCTTCCATCGTTTGCTCTTCACGGGAGCACCGCTCGACGACGCCTTCGTCCACCACGCCGTCGACGCGATCCTGCTCCCGCTCATCGGTGCCTCGCCGATACGACTCTCGCGCTCCTCTCGACCCTCTCGCTCGGCGGCTGTTCGAGCGAGTCCGGCGGTACCGGCGGACAGACCGGCGGCACCGGCACCACCGGCGGCACCGGCGGAGGGCCCACCGCAGGTCCAACGTTCTACAAGGATGTAAAGCCGATCCTCCAGGAGCACTGCGAAGGTTGCCACTCTCCCGGGAGGATCGCGCCGTTCAGCCTGATCAGCTACACGGACGCCAAGGCCGTCTCCAGCTTGACGGTCGCGCGGACCCAGGACGGGTCGATGCCGCCCTGGGGCGCGCTGGAGACCGACGAATGCAAGCCGCGCTTCGGGTGGAAGCACGACAGGAGGATCTCGGACGCGGAGCTCGCGACGCTCGAGGCCTGGAACGAGAACGGTACCCCCGAGGGCGATCCCAAGGACGCGGTTCCCGCGCTGGACCCGACGAAGGGCGCCGATCTGGACAGGGTCGACCTCACCTTGCAGCCCCAGAAGCCCTACATGACCAGCGGGGAGAACGATCAGATGATCTGCTTCGTCCTTGATCCGAAGCTCACGAAGGATGTCTACGTCAACGCGAGCAAGCTGACCCCGACGAACCTCAAGGTCGCCCACCACGCGGCGATCTTCGTCGACCAGGCCGGGGACTCTCTCGCCCTGGCCAACCAGGACGGGTACTACGAATGCTTCGGTACGCCGGGCATCAACAGCGCCGAGCTCCTCACCCCCTGGGTACCCGGCGCCGGGCCGTCCGTGTCTCCCCCCAACGCCGGTAACCTCGTCCATGCAGGGTCCAAGCTGGTGTTGCAGATGCACTATCACCCGGCGGGGACGACCGCCGATCCCGACCAGACGAAGCTCGAGCTCCAGTTCAACACCGAGGTGCCCGAGTACCGCGCCCTCTTCCTGCCAGTCGGCAACCCCCAGCCGGTCCCCAACGGGGATGGCCTCCAGCCGGGACCGAACGACACCAACGGAATCGAGTTCATGATCCCCGCCGGAGCGAGCGGCCACACCGAGACGACCAAGCGGACGGTGGGCGCCAAGATCGCCGGACAGCCGACGTCGGAGATGAAGATCTACAGCACCATGAGCCACATGCACTACGTCGGCGTCGACGAGATGCTCAGCATTCACCGGCCCTCGCCCCAGGGCGGCGAGCCGGCAGACGAGTGCTTGCTCCAGACGCCGAAGTGGGACTTCAACTGGCAACAGACCTATATCTACGACACCCCGATCGCGGACCTCCCCACGCTGCGAGAGGGCGATGTCATCCCCGTCCGTTGCACCTACGACAACACCCTGAAGAACCCCTTCCTGAAGAAGGCGCTGCTCGAGCAGAAGCTCAGCGCTCCCCAGGACGTGAACTACGGAGAGACGACCCTCGACGAGATGTGCGTCGGCGTCCTCAGCGTGTTCATCAAGAACTGAGGAAAGGACGGGCTTGGCCGCCCTGATCTCGCCGTCGCCGATGAGAAGCCCCTCTGCCCCTCACCCCGTCCGCGCCAGCGCCCGCATCAACGCCACCACCGCGAGCACGTGCGAAATAGCCCCGCTCTCCAGCGCCTCCACCACCTCGGCCCGGCTCATCGTCAACGGCTCCACGCTCTCGTTCTCATCGCACGCGAGATCGCCGACGAGGTGCGCCCCGCGCACCAGAAAGAACCAGCAGCGATTGTTCTGCATCGCAGCGTTCGCGTGGACCACGCCGAGCGGCTCCGCCGGGTCGCCCGCGTAGCCCGTCTCTTCGCGCAGCTCGCGCACCGCGGCCTCCGCCGGATCTTCCCCGGGATCGATGATCCCGCCTGCTGGCTCCAGCGTGATCGCGTCGATGCCGTAGCGGTGCTGGCGCACAAGGACGAAGCGATCGTCGGGGGTGATCGCCACCGTCGTGACCCAGTCGACGGTGCGGATCACATGAGCCTCGTGGGCGCGGCCGTCGGACTCGAGGCCGACGCGATCGATGCGGAGCCAGCCGAAGCTTCCCACCTCGGAGACGCTGGTTTTCTTGGGTACAAGGATCGCCATCGTGGGGCGGCTCGTAGCACATCCGTTCGCTGCGCCCTCGCTCGAGGTCGAGTAGAGTGAGTCGGTGCTTCGCCTCGCCCTCAAGTGGATCCGGCAGCTGCCGACCGCGCTCACCCACATGCGGGACGACGTCTCGGCCGCCTGCGCCAACGACCCCGCGGCGCGCTCGCCGATGGAGGTGATCCTCACCTATCCCGGCATCCACGCGCTCTGGGCTCACCGCGTCGCCCACGATCTCTGGCTCGACGAGAGCCGCCTCGCTGCGCGCCTCGTCTCGCACGCCAGCCGCTTCGTTACCGGCGTGGAGATTCACCCGGGCGCGCGCATCGGGCGCGGGGTGTTCATCGATCACGGGATGGGCGTGGTGATCGGGGAGACGGCGACGGTGGGCGACGGGTGCCTGCTCTACAAGGGCGTGGTTCTTGGTGGGACCAGCCTCGAGAATCGGGTGCGGCACCCGCAGCTCGGCAACAACGTGGTCGTCGGATCCAACGCCTGCATCCTCGGCAACATCACCGTCGGCGACGGCGCGCGGATCGGATCGGGATCGGTGGTGGTGAAGCCGGTGCCCGCGGGGGCCACGGTGGTCGGCGTCCCCGGGCGCCTCGTGCCCGCTGGGGTCGATCGGCACGCGCGCTTCGCTGCCGCTCTCGATCACGCGAGCCTGCCCGATCCGGTGACGGACATGATCCGCGCGCTCGCCGCGCAGAACGAGCGGCTGCGTCGGCGGATGGAGCACCTCGAGCAGGAGCTCGGCGTGGTGAGCCCCGCGGACGAGGCTCACCCGGACGAGACGCCGTTCATGGTCGGTGAGGCGTACCCGAAGCTGGAAGGGGGCTGAGCGCCGCCTCCGGGGTGGAAGGCTTGAGCGCGTCGGGCGCTCTGTCCTGGATGGCGGGCTCGTCGAGATCGCGATCGATCTCCCAGGGATCCGCGGTGAGATCGTGCGGCTCGGGCGCGGCGGCAGGATCGGCCTTCTCGTCGACCAGCTTGTCGTATGCGGACTCTTCCGCCGGCGGCCACTGCTTGACGTAGCGCGCTGCCTCGTGCGGACCGGAGGCGTCGATCCACGTGACGCTGCCCGTGCCCGGGTTGCGCACGTCGACGTGGACGAACGAGCTGTTCGGGTAGTAGCCGCACGCGGTGTCCGTCAGCGTCTTGCAGAACGCGACCAGCTCTTCGTTGCTCACGCCCGCGACGCGCAGGTCGAGGGCGCGCGCGGTCTGGTGCTGGCTCCCGCGGCTCTGCGGCCGGTAGCCGCTGACGACGGAGATGGGGCGCGCGGGGAAGTGCCGAGCGATCGCGTCGAGCCGGACGAGGAGGCCCTTGTCGACGAGCCGGACGCCGGGCGCGATCTCGCCTTCCGGCAAGGTGTGGCCCTTCGCCGGCTTGGCGTAGGTGTGGGTGTGTCCATGGCTGTGCTCATTCCCCGGCCCGGTCAGGCGAGGGCGAGGCGCGCTCCACGGGCGCGCGAGGAGGCTGAGCTCCTCGCGCGCGGAGTCACGCGCCGCTCCATGGCAGTCGACGAGGGCCAGGCTTTGCCCCTCGACCCCGCCTCGATCCACCGTCACCGGCGAGCCGAGGCAGGGTCGTTGTGGGGCGTCGGAGTCGGCCTTCTTCGCGGCCTTCTTGCGCGCCCGGGCGGCGCCGCGCGAGGCCGTCTTCTTGGTCTTCTTCCCCTTGTGGGATGCCGCCGCGGGGCTGTCGTGGCCATTGCTCT
>Ga0105048_10006400_pt1 | contig 18993 bp, 10 predicted proteins | sample MAT05_FD_78382 | JGI IMG/M metagenome (GOLD analysis project Ga0105048, IMG submission 78382) | Freshwater microbial communities from Lake Fryxell liftoff mats and glacier meltwater in Antarctica - MAT-05 | ecosystem: Environmental > Aquatic > Freshwater > Ice > Liftoff microbial mat | place... | reverse complement strand
GGCGCCCACTGGTCGAGGGTGGACTCGGGGAGCGCGGCCCGTCGGATCGCGCTCGGGAGCCGGAGCAGGGCGACGGTGGCGTCGACGAGCGCGGCCCGGTCGCCGAGCGCGACGATGCGTCCGATGGCGCCCATGGCGGTGAGCTCCTGGGCGCCGTCGACGGCGTAGGTCGCGAAGGGGAGGCCCGAGGCGGCTGCCTGGACCAGCACCTGGGGGAGCCCCTCGGCGGTGCTCGCCAGCACGATCACGTCCGACGCGGCCATCACGGCGGGCACCTGGTCGGTGTGCCCGAGCAGGACGACGTCGGGCACCAAGGAGGGAGCATCGGCGAGTTGGGCCGTGATGGTGTCACGGTGCGGCCCGTCACCGGCGATGAGCACCTGGACGCGCTGGTCCGGGAGCTGGCCCCGGACGGCCGTGACCAGGTCGACGAAACCCGGGGCGCCCTTGCGATCGTCGAGGCTGCCGACGAAGCAGATCACCGCCGCGCCGGGATCGAGCCCGAACGGTCGTGGAGCCGCGCCAGCGTCCTGGCGGGCGGCCTCGCGAAAGGGCCCGAGCTCGATGCTGGATCGGACGATCGACAGCTTGTCGTCGCGGACCCCGTTGGCGGCGAGTCGGGTGGCGAGGTCGTCGCCCACCACGAAGTAGCGGTCGACCAGGGGTGCGGTCGCCCGCTCGACGAGCTGGAAGGCGCGGCTCTCGGCTCGCCCGTAGCCAGGACCGAAGCTGGCCATGGATGCCGAGTGGTAGATCCGAGCGACACCTGCCGCGCGGCCGGCGACGCGGCCGAGGAGCCCCGCCTTCGACTGGTGGGTGAACACGGCATCGAACGATCCGTCTCGGAAGATCGCCCGGAGGTCCGCCGCGGCCTTGAGATCCCGGCGAGGGTCGACCGAGCGGACGAGCGCCGGGAGCGCCCGGACCTCGTGGTTCGCGCCGAGCGCGGCAACCCTCGCGTCGGATGAGCCGTCGCCGACGATCACCACGTGCTCGACGTCGGGCAGGGCCTCGAGCACGTCGAGCAGGCGGCGTTCGGAACCGCCGTCGGCGAGCCGGGTGATGACGCTCACCATCCGCCGCAGCGGCATGTGGCCGGGACCCGTCGGCGAGGATGGGCCGCCTGCGGGGCCGGCCGTCATCCCAGGATGACCCGCATCCAGTCGATCTCGGCCCGGAGGCCGTCGGTGACGTCGGTGGCCGGCTTCCACCCGAGCAGGTCGACGGCACGTTCGATGGTGCCTCCGGTCCGGGCGACGTCACCGGGTGCGACCGGCTGGCGATCGAGGACCACGGCCTGTCCGGCGAGCTCGCCGGCGAGCTCGATGAGGTCGCCGAGGCGAGCGGCGCCACCTCCGGCGATGTTCATGACCGTCCCCGGCTCGAGGTCGACGAGCGCCGCGGACTTGTTGGCCTCGACGATGTCGTCGACGTAGGTGAAGTCGCGGATCTGGTCACCGGTGCCGTACAGCGGGAACGGTTCGCCGGTGAGCGCCGCCCGGGCCAACCGGTTGAAGGCCATGTCGGGTCTCTGGCGGGGTCCGTAGACCGTGAAGTACCGCAGGGCCACGGTGGGGACCCCCCACTGGCGGGCGTACAGGACGCACAGGTGCTCGCCTGCGAGCTTGGTGACCCCGTACGGGCTCATCGGCTGCGGGAGATCGGTCTCGGTGGTGGGGTAGCGCGCCGCGTTGCCGTAGACCGACGAGCTGGATGCGTAGACGAAGCGGTCGATGCCGGTCGTCCGGCTGGCTTCGAGGAGGCGCTGGGTGGTCAGCACGTTGAGGTCGTTGTAGACCGAGAAGCCCTCCCCCCAGGACAGGCGGACCCCCGGCTGACCGGCTTGGTGGAAGACGACATCGATCGGTCCGAGCAGCTCGCCCAGGTCGACCTCGAGGAGGTCGGCTTCGAGCATCGTGCACTGCGGGTGGTCACGGAAGCTGTCGGCGTTCCGCCGTTTGATCCCCACGTCGTAGTAGTCGGTGTACGAGTCGATCGCCGTGACCCGGTGACCGTCGGCGAGGAGTGAATCGGTGAGGTGCGAACCGATGAACCCGGCGGCGCCGGTCACCAGAGCGTGCATGCGTGTGCTCCGTCAGTCGCTGGCGGGGGGGAACGGGGTGCCGGAATCCGAGCGACCGGCTCGGGTCCCGGACAGGTCGAGGGTGAGCTTGGGAGCGTAGCGGACCGGGGAGCGCCCGGATCCTGCCCCGCCAGGCGGGCGTGGTCGAGGAGTTGGTGCCCGCGTCAGAGCGGGGAACCCAGTTCGACGGTGACCTGCTGGTCGGTGCGCTCCTCACGCGTCACCGTCACGGGCTCGGAGGTGGCGACCGCGCTGCCCGGTTGGTCGCCCGGGTCGACGGCTCGGACCGTGACGTCGACCTTGTCCGTGTTCACGGTGGGCTGCTGGAACCAGTCGAGCTGGTAGGTCGAGCTGGGATCGATGCTGCCGTCGAGTTGGAGCACGATCACGGCCTCGCCGCCCGACGGAACCGCCAGGTACGTCTGGTACACCCGCTGGCCGAACTCGGTCTGCTCGCCGACCGGGAGCGGCTTGCCGTCGAAGGTGGCCGAGGTGAGCAGGTGCGGTGTGTAGAAGTTGAACCAGAGCCAGTTCACGCCGTCGGGTTGGCCGGAGCTCGCGCGGTTGCCGATGACGTACCGGGGGAGGCCCGTCGAGGGCGCGTCGTTGCGCAACGTGATGGTCGCGGTCGCCGTGAGCTTGCCCGTTTCGGGGTCGACCTGCGCGTCGTAGGAGATGGAGCGATGCAGGTAGATGTCCATCTTGTTGTTGCCACCGTTCTGGGTGACGAGCGTCATGAAGTCGCCGGGACCAGCGACCGGGAACGAGCCGTCGAGCCCGATGCGCTTGATCAGCTTCTCCTCGACGGGCTGCGCCGCGTAGCCGACCAGCCGGCGCTCGGCCACGACCGGGCCCAGCACCGAGGCGAGCTGGGACGGGCGGAAGCTCCGCTGGCTGATGAAGGCGTCGAACGTGGCCTCCGACGCCGCCTTGAGGACGTCGCGGCGCTCGTCGTTGAGCTCGGTCGCGCCGAACGCGAGGTACTGCTCGCGCAGGAGGTAGTCGGCCGCGTTCTCGCTGGTGAGCTCGAAGTCCAGACCTTCCACCTTCACCGGCCCCGTGATCTGGAGCATCGCCGCGAGGGCGTAGGGGTCGACCGCGAGCACGCCGTCGACCTTGGTGCCGTTGACCGATTGCGGGTACGTGCCGGAGATGACCTGGGCGACCGAGGGGAAGTCCGGCGAGACGGTGACGTCACGGAGCTGCGTCTCGGGGGAGAGCGACCCGTACCGGGTCGTGTAGTCGGCGGAGGCCCGCAGGACACGGGGTGCTTCGCCGGCCTGGGGGGCGAGATCGCTGCTTCGACCGGTCTCGGTCAGGTCGAGCTTGCCGTTGTTCGCCTCGAGGATGGCCCAGTTGCCGACGAAGCCGCCGAGACCGCGTGATTCAGCGGGGGTGGTGAACGCGATGAAGTACCGGCGCACGCCGTTGCTGCCGAGCAGGTCGGGAGCGACCGTGACGGCTTCCCGCGCCACGCTGACCTCGTCGATGGCGTCGGTCACCTGGGTGTCGAGATCGGCGTACCGGTCGCGGATCGGCGGTACGAGCCAGTCGGTCTGGATGTCGCCGCCGCGAGAGTCGGCACGGGTGAGCGCGGCCTCCACGTTGCCGAGCGGCTTGGACCACTCGCTGATCTCCGCGACGTCGATCCGGCCATCGACCACCGAGATGCGCCGGTAGTCGGCGGTGGCCGTGACCTGTTCGGCGGTTCCGGCGAGGTCACGGCCGATCGAGGCCATCCGCCCGAGCGCATCGGTCTGGTACGCGACGATGGGGACCAGCCGGGACGGCTGGACGAACCAGCCCTTCAGCAGTCCCTCGGCCTCGACGAACTCCTGGCGGGCTTCGATGAACTGCTCGGCCGACTCGTCCTGCTCGCCCTGCTTGGCGAAGTCGAGGCCCTTCTCGGCCGCGTCGGTGGCGGCGCCCACGTGCTTGGCGCCGACGAAGCCGACCGCGCCGAGGGCGCCGATCGCCACGATGGCGAAGCCCGCGACGCACCCGGTTCCGATGAGGATGCGCCGGCGGTTCGAGCGCCGCTGCGCCTGGTAGGCTGACACGAGGGCCGGCACCACGGCGATGGCGCCGAGCAGGAGCGTCATGCCGTGGAACCCGAGGGGTTCCAGGCGCAGGAGAGCGTTGACGGCGAGGGCGCCGATGATGGCACCGATCCGTCGCTTGCGGATGTCGATCACGGCCGACAGGAAGCTGAGCACCAGGGCGGTCCACGCCATGGCGACCGCGACCAGGTCGCGGCTGGCGCCGGCGGCAAGGCCGGCCATGACCATCCAGGTCCAGCGCCGGGCCTGCGAGCAGGCGACGGTGACCCCGAAGGCGAACGCCATGCGCAAGGTGGCGTCCCAGATGGCGATGCCCGTGCTGGCGCCCGGAGCGAAGGCGGCGATGACCGCCGCCGCCCCGGCGATGACGTACACCTGCATGCGGGCGTTCGCCTGCCTGCGACGCTTCTTGGAGGACGAGGACCGACCGGTGCGGCGGCTGCCCCTGCCCCCGGTGCGGCTGCTGCTGCTGCTGCTGCTGCTGCTGCTGCGGGAGCGGCGGACCGAGACGATCTCGTCGTCGCTTCGCTGCGGTCCGAACCAGTTCCTGGGCTCGGGGTCGGCGACAACGGCGGGCTCGGCTCCGTTCGCGGTTGGTCTCGCTGCGGGGAGCAGCGGGTCCAGCGCGTCGCGGCCGGGGGGCTCGCGGGCCTCGACTTCGGATCTGTCGGAATCAGCCATGCGCGTCGAGGGACATCCGCCTAGGAGGGACCGCCTGGTCGGCAATCGGCGACGCAAGTGTAAACCGTGGTCCTTGCTCCGAGGAGTCGGGCTCCCCGATCGGGCGCTCAGACCCGGCCGGAACCGAACGGCGCCGCTTCCGCGGTGGCCGCGACGTCGTCAGAGCCCTTGCTTGCGGCGGATGATGTTGAGCGCGCCGCCGGCGCGGAACCACTCGATGTGCTCCTCGTTCATGGTGTGGATCGCCGAGAACTCGATGCTGGAGCCGTCCGGACGGCGGATCACACAGCTCACGGGCACATCTGGGGCCAGGTCGGCCAGGCCGACGATCGAGATGCGGTCGTCCTCGCCGATCAGGTCGTAGGAGGCGGGATCGGCGAAGGTGAGGGGCAGTACGCCCTGCTTCTTGAGGTTGGCCTCGTGGATGCGGGCGAAGGAGCGGGTGATGACCGTCTTGCACAGGCGGTACCGGGGCTCCATGGCGGCGTGCTCGCGGGACGAGCCCTCGCCGTAGTTCTCGTCGCCGACGGCGATCCAGGGCTGGCCGGCCTCCATGTAGTGCTTGGCGATGTCGGGGAAGGGCTTGGACGCACCGTCGATCTGGTCCTTGCCGATGCCGGCCTCGCCGGTGAAGGCGTTGACCGCGCTGGCGAAGAGGTTGCCCGAGATGTTCTCGAGGTGACCTCGGTACTTGAGCCACGGGCCGGCGGCGGAGATGTGGTCGGTGGTGCACTTGCCCTGGGCCTTCAGGAGCACCGGGAGGTCGACGAAGTCGTTGCCGTCCCAGGCGGGGAAGGGTGCCAGCAGCTGCAGCCGGTCGCTGGTGGGGGAGACCTTCACCTCGACGTCCGCGCCCGACGGGGGCGGGGCGATGAAGCCCGCCAGCGCCGTCTCGAACCCGGCGCTCGGGAGCTCGATGCCCGGGCCGACCTCGAGCCGGACCTCCTCGCCGGCGTCGTTGACGAGCACGTCGGTCTGCGGATCGAAGTCGACCCGACCCGACAGCGCCATGGCGACCACGGTCTCGGGGGAGGTGACGAACGCCAGCGTGGAGGACAGACCGTCGTTCCGCTTCGGGAAGTTCCGGTTGTACGAGGTGACGATCACGTTGGCGTCACCCTCCTTGACGTCGTGGCGCGCCCACTGGCCGATGCACGGTCCGCAGGCGTTGGCCAGCACCACGGCGCCGATGGCCTCGAGGTCGGCGAGGAGGCCGTCGCGCTCGATGGTGGCGCGCACGCGCTCCGAGCCGGGCGTGACCATGAGCTCGGTCTTGGCCGTGAGTCCCTTCGAGGCGGCGAGGCGGGCGATCGAGGCGGCTCGGCTGATGTCCTCGTAGGAGGAGTTCGTGCACGAACCGACGAGGGCGGCGCTGATCTCGACGGGCCAGCCCTCGGCCACGGCCTCGGCGCCGAGCTCGCTGACCTTGCGGGCGCGGTCGGGGGTGTGGGGGCCGTTGATCAACGGCTCGAGGGTCGACAGGTCGATCTCGATCACCTCGTCGAAGTAGTCCGCCGGGTTCTCCAGGACGTGGTCGTCGGCCCGCAGGTCATGGGCCACCGCGTTGGCGGCGTCTGCGATCTCCTCGCGTCCGGTGGACTTCAGGTAGCGGGCCATGGCGTCGTCATAGGCGAACAGCGAGGTGGTGGCACCGATCTCCGCGCCCATGTTGCAGATGGTGGCCTTGCCCGTGCAGCTGATGGAGTTGGCCCCGGAGCCGAAGTACTCGACGATGGCGCCGGTGCCGCCCTTGACGGTGAGGACCTCGGCGACCTTGAGGATGATGTCCTTGGGGGCGGCCCAGCCGCTGAGCTCTCCGGTCAGGCGGACGCCGATGAGCTTGGGCCAGCGGACGTTGAAGGGGTAGCCGGTCATGACGTCGACGGCGTCGGCGCCACCCACGCCGATGGCGACCATGCCGAGGCCGCCGGCGTTCGGGGTGTGGCTGTCGGTGCCGATCATCATCCCGCCGGGGAAGGCGTACTGCTCGAGCACCACCTGGTGGATGATGCCCGAGCCCGGCTTCCAGAACCCGATGCCGTACTTGGCCGAGACCGACTCGAGGAAGTCGAAGACCTCGCTGTTGCCCTCGAGGGCGGCGAGGAGGTCGACCTTGCCGTTCTCACGGGCCTGGATGAGGTGGTCGCAGTGCACGGTGGACGGCACCGCCACCTGCGGCAGGCCCGCGGTCATGAACTGGAGCAGCGCCATCTGGGCGGTGGCGTCCTGCATGGCCACCCGGTCGGGGTCGAGGTCGGCGTAGCTGCGGCCCCGCTCGAGCTCTTGGGACTCGGGGTCGCGCAGGTGGTTGATGAGGATCTTCTCGGCGAACGTGAGCGAGCGTCCGAGCCGCTCGCGGCCGAGGGCGGTGCGTTCCTCGAGTCGGCCGTAGACCGCGTTGATCAGGTCGATCGGGGTGTTGGCGGCGACAGCCATGGTGCGCTCCTCGTTCGTTCGCCGGCGGGGCCGGCTGGCAGGTGGGGCGGCCCGGAGAGGGCGCCACCCCGATGGATCGTTCAGCGGGGTCCCGTTGGGCAACGTAGCGGGATCCGGTGCGCCCCCGAACGGGAGCGCCGCGTGGTGTAGACAAGTATAGGACAAGTGAGCGGTGTAGACAAGTTGCAGACAAGTGTCCGGAGGTGGCGCCGTGCGCCAGACGCGGTACCAGACGATCGCCGACGAGCTGCGCGCCCAGATCAGCGGCGGCGCCTTCGCCGCGGGACGCCTCCTGCCGAGTGAAGCGGAGCTCTCCGACACGTTCACCGCCAGCCGCGTCACGGTCCGGCGGGCGCTCGACGTCCTGCGCGACGAGGGTCTCCTCGACTCGCGCCAGGGCTTCGGCTGGTTCGTCGCCGCCGACCCGCTGCGCCAGTCCCTGGCCCACCTCGGCACCATCGAGAGCCAGCTCGAGGCCGAGGGCCTGTCCTCGGCCCGACGGGTGATCGACTTCCGGTTCGTCTCGGCGCCGGCGCGGGTGCGCGACGTCCTCGGCCCCGGCAACGTGCTGCGGGTGCGGCGGATCAACCTGGCGAACGGTGAGCCGTTCGCGCTGGTGACGGTCTGGTGTCCCGAGCAGTTCGGCGCCGCGCTGTCGCGTGCGGATGTGGAACGGTCGCCGTTCTACGAGCTCATCGGGGTCGAGCTGGGCGGTGCCGTGCAGACCATCGGTGCCGCAGCGGCCAGCGCGGCCGATGCCGAGCTGCTGGGTGTCCCGACGGGATCGCCCGTGCTGCGGTGCGACCGGGTCACCCAGTCGGTCGCGGGTGTCCCCGTGCTCGTCAGCGAGCACGTGTTCCCCGCGCACCTCACCGAGTTCGTGGTCGACCTTCCCCACGTCGAGGCGTCCATGGCCCCGAGCGGGCTCCGCCTGGTCGATTGACGGTACGGCCTCTCCGCTCAGGCGGTGGCCACCCGGCGAGCGACGGTGCTCGACATGGCCGTGCTGCGACCACGGGGAGCGATGTGCCAGAGCTGGTCGCGGTGCTCGTCCCAGGTGCGTAGCAGGTTGTCGGCGCGAGCGGAGCCGGTGACCTCCAGGTGGAGCTCCACGAGCCACCGCAGCTCCTCGAGCGCCTCGTGGTCCGGTCGGATGACGTCGACGAGGTCGTTGTTGACCCGCGTGACGACCCGTTCGATCTCGGGGTCCCAGACGAACACCTGGCCTCCGGTCATGCCGGCGCCGAGGTTGTACCCGATGCGACCGAGCACGACGATCGTGCCCCCGGTCATGTACTCGGCGCAGTGGTCCCCGGCTGCCTCGACGACCGCCGTCGCGCCCGAGTTGCGCACGGCGAACCGCTCGCCGACCGCGCCGGCGACGAACAGCTGACCGGCGGTTGCGCCGTAGAGGCAGGTGTTGCCGGCCAGCACGGGCGTCTGCATGGTGAGGATGGCGAGCGGGTCGGCGCTGGCGTCGTCGGCCGGTGGGCGCACCACGATGCGCCCACCGCTCATCCCCTTCGCGACGTAGTCGTTGGCCTCACCCGTGAGGTCCAGCTCGATGCCCGACCCGAGGAAGGCACCGAAGCTCTGTCCCGCCGTCCCGCGGAACGTCACCCGAGCCGACCCGCGAGGGTGCCGGGATCCGTACTCGAGTGCCATCGCGCCCGACAGCGCGGCGCCGATGGTGCGATCGACGTTGGTGATCGGGTAGTCGAGCTCGACGTCGTCGCCGTCCCAGATCGGGCGGAACCCGTCAGCCAGCAGCTGGTCGCCGAGCGCCGACCGGGGGTCCTGGAGCGCGACGCGCTCGTGGAACCGGCGGGGAGCGGTGGGGTCGTCGGGCGCGGTGATGAGCCGCGACAGGTCGAACGCGTCGGCCCGCTCGTCGCCGGTGGTCCGCTGACGGAGGAGGTCGACACGACCGATCACCTCGTCGAGCGACCGGGCCCCCATACGGGCGAGGGCGCGACGCACGTCCTCGGCGACGAAGAGGAAGTACGCGGCGACGCCTTCGGGGGTGCCCCGGAAGTTGGCCCGGAGGTGGGGCCGCTGTGTGGCGACGCCCGGCTTGCAGGTGTCGCGGTGGCAGGCCCGCAACATGATGCAGCCCTCGGCGATCATGGCTGCAGTCCCGAAGGAGTACTCGTCCGCGCCGAGCAGCGCAGCCGCGATGACCTGCCGGCCGGTCTTGAAGCCTCCGTCGACGCGGACCCGCACCCGGCTGCGCAGCCCGTTCTCGACGAGCGCCTGCTGGGTGTCGGCGAGACCGAGCTCCCACGGCAGGCCGGCGTGCTTGATCGACGAGAGGGGGCTGGCCCCCGTGCCGCCGTTGGCGCCCGAGATGTGCACCACGTCGGCGAGGGCCTTGACCACGCCCGCGGCGATCGTGCCCACGTTGTCCTCGGCCACCAGCTTCACCGACACCAGCGCGGCGTTCACCTGCTTGAGGTCGTAGATGAGCTGGGCGAGGTCCTCGATCGAGTAGATGTCGTGGTGCGGCGGCGGCGAGATGAGTCCGACCCCGGGCTGGGTGTGTCGGAGCCGGGCGATCTCACCGGAGACCTTGTGCCCCGGGAGCTGCCCACCCTCGCCGGGCTTGGAACCCTGGGAGATCTTGATCTGGATCTCGTCGGCGTGGGCGAGGTACTCGGTGGTGACCCCGAAGCGGCCGGAGGCGACCTGCTTGATGCGCGAGTTGGAGTCGTCGCGGCCGAGGCCCCGGGTGGCGAACCGGGCGGGGTCCTCGCCGCCCTCGCCGCAGTTGGATCGGCCGCCGATCAGGTTCATGGCCCTCGCGAGGTTCTCATGCGCCTCCTTCGACAGCGATCCGTGGGACATGGCACCGGTCGAGAAGCGCCGGGCGATCGCCGATGCCGGTTCCACCTCGTCGAGCGGGACGGGCTCCACGCCGGCCGGTACGTCGATCTCGAGGAGGTCGTGGAGCTCGGTCGGTGGCCGCTCGTCGACGAGGCGGGCGAACGACTCGTACTGGTCGAAGGACTCGCCGGCGATGGCGCGCTGCAGCAGGTGCGCAGCGGCCATGTCGGCCACGGCAGGGTCGATCACCGTGTCCGCCGCACCGCCACCGGTGCCGTTGCCGCGCCCCTTCGGTGTTCGCGCCGGCTCGGCCACGAGGGTGAGGGTGGTGAGGGCGTCGACGATCTCCTTCGAGTGGGCGTGGTACTCCCCGCCCTTGCGCACCCGGAAGAAGCCGGGCGATTCGAGTTCGGGGCCTCGGGAGTCCGGACCGTCGGCCTCGGCGTCCACATCGAGGCCGTCGGCGGGTACCGCCGGGTCCGGCCACGCCGCGTCGGCGTGGCGCTCGAGGACGTCCTCGCCGAGCGCCCGCCACCCGATGCCACCGACGCTCGACGGCGTGCCGGTGAAGCAGCGGTCGACGACCTCGTCGGCCAGTCCCAGGACCTCGAAGGTCTGCGCGCCCCGATAGCTGTAGACGGTGCTGATCCCCATCTTCGACATCACCTTGAGGACCCCGGCCTCGATGGCCGCCTCGAAGCGGGTCTGGGCCTCCGGGCTGACGACATCGGCGCTGTCACCCCGATCGGCCTCGGCGGCCACGGTCTGGAGGGCCAGTCGGGGGCAGAGGGCGTCGGCGCCGTAGCCGAGGAGGGCGGCGACCGTGTGGGTGTCGCGGGCATCGTCGGCGACCACGACGAGCCCGGCGTTGGCGCGCCGCCCAGCATCGATCAGGCGCTGGTGCACGGCGCCGAGCGCGAGCAGCGAGGGAACGGGTGCACGGGTCGCGGACACGTCCCCGTCGTCGATGATCACGATGCCGGCGCCGCCGCCGACCTCGACCTCGGCCTGCTCGGACAGGCGCGCCACCGCCGCAGCGAGGCCGTCCGGGCCGTCGGCGACCGGGAACGTGGCGTCGAGTCGGACGGTCGAGAACGGGTTGCGGCTCGTGTTCTCGAGGGCGCGCACCGCCGAGGGATAGAGGAAGAACGACGGAAGGGCGAGGAGCTGGGCGGCGTCGGCGCGCTCGTCGAGCAGCGGCAGGCGCGGGCCGATGAGGACGCGGGTGCTCATGACGAGGCGCTCCCGCAGCGGATCGATGGACGGGTTGGTGACCTGCGCGAACCGCTGACGGAGGTAGTGGGCCACCGGTCGCGGTCGCCCGGCCAGGCTCGGCAGCGGGGAGTCGTCCCCCATCGCGAAGGTGGGCTCGTGCGCGTCGTCGGCCATCGGTTTGAGGACCATTGCGAGGTCCTCCTTGGTGTACCCGTGGCTGATCTGGCGGTGCACCAGGTCGTCGGGCGTCTCCTCCACCGGCTCGCCGCCGTCGAAGTCCGAGAATCCGTCAGCGGCCCACTGGGCGTAGGGCTGCGCCGCGCCGAGGCGCTCCTTCAGCGCCGTGTCGGCGAGCAACCCGTGTTCGGGGGAAACGAACAGCATGTGGCCCGGACCGAGCCGGCCCCGCTCGACCGACCCGTGCCCGGAGACATCGACCGCTCCCATCTCCGAGCAGCACACGACGAGTCCGTCGGCGCAGACGGCGTAGCGCAGCGGGCGCAGGCCGTTGCGGTCCAGGGCCGCGCCCACGCCCAGGCCATCGGTGAAGACGACGCCGGCCGGTCCGTCCCAGGGCTCGACGACGGCGGCGTGGTACGAGAAGAAGCCACGCACGGCGGGTTCGAGGTCGCGCTCGCCCTCCCACGCCTCAGGCATCACCATGGCGACGGCGTGCGGAGCGGTGCGGCCGCCGCGCTGGAGGAGCTCGACCGTCTCGTCGAGCTGGCCTGAATCCGAGTCGTTCGGATCGAGCAGCGGGTGGAAGAGGTCCTCGTCGCCCAGCCCGGCGGCCTGGGTGCCGAGGACCCCACGACCGCGCATCCGGTTGGTGTTGCCCTCGATGGTGTTGATCTCACCGTTGTGGCACAGGGTCCGGAACGGCTGGGCTCGTTCCCAGGTCGGAAGCGTGTTGGTGGAGAAGCGTTGGTGGAAGACGGCGAACGAGGCAGTGAAACGTTCGTCGTCGAGGTCCAGGTAGAACGCGGCGAGGCCATCTGCGGCGGCCAGACCCTTGTGCACGATGGTGCGGAAGGAGCACGACGGTGCGTACGAACCGGGGAGGGCGGTGGGCAGACGGCGACGGAACCGGTAGGCCGACCGCTCGTCGCCGGGGAGGGTCCGGTCCTCGGGGGCGAACACCGCCTGGATGATCTCGGGCCGCGAGGATCGGGCGATGTCGCCCAGGGTCTCCGGGTCGACGGGCGGCGTGCGCCAGTCGACGATCTCGAGGCCCTCCAGCCGGGCGGCAGCGGCGACGGCGTCGCGGGCGGCGCGATCGGTGCGCGGGTCGGCTCCGCGGAGCATCAGGACGGCCACGCCGGTGTCCTCACCGAAGATCGCCCGTGGGATGGGCGTGAGCAGTCCGGTGCCGTCGGAGGTGCGGGCGTCGGCCGCGACGGCGCCACGGTGCTTGACCCCCGCAAGTCCCTGCAGCGCCGCGGTGACGATGGTGCGGGAGGTGCGCCCGTGCACATCGGCGACGAAACCGATCCCGCAGGCGTCCAGCTCTCGCGACATGGTGCTCTCCTCTACGGGTGCGTCACGCGCGGCCGGGCGCCGTCACGAGGGACGGTCGGTCGGGATCGGGCGTGCCGAAGATCAGGGATGTGCCGTGGATGGCGGATCGAGGGCGCTCGTCGTCGTTGAAGAACGTGGCGCCGTTGCCCGTGGCCCCGATCGGTTCGCTCATCGTACCGCCTGCATCCGGGCTCGTGGCCCCGTTTCGGAGCCACCGGCCACTACCGTGCTCCCGTCGTGGCACAGGCTCGGAGACTTCTCTACCCGCCACGCACCCTCCCATGAACGACCCTTCCTCGACCGACCGGCTTGCCTCCCGTGCCGTACGCCGGACCGGTCGACCGTTCGTGGTCGGCCGCCGTCAGGTCCGGGTCGCGCTCGCCGTCAGCGGTGCCGCCGTCGCGGTGGCCGCCTTCGTTGCCTGCTCGGGCTCGCCGCTCTTCGACCGGGAGGCCGCCGTGGTTCGGGTGGTCGACGGCGGGGGCGGGGTGATCGACCGGCCCGAGGCCGAGTGCTACGTCGACCGGGTGACCGAGGATCTGGGAACAGGTCTGCTCACCGAGGGCGCCGAACCCGAGCCGGAGCAGATCCGGCGGCTCACCACCATCCGGATCGACTGCTTCGGGGTCGACAGCCTCGGTGCATCGACGTCGGTCTCGCGACCTCCGGTGAGCGCCGTGGACGGTGTGGTCCCCGAACCGATGGTGTACGGCGAGGACGCGGCACTGGACGGGCTCTGGGACCAGTGCGAGGCGGGGAGCGGTCTCGCCTGTGACCAGCTCTTCGACGAGGCCCCCGTGGGCTCCGAGTACGAGGAGTTCGCCGGGACCTGCGGCCGTCGCACCCAGGAGCTGTCGTGTGCGCCGGTCTACTCGATCCCGGGCGAGCCGGCCGCGTCGACGACGGCGCCGGTCGGCCCGCCCACGACCGCTCCCTGAGCCGGGCCGTCGTGGAGCGCTTCTCCCGCTCGGCGAGGCGGTGATCAGTCGCCGAGGTTCGGCCAGGTGCGCTTCTGGCGGCGGCGGATGGGGGAGCGGTCGCCGAGGTCCCAATGGCGGCGCCAGTCGCCGGCCTGCGGCCCGCGCATCGACGGGGTCTCGCCGGCGTGGGCCCGCTTACGGGCCTGGTACCAGTCGTTGCGACCCTCGTCACCGAGCGCGGAGACCTCGTTCTCGATGCGCAGCGCGAAGCGGCGCGAGTCCTCGTCCTCGTGCGGCCACATCGGCCGGCCGAAAACCACCCGGGTGATCGACGGTCGGGGCAGCCTCTTGCCCTTGCGCAGGATGCGAGTGGTGCCGCCGACGTACACCGGCACGACCGGGACCTCGCACTTGAGGCTCAGGTAGGCGGCGCCGCCTCGGAACGGCTGGCCCCACCCGTCGGGGCTGCGGCCGCCCTCGGGGAAGATCAGGAAGCTCCAGCCGTCGTTGATCAGCCCGGCGGCCTCGTCGGACGACCTGCGGCTGATCTTGGTGCGCTCGAACGGGATGGCCCCCATGGCCAGGGCGGAGGCGGTGGCGGTGATCCGGTTGCCGAAGAAGTAGTCGGCGGCGGCGGCCACGAAGATGTGGTGCCGCCACGGCTCGGGGATGACCGACAGGAGCAGTGGCGTGTCGATGTGGGAGTGGTGGTTGGGGGCGAAGATCGCCGGACCATCGAGGTCGTCGAGTCGGTCGACGCCCCGCAGGATCGGTGCGGCGAGCAGGGTCATCGACGGCCGCAACACCCCCTCGAGCAGGAGCACCCGCGCCGCCCGGGCCGGGTAGGACCGGGCCCAGTCGGTGTCGTAGTTGGCGCCGAACTTGGATGGCTCGCGCTTGGGCTCGACGCCGACGGGCACGGTCCCCGGCCGGAGCGGGAACGGCAACGAGCGGGCCACCGACTTCGGCGACGGCGCGGCCGCCTTGGCGAGCGCGAGGAGCGTCTTGCCGCTGACCGGCAGGCTCTTGCGATCCGAGGGGCGCCCCCCGTTCGCGCTCACGTCACATCGGCCATGAGGACGGGCGGGTTGTGGAAGTGGGTGATCGAGGCATCCCGGCCGACCACGTCCGATGCCATCTCGAGGGCGTCGGTGAGCGTCGAGGCGGGCTGGAACCCGAGGCGGCGGACGGCCTTCTCGTTGCCGCCGACCACGATGACCCGGCCGAGGTGCTCGAGCGCGTGCGCCCCCCAGTACCACATGTAGAACGGGTGGACGCCGTGGTAGGCGTAGGACGTGCGGTACAGGTGGCGGTACCAGTCGTCCTCGGCGAACTGCTTCTCGTACGTCTCCTCGATCACCTTGGGGTCGGTGGTATCGGCGAGCACCTGCTCGAAGAAGTCGATGTAGCTGGGGTGGTGGACGGGGTGGAACTCCCACGGGGTGGGGTGGCTCATGATGAGCACCCCGCCCTGACGCACGAGCGGTCGGCCCTTGTAGAGGTTGAAGAAGTAGCCCAGCCCCAGGCACATCACCAGGATGGGGTTGAGGATCGAGTTGACGTTGTACGGGCCGATGTAGGGCAGGCCCATGGTCATGATGTCGGTCTGACCCTCGACGGGCACCAGGTGCTGCGCGTACACGTTGGCCGTGGTGATCTCGTGCACGGCCTCGACTTCGCCGGCCTGCACCGACGTCATCTGGTGCGGGGCGCGCCACGACTGGAAGACCTTGCGCTTCGAGCGAGCCGGCATGCGGTCCAGCCCGGCCTTCATGGCGAGGAACGTGGCGCGGTCGCGCGGGTTCCACTCCCACTCCCGCTTCTGGAGCACGCTCATCGGGCCTTCCGTGCCGAAGACGTTGTTGTTCATCGTCGTCTCGATCTGGAAGATGTTGATGCCGGCGTCGCGCAGCACGTGGCCCATGCGCCAGGTCGACGAGTGCAGCTCGCTCTTCTCGCGGTCCATGAACGACGTGCTGTGGCGCATGGTGTGGACGTTGTGGTGGTACTTGATGCTCTTGTACGAGGCCAGGCCGATGGCGGTGGACTTCCAGCCGCCGTCCATGGCCACGAGGTTGATGTTGACGTAGATCAGCAGGTCGCTCTCCGCAGCCCGCTTGTTGATCTCGACGATCTCGCCCTTGTCGGTGGTGCCGACCTCGACGAGGTTGTCGGGGTCCTCGGCGTCGTGGTTGTAGAGGGCGCCGCTGGGCGCGAACGCCTCGTAGACGCGGTCGCCGACGGCGTGACGGAGCTCGTCCTCGGTCATGCGCCGGTGCAGAGCCAACGCGGCGATGAGGTGCACGTCGTCCACGCCGGCCGCGGCGGCGTGGTCGAGCACCTGCTCGATGACCCGCTGGCGGATGTCGGGGCTCTTCATCTGCGGCAGCGGCAACGAGATGTCGTCGAAGGCGATGGTGAGCCTCATGCCCGGGAAGAGCAGCTCGGGCAGCGGCTTCTGGTCGCCGATGGGGTTGAGCAGCGCTCGGCGGATGGACCCCTCGATGTCGTCGAGGGGCTCGAGCGGCTCGGCCGGGTAGATGATGCGCGAGCGGTCGGCCGGCAGCTTCTCGAGCCGGAACCCCTCCCCGTGGTGGAACAGGATCGGCGGTGTCGAGCGGTCGACGTCGAGGACGAACCCTGGTCTAGGCATGACGGTGTGGCTCCGGTGTCGGGCGGCGGCGGGGAGTGGGCTGGCGGAGGGTGCGCGAGGTCGAACGGGGTGCGGTCACAGTCGGCCCCGTTCCTTCTCGCCGCGGAGGTCGAACGCGATCTTGACCGAACCTCGGCTGCCGGCTGCGGCGGCGTGGATCATGGCGTCGCTGTACCGGCCGAGGGGATAGGTGGCCGACACGAGCCGGCCGAGGTCGTTCGCCTGCACGAGCTCGAAGGCGAGGTCGAACGTTCGCCGCCGCTCGGCTTCGCCTCGGTCGTCGGTGACGGTCTCGGTGCCGTAGGCGTAGGCGCCGACGAGGTTGATCTCGCGCTGCCACAGGCCGGTGAGGTCGACCTCGACCCTGCCCGGCATGCCGACCATGGTGATGCGGCCTCGGGGCTTCACGACCGCGAGCGAGTCGGCCAGGCTGGCCTCGCTGCCCACGCAGTCGATGACGACGTCGGCGCCGCCGGTGAGTCGGGTGATGGTGCCGTCGCCGAGGGCCATGGTGCCCGTGACGCGGCGCACGGCGCGGGGGAGCTCGCCCGGCTCGACGACGACGTCGGCGCCGAGGTCGGAGGCGAAGTGGCGCTGCACCGGGTGCTTGGCGACGGCGATGACCGTGCCCGCCCGGGTGTAGCGCCGGACGGCGGCCATCGTGAGCAGGCCGAGGGTCCCGGAACCGAGGACGACCACGGTGTCACCGGCGCAGATGCCCGCGGCCAGGGCGCCGTGCACTGCGCAGGCGGCAGGTTCGACCATCACCGCGGCTTCGTCGGACATGGTGGCGGGCACGTCGTGGATCTGGCTGGGGTGGGCGACCATCATCGTCGACCAGCCGCCGCCGGTGTCGGCGCAGAACCCGCACTGCAGGCCGGGCTGGAGGTCGCCGAAGGCGATGTGCTCGCAGTTGCCCAGATCGCCGGCCGCGCACGCGCCACAGACGGGGGAGATGTTGCGGGTGACGCAGCCCAGGACGGGCTCGATGACCACGCGGTTGGTGCCGTCAGGCTCAGCCTTCTTGGACTCCGCGCCGGCGTCGACCAGGTCGGCGACGATCTCGTGGCCGGGGGTGAACGGGAACGACACGATCGGGTCGAAGTAGCGCGACGAGGTGCCGTCGATGGTGGACAGGTCGCTGCCGCAGATGCCCGTGAGTCGGGGCTTCACATAGCGCCAGTCGGGACCTGGCAGGTCGGGGATGTCGACGTCCTCGAGTCGCAGCGGGCCGACCTTGGCCCCCGATCCCGGCAGCAGCGAGCCGGCCACCATGGCGGCCGCGTACTTGGGCACGTTGCGGTGGAAGACGAGGGCCTTCACGCCGTCCTCCCGGGGATCAGCGGGTTGGCCAGGCCGCCACCGAAGCGGCGGCGGACCGAACCGATGGGGACGAGGGTGCGGGGCGCGCCGTCGGCCTTGGTGAAGTTCTCGACCAGGTACCCCCGCTTGCGGGCGAGTGAGGCCAGCCGGGTCTCGGGGTTGACCGCCACGGGGAAGCCGACGATCTCGAGCATCGGGAGGTCGCTGGTGGAATCCGCGTAGGCGACCGACTCGGCCAGGTCGATCCCGTGCGCCTCGGCGTAGTCCATGAGCGCCTGGGCGCGTGACTCGCCGGTGGGCGGCACCTGTTCGAGCTCGCCGGTGTACTGGCCGTCGCGCACGGTCAGCGAGGCGGCGACGATGTCGTCGAAGAGCGGCGCGAGGGGCTTGACCACGAAGTCGAGCGCGCCGGTGATCAGCACGGTCCGGTGCCCGAGCGCACGGTGCTCGCGCACGCGTCGGATGGCGGCGGGGAAGGACTTGGCCAGGATCAGCTGGCTGAACATCTCGGCCGCGTCCTCCTCGATCTGATCCACGGGGGCCTTGTCGTAGCGCCGGTAGAAGAAGCGCAGGAAGTCGCTGCGGTCGGCACGGTCCTGGGCCAGCCAGCCCGGGGCATCCTTGAGGGTGCGCAGGATGAACCGCAGGCGCTCGTCGGGGGGCAGCCGGCGAGTCGCCAGCCAGGAGTAGGACGACACGACGTTCGACGCGATGAGCGTGTTCTCGAGGTCGAAGGCGGCGAGCTGGCGGGCGGGATCGAGCACCTGGCGGCGCAGGCGGTCCTCGCGGGCCTCGCCGACCTTGCCGCCGGGTGTCGTGCGCACGCGGGCGTGCAGGACGATCGAGGGGAGGTGGATGGTGCGGATGAAGGTGCGCCACTCGAAGACCCGAGGGTCGAACCCGAAGAGCTCCTGGTCGGTGGGGTCGAGCGACTCGAACAGGGCGAGGAGGCGCTCGACGCCGTAGACGGCCTCGCACTCGGCGTAGGCGCCGTACAGCTCGACGTAGCCGAACGCCCGGTCGACCTCGTTGCGCTTCTCGTCGACCGTCGAGCTCCACTCGGCCTGCTTGCCCCGCAACGGGAGCGCGCCGAGGACCTTGTCGGCTGCGTCGAGCGCCTTCTTGGCTCGCGTGAGCTGGCCCTGGACCCGGCCGCGGCCGGGGAAGGAGAACTCGGGCACCAGGATCGGCTGGCCCTTGGCGTCGTAGAGCGGGTGCTCGGTGAACCAGCCGCTGACGTTGTCGACGAGGTTCTGGTAGCGCAGCGGGTTGACCGACCCG
>Ga0105048_10006398_pt1 | contig 18999 bp, 15 predicted proteins | sample MAT05_FD_78382 | JGI IMG/M metagenome (GOLD analysis project Ga0105048, IMG submission 78382) | Freshwater microbial communities from Lake Fryxell liftoff mats and glacier meltwater in Antarctica - MAT-05 | ecosystem: Environmental > Aquatic > Freshwater > Ice > Liftoff microbial mat | place... | reverse complement strand
GCATTCGGTCTTTGCATAGATAGGCCGCCGCGGCGCGCGCTGCAACAGGGACGAGCCTTTGCGGTGCGGTCAGTCCGCCGGGGCGGTCAGTCTGCCGGGGCGACCACGGGCTGCGATGCGTCGGCCACGTTGACCATGCGCGCCAGGTCGGCATCGCCCGACAGATCTGCCTCGGCATAGGTGGTGGTCAGCGACTCGGGTGTCAGCGCGACATTCTTGATCACCTGCGCGCCGGGGGCGGCGGGGCCATAGGTCTTGCCGTTGACCGCGAAATAGATCGACCCGGAATTGCCCGACCGCAACAGCGGCGCCTCTTCCAGCGCGGGCACGGAATAGCGCTCGCCGGCATCAAGGATCTTTTCGAACAAAACGGTGCCATCGGCTGCGGACACCCGCACCCACGAGGCGCGGACGGCCAGAATCTCGACCCCCGGATTGGCCTCGGCCACCACCTGAACCGCATCGGATTCGACCGGCGGCTCCGACAGGTCGGCGATCGCTACCACCCCCGTCGCGCGCGGGTTGATCGCGGCGATGGGGCCATCGCGCGAAGTCAGCACCGGCACGTCCAGCGCCTCGGGGCGATAAAGCCGGTCGAGAGCATCGCTGGCCACCGGGTCATTGGCGGCAACGGTTGCATCGGCGGGGGCCGAGCGCACCAGCGGCGCATCGCCCTTGACGTTGCCCAACGGGTCGATCTCGGCCACCACGGCGGGGGCGGCGTCAATCGGCGACAGTTGCACCCGCTGCACCTCTTGCAGCACCGACCAGCCGCCATAGCCAAGCGCGCCGATCAGCGCGATCAGCACCGCGACAGAACCGATGGCACCGGGTTCGATTCGGGAAAATGCGGATTCGGCCCGGGGCACGAAGCTGGCATTGGGATTTGACAGCGGGTCGCGGTGTTCGGACGCGCCGGCGCGGTGGCGGGCGGCAGAAACTGTCGCGGTCGACGCAGCGGCCGACATGCCGTGGGCCACCTGAAAATTCGCCTCGACGCAGAACCGCGCGAACGAGGTGTCGGGGTCCATGCCCAGATACCGGGCATAGGACCGCACGTAACCGGCGACGAAGCCCTGCGTCTCGAACGCCGAGACATCGGCATTTTCGATGGCGGCAATGTAGGTGGCCTTGATCTTCAGTTCGCGCTGCACGTCCAGCAGCGATTTGCCCAGCGTGGCGCGTTCGCCGCGCATCAGATCGCCCAGACGCAACTCGAAATCATCAAACCCCTTGGGTTTGTCGACCTCTGGCGTCGGAGTTTTGAACCTCCGCCCGATCATCCGCCCTGCCCCATCCCTGCCCCGTTCGGTCTTGCGAACCCCAAGCCGCGTCCCGGCGACTCGGTTCGTATCGTATTGAAGATAAGCTAGCACAGGGCAAGTTCTTTTGCATATGCGAGAAACCTCAGGCAGAAGCCTGCGCGCGATTTAACGCGCAGTGCTGCCAAAGCGCGTCCATCGCCCGCACCAGATGGTCGATCTGGGTCACGTCATGCACGGGCGATGGCGTGAACCGCAGCCGTTCGGTGCCGCGCGGCACGGTGGGAAAGTTGATCGGCTGCACGTAAATCCCGTAGTCCGTCAGCAGCATGTCCGACAATGACTTGCAATGGATGGGGTTGCCGACATGCACCGGCACAATATGCGACCCGTGATCAACGATCGGCAGCCCCAGACCGCGCAGCCGCAGCTTGAGGATGCGGGCGTTCAACTGCTGGGCATCGCGCAGGTGTTGCGCGGTCTTGAGGATGCGCACCGAGGCCGCCGCCCCGGCCGCCACCGCAGGGGGCAACGAGGTGGTAAAGATGAACCCGGGCGCATAGCTGCGGATGGCATCGACCATCTTTGCACTTGCAGCAATATAGCCGCCGAACACGCCAAACGCCTTGGCCAGCGTGCCGTTGATGATGTCGATCCGGCCCATCAGTCCGTCACGTTCGGCCACCCCGGCCCCGCGTGGGCCATACATGCCGACAGCGTGCACTTCGTCGATGTAGGTCAGCGCGTCAAAGTCCTGCGCCGCGTCGAGGATCGCCTCGATCGGCGCGAAATCCCCGTCCATCGAATAGATCGACTCGAAGGCCACCAGCTTGGGCGCCGCAGGGTCGTCCGCCGCCATCAACGCGCGCAGGTGGCCTGCGTCGTTGTGGCGAAACACCCGGCGCTGCCCGCCGTTGCGGCGGATGCCTTCGATCATCGAGGCGTGGTTCAGCGCGTCGGAATAGATGATCAGGCCGGGAAACAGCCGTGGCAGGGTCGACAGCGTGGCGTCGTTGGCGACATAGGCCGAGGTAAAGATCAGCGCCGCCTCCTTGCGGTGCAGGTCGGCCAGTTCGGCCTCGAGCGCGTTGTGATACGCCGTCGTCCCCGAGATGTTGCGGGTGCCGCCCGACCCTGCGCCGGTGGCGTCGAGCGCCGCGTGCATCGCCGCCAGCACCTGCGGGTGTTGGCCCATGCCAAGATAATCGTTGCCGCACCAGACGACGATGTCTTTCCGGCTGCCATCGGGACGGGTCCAGACCGCATGCGGATACATGCCCTTGGTGCGTTCGATGTCGATGAAGGTGCGATAGCGGCCTTCTTCGTGCAGGCGGTTCAGGGCAAGATCAAGGGCGGCGTCATGGCGCATGGCTGGCATCTCCTGGCCGGTCTGTCGGCCTGCGGGCGGTCAGGGGTGATATGCATCTTCGTGGGGCAGAGGAAACAGGGCAATTTGCCACCCCCGCGCCTTTGCCGTTCCATCCGACCCCGGTCAGTCGAGGATCGCCAGCGCGCAATCGTCGGCATCAGCCGAGCAGGTGGCAAGAGCCGCCTCCGCAGCACCGTCGCCGGTGGCGATGCCCCAGGCCCCCGTCGCAGGCGACAGCGCCAGTGCGCTGCCCTTGGCCTTGTATTCGGCGCGGAAACCCACGGTGGCGGCCAGCGACATCTGCAATTCGCGCGGCTGCCAGCCCTTGGGGCGGATCAGGGCGACGACCGTGCAATCGGCCCGCCCGGTCTTTTTCGCGTTGCACTCGGCCAATGCGGCCTTGGCTGCGGCGTCGGTGTCGTGGTGGTTTGCGGCGGCAACCGTTGCCTCGGACATCAAGCCTTCGTCGGGCGAAATGGCGATGGCACCGAAATAGGACTGGCCTTCGGCGACGATGGCCAGAACCTGTTGCTGATCCGCGGCCAGACCGCTGTCCGCCAGAATCTCGACTTCGACACCTTTGACCGGAAAGATCAGCTTTTTCGCCGCCTTGCCCGAAAGCGGATCGGCCAGCGCCGGTCCTGCGGCCAGCATTGCCATGATTGCCAACATGTTGCGCATCGCACCCTCCTGCCCTGCCAGACTTTGGTTTAGCGCATGGCCCTTGGGCTGGACAGGGGGGTTTCGCCTGCTAGTGTCGCCGGCAGATCACAAAATGGAGACATCGCCATGACCCTGGACGCCGTGCTGGCCCGGATCGACGACACCCTGCCCGAGGCGCTGGAGCGGTTGATGGCGTTGCTGCGCATCCCGTCGATTTCGACCGACCCCGCCTATGCCTCCGATTGCGCCCGCGCCGCCGACTGGCTGGTGGCCGATCTTCAGACCCTGGGATTCGACGCATCGGCGCGGCCGACGCCAGGGCATCCCATGGTGGTGGGGCATGGCGGAGAGGGGCGGCACCTGCTGTTCTACGGCCATTATGACGTGCAGCCGGTCGATCCGCTGGCGCTGTGGGACCGCGACCCGTTCGACCCCGAACTGCAGGACGGCCCCAAAGGCCGCGTCATCCGGGCGCGGGGGGCGTCGGACGACAAGGGGCAGTTGATGACCTTTCTCGAGGCCTGCCGGGCGTGGACGGCGGTGCATGGCACCCTGCCCTGCCGCCTGACGATCTTTCTGGAGGGCGAAGAGGAAAGCGGCTCGCCGTCGATGATCCCGTTCCTGCAGGCGAACGCGGCCGAGTTGACGGCCGATGTGGCGCTGATCTGCGACACCGGACTGTTTGACGGCACGTCACCGGCCATCGTGACGATGCTGCGCGGGTTGCTGGGCGAGGAGTTGACCATCCGCGCCGCCTCGCGCGATCTGCATTCGGGCATGTATGGCGGGCTGGCGGCCAACCCGATCCGGGTGGTGTCGCAGGTTCTGGCGGGGCTGCACGACGACCAGGGCCGGGTGCAGGTGCCGGGGTTTTATGACGGGGTGACAGAGCTGCCCGACGCGATCCGCCAGCAGTGGCAGGCGCTGTCGTTCGACCACGCGCGGTTTCTGGGCGACGTGGGGCTATCGGTCCCCGCCGGAGAGGTGGAGCGCACCCCGCTCGAGATGATCTGGTCGCGGCCCACGGCAGAGGTGAACGGCATCTGGGGCGGCTATACCGGCGACGGGTTCAAGACCGTGCTGCCGGGCGAGGCGCATGCCAAGATCAGCTTCCGGCTGGTGGGCGATCAGGACCCCGATGCGATCCGCGACACTTTCCGCGCCTGGGTCGAGGCGCAGCTGCCGGCCGATGTGTCGGTCGAGTGGAAGGGCCACGGCAATTCGCCGGCGAGCGTGATGTCCATCGACAATCCGGCGTTCGAGGCGGCACGGGCGGCGCTGACCGACGAATGGGGGCGGGCGGCGGCCTATGTCGGGGCGGGCGGGTCGATTCCGGTCGCGGGGTATTTCAAGACCTGGCTGGGGATGGATGCGATGCTGATCGGCTTTAGCCGCGACGACGACCAGATTCATTCGCCGAACGAGAAGTATGATCTGGAAAGCTTTCACAAGGGCATCCGGTCCTGGGCACGAATTCTGGCGCGGCTGCAATGATCCGCGATCTGGCCGACGGCGACGAGGCCGCGTTTCGTGGCCTCTGGGGGCAGTATCTGGCGTTCTACCGGGTCGAACTGGACGCCGCGATCACCGATTTCACCTGGCAGCGGCTGATGGACCCCGGCTCGGCGCTGAAGGCGCGGGTGGCGGTGGCGGGGGGCATGGTGCAGGGCTTTGCCGTGCATCAGGCGCATCCGTCGACCTGGGTGCTGGGCAGCGATTGCTATCTGGAGGACCTGTTCGTGACCGAGGCGGCGCGGGGCACGGGTCTGGGCCGGGCGCTGATTGCCGATCTGCAGCAGGTGGCACGTGCGGCGGGGTGGCAGCGGCTGTACTGGCACACCGATCAGGACAATGCGCGGGCGCGCGCACTTTATGACAGCATCGTGCCCAGCGACGGGCATGTGCGGTATCGGCTGCGGCTGTAAGCCGATCCTGCGCCGGGGCATGGAGGGGAATTCACGTTCGGGTCGATCCCGTGGCGGTGGCGAGGTTGACGGGGCTCGAACCCGCGACCCCCGGCGTGACAGGCCGATACTCTAACCAACTGAGCTACAACCCCGCGTCGCCGCGTTGGATCGAAACCCGAACGTTGGGGTGTATTAGGCGGGGGGGCGGGGGACGTCAAGCAGGTTTTTCGGTTTTTGCAGGGCCTGACCGATGGAGGCCCAGGCGGGGCGAGAGGCCGGACCGGGGGTTTCACACCCCCGGACCCCCGTGGGATATTTCTGTCAGAATGAAAGGGACTTGGGCCGGTCAGGCATCGGGTGCGGGGATGTGTTCGGCGTTGTCGTCCGGGGGCAGCCTGAAGCGGCCATGGGCCCAGTCGCCGGCGCGCCAGGCTTCGCGGGCGGCGTCGATACGGTCTTTGCTGGAGGCCACGAAGTTCCACCAGATATGGCGCGGACCATCCATCGTGGCGCCGCCGAGCAGCATGACGCGCGCGCCCTGGTCGCCGGCGGCCAGGGTGATGGCATCGCCGGGGCGGAACACCAGCATGCGGCCGGCTTCGAAGGTCTGGCCCGCCACCGTGACAGTGCCCGACAGCACGTAGGCGCCACGATCTTCGTGGTCGTCGGGCATCGGCAGGCGGGCGCGCGGGGCCAGCGTGGCATCGGCATAGAGGGTTTCCGAAGGCGTCTCGACCGGGGCTTTGGTGCCGTAGGCATGGCCGAGGATGATACGGACGGTCTTGCCGTCGCCTTCGAGCAGCGGCAGCACGGCTTCGGCGGCATTGATGAACTGCGCCGGGGCGTCTTCCAGCGCCTTGGGCAGGGCCAGCCAGGTCTGCAACCCGAACAGGCTGCTTGGGGCGCTGCGCATCGGCCCGTCCATCCGTTCGGAATGGGTGATGCCCTGCCCCGCCACCATCAGGTTTACCTCGCCCGGGGTGATCCAGGCATCGGTGCCGAGGCTGTCGCGGTGGTGGATGCGGCCGCGCATCAGATAGGTGACGGTGGCGAGGCCGATATGGGGATGCGGGCGCACGTCGATGCCCTGCCCGGTCAGAAATTCGGCCGGGCCCATCTGGTCGAAGAAGATGAAGGGGCCGACCATCTGCCGCTGCGCCGATGGCAGCGCGCGACGCACCTCGAAGCCGCCGAGGTCGCGGGCGCGGGGGACGATGACGGTCTCGATCGCATCGACAGCGTCGCCGACGGGAAGTGTCGGGTCGAGGGCGGGGTTCCAGCTCATGTCATTCTCCTGCACTGGGTTCAATCTGGCGCAACGCTGCCCCCGCACAAGACGCAGCCGCGCACAGCCGACGTGCGGACTTGCGCCGACGCGGCGCGAAACCGGCTGGAATCTGCGCAGCCGCCGCGCGGGCGCGATTTTGATCGTAGGCGGCGCAAGGCGGCTGGAGTAGGCGTAAGGGGTGAAGCGCGCCCTTGCCGCGGTGTGCGGGCCCTTGACGTGCAACCGACGCGGAATTGGGCAGCGATGCTGTGATCTTGTGCGAATGCCCATTGGAGGGGCAGCGGAAAAGATCAGGTTTTACAGGGTTTTCCGGTTGTTTCCACGCTGCCCAAGAACGCCACCGGCTGAACACACTCTTGCCTGTTTCTGCGCCCACAGCTGCAGGACAGCGGATCAATACAATCAGAGGATGCATCATGTCACCCGTCCAGACCGGCGCAGCCAGCGCGATTTCGGCGTCCCAGGCGGCGTCCACCATCACCGTCACGGCGGGCACATCGGCCGCGGCGTTGCAGGCGATCATCAATGCCGCCCCTGAGGGCGCGACCATCACGATGGAGGCGGGCACCTACCGCTTTACCCAGACAGTCGTCATCGACCGTGACGGCATCACCCTGCAGGGCAGCGGTCAGGTGACCATCGTCGCCGACGATTCGCTGCAGGGGGCGCCGGCGATCCGGGTGGGGTCGGCCCTGTTTCAGGAGGTGACGGAGGCGCCGGTGGGTCTGGCGGCGGATGCGATGGCCGGAACGCGCCAGATCACGCTGGAGCAGGCCGGGCAGGTTCACGTCGGCGATGTGATCTGGATCGAGCGGCCGAATGACGACGCGCTGTTCGATGCGATCGACGACACGCTGTGGCGCGATGACAAGCCGCTGCGCACCGGCATGGCGGTGGTGACGGCGGTGAACGGATCGACGGTGACGCTGGACCGCGACCTGCCGTTCGATTTCGACGCCGAGACCGCGACGGTCGAAGTGCTTGACGTGGTGCAGGATGTCACCATTCGCGGCATCGACTTTGCCGGAGATTACGGCACGGCCAATCCGGGCCGGTTCACCAACACGCTGCGGGGTGAGGACGGCGCGATGATGCTGCTGATCAACACCTCGGTCGGCACGGTGCTGGAGGATGTCGATATCACTCAGCCCGCCTCGAACGGCGTGGTGATCGCCAAGACGCTGGATGCCGCGATCAGCGACGTATCGGTGACCGGCGCGCACAACAAGGGCGCTGGCGGCAATGGCTATGCCTTCTGGATCCGCGACGTCTATGACAGCAGCTTTACCGGGCTGACGGCGGTGGACACCCGCCACGCCGTGCTGTTTGCCAGCTACACCTCGGCCAGCGGCAACCATGTGCAGGTCGACTACACCAACCGCGACATCAACTTTCACGGCGGCCTTGCCCATAGCAACGTGGTCGAAGTCGATGTGTCGGTTCGCAGCACGCTGGAACAGGGCTATCTTGCCGCCTCTACCTTTTTCAATCCGGGCACCGGCTATGGCGCGCCGACCGATCCGACGACCAATCTCATCACCTTCGGCACGCTGGTGGGCACTGTGCGCGGCGACAATGTGACGGGCAACGACAGGGGGGCGACACTGTCGACGCTTGGCGGCAACGACACCGTGCGGGGCGGCGCGGGCGATGACCGGATCGACACCGGCACCGGCCACGACATCATTCATGCCACGGGCGGGCAGGACACGATCAACGGAGGCCAGGGCACCGACACGCTGGTGATGGACATGAACCGCAGCGAGGCGATCGTGCTGAACATCGGCGGGCGGTTCGAGATTACCACCGTGGGCGGCACCATGACGGTCACCGGGATCGAGACGTTGCGGTTTGATGACGGCGCGGTGGCACCGGGGGCGATGGTCACCGCGACCCTGCGCGGACTGATCGGATTTGACCGGCAGACCGTGACAACCTCGGTGGTGGCCGATGCGCTGGTCGACGCGATCACCATGGGGGGGGGAGACGATCTTGCCGTCATGGGCAACGGGCTGGCCAACAATGTCATCGGCAATGACGGTGACAACCTGATCCTCGGGATGGGCGGCGACGACCGGCTGTTCGGCGGCCGGGGCGACGACCGGCTGGACGGCGGCACCGGCAACGACGTGCTGCACGGCGGGGCGGGCCGCGACACCCTGCTGGGTGGCGCAGGCAACGACACGATGATCGGCCGTCAGGGTGCAGACGTGTTCGTGGCAAGCCAAGGCGTCAATACCGTCGAGGATTTCTCGATCCGCGATGGCGACATGGTGCGGTTCGACGGCTATGACACCGAAGACCTGGTGCAGGCACTGGGCGGATACCTGTCGGGCAGCCTTGCGTCGGCCGACGAGTTCGTGTTCGCGGTCACGCGGGTGAACGGGGTGACGGGGCTGCAGATCACCTCGGATGCGGGGGATAGCCTGACACTCGACGGCGTTTCCGCCACGGGGCTTTATCAGTCGCTGATCGGCTGATCCGCCCGACGTCAGGCTTTCCCGCTGATTCTGCACCGCAGCAACGGGGAAGCCCCCACACGCCGAACGATCAAAATTTACGCAGCTACGACCCGATTCGCGCTGATTCGCAGAGAATCGGGTTGATTAACCCTCTGAAATCATTTCATTCGTTAACGTGACTGGCAAAGTTTCGCTGAAATGCCGCATTGCGTGATGAAGGTGCAAGACAAGCTTTGCAACCTGTGGTCGTAATCCCGCCAAGTTACCAACGTCAGTCGCGTCGGCGAATGACTTGCATGCAAAGGCGTGGGGCCACCGCTGTGGGCCCACGTGGCTCGAAACCTTGGGAGGGGAGAAGATGGAACGCACGGATGTTCATAGACACGCCAAAGCTACGGATCGCCATCTTCGACCAGGACCCGATGATGGCCCAGGGCATCTGTTCTCTGCTCGAAAAGCAGGACAATCTGGCGGCGCTGCCGTCATCCTTTGACCAGGCGCCGGACGGGCAAGATGCCGAGGTGTTCAACATCGCGGTCATCGACCCGTCGCAGACCAAACTGGCACCGGCGCAGATCGCGGACCTGCTGCGGCTGCGGTTCGGCAACCCGCGACTGATCGGGTTTTTCACCACACCCAACGTGGTCGCTGCGCGGGCCTGCCTGACGGCGGGGTTTCGCGGGCTTCTGCCAAAATCGGCGGGGGTTGACGGTCTGCAGACGTCGATTGCTGCGGTTCATGGCGGGGCGCTGTGCATTGATCCGATGCTGGTCGATGTGCTGCAGGTCCCGGCCTCGTCACGCAACGCCGGCCGAAAGACCGATCTGACGGACCGCGAGACCTATGTGCTGAAGTCGGTGGCGCAGGGCAAAAGCATGAAAGAGATCGGTCAGGAACTGTCGCTGTCGGCCAAGACGATTGAAACCTACAAGGCGCGCGGCTGCACCAAGCTGAGCCTCCGGGGCCGGCGCGAAATTGTCGAACACGCGATTCGCAACGGCTGGGTGCAATGACCCTTTCTGCACGACCGGCGGAAAGAGGCGCAGTCACAGGCGTTTTACTGGTTTTTGCACAATTGCTGCAACGCGGCGCAAGCTGCCGATTCGCCTGACACCTCCTGACATGCGATTGCCAATTGTGGCGCAAATATGTCGGGGTTAGCGGTCAGTTTAGCGCAAACAGCGGGGGTTTAGCCCGACTTCCCAATTTCCCGCGTTCGCAGTTAATTTCGGGTTAATGCTGCACTGCCGCATTTATGGCAGGTATAGTGACCTAAGTTGGGATTGGTAACATGGCGAAGATCGCAGTTTTCGGGATTGGGTATGTGGGGGTCGTCTCGGCGGCCTGTCTTGCGAAGGACGGCCACACCGTCATCGCGGTCGACGTCGACCCGGGCAAGGTCGCCTCGATCAATGCGGGGTTGTCGCCCATCGTCGAGCACGGCCTGCCCGACCTGATCGCCGAGGTCTTTGCCGCCGGCAACCTGACCGCGACGCAGGATTTCGCCATGGCCGTGCGCGAGTGCGATGCGTCGTTCGTCTGCGTCGGCACCCCGAGCGCCGAGGACGGCTCGATCGGGCTGAAATACGTCAATGCCGTGTGTGAGGCGATTGGCAAGGCTTTGGCGACCAAGGACGGTTTCCACTCGGTGATCATGCGGTCGACCATTGTGACGGGCACGATGGAAAAAACCTGCGTGCCGATCCTGGAGGCCGCATCGTGAATGACGGCGGGCGTCGAGTTTGGCGTCGGCTATTACCCCGAGTTCCTGCGCGAAAGCACCGCCATCCAGGATTACTACGACCCCGGCCTGATCGTGTTCGGCGCGCTGGACACCAACACCGCCGAATTCCTGACCATGCTGAACAAGGACCTGCCCTGCGACGTGAACGTCGTCGACCTGCGCAGCGCCGAGATGATCAAATACACCTCGAACGCCTGGCGGGCGGTCAAGGTGACCTTCGCCAACGAGATCGGCAACATCGCCAAGGCCTGCGGGCTGGACGGCCAGCAGGTGATGAAGATCCTGTGCTCGGACCACAAGGTGTCGATGAGCCCGTATTTCATGCGGCCCGGTTTTGCCTTTGGCGGCTCGTGCCTGCCCAAGGACGTGCGCGCGCTGCGGTCGATTGCCGCCGACATCCAGGTGGCCTCGCCGCTGCTGGATGCGGTTCTGGTCGCCAATGCCGAACAGATCAACCGCGCCGAGCGGATGGTGCAGGCGTCGGGATCGAAAAGCGTCGGTCTGGTCGGCATCAGCTTCAAACCCGGCACCGACGACATGCGCGAAAGCCCGCTGGCCGAACTGGCAGCCCGGCTGATTGATCAGGGCATGACGCTGAACGTCTATGACCCCTTCGTGCACGAGGCCTATGCCAACGACATGAGCGCGGCGGGTCGCGGCAACGACTACAACATCGACCTCAAGGACCGGCTGGTGCCGACGATCGCCGAACTGCTGGCCAAGTCGGAGATCGTGCTGGTCGGCAACAAGTATGACGAGACCATCGACGCGCTGCAGGCGGCCTCGCTGGACCGGATGGTCATCGACCTGACCCGGATCAAGGCGGGAATGCGGTCTGGCGGCACCTATCAGGGCATCTGCTGGTGATGACGGTTCTTGGACATATCGCCTATATCTCGCTGTGCCTGTCGCTGGCGCTGAGCATTCCTTCATCGGCCTTCGGGTCGGTGTCGGGGGCTTTGGTGGTGGTGGGGCTGATCGGCGGCTGGCGCTATGCCTGGGCCTTTACCAATTTTGTCCGCGCGTTTGTCTTCCTGAAATTCGTCTATCCGCGCAAGAAGGCCCGGGCCTTTGCGGCCTATGCCACGCAGGCGCATCCGGCCCATGCCTATTTTCTGGTGACCAGTTACAAGATCGAGCCGGACGTGACCACGCGGGTCTATCAGTCGATCTTTCGTGCGGCGGCGGTGTCGGCGGGCGGGGCGACGATTGTGTGTTCGGTCGTCGACAGCGCCGATGCCCGCCTTATCAATCAGGTGTTCTCGATGATGCCCGAGGAGATGGGCCATGTTCGGCTGATTGTCGACCAGATCGCCGGCACGGGCAAGCGCGATGCGCTGGCGCGGTCGCTGCGGCTGATTGCCCGCGAGGCGCCGACGCGGCACGACATCGTGCTGTTCGTCGATGGCGACAGCTGCGTGCCACTGGACATCGTGGCCGTCACCGCGCCGTTCTTTACCAACCCCGACATGGGGGCCGTTACCACCGATGAAGAGGTCGAGATCAAGGCCACCGACATGGCCCTGTTTCGGGACTGGTTCGCGCTGCGGTTCACCCAGCGGCAGGTGATGATGTCCTCGATGGGCCTGTCCGACCGCGTGCTGACGCTGACTGGCCGGATGAGCGTGATCCGCGCCGATCTGGCGACCGATGCCGGGTTCATCAACCAGGTGCAGTCCGATTTCATCGACCACTGGCGGCTGGGACGGGTGTCGTTCCTGACGGGCGACGACAAGTCGACATGGTTCTGGCTGCTGAAGAACGGCTACAAGATGGGCTATCTGCCCGATGTCGCCTCGGTGTCGATGGAAAGCCAGCCGAAACCGGGGTTCATCGACAGCGCGGTGACGCTGATGGTGCGCTGGTTCGGCAACATGCTGCGGACCAATGGCCGGGCTCTGGCCCTGCCGCCGGGCCAGATCGGCTATTTCACCTGGTGGTCGATCCTGGATCAGCGTGTCGGCATCTGGACCACGCTGGCCGGGCCGATCTCGGTGGCCATGGGTGCAATGTTCGTCGAGCCGCTGGTGCTGCCGGCCTATGTCGCCTGGGTGATGTTCACCCGGTATTGCTACTGCTGCATCCTCAGCACGGTGCGTGGCACGGCGTTTCCGATCACCTATCCGATGCTGCTGTATTTCAGCCAGATCACCGGAGCGGCGGTCAAAAGCTATGTGCTGTTCCGGCTTGACCGGCAGCGCTGGACCCGCCAGTCGGGCGTCACCAAAACCCGGCTGGCGCAGCCGCTTGGCGCGCGGTTGCGGTCGCTGTCGTCGGTCTATTCCCATTCCCTTGCCCTTGGCTGGCTGACCTTCGGGGTCGTCCTGCTGTCCGGCATCGCCTGAACCCTTGCAAAGGACACATCCATGGATATCCGCCCCGCTGACCTGACTGCTCCGGCCGCCGCACCCTTTCTGCCCGCCCGCGCCGAGCATCCGATGCTGGACATCCCGTTCGTCATGGGAATCGACGGCCGGCAATACAAAGGGGTCCGGCTGTCCTTGGTGATGGCCGAGATCGCCGGGCTGATGGACCCGGGGCTGGAAGGCGCGACCCGCATGATGCGGCTGCAGTTTCCGTTTCAGGGCTTCAGCGTCACACTGGAACTGATGGGCCTGATCGAGCGGATCGACGCGGACAAGGGGCTGGCAACGGTGGCGTTTGTCGAGCCGGGGGCCGACCATCTGCCGCAGATGCGGCATGTGATGAATTCCTACATCGCCGGCGATCTGGTGGGGCTTGGCGGTGTGATCCGGGTGGCGGCGACGGTGCCGTCGCCGGCGGCGCGCGCAGCCAAGGCCGGGGCAATGCGCGGTGTCAGCGTTGGCCAGGTGCTGCGCTCTGCCGGAATGGTGGCGGCGACGGTGGTGCTGGTGGGTGCTGTCGGGTCGCTGATCTATGGCAGGGTCTTCACCTCGCCCGTCGACGCCCCCGGCCGGGTGGTGCAGGACGGAACCCGGCTGGATGCGATTGCCGCCGGCCAGATCGACTATATCAACCTGACCGCCGCGGTCGGCGAGGTGGCCTTTACCATCCGCACCACGGGGGGCGAGTTGCTGTCCATCGCGATGCCCTGCGCCTGCGAGGCCGACCTGCTGGGCGGTGATGTCGGGGCGACAGTGCAGGCCGGAGAGCCGGTGATGGTGGTCCATGCCCCCGGCGCGCCGATTGTGGTCTCGACGCAGATGGCGTCCGATGACCTGCTGAAGCTGGCGTTCGCCGATCACGTCAGCGTCCGCTTTGCCGATGGCACCGAGATTCAGGCCAGCGTCGACACCCAGGCGCTGCCCTCGGCCAGCGGCGATGCCTTGGCCGAAGTGCGCCTGACCCCCGAAGCCCCGCTGCCCGCCGCGCGGCTGGGCGAGATGGGCGAGTTGACCCTTGTCCGTCCTCTGCCGACAGTGCTGGACCGGATTGCCACCTACCTGCGCCCGAACACCACCCGTGTACCTGGAGATAGTTAAGTATGGAACGAGTTAGAAGCAGTCGCATTCACCCGCTTGTGCTGTGTGGCGGCATGGGGGCCCGGTTGTGGCCGATGTCGCGGATGGAGCAGCCCAAGCAATTTCAGCCCGTCAAGGGCAAGGGAAGTCTGACCTATTTCCAGACCACCCTGCAGCGCCATCGCGGCGACGCCTTTGAGGCGCCGATCGTGGTGACCAATGCCGGGCAGACGTCGCTGGTGCGCCGGCAACTGCGCGACCTGCAGATGCAGGCAACCGTGATTGCCGAGCCTGCGGGCCGCAACACCGGCCCCGCGGTGCTGGCCGCAGCCCTGACGGTGGTGCGCGACGACCCCGATGCGCAGCTTTTGGTGCTGCCGTCCGACCACATCATCACCGGCGATCTGAACAGCACCGTGCTTGGCATGCAGATGGCGGCCGACGACGGCCGGATCGTGCTGTTCGGCGTGCCCCCGGCCTATCCGGAAACCGGCTATGGCTACATCATCGACGGCGGCGAATACGGGAATTACGTCGGGCTGCACCGCGTCGAGAAGTTCATGGAAAAGCCGACCTACGAAGTCGCAAGCTCGCTGATCGCGGGCGGATGTTCCTACTGGGCCTCGGGCATCAGCCTGTTCCGCGCCGACATGATCATCGAGGAATTCCACCGCTTCGATCCGGCGACGTTCTTTGCCGTCTCGGCGGCGGTGAACGACTCGGTGATGACCGAAGGTGCCGCCCTGCTGGACGAGGCCAGCTTCAGCAAGGCCACCGCCGAGCCGACCGAACGACTGGTGTTCGAACGGTCCACCTCGGTGTCGCTGGCGCCGGCGCGCAAGATCCAATGGGACGACGTCGGTGCCTGGAACGCTGTGCACAAGATCTCGGAGAGGTCGGCCGACAACAACGTCATCAACGGCGACGTTCTGGCGATGGACACGCACAACTCGCTGATCCAGAGCGAGTCGCGGCTGGTGGCGGTGATCGGCCTGCGCGACATGATCGTGATCGACACGCCCGACGCGCTGCTGGTGATGAACCGTGCCGATGCGCAGAACGTCAAGCAGGTGGTCGAACAGCTGAAGGCCGCCTCGCGGCCCGAAGTGCGCAGCCATCTGGTGCGCGAAACCTCTTGGGGGCGGGTGGAAACCCTTTCGCGCGATCCGGGCTACGACATGCGCATGGTCGTCATCGCCCCGGGGGCGACGACGCGGATCAACGGCACCGGCCTCGGACCGAGCCTGATCACCTTCCTGAACGGCGGGGCGGTCTATGAGCAGGACGGTCTGACCAGAACGACGCAGCGCGGCGACTCGGTGCGCATAGATGCCGATATCGCGCTGGCGCTGACCAACGTGACGGGCCGCGAGGTGCGGGCAATGCAACTGATGCTGCCGCACGAGGTTGAAGAACCGCTGGTGCCGACGGGCCCGATGTTCCCGCACAGCCCGCAGTCCGGTGGTGTGCCGGTCGGCAAGGCGCGCGTGGTGCGCGGAACGGCGGCCGGGCTGGACGCCAGCAAGATCGATGCGGCGATCTGAGATGCCGCGTCGGTTCGCCCTGCTTTTGCTGATCTGTCTGGCACCGCTTGCGGTCGAGGCCCGCCCCGTCTGGGACGCGGCCCGTGCCGAAACGGTGCTGGACGACCCGCGCTCGGACCTTGGCGCCGCGCTGGCGGCGATGGGGCTGGCGGCCGGCGCGCCCGTGCCGACTCCGGGGGTGGCCACGCTGCCCGTCGCCCGCGCGGGCGTGCTGGAAACCGGCGATCTGCAAATCGCGCTGACGCAACTGGCGATTCACGAAGGCACCAACAACCAGATCCGCGTCATGCGGGCGCAGTCCGGGGCCGGTGATGCGATGATCCTGCGCGCGGGCAACGCCACCTTGCGCGATCTGGCCCGACAGGCCGCCACGGCGGGTCTGCCGGGGCTGGCGGTGGTGGACGGCGTCCACGTCCTGACCCGGCCGCTGGTGGTCTGGCAGGGCGCGGGGCTGCGCATCGAACCGGGTGACCGGCTCGAGATGCAGGCGGGGTCGGGTGCATTCCTGGTGTCATTCGGCCCGGTCGACATTGCCGGGGCAGAGATTGCCGCCACCGGGTTCGCCCCCGGCGCCGAGGCGTTCCGCCCCTTCGTGCTGATCAGCGGCCAGGGCACGCTGCAGGCCCGCGATTCGGTGTTCACCGCACTCGGCATGGCCGACCTCAAGCCGTTCGACGGGCTGTTCCTGTCAAATCAGGGGCTGTTTCCGCCCGCGTATCCGCCGATCCTGACCGGCAACCGCTTTGTCGATCTGGGGGGCGTCTCGCTGCGCGGGCTGGCGGACGTGTCGGTCACCGCCAACCGGTTCGACACCGCGCGCGGCACCGCGCTGAGCCTGATCGAGGTGCGCGGCGGCGTGGTGGCCGACAACATCGTCGAGGCGGCGGCGGGCGGTGCGAGCCTGTCGCTGACCACCGTTGACGCCCTGCTGGTGCGCGGCAACCTGCTGCGCGGCGGCGCGGGCAACGGCCTGACGCTTGACGGTATTTCGGGGCGGGTCGAGCTGTCTGGCAATGCGGCGATCGGCAACGCCGGGTCCGGGATGGCCTTGCTGCGCACGCAATGTCTGCGGGTTGCGGGCAACGGCAGCGCCGACAACGGCGCGTCGGGCTTGCGGCTGTCGCGCATCGGGGCGGCGCAGCTTTCGGGCAACGCGCTGGTGCTGAACGCACAGGCCGGGCTGCTGCTGCGCGACCAGACCCCCGAGAACCGGATCGAGATCAGCGGCAACCTGTTTGCCCGCAACCGCACCGGTCTGTCCGGCGGGCCGCTCGGGTCTGTGCTTTTGACCGACAACGATCTGACCCAGCAGCTGCCCCGGTTGTTCCACGGCGAATTCGCCCAGTATCAATCCCGCTTTCTGACGGCTGCCCAGCAACAGGGCGACGCTCTGTTCCGCATCACGGCTTTGGCCGACGATATCCCCTTCCCCGCTTTGTGCGACATGGAGTGATCCCATGGTATTCTCGTCCGAGACATTCCTGTTCCTGTTCCTGCCGGCCTTTCTGATCCTGTATTACCTGGCCCCGTTCCGCTGGCGCTCGCCGTTGATCCTGGCGGGGTCCTACCTGTTCTGCGGCTGGTGGCGGTTCGATTTCCTGCTGCTGCTGTTCATGACGACGCTGTGGACCTATGGCATCGGGCTGATGATCCGCAACAACCTTGGCACCCAGAAGGCCCAGTTGTGGTGCACCATCGGGGTGGTGGGCTGCCTTATGGTTCTGGGTGTGTTCAAATATCTGAACTTCTTCGTCGACAGCATTGCCGATCTGGTGGGCACCGATGCGGCGGGTCTGGGCGTGCATTGGCGGCTGATCCTGCCGATCGGGGTGTCGTTCTATGTGTTCCAGGCGATCAGCTATCTGGTCGATGTGACGCGACGCGACGCCGAGGCGACCGATAACTTCTTTGACTTCGCCGCCTTCATCGCGCTGTTCCCGCAGCTGGTCGCCGGCCCGATCCTGCGGTTCAAGGATCTGGCGGACCAGTTCAAGTCGCGGACCCACACGCTGCAGAAATTCGCCGACGGAACCGCCCTGTTCATCGTCGGTCTGGCGAAAAAGGTGCTGCTGGCCGACACGGTCGCCCCGGTGGCCGATCTGGCCTTTGCCACGCCCGACCCGTCGCTGGCGCTGTCGTGGTTGGGAGCGGTGGCCTACATGCTGCAACTATACTTCGACTTCTCGGGGTATTCCGACATGGCGGTTGGGTTGGGGCTGATGATGGGCTTCCACTTCATCAAGAATTTCGACATGCCCTATATCAGCCGGTCGATCACCGAGTTCTGGCGGCGCTGGCACATCTCGCTGTCGGTCTGGCTGCGCGACTACCTTTACATCCCCTTGGGCGGCAACCGGATTTCCGAAAGCCGGACCTACATCAACCTGTTGCTGGTCATGGTTCTGGGTGGCCTGTGGCATGGCGCCAACGGCACGTTCCTCGCCTGGGGCATCTGGCATGGCGCCTGGCTGGCGATGGAGCGGGCCACCGGCATGTCAAAGGCCTCGTCGACCCTGGCGCTGCTGCGCACCCTGCTGGTGGTGCTGATCGGCTGGGTGGCGTTCCGCGCCGCCGATCTGGATCAGGCGCTTGATGTCTATGCCGGCATGATCGGGCTGCACGGGTTGACCATCCCGATGGACATCGCGCTGCAGATCAGCCGTGAAAGCCTGATGCTGATGGCCGTCGGCATCTTCTATTGCGCCTTCGAGCCGCGGATCAACGCGCTGGCCCGGCAGCAATACTTCACCCCTAAGGGTGGCGTGAACGGTGACGGCACACTGACGGCGACCACCTCGGTCGTGCCGGTGCTGGTGATCGCCGCCGTGGGCGCGCTTGCCATCATGAAACTGGCCGAGGCGAGCTTTTCGCCCTTCCTCTACTTTCAGTTCTAGGAGACCGCGATGCAGGCTTTTTATCGGATGACCCGCTATGCGCTGCCGGTTCTGTTCTTTGGCTATGCGCCCTTTGCCAACATGGCCTATCTAGAACAGCCGGGCGAGCTGGCGCCGTTTGACATGGGGGTGCTGAAAGGCACGCTGACCCAAAGCTTTGACACCGCCTACAAGACCGCGATGCCGCACCGCGATGCGTCGATCGGGCTGATCGGGGCCGGGCGCTATGTGCTGGTCGGCGAGGGGCGCAAGGGCGTGCTGACGGGCCGTGACGGCTGGCTGTTCACGGCCGAAGAGGCGCGGATTCCGGGCAACGGGCTTGACACCGGGTTGTCGGAAATCGCGGCGATCAGAACCAGGCTGGCGGCGGCCGGGGTCGATCTGGTGCTGGTGCCGGTGCCGGCCAAGGTCGATGTGCAGGCG
>Ga0105048_10006397_pt1 | contig 19000 bp, 18 predicted proteins | sample MAT05_FD_78382 | JGI IMG/M metagenome (GOLD analysis project Ga0105048, IMG submission 78382) | Freshwater microbial communities from Lake Fryxell liftoff mats and glacier meltwater in Antarctica - MAT-05 | ecosystem: Environmental > Aquatic > Freshwater > Ice > Liftoff microbial mat | place... | reverse complement strand
GCTCATCCTCGCCGCGAAAGACCTCCGTCTGCTCTTGCGCGACCCGCGGTCCGCGGTGATCCTCTTCGCCATGCCGTTGGCGATGATTCTGGTGCTGAGCCTCTCCATCGGCGGCGCTTTCGGCCGCAAGCCGGACGACCGCATTCGGCTGTCAGTGGTTGTCGAAGACGAAGGATTGCCAAAGGAGCACGGCGATTTTCCCCCCGCGAATTGGTCCGATGTGGTGCTCGACGACCTCTCGGACACCGCGGACATCCGCGTCGAGCGGATCGCAACGCGTGCGGAAGCGGAGCGCATGGTCCAGCGCGGCGACCGCGCCGCGGTCGTGATCTTCCGCCCCGAATTCAGCGACCGAGCCCACCGCTGCTCGTTCGTCGGCCCGGAGTTCAAAAAAGACCCGATCAACCCGCTCTACCGCGATGGCGTTCGGGCGGATGCGTTGGGCGTGGATGTGCTCTCGAACCCCAATCAACCCGTCGGCAGTTCCGTCATCCAGCAAGTGGTCCAAGTCAGCCTGTTGCGGGTCATCATCCCCTGGATGATCGGCCAGGCATTCGACAACATCGGCAGTCCGAAGTTCATGGACAAGATGGAAGAACGCATTCCCGTGCTAAAGAGTGCTTACATTTTCATTTCCAAGGAAAAGCTCGGCAAAGCGATCAAAGACGGCATCGAGAACTTCTTCGCCAATTACAACTTCACGGCCAAGACTTGGGCGGGGCTCACGAAGAATCGCAACCCTGAACACAAGGAAGAAAACCGCACCGATTACAAGGAGCAGAGCAGCATCGGCCTCAACCGCGGCTCGGTTCGCTACCAGATGTTGGTCCCGTCTTACACGGTCACGTTCGCGTTCTTCCTCACGCTCGTCGTCGGTTGGCTCTTCGTCGCGGAACGCCGACACAATACGCTCGTGCGATTGCACGCCGCGCCGATCTCGCGGACGCAACTCCTGCTCGGCAAGTTCCTGCCGTGCTTTGCGGTCTCCCTCTTCCAAGGGTTCGTGTTGCTACTCTGCGGCAAGCTCGTCTTCGGCATGAGTTGGGGCCAGGAACCATGGTTACTCATTCCCGTGGTCGTCGGTACGTCCCTCGCCGCCGTCGGGCTCGCGATGGTCGTCGCCGTCCTGGCGAAGACCGAAACGCAAGTTTCGGTCTTCGGCACCCTCGTGGTCTTGCTCTTGGCCGGGGTCAGCGGCTCGATGATGCCGCGGGAGATGATGCCCGAAGAGATGCGCGTCATTAGCCGCGTGACACCGCACACCTGGGCGTTGGATGCGTATTCGACGTTGCTCCACCCGGACAGCATTGCGGTCGATGTCGGTGAAGTGCTCATCGCCTCCGCGGTACTCGCGGGTTTCGGGCTCGGCTTCTCGTTCATCGCGTGGGTGGTGATTCAGCTGCAGGACTGAAATCGATCGCTCTCAGAGATTCTTAATGTTCACGTGTTCGTAACGTTCATCATGTTCATGAACACTGGAAAACGGTGTGTGTGAACGCAGCGAACATTAACCATCAACTTATGGCACGCGGTGCTGCAACGCGACGGGCTCGATCACCGCGACATCGCACAGCCCCCACGGGCTCGAACCGACCAACTTATCGATCGTCTCCACGCCACTTTCCTTGCGCCGCATCGACGCCGTTTCCACGATCCGCAAACTCGGCGGCAATGCTTCGCGGAACGAATCGAGCGAGTGGGCGTGCGTGAACAGAACGACCGTTCGCGGGCGGAAGTGGCAATCGACGAACATCTGGTTCTGGTCCTTGGTGCGGACCTTTTGCAAGTCGCTGCGGTCCGAGTAGAACGCGATCGAATCGCAATTTCGCGGGTAGGTCACCAGCGGTACTGTCGGATCGCTCACGTACTTTTCGACCAGTTCGGGCCTGCCCATCGGCGAGCGCTCGCGGGCGTACCATGGCAACCCGACGAAGTGCCACACTGCAATCAGTCCCGCGAAGCCCGCGATTATCAGCCGAGGCACGATGGATCGATCCCACCGCGACCGAGCCACGAACTCCCCGAGCGCGAGGCACAGAGGGGGGAAAGCGGGCAAAATGTACGTCGGCAGTTTGCTCCCCGAAATGCTGAAGAAAACGACGCACCACAACCCGCTGAGCAACCAGAAGCCGCCGGCTTGCGAGCGGATCGACGCCGACTCGCGATTGCCGAACAAGAGGTTCCGGAAGTACGGCACGGCGAGGATGAACCCCGGCAAAAACCCGCCCAAGAGAATCGGCACGTAGTACCAAATCGGTTGCAAGTGGTCGAACGGTTGGGCGAACCGCATGACGTTGTGTTCCCAAAAGAAGTACCGCAAGAACTCGGGCTGCCGCAGGTAAATGGCCACGTACCACGGCGTATTCACCGCCAAAACGACCCCGCCGAACGAGAGGATGTGAAACCACCGCACTCGAGCCGTCGAACGGTTCAACCACGCGAACGCGACCAGAGGCGGGAAAAAGAGCACTTCCGAAATTGGCCCCTTCGTGAGGAACCCGAGCCCCGAAGCGACCGCGGCCGCGATCCACCAGCCCCACTTCATTTTGCCCGAGCGCACCGCCTCGAAACCGCATAGCACCGAGGTCGTGATGCAGAGCGTCAGCAGTCCATCCAAGAGCAGCAACCGCGCGACGCCGACGAATCCGGGGGCCACGCAGAGCAAGAGCGCCGCCCAGAACGCCGCGCGCTCTCCGAGACTTCTTCGCCCCAGCAGGTAGACGAGTAAGATCGTGAGGTGAACGCACACCGCGGGCACGAGCCGCGCGGAGGACTCGTTCACGCCAAAGGTTTGATAGCTGAGTTTCACCAACCAGTACATCAGCGGCGGCTTGTCGAGGTACGGTTCGCTTTGCAGCGTCGGCACGACCCATTCGCCGCGGTCGAGCATCTCCTTGGGAATCTGTGCGTAGCGGCCCTCGTCGGGTTCGAGGAGCATGAAGCCCATGACGGGGTAGAGCAAGAACGCTGGCAAAAACGCGACGAGTGCGAACGAAAGTGGGCGCAGTGCGACGCGCGGATCGGCACTGCCAGGGAAGAGCACGCGGCCCCACAGGAACGGCAACCAGCCGAGCGGCGAGCGGGGCAAATGCGTTTCGGGCGGGGCCAAAGCCGACATCGCGGATCCCTCCGGTCTTCGAGGCCGGAGAGTGTACGCGGGAATCGCCCGAGCGGTCAACGCAGGCTCAGGAGTGGTCACGGATTGGACAGGGTGAACGAAGATTTGCCCATGGTGCGCACGATTCGACGGCGGCACGAGGTTTGCCGTAAGATGGCAATAGCACCTCACGGGAGAAAGCCATGAAGAAGCTCGCATTGTCGATTTTGGGACTGGGATTGATCGGGGTCGCCAGCGCCGCGGACCCTGCGCCAAAGAAGCCGACGAAGGCGGAATGGGACGCCGTCGCGACCAAAGGGACGACGTACTTAAAGTCCACGCAGGACGACAACGGCGGTTGGAGCACCAAGCAAAACATTGGCATCACCGGCGTCGTCGTGACCGGGCTCCTCGAAACCGGAGTGAAGCCGGACGACGCGCCCGCGGCCAAGGGGCTCACGTTCATCGAAGGCCTCGTCAATCCGAAGGCGGGGCACATCGCCGGGGCGGACCCGCGAGTCGGGTTGCAGAACTACGTGACCAGCGTGAACGTGATGGCCCTCGCCGCGGCGAAGCGGGACGCGAAGTACAAGCCCGCCATCGGCAACGCCGCGGCGTTCCTCAAAAAGTTGCAGTGGGACGACGGAGAAGGCAAAAAGACTGATGACGACTTCTTCGGCGGTGCCGGGTACGACAGCAAATCGCGGCCGGACCTCTCGAATACGCAGTTCTTTCTCGACGCGCTCAAAGACGCCGGAACGCCCGCGGACGACGATGCGTTCAAGAAAGCGACCGTGTTCGTCAGCCGCTGCCAGAACCTGAAGTCCGAACACAACGACCGCCCGTGGTCCGGCAAGATCAACGACGGCAGCTTTATCTACTCCGCTGCCGCGGGTGGTTCCACGAAGACCAGCGACGACCCCAACGCCGAACTCACCGGCTACGGCAGCATGACCTACGCGGGCATCAAAAGCATGATTTACGCCGGCGTGTCGAAGGACGACCCCCGGGTGAAAACGGCCCTCGAATGGACCAAGAAGAACTACACCTTGGACGCCAACCCCGGAATGCCCCCGCAACTCGCCGGCCGCGGGCTCTACTACTACTACCACACCTTCGCCAAGACGATGTCCCTGCTCGGCGAGGACGAATTCACGGACGCAAAAGGCGTGAAGCACGATTGGCGGGCCGACCTCTTCGCCGCTCTCGCGAAGCGACAAAAACCCGACGGCAGTTGGACCAACGAAACCGACCGCTGGATGGAGGGCGACCCGAACCTGGTGACGGGGTATGCACTGATGGCGCTGAGCCACTGCAAGCCGAAGTGAGTGAGTTTCTCCAAAGCCCACCCTTGGCCAAGGGTGGGCTTTTCTGCTTTCATAGGCCCATGCTCCGGCGCATGATCGCTCTTGTCATCGCATTCACCGCGGCAACCTCCGCCGCGGCCCACCCCGTGCCCAACCTCCGCTACGACCGCACCGCCCAAGTCCGCCTGGCCCCGGATGGCATCACCATTCGTTACGTGCTCGACATCAGCGATTGGACGCTGACGCTCGACCCGGAATATAAGCTGCCGAACGGCGATTTCGCGGACTTGCTCGGCCAGCCGAACTTCGAGGGCCGCTACGCTGAACGCTACGCGAACGAGCGGGCCGCGGCGATTGCCGAGGGGTTTCAAACGACGCTGAACGGCGAGTTCGTCCAACTGCGCTCCGATGGCGTTTCCATTGAACCGCACGACGGGCATCGACGGTTCACGTTCACGTTCCGCGGGAAATGGTTGCTCGAACCGGGGAAGCAATACGACTTTCGCATCGAAGATCAAAACTGGGCCAACCGAAGCGGGCGAATCGTTCTCGCGTTCGATGCGCCGGGTGAAGGTGTTCAATTCCTGAAGTCCGAGGATGCGAACGAGCTTTGGGAGAAGTCGCCGCTCGACCTCACGCAACGGGAGGCCAATAGGCTCCGCTTGATGACTGCATCGTTCAAACTCCACCGCTCCGAAGAATCGACGCCGATCCTCGATCCGCCGGTCCCCACTTCTCACTCGGATTCGTCCCGTGTCCTCGGGTTGTTCTTTCTCATTGGAGTTGGCCTCGGGTTCGCGGGTTTCGCCTTCGGAATCGCCCAGCGCATCGATCCCCGGTGGTCGAGGCTGCGAATCCGCTTACGATTCCTACCGGTGGCCATCGCCGTCGCTTACTTGGCCATCGGTTTTCTGATCGCCCGCCGGGCGCTGAGTACGGAGTAAAACACTTGATCCACGTGGTCGAACTCGATGTCCGGCACGTCCTCGTTCCGCTGAAGCGGGCCATCGAGCACGCCACGCAGTACCGCACGGAGACGGACAACGTCGTCGTCCGCTGCAAGCTTTCCGATGGTTCCATAGGCTACGGCGAAGGGGTGCCGCGGGATTACGTCACGGGGGAGACCGTCGAGACTGCCCTGGCGTTGATCGGCCGAAGCAACTTGAACGAGCAGTTGAAACCTTGCAAGGACTTCGACGCTGCGGTGAAACTCGCGGAGGGGATCGCTCTCGCCGAGGTGCCGGGGGACCACCGCATGATTCAAGGTAATTCCGCTCGTTGTGCCGTTGAACTCGCACTGCTAGACGCCTACGGCCGGGCCTTCGGCGAACCGCTGATGAACGTGACCAAGCGGATCGCCCCGTCGCTATACGAACCGCAATCGCACGTCCAGTACAGCTTCGCAATCACCAAGGCCCGCAAGTGGAAGGCCCGGCTCTATCCGCTCGTCGGGCGGTTGATGGGCTTCAAAAAGATGAAGCTGAAAGTTGGCATCGCGGACATCGACGACATCCGTCGGACGCGAATCGTCCGCCGCTGGGCGGGGTCGAAAATCGACATACGCCTGGATGCGAACGAGGCGTGGTCGCCGGACGAGGTCGTCGAGCGAATCCGCGAACTCGAGCAGTTCAACATCACGTCCGTCGAGCAACCGGTGAAGCACTCGGACGTAGCTTGCTTGAAGTCGGTCCGTTCGCAGATGAAAGTGCCGATCATGCTCGATGAATCGCTCTGCTCGATGATCGATGCCGAGCGTGCGGTGGCCGACGGAACTTGCGACCTGTTCAATCTGCGGCTCTCGAAGTGCGGCGGATTCATTCCCACGCTGCGGCTCGCGGAATACGCCGCGAAGCACGGCCTCGGCTATCAACTCGGCTGCCAAGTCGGCGAGACCGCGATCCTCTCCGCCGCCGGGCGGCACTTCGCGACCAGCGTTCGCGGGATCCGCTACCTCGAAGGTTCCTACGACCGCCACCTCGTCAAGAACCCGCTTTCCCGCGAGGACATCACCTTCCAGCGCGGCGGCCACGCCTCGATGCTCGTCGGCAGCGGCCTCGGCGTTACTATTGAACCCGCGAAGCTCGAGGCCGTCACCGTCCGTCGGGAGGTGATCCTTGGCGGATGAGCCCGACGGCAGCACGCTTCGCACCTTCAAGGCCTCGGACGGCTACGTCTTCTACGTCCGCCACTGGCCCGCGGTCGGTCGGCCGAAAGCCCGGCTCGTGTTCGTCCACGGCATCCGCAGCCATGCGGGGTGGTACGGGCGCTCGTGCCGGGCGTTCGCCGCAGCGGGGTTCGACGTCTGGTTCCTCGACCGCCGCGGTTCCGGCCTGAACACCGCTCGCCGGGGGGATGCCCCGAACTTCCGCCGATTGATCGACGACGTGGCCGAGTTCCTCAAAGATCTTCGCTCGGAGAAGGCCTGGCTCCCCGTCGTCCTCGGCGGCATTTCCTGGGGCGGCAAACTCGCCGTCGGTTTGCAGTATCGCCGTCCTGGACTGGTCGATGGAATCGTCTTACTTTGCCCCGGATTGAAACCGCTCATCAAACCGCCGCTCTCGCTGCGGGTCCGCATCGCAATCGCGTCTCGTTTGCGGCCGACCCGCCAGTTCCCGATCCCGCTCAACGAGCCCGACCTATTCACCTCGGACCCCGACTGGCAGCGCTTCGTCGCCGAGGAACGCCACGGCTTGCGGACCGCGACGGCCCGGTTCCTGTACGGCAGTTTCGCTCTGGATGTTTATTTGAAGCGGGCAGCAAAGCGGGTGAAGGTGCCGTCGTTGCTGTTGCTCGCCGGGCGGGACCAAGTGATCGATAACGCGAAGACCCGACGATTCGCACTGCGATTTGCAAGCCGGAGCAATCGCGTGATCGACTACGCGGATGCCCACCATACGCTGGAGTTCGAGCGAAACGAGTGCGAGTTCGTTGGGGATGTCGTTGGATGGGTCGAGAGGATCGTGATCCGCGGGTCGGACGTACCACAAACGTCTGCGTAGCCGCGACGCGACAGCGGAGCGCTCCGCTGTCGCGTCGCGGCTACGCAGTCTCACTTCTTCTTCGGCTTCTCGATCCCCGCCTTCTCCAGCAGCGATTGGCCGAAGACGTCGTCTCCGTTATCGACGGCTTCGTCGAACGCCTTACGGTTCAAAATCGCGTACTCGATCGTGAACGCATGGGAGGCGAACTTGATTTCTTCGCCCGGCTGGAGGGGCTTCCAGAGGTTTGCGGCGATGCGGGCACCTTTTACCTTCGTTCCATTCGCGCTCGCGAGGTCGCGGACGCACCAGTAGCCATGCTGGAACTCGAGTTCGCAGTGGTTGCTGGAAATGTTCTTGAAGTTCAAGCAAATGTCGCAAGTCTCGCGGCGACCCACGGTCATGAATTTGCGCACGAGGGGAATGGGATCGCCACCCTCGACGGGAACCAGATCGCCGTACTTTTCCGCGGCCATGAGAGGAACTCCCGAGAAATGACCCTTCGGACCATCGCGTGCGGCACGTCGCCGCTCTGCGGAGAAAGGGAATGATCGCGGGAAATTATAACCGATGATCGAAGGAAAGGAGTGGAGAAATGAAGGGTTCCCCGGCGACGGCTTTTCGGCCGGATCGCCGGGGATCGCGAATCCGCTTACGGATTCGGACGGTACGGGGCGGCGGGGTACGCCGGGAAGTACGGGTTCACCATGCCGCCGCCGGTGTAGGGCGGGGCGTAGTAGGGGCCGGTGAGCGGGGCGGCCGATTGGAAGTGGGCATCGTAGGGCCAGTAGTTGTACCACGGGGCGGCCTGAAACGCGGGGAGCGGCTGCTTCTGGAACAGCGCGAACCGCTTCGGCGCACAGCCCGGGCCGGAGCAGAAGGGGCCGGGGCCGTTCGCGAGGGAATCGGCAGCCATGGAGCCGACTCCCAGCATCGCGAGTGCAAAGGCAAAGGACAGCTTCTTCATGAGTCTTCTCGGCAGTGGTTCGTCCGTGAAATCCCGCGCGACTCCCTGCGAGTGCGCGCCGAAAAGGAAATCCTGGGTTCGTTATCGTCCGTGCGACTGGCAGTTTGAAAGTCGAACGGACGACGAGAGGCGTTGGCGTTCGGCGCGCTCCGGTCCGACCGTTCGGACCGGAGCAACTGGTTCGTTATCGTTCCCGTCGAGGGTACGCCGTCGGCACGATGGCGGAGATTTCCGCATCGACAACGGCAATGGACGAGGCAGGGCCAGTCGAGGCCGTGCAAGTGCCGCAGCCGGAACTCCACTTGTGTTTGTGCGAAAGTGGGAAAACGCGGCTGGTGCAGTTGATCCAGGTGGTGCGGGCGTAGCGATCCCACCCGGAGGCGGAGCAGGAACTGCGGTCGCGGCCCCAGTGGTCCCAGGGGTGTCGGTCGCGGCCGCAATCGCCGCCGGAGGAGCCGGAACGGTGGCGGTCGAAGTGGTTGAGCCAGCCGAAGGTGTCGCAGCCGCTGCCGCTGCATCCGCCGCCGCTGCCGCCGGGGTAGGGGCCGGTGTATTGGAGTTGTGAGTTCCAGGGTCCGTAGGGCTCGAAGGGGTAGTAGCCGGAGTACGGTCCGTAGTTCCACAGCGGGCCGTCCTGGTGGAGCTTGCCGAGGAACTTGAAGCAGAAGCCGCCGGCGCCGAGGTTCGAGCAGCCGATTTGGGCTTTCGATTTCTGGGCGAACAGGAGCGATGCCGGCAGGGCGAGGAGCCCGAGCAGGAAGAGCCGTTTCATGGCGGGGAATTCCCTCTCCGTGAGTGCCCGGACCCGGGCCGACGCCGACCCATCCGTGTCCGGTAAGGAACCTTGACCGATGGATGGGGGCCGTGCGGAAGTGGCGGCCGACTTCGGCGAAGATTCGCGTTCCGAACGCCGGGTCGGTCGGCGAGAAAGGCTTTATCCGGACGGCCCGACCAATCGATTCAACGCGTCGAACTCGGCCGCGGAGATGCCGAAAGTGCCGACGGTGCGGGACGCGGGTTCCGGCCCGTGGCAATCGCTGCCGCCGGTGACGGCGAGGTCGAACTCTTGAGCGAATTTGAGGAGTTCGACCGTTCGCGATTTGGTCGAAGCCGGAAAGTTCACTTCGAGGGCCTGGAGCCCGAGCCGCTTCAATCGACCGATAGTTTCGCGGTCGATCCCTTCCGATGGGTGAGCCAGCGATGCGACCGCTCCGACCGCGTTCAATTTCGCGAATGTTTCGGCTATCGGCGTGAGGTGCGATTTCGGAACCCGGTCTTTGAGCGGGAGAATGTACGATCGGAACGCCTCGAACCGCGTTTTGCTAAGTCCGCTATTCATGAGCAACCCTGCGACGTGCCGACGACCCAGACTCACGGAACGGGCTTTGATCTGCTCGATCCGCCAGGGTTCAAAAGCGATCGCATCCTTTGCCAACTCGGCGACGAAGCAATCGAACCGCTCGCGGCGGCGCTCGCAGACTTCGGCGAACCACCGATTGATGAGCGGGGAATCAAGCGGAACGTGGTACGCGAGCAAGTGGAACTCGCGACCGTCGAGTTCCGTGGAGACTTCGACGGCGGGCACGACGCGAACGCCGAGCGAGCGACCCGCTTCGATGGCATCGGGAACTCCCGCGAGCGTGTCGTGGTCCGAGATCGCCACGGCACTCAATCGCTTCTGCTTCGCGAGTGCGACGATCTGCGACGGCGTGTAATCGCCATCGCTCGCCGTCGTGTGCGCGTGCAGGTCCGCGACCGAGGGCCGCACCAGGTCCGCGAGTTGCCGGCAGGTTGCGGTGAAGGGTTGGCCACGCATGGATAGCAATCAGGGATCAGGAACTAGGAACCAAAGGCGGATCATTCGCCGGCAACGACGCTTGTGGACCGACTCCTGACTCCTGATCCCCGACTCCCGTTTCCCGACTTCTCGTTCGCGAAATCTTGTCCAAAATCCCGTTCACGAACCCCGGTGAATCCGCAGTGCCGAAGCGGCGGGCGAGTTCGATGGCCTCGTTCAGAACGACGGCGACCGGGGCTTTTTCGGGGCCGTGGAACAACTCGAAGATGCCGAGCCGGAGTACGTTGCGATCCGAGGGCAACAGGCGGTTCAAACGCCAATTGTCCGCAGTTTTCACGATCGCCGCATCCGTCTCGGCGGCGTGCTTCAAGGTGCCGTCGAAGAGGTCGAGGGCGAAGTTGACGAGGTCCGGATCGCGGAGGCGGTCGTTGCAAAACTTCACCACGTCCGGCCGCGGGACCGGAATCTTATTTTGGTCGTTTTGAAAGAGCAGTTGCAGCACGACTTCTCGAGCGCGGGAACGGCGGGCCATGCGGAGCAGTCCTCGGTGCGAATCGAATCTCCACACATCTTAGCGGTTCGCCCGCTGGCAGCGGCGGGGCAGGGGCGGTAGAACGGTCGCAACTCGAATTCTCCGGCGAGGCTACCATGTCGAATCGCTTTCGCGTGTTCATCGCGGACTTCATCAACGACGACCTCGCCCCCGAGCGGGAAATCCTGGGCGACATCGCGGATGTGGTTGCGCTGGACGCTTTCTCGGAGTCCGCCCTCGCGGGCCACGTCGAGGATGCGGACGCGCTGATGCTCTACCACAACCTCTCGATCAGTGCTGCGACGATCTCGAATTTGAAGCAGTGCAAATTGATCGTCCGCTGCGGCGTGGGCTTCGATAACGTCGATCGTGTCACGGCCCGCAGCCGCGGGATTCCCGTGGCGAATGTGCCCGATTACGGAACCGAGGAAGTTGCGGACTCGGCCATCGGACTGCTGCTCTCGCTGACCCGCGGCATCCACCTGTACGATTCACGACTGCGTCGCAAAGCGGGGGCGTGGACGTATGCCGAGGCTGTGCCCCTGGTCCGGCTGCGGGGGCAGGTCTGCGGAATCGTCGGCCTCGGGCGGATCGGCATGGCCACCGCGGTCCGGGCCAAAGCGCTCGGAATGGAAGTTCTCTTTTACGACCCGCTCAAGCCGGACGGTTACGACAAGGCCGTCGGCGTCCGCCGTGTGGAAACGTTCGTGGAATTGCTGGAAGTTTCCTTTGTTGTGAGCCTTCACACTCCGTTGACCCCGGAAACGCGGCACCTCATAAATGCGGAGACGATCGCACTGATGCCGCGGGGTTCGTACCTGGTGAACACGAGCCGAGGAGCGGTGGTCGATCTCGCGGCGATACCGGACGCGATCCGAAGTGGCCGCCTCGCGGGAGCGGGAATCGACGTGATGCCGCAGGAGCCACCGCCGGACGATCACCCGTTGGTGATGGCCTGGCGCGACCCGAACGACCCGTGCCACGACCGCGTCATCATCAACCCCCACGCGGCGTTCTACTCCGAAGAGGGCTTGCGCGACATGCGGGTGAAAGGGGCCCAAGCCTGCCGGCGGGCGCTGTTGGGGCAGACGCTGCGGAACGTGGTAAATTGAAGAGTGCGGAGCACGTTTTTAACATGCTCGAAAATGTTACGTTGGAAAACGTGCCCCACGTTTTCGAAGCAAAGAATTGATCACGCCGCCCGACGCGGAGTCTGCTTCTCCCCTCGAACCACCGCTTCCACATACCCGAACAGTTCCGCTTCGTACCGCTCGCGGGCAAAGGGCAGGGCATTTTGCCGGGCCGCTTGCGGGTCGAACGCGGAGGCGTTCTTCTCGAATCTCTCCATCGCATCCACCAGGGCTTCGACCGATTGAACCTCGAACAGGACGCCCGTGGGCTCTTCAACTTGGCCGAGTGCGCGTACCGTTTCCAACGCCCCGCCGCGGCCGAACGCGATGACGGGGGCTCCGCACCCCTGAGCTTCGAGGGGGACGATGCCGAAGTCTTCTTCCCCGGGGTAGAGCACGGCTCGGCACCGGCGGAAGTGATCGCGGATGACCTCGTCCGACAGCCAGCCGAGGAACTCGACGTTCGGTCCGGCTTTCGCCCGGAGCTTTTTCGCGTCCTGCCCGCTGCCGATGACCACGAGCTTGCGGCCGAGTTTCTCGCACGCTTCAATCGCCAAGTCGAACCGCTTATACGGGGCGAGCGCGGAGACGACGAGGTAGTAATCCTCGCGTTCGACCTCCGCCGGCGTGTAGAAATCGGTTTCGACCGGCGGGTAGATCACCACGCTCTCGCGGCTGTAGCACTCGGCGATGCGCGTCTGAATCGCCTTACTGATGGCCACGAAGTGCGTCACGCGGTCCGCGGTTCGGCAGTCCCATTCGCGCAGCCGCCGGAGCACCACGTCCGCGGCGGCGGATTTCAGCTTTCCGAGCTGACCGTGATTGAAGTAGGACTCGCGCATGTGCCAAGCGTAGCGCATCGGCGTGAAGCAGTACGAGACGTGCGGAACGCCCGCGGGCGGCACGGCGGCCTTCGCCACGCAGTGGCTGAAGCTCAGGACCACGTCGCAGTTCGGAATGGTCCACCGTGCCGCCGTCGGCATCAGCGGTAGTAGGTATCGATAGTATCGTGAAACGCCCGGCAGGCGGTTCAGCGAACTCGCTCGCGGCCGGAGCGCTTCAATCTCGGCGGAAACGCTGCCGAGTTTGTGCAGAAGTGTGAACAGCGGCGCATTCGGCCACCGCCGACAGGCCGGCTCGAGGCACTTCTCCCCGCCGCGCATGCCCGTGAGCCAATCGTGGACGAGGACTGGGCGGATCGGGAACGAACTCTGCAGGACTGCTATGGCCGTTACTCGCTCGGATCGAGGAATTGTGGTTTACCTTACCGATTCGATCCGCACCGCGGAAAGGGAGAACCCGCTACCCGAGCGAAGTCGGTCCGGTTGTGACGGGGAGTCGGGAGCGACGTTCGCCCGGAGGCTGTTGCAAGGACGGAGCTATCGTTGTAAGCTGACGGATATTACGTCGCCCCACCTCGGGCTCCCCGCGATAGGAAGCGGCCTGGTGTGGGTCGGGGTTAAATTGTTGCAACGCTCCAGCCGGGCTCGATTCGAGCGATCGAACGACCGCAGTCAGTCCACTCCCCGATGATCGACCGGGGCATGGCGAACCAAGTGAGGGCCTTATGGCGCTGGCACTGAACATCGGCAAGTGCAGCCTGCTCGGCAACTACCGCGAGAACAACGAAGACTCCATCGAAGTCAAGCAGTTCCCGGACTTGATCGTCAGCATTGTGGCCGACGGCATGGGTGGGCAAGCGGCCGGCGAAATTGCCAGTAAGCGGGCCATCGAAATCATCCCGCGAGAACTCCGCAAAAACCTCACGCCCAACCTGAACGCCGAGGCAGTGAAAAGCGCCATTCGCCGGGCCATAGTGCAGGCGAACGAAGAAATCATGGCGATGGGCGCGCTCGATAAAGACATGAAAAACATGGGCACCACGGTGGTCATGGCCGTGTGGCGGAAGGGCCACGAGATGTTCGTTGCGGGCGTCGGCGATAGCCGGGCGTACCTCGTCAAGGCGGGAAAGATTTCGCAACTCACCGTCGATCACTCGCTGGCTCAAGCCCTCGTCGAAGCCAAGACGATTTCCGCCGCGGAAGCGAAGGAACACCGCTTCAAAAACGTGCTCTGGAAGTACCTGGGCAGTAAAGAAGTCGGCGAAGGACCGGACGTAGCGGTCGTGCAAGTCGCCCCCGGAGACCGCATCCTTCTCGCTTCGGACGGACTCACCGGCGTGGTGAACGACGAGGGCCTCGCCTCGTTTATCCAACAAGCCGCGGACATGCAAGCGTGCGCCGAAGGCCTGGGCCAACTCGCCCTCGATTCCGGCTCGCGGGACAACGTCTCGACGATCATGATCGACGTGATCGACAGCCATTGAAAATTGCGATGGAATGTCCGAGCCCGAACGCCATTGAGGCCTTCTCGAAGTTCCTCACTTTGTCCGAGCCCGAACGCCAGTGAGGTTTGATTTCGAAAACCTCGCAGGCGTTCGGGCTCAGATTATCTTTCGAAGCGAAAGATTTCTCTGGACTTCTCTTCGCATATCGGCGATTCGTAACAATACCTGCCCGCAGTGCAATTCGATTTCCAGGATACCGCCATGCTCACGATCTTCGGCCGCCCCCATTCCCGCGGCGGGTTCTGCGACGGCGTCAACCGTCGAGACTTCCTCACCGTCGGCGGAACGCTCTTGGGCGGTTGCCTGGCGATGCCCCACCTGCTCGCGGCCGAGGCCCGAGCCGGCATCCGTTCCTCGCACAAAGCGATCATTAACGTCTACCTCCCCGGCGGGCCGCCGCACCTCGATATGTGGGATTTGAAGCCGGACGCCCCGGCGGAGGTTCGCGGCGAGTTCAATCCGATCAAGACGAACGTCCCCGGCATCGAAATCTGCGAACTCTTCCCGAAGATCGCCGCGATGATGGACAAGTTCGCCATCATCCGCTCGCTCGTGGGCAGTTCGGGCGACCACGACGCTTACCAGTGCATGACCGGCCGACCGCGGACTCCGGCGAACAACGGGTTTTGGCCAGCGCTCGGTTCGTGGGTTTCCAAGTTGAAAGGCCCCGCGGATTCGTCCGTGCCGGCCCACGTTTCGCTCATGTACCGCACCGGCGAGCAGCGCTGGGGCTACCCCGGCGATGGAGGTTTCCTCGGGCTCGCCCACGCTCCGTTCCGGCTCGTCGGCGGGAAAGAAAACGGCATGAAGTCCGACAATCTCGTGCTCAAGGGCGTTACCCTCGAACAACTCAACGACCGCGTCGGGTTGCTCCAGGGCTTCGACGACATCAATCGCAAGGCGGATACGAGCGGCGTGATGGATGGCATGGATTCGTTCAACCGCCAAGCGGTGGACATCCTCACTTCGTCCAAGCTCAAAGACGCGATCGACTTGACGAAGGAAAAGCCCGAAGTCCTCGCCCGATACGGCGTGGACGACCCCGCGTTCGAGCGCGACGGTGCCCCGCGGATGGTGCGGAACTTCTGCATCGCCCGCCGCCTAGTGGAGGCCGGTGCCCGCGTCGTCACGATGAACTTCACTCGCTGGGATTGGCACGGTTCGGACGGCAAAAACTTCGTCCAAGCCCGCAAGGACTTCCCGCTGCTCGACCGTGCCGTGACGGCACTCGTCGAAGATCTGCACGACCGCGGGCTCGATCGAGACGTAACGGTGATCGTTTGGGGCGAGTTTGGCCGTACCCCGCGGATCAACAAAGACGCGAGCCGGGACCACTGGCCGCAGTTGAGTTGCGCCCTCATGGCCGGCGGCGGCATGAAGACCGGCCAAGTGATCGGATCATCCAACCGCCTCGCTGAACGAGCCGCGACGCGTCCGGTCACGCACCCGGAAATCTTCGCGACGATGTACGCCAACCTCGGCATCGACCTCAACCCGATCCGCGAATTCGACGCGAACGGCCGCCCGCAGTACCCCGTGGAGCCGGAGATCAAGCCGATTCGAGAGTTGGTGTGAGACTTCTGTTCGTAATTCGCACGGCGGATGCTGCTACAATCTCACCGTAAGAACTCGGGAGGTTGCTCATGCTAAGCGTAACTGCCGTCTGTGAAAATGGAGTCTTGAAGCCGAACGAACCGTTAAACCTCACCGAAGGCCAAACGGTTCAATTATCCGTTGATGACCATGCGCATCGAATACCACCTCGACAACCAACGGCTGAAGAAGTGGAATTCGATCGTCGGATTCGGGCTGCGAAGTCCTTCGATGAAATGTTCGCGGTCATGGATGCGGCTCCACAGTCAACGGACGATTTCGATGTCGTCAAAGCGATCAATGAAACGCGCCGGCTAACGGGGTTCCGAATCCCCGATCCGCAGGAAGGTGCGGTACCGTGAAAGATGCGGTCATTCTCGATTCCGGACCCCTCGGAGTGCTTTGCAATCCGAACAACTTTGCCCAACCGCTTGCGATTCGAGCTTGGATCTCTGCTCTCGCAAATGCCGGTCGGCGAGTCATCATTCCCGAAATCGCCGACTATGAAGTCCGCCGCGAACTCCTCCGCAATCGGAGTTTCATGGCCTCGGCGAGACTGAACGGCTACGGAACACAACTCGAATACAGTTCGTTGACGACCCCCTCGACGCGTTTAGCTGCAGAGTTATGGGCGCGAGCCAGGAACGCAGGACGGCAAACCGCCCACGACCACGCACTCGATGGCGATGTGATCATTGCAGCCCAAGCGATTTCGCTCGGTTTCGCGACGATTATTGCAACTGGGAACCCTGCCCACCTGTCGCGTTTCACCCCCGCCGATCTCTGGCAGAATATCGTTCCGTAAATGGATTCACCGAATTCGCAGAGTGCGGCAGGTTTCTACATAACTGGATTCCAATTCGAGCGACACGGCGAAATTTTCCCTTAGCCAGATTGGCAGCGTCGGTAGCGGCTTCCCGATTTCGAGCGGATGATACCAGTTATCCATCATCTTGAGTTGTTTCTGATAACGGGTGCGAAGAGTCACGGCGTACATCGAGGGCGGTTCATCTCCCAGGGCCGGATCCACACCATGAATACTGGTCATCAACTCCGCGTAGAGATTGAAATGGCTCGTACTCACGACATCGACTATCGATACGCAAATATCGTTTTTGAGCAGCGTGGCAACTTTGGAAACGAAGGCCGTACGGCTATCGGGACGATCCTTATTCGAAGGGCTGACGATTTCGATGGCCGCCACTAACCGACGGTTGCGTCGGCTGTCGTAGATTCGGACTTCGTAAGTGTCTTGGTCGGGTAACGCGGGCTCAAGTGTGAGGGTCGGTTTCGGGGGGGCATAGGTGGCGACGGCCACACCGCCTTCACCGGCGTCAAGGTCGGCCGATTCGGGTTCAAGATCCCGATAGTTGCCGACGTCAATTTCGTACAGCGTACCGAGATGGACCCCCGGCACGGCAAAATACGGTTCCGGCAGGGTTTCGATAAGTTCCCGGACGATCATCGCTGGCCACGTCGCGTGGAGCCCATCCCACGAGTGCTTATCATCCAGCGGCGAGCGAAAGTGGTCTCGAAGTGGCATGCTTCTCTCAGTTCCAAACGTCCGAGCGCGAGTTGAGCCACTGATCGGATGTTCGCAAACCCGCGATCACGCCAAATCGCTCAGTGGCCCACCGTCGCTGTAGTCCTTTTTGCCGAACGCGGGGATGTGGTGGCCGAAGCCGTGGGCGAGGCTCAGGAGGAGGCGGTTGTGGGGGACGCCCTTGTACTTGAGGCTGCGGCCCATGTTGAAGTTCAAGCCGCCGCCGACGAGGAGCCAGGGGATGTTGTTGAGCGTGTGGCTGTTGCCTTGGCCGAGTTCGTTGGTCCAGACGATCGTCGTGTTGTCCAGTAGGCTCCCCTGGCCGCCCGGTTCGGGGGTCTCCTTCAACCGCTTGCACAGGTACGCGAGTTGTTCGCAGTACCAGGTGTTGATCTTCGTCAACTTTTCTTGAGCCTTCTCGTTTTTGTCGCCTTCGTGCGAGAGGGCGTGGTGGCCTTCGTCGATACCGAGCCAGCGCATTGCGGCACCGCCGACCGAGTTCGTGATCTGGTACGTGGCCACGCGGGTGAAGTCCGCGAGGAAGCTGTTGACGATCAACTCGATTTGCATCTTGCTGATCTTGGGCATGTTGTCGTTTTCTTCCTTGATGCCCGGCTCCATAACGGGCACCTTGTGCGCGATGGCCGCGCTCTTGGCATCCGCTTTGAGTTCCGCTTCCATCTCGCGCACGAACGTGGCGTGTTCGTCCAAGAGCCGGCGGTCTTCGGTGCTCACGGCCCCGGCGACCTTCTTGAGGTCCGCGTTCAGGTCGTCGAGCACGCTGGCGAGGACGGCATTGTCCTTCTTGCGGCCGTAGAGCTTGGAGAACATCTGGTACGGGTTATCGATCGGGGTGATCGGCTTGTTCGGCCCGGAGTAGACCATCCGCGTCCAGGTGTCGGCCCGGTCGGGGACCATCACTCCGAATTCCAAGCTGCCGAACCGCGTGCGAGTCGCTGCGTCCTTTTGCAGGTACGTCTTGATTTCCTGGTCGATGGAATGGCCCGACGACCACCCCGCGGGGGTGTCCGAGCCGCCCTGGATGTTGCCGGGAAAGAGTTCGATCCCGGTGAGCAAGCAGCCCATCCCACGCATGTGGGCGTCGCCGTCGCCGCGGACTTTGTCGTTGACGCCGTGCAGGAACAGTAGTTGGTCCTTGTACGGTTCGAGCGGTTGCGCGATGGGCTTGAGCTTAAAATCGCTGCCCGTTTCGTCCGGCCAGAAGTTCCAGGGCACGGTGCCGTTCGGGCTGAACATCACGAGCAATCGCTGCTTGCGCTTCGTTTGGTTGGCGAACGCGAGGCTCGGCAAATTGAGCACGAACGGCATCGCCCCGGCACCGATGCCGAGCGTGCGGAGGAACTCGCGTCGCGATGAACCGAGCATATCAACTGCTCCAAGGACAATGTGGCGGGCCGGCGGGAATGTCTATTTCGGCGGTGGGCTGGCAGTTCGTCCGGTGAGTGCGGCAGTGGCCGCAATATCGGCTGTCAGCTTCCGAATACTATAGCCGCTTTTCGCAAACGTGTCACGCAGTTCCTCCTCCCGTTTCGGCCCATAAGCCCGCACCGGCTGCTGAACGAAGTGGTGGAAGAGCTGTTCCGCGAACGCTTCGTGAACGTCCGGGCTTTCCGCGAGGAACGCGGCCAGTGCTTTCGGCCCATCGAACTTCTTCGTTTCCCCGTTGCGGGTGAGGTACGAACCCGAG
>Ga0105048_10006393_pt1 | contig 19007 bp, 15 predicted proteins | sample MAT05_FD_78382 | JGI IMG/M metagenome (GOLD analysis project Ga0105048, IMG submission 78382) | Freshwater microbial communities from Lake Fryxell liftoff mats and glacier meltwater in Antarctica - MAT-05 | ecosystem: Environmental > Aquatic > Freshwater > Ice > Liftoff microbial mat | place... | reverse complement strand
TGTCGCCCTCCAGCCAGATCTCCGCGAGATGCAGCTGGGGCTTGGCGCCCGTCGTGGCGTCCGCGATGACGGAGGCCTTGAGCGCTGCCGCCACGGTCTCCATGCGCACGTTGCTGCGGTACGCGTCATACGACAGGGCCTCGCGGACGTCCCGGTCGAAGCTGGGGTCCGGGGTGGCGGGCGTCATGCTGTTGACGCGTCCGAGGCTGTACGAGCCGTCGCTGCCGGCCAGCAGCGGTGTGGTCGCGCCCTGGTCGGCCGCGAACAGCGCGCCCAGGAGGGCGGCATCCAGGCGGCTGTCGCCTGCGGTGACCATGCCAAAGGCACCGCCATCCGCCGTGCTGGCGTCCGTGCTGTACGTCCTGGCGACCTCCTCGAACGAGGTCCCACTGGCGAGCGCTGCGAGCGCTGCGTTGGCCGCGGTCAGTGCCGCCTGTCGGGCGGCTGGCGTCACGGTGCCGGAAGCGTCCACCTCCGGCGCGATGGTGATGACGCTGACGTCGCGCGACCCGGGTGCGGAGGCGTCCGCGGCAAGTGCGGCAGCCACGTCCGCATCCGTGACGCTGACGCCGGCCTTGCTGGCCAGCTGACCCTGGAGCGTCAGGTCGATGAGCGACTCGATGGAGCTGGTGCTCACGGCTTTCTGCGCGGTCGAGATGGCCTGGCGCAACGTGGCGCCATCCTCCGCGCTGATCTGGCCCGCGGCGATGGCCTGGGTCAGGCGGCGATCCTGCCGCTCCAGGCGGAAGGCCTCCAGTCGGGCGCGGTCCGCCCACTGGTCCTTGGAGATCCCCGAACCGTCGACCGAGGCGACCGACTTGAGATGCTGATCCCAATAGCCGTAGCCAACGCCGATGATCACCACGGCGACGATGGCCACGGTGAGGGCGATGAACGCCAGGGTCACGCGGCGCTGGAACTGCTCCTCGGGATCGAGGGGCCGCTTGTGCGCGGTGTTGCTGGCTCTGGTCTTGTTGTCGGACGTCATGCTTTGCTCAGGTCGTTGCGATGCTGGGTCCGACGGCGGGAGCGTGACCGAGGCACGAACGGACCGTGCCCGGGTCGGCGACATCCTGTCGACGGCGCCGTAGTCTAGCGCACGCGTGCGCCGTCCATGATCGGGCCCGATGCCCGCGCATAGGGCCGCTCACGATGGGGTGCGGCGGGGCGGGCATGATACCGTTCGGCACCCCATGCAGATCGCATCAGACGCGCCCGCGACCTTCCGCAGCAGCGCGCGACGACCCGGAACCCTGGAGCTGCTGAGCACGGCGTTCCGAGAGGTCATGTCGCGCCGCCGCCTCATCCGCTACCTCGTCGGCGCGGAGATCAAGAAGAAGGGCACGGACACGGTGCTGGGCAACGTGTGGTGGATCCTCGACCCGCTGATGTCACTGATGGTCTACGTGTTCGTGATGACCATCGTGTTCGCGCGCAAACAGGAGGACTTTGCGGTCTTCCTGCTGGCGGCGATGATCCCTTTCAAGTGGTTCACCCAGACGCTGTCGGACTCGGTCTCGGCCGTGGTGTCCCAGGGGCAGCTCATCAAGCAGATCCAGTTCCCCAAGATCGTGCTGCCCATCGTGGTCAACGGTGCGGGACTGGTGAACCTGGCATTCGGCTTCGGCGTGCTGTTCGCGGTGGTCCTGCTCTGGCCCGGATTCGCTGACCACCTCAGCTACATGATCCTGTTCGTGCCCCTCATCGCGGTCATCCAGTTCGTGCTCATGCTGGGGCTCTCGATGTTCGTGGCTGCCCTGACGGTGTTCTACCGCGACATCGGCATCATCATCGGCCACGTGCTGCGGCTGTTGTTCTATGTCGCTCCCATCCTGTGGACCTTCGAGTCCGCCACCGGCCGTGGTGACCTGCTGAGGCAGGAACTGGGTGAGGTCGGCTTCTCGCTGCTGCGCTACAACCCCGTGGCGGTGTTACTGGAGGCATACCGGACCTGCATCTACGGTGTCACCAAGGGCGAGTCGTGGGCGCCGGCATCCCCTGCGGACCTCGGCTGGGAGTCCCTGGCCATCGTGTTGCTGATATCCGTGGTGCTGCTCGTCCTGGGCACCATCGTGTTCAAGCGCTTGGAACCCGCCTTTGCCAAGGTGCTCTAGTCATGGCCCAGGGCACGGCGGTCCAACCCGTGAGCTATGAGGACACGGACCCCGAACTGTCCGGCCGACCCCAGGTGCCGGATGACGACGCTGCGCCCGCGCTGCAGGTCCAGGACCTGGGTGTCCAGTACAACCTGCGGTTCACGCGCAAGACAAAGCTGCGCACAAGCTTCGCCAACATGCTCCATCGAGAGAAGGGCGACCGGCGTTTCTGGGCCCTGCGGGGGGCGTCGTTCACGGTCAGGCGGGGCGAGTCAGTGGGTGTCATCGGGCCCAATGGCGCGGGCAAGAGCACGCTGCTGCTCGTACTGGCCGGCATCATCACGCCGTCTGAGGGCGTGGTCGAGGTCGATGGCCACATCTCCACCCTGTTGAGCCTCGCTGCTGGCTTTGACCAGGACCTGTCGGGGCTGGACAACATCGCGCTCGCGGGCGCGCTCATGGGCATCCCCCACGAGACGATGGTCCGGATCACGCCCGAGATCATCGAGTTCGCGGATATCGGGCCGTTCATCGATGCCCCGCTCAAGACCTACAGCTCGGGCATGCGAGCCCGTCTTGGCTTTGCCATCGCCACGGCCGTGGACCCGGACATCCTGCTCCTGGACGAGGTACTCCAGACAGGTGACGAGGTATTCCGGGAGAAGAGCCGCCAGCGCATCATCTCCATCCTCACGGCAGCCAAGGCCGTGGTGCTGGTGACCCACGACATGACCTGGGTCACGGAGTTCTGCACCCGGGCGATCCTCATCGAGGACGGCCGGGTCACCATGGATGGTGCGCCGGAGGACGTGGTGAGGACCCATCGAGAGCACTCCGCGGCGCGGCGCGCGGCACGCCGTGAGGCGATCGAGCAGATGCGCCGGGGCGAGATCCCCATCGACACGGCCGCGACCCGACGCCTGGAGGGTCCCAGGAAAGGCAAGTCCGGCTCCCAGACGTGACCCGCGTCCTGATGGTCCCGGCCCAATCGAACCCATATCAGACGCTGCTGGCGGATGCGCTGCGCGATGAGGGTCTCACGGTCACCCTGGGCGATGGCCCCACGCGTCGACCCGTCGCACCCCTGATGATCGCCTGGGTTCGCGCCGGCATGCCCCGGGTGATCCATCTCCACTGGATGCACCGCTACCTGGAGCCGCTGCTGGGTCACCGCAGCTGGGCGTCTCGGCGGACGCTGCTGGAGCTGCGCGTCCTGCGCCGTCTGGGCGTGCGGGTCGTCTGGACGCTCCACAACATCGGGGAGCACGACGGCAAGCACAAGTCGCTCGAGACGGCCTTCCATCGACGGCTCGTGGAACTGTCGGACGCGGTCGTCTGTCACTGCGAGGCGGCGCGACAGATGGCCATCGACGCCTATGACCTGCCACCATCGACCCACGACAGATTGCGCGTCGTGGCCCACGGCAACTACTCGGGCTGGTACGCCGATACCCTGGGTCGCGATGCCGCGCGTGCAGCGCTGGGCATGACCAGCGGGGAGCGCGTGTTCCTGTTCATCGGCCAGGTGCGCGGCTACAAGGGTGTGGAGGAGCTGCTGAGCGTCTTTGCCGCGCTGGATGCGCCGGATGCGCGGCTGATCATCGCCGGACGGCCAAACAAGAAGCAGACCCGCATCAACGTGGAGGCGGCTGCCGCCCGCGACGCCCGCATCTCATGCGCCCTGGAGACCATCCCGGACGACCGGATGCAGGTGTACCTGCGGGGCGCGGATGCCGTGGTGCTGCCGTATCGGGACGTGCTGACGTCCGGTTCCGCGATCCTGGCCATGACGTTCGGACAGCCGGTGATCGCACCGGCGATCGGCTGCCTGCCCGAGTCCCTGGGGTCGGAGGGCACCATCCTGTACGCCGCTGACGCCCCGAACGCCCTGGCCGATGCGCTCCGGACCGCCTTGACGGTCGACCTCGCTGTGCTGGGTGAGCGGGCGGCTGCCCATGCCGCGACGCTCGCCTGGGGGCCCATCGCTCGCTCGACGGTGGAGCTGTATACGGCGAAGTAGCCGTCCTGGGCAGAGGGCGCGTGCGCGGCGTCGAGCGTCCCAGGCCACAGCGCGTTCGACCCGATCGCGCTCGGCCCAGCACCGCGGCTCGACCCAGCACCGCGGCCACCGCGGCTCGACCCAGCACCGCGGCCACCGCGGCTCGACCCCATGCCGTGTCTGAGTCAAGCTCGGAGCATCAGTTCGGCTCCTGGGTCGGGTCCTCGATTCTCACCCAGTGGTCACAACGACACCCGAGCCCATGTTCGTCGCCCGATCGCCCACCCTGTGGTCAGTTCGGCGTCTGAATGTCGGGATCCGTCCCTGGATTCTCACCCCGTGGTCACAACGGCACCCGAGCCCCACCTTCGGTTGCCCGATCGACCACCCTGTGGGAATCGCGCGGGGGGCCCGCCGACCGGGGGCCCGCCGACCGGAGGCCGGAGGCCCCGACGACCGGGGGGCCGCCGACCGCCGACGGAAATCCAGCGCGGCGCCCGCCGACGGAGGCTGGCGCCGCCGTGCGGGAGATCAGCCCAAGTGCTGCAAGATGATGGCCGCGATGCGTTCACCCGCGTGGCCGTCCCAGAGGGGCGGCCCATCGACAGGTCCTGCCAGCTCGCCGCGGAGTGCCGCGTCCACCATCGGGCCCAGCGCCTCCGGCTCGACCAACCGATTGGTGCCATGGGTGATGGTCACGGGCCGTTCGGTGTTGGGTCGGAGCGTCAGGCACGGGATGCCCAGCACGGTGGTCTCCTCCTGGATCCCGCCACTGTCCGTGACCACGAGCGCAGCCCCCCGCACCAGGGACAGGAACTCGAGGTAGCCCAGCGGATCCACGACCTGGATGCCGGCCACCTCCAGGAGACCCGCCGCGGCCAGCGTCGCACGGCCGCGGGGATGCAGTGGCAGCACCACCGGCAGCCGCTCCGCGAGCACCCCCAGCGCGGCGACGAGACGTGCTGCGGCCGCGGGCGTGTCCACGTTGGCCGGTCGATGCAGGGTCGCCACCGCGTAGCGCTCGGGCACACCCAGCCGCGCACGCACGGGACCCGGGTCGAAGCTGTCCAGGTGCGCCATCAGGGTGTCGATCATGGGATTGCCGACCATGTACATCCGGGCAGCATGAACGCCCTCGCGCGCGAGGTTGTCGAGCCCTTCCGGGCTGGTCACGAACAGCAGGTCCGAGAGCACGTCCGTGACCCGCCGGTTGACCTCTTCGGGCATGGTCACGTCGAAGCTGCGCAAGCCCGCCTCGACATGGGCGACCGGGATGAGCAGCTTGGCGCACACCAGGGCGGCGGCCAGCGTCGAGTTGACATCCCCATACGCCACGACCATGGCCGGCCGGTTGGCCACGAACTCGTCCTCGAGCGCCGCCAGCAGGGCACCGGTCTGGTGGCCCTGGCTGCCCGAGCCGACACCGAGGCTGACATCCGGTGCGGGCAGCGACAGGTCCCGGAAGAAGACATCGGACAGCAACGGGTCGTAGTGCTGGCCGGTGTGCACGAGGCGCTGGGGCACGTCGAGCGCGGCGAGCGCCCGGAGGACCGGCGCCGCCTTGATGAAGTTCGGGCGTGCCCCGACCACGTGGACCACCACGTCCGATGTGTCGCCGCTCATGCCGCTCCCAATCGTTGATACAGCTCCAGGTACAGCTGGCCGTTCCGCCGCCAGCTGCGCTGCTCCCGGACCCAGGCACCGGCCGCGCGCCCGATGGCGTCGCGCCGCTCCGGATCGATGAGCAGCGGCTCCAGCACATCCGCCAGGTCTCGCGCGTCACCAGGCGTGAAGGACACGCCGGTCTCACCCTCGGTGATCATGCCCATGAGCGCCTCCAGGCGACTCATGACCACGGTCCGCTCCATGGCCATCGCCTCATATGGCTTGAGGGGCGTCACCAGGCGTGCCACGCCCACATCGTGCCGGGGCACCACGAAGGCATCGATGATGGAGTAGTAGGCATTGATATCGGCATATGCCACCCGGCCAGTGAATACCACGGTCCCGTCATCCAGACCCAGGGTGTGGCTCAGCTGGCGGAGCGTTGGTCCGTGCTGGCCGTCACCCACGATGAGGCAGCGCACCCGACGACCCCGCTTGCGCAGCTCGGCGGTCGCCTCCAGGAGCGTCTCGATGCCCTCGAACACGGCCAGCGTCGAGATGTAGCCGATGACCGGGCCATCGCCCAGCCCCAGTCGACGCGCGAGCGCGTCGTCACGCGCCTGGGGCACGAACCGATCGACGTCCACGGCATTGGTGATGACCGTCACCTTGTCCGCGGGCAGGCCACGGTCCACGAGCCGGTCGCGCATGCCATCGGACAGCGTGACGATGGCATCCGCTTGGTGCATCAGCGCGTTCTCGATGCCCGCCTCGACCTCATAGTGGTCGCTGGACCCTGCCAGCTCGGGCGTCTTGGTGACCCAGGTCTCCTCCCGGAAGCCACGCACCTCGTAGACGACCGGGATGCGGTACTGGTCCCGGACCGCGAGCGCGACCTGCAGGTTCGGCCAAGGCGTTGCCGGGTGGAGCACGGATGCGCCGTGGTCCTCCACGATGGCTGCGACACCTCGAGCGTTCATGGTCGCGTTCTGGTCGGGTCGTTCCCGCCGCTCGCGACCCGCTGACGTCAGGCGGTACTCGACGTCGCCCACGGTCCAGCTGTCGGGTGGCTTGATGCCCCGCAGGATGTCGTCCTGGCGGCGCGCGGCGATGAGTGGCTGGAGGCCTGCGTTCCGCAGCGCGTGGCCGATGCTCTGGGTCCGGATGGCGTACCCCGATTGGCGCGGCAACCCATTGGAGACGATGAGCAGCGGATGACCGGGCACCGGTGTGTGGGGCAGGGATGGTGTCGCCACGGCGGGTCGCCACTCGGCGTCGTGGGCGTCCCGCTCGGCGGTGGCCTGCGCCAACAGCGCCCGCGGCGCCCTCCGATCAGGTGCCAGGGACACGGCCTCGCCGGCGGCCACGACCGCTGCCGCGTATCGTGCGGTGGCAAGGTCCACGCGTGACTCCAGTAGGTAACGCTCCGAGGTGCGCGCATCCTCGCCCTGGGCGAAGGCGGTCACGATCCGGCGCGCGCCCTGGATGTCGCGCATCTGGAGCAGCAGCAGGCCGATCTCGACGCGCGTCTCCACCCGCGTCCCCGGGGCTTCCGCCACTCGGTGGAGGATCGCCGCCGCCGCGGCCGGGTCGCCTGCGGCATTCCGACCGACCGCTTCCAGCAGGGCCGGTCGTCCCGTTCGACGAGCCGTGGGTGTGCCCACGTGCGATGCCGCGACCATGAGGCGGGCCATACGCCGACGGGTACGCGGCGATAGCGCACTCAGTGCGCGTGCTGCGTGTCGTGGCTCGTCGACGGTGACGATGGCCTGGACGCCGCGCAGTGGACGCGTGACCGAGAGAGGCAGGTGGGCGCCGAGGCGCTGGGTGATCGACATCGGGGGTGCCGCCCGACAGTACCAGAAGCGGACAGGCGCACGCGGCCCTCGCCTCACACGAGGGACTCCGGAGGGTGCTCGGCTGCGACCATGCGGCTGCCCTGCTATCGTCCCGCCCCGTGACACGCATCGGCATCATCGGACTGGGATACGTCGGGCTACCGCTGGCCGTTGCCTTCGCGGAGGCCGGCGAGGACGTCCTTGGCGTCGACCTCGACCCGCGCAAGGCCGCCGCCATCAGCGAGGGACGCTCGTACATCGAGGACGTCTCACACGAGGCGCTTGCCGCGATCGTGGCGGCGGGACGTTTCCGGGCCTCCACCACGCCCGAGGGCCTGCGCGACTGCGACGCGATCCTCATCTGCCTGCCGACACCCATCGATGAGCACCGCAATCCGGACCTGCGGCCAGTGCTGGCAGGCGCCGAGACGGCCGCTGCCAACATCGCGCCGGGCGCCCTGCTGGTGCTCGAATCGACCACGTACCCGGGCACCACCCGCGAGGAGATCGCGCCCATCCTGGAGCGCAACGGCGCGCGGATCGGCACCGACGTGTTCCTGGCCTTCTCGCCCGAACGCGTTGACCCCGGCAACGAGCGCTTCGGCATCCGCAACACGCCCAAGATCGTGGGCGGCATGACCCCCGAGTGCACCCGCCGCGCGGCCGAGCTGTACGCCAAGATCTGCGACACGATCAAGGTGGTCTCGTCGCCCGAGAGCGCCGAGATGACCAAGATCGTGGAGAACACGTTCCGGGCCGTGAACATCGCGTTGGTCAACGAGATGGCCATCCTCGGTGACCGGATGGGCATCGACATCTGGGAGACCATCGACGCCGCGTCCACGAAGCCGTTCGGGTTCATGCCCTTCTGGCCGGGCCCCGGGCTGGGCGGCCACTGCATCCCGGTCGATCCGTTCTACCTGACCTGGCGCGCCAAGGCCTACGACCTGGATACCGAGTTCGTGGAGCTGGCGGGGCGCATCAACGCCAACATGCCCCGATATGCGGTCGGCCGTATCGCGCGTGCCCTGAACGAGGCGTCCAAGCCGGTCAAGGGGTCGCGCATCCTGCTCCTGGGCATGGCCTACAAGGGCAATGTCAGTGATATGCGCGAGAGCCCCTCGCTGAAGCTGGTGGAGCTGCTCCGCGAGGACGGCGCGCTGGTCACGTACCACGACCCGCACGTGCCCCACGTCGATGGCCTGGACATGGACTCCGTGGAGCTCACGCCCGAGGTACTCGCGGCGGCGGACGCGGTGGTCATCGCCACGCACCATCGAGCCGTGGACATCCCGAGCGTGGTCGCCCATGCGCGACTCGTGGTCGACCTACGCAACGCCGTGCGCCAGACATTGAACGGATCGCCGAGCGGCGAGGCGCCGCCGAACGTCACGGTCCTCTGACCATCCCACTCGCGGCAACGCCCGGATGAGCAGCAGGCGCGGGGTCTGGATCGACCTCACCAACTCGCCCCACGTGCTGTTCTTCCGTCCCATCCTGCGACGCCTGGACGAGGCGGGCGTGCCCAGCGTGGTCACGGCGCGTGACTTTGCCCAGACCCTGGGGCTGCTGGAGCTGTACGGCATCCCGCACACCGTCATCGGGCGCCACGGCGGGGCTCGTCTCGGCGGCAAGGTTACGGGTCTTGCCCGGCGGTCGTTGGCGCTGATGCGCTTCGGGCGGGCCACCACGGGCATCGGCCAGGCGGTCAGCCACGGCTCCAACGACCTCGCCGTGGCGGCGAAGCTGCTCCAGCTGCACAGCACGGTGCTCCACGATTTCGAGGGCGCCACCACGATGCACAAGATCAACTTCCGGCTGGTGGACAAGGTGATGGTGCCCGCGGTGATCCCATGGGCGTCACTCCAGGCACTGGGCCTGGATGAGCGGCGATATCGACCGTATGCGGGCATCAAGGAACAGGTCACCCTCGCCGACTTCGATCCCGACCTGACGGTCGTCGAAGCGCTCGGCCTGGATGCCACCCGGCCCATCGCGGTACTCCGGCCGCCCGCGACCATGAGCCTGTACCACCGGGGCATCGAGAACACCCTCTTCGACCAGGTGCTGGACTACCTGCGCGAGGCCGGGGCACAGATCGTCCTCCTGCCACGAACACGCGACCAAGCGCGTGCGTTCGAGGGTCTGAGCGGCGTCGTCATCCCCGCCACACCGGTCGATGGTCCGTCCCTGGTCTTCGCCGCGGACCTCGTCGTGAGCGCGGGCGGCACCATGAACCGCGAGGCAGCCCTGCTGGGCACGCCCACCTGGACGACGTTCGCGGGGGAGCTGGGCGCCGTCGACAGGATGCTCATCGACAGCGGCAGCATGCAGGTCCTGGAGCGCCCGGAGCAGCTGGTCATCGCCAAGCGCGCGCCCGGGTATCCTGCGCACGAGGCGCTCGCGGACGACGTGACGCGCGAGATCCTCGCCCGATGACAACCACGAGGTCTGCGTCCATGTCCGCCGAGCGAAGAGCGCCAGCCCGGATCGCGATCGTGACGCCCGGCACCAGCGAGTTCGATTCGCGAGCCCATCGCATCGCCCGGTCCTGTGCGGCACAGGGCGACACCGTGACCATGTACGCCCGGCGCGAGCAGGGCATGGCCGCGGAAGAGCATGTCGACGGCTATCGCATCGTGCGAGTACCACTCCAGCCGGGAGACTTCCCGCAGAAGCCACGGACCCCGCCCGCCGGGGGCGCGGGGCGAGTCGTGGCCAGTGCCCGGCGCTTCGGCCGGCGTGCGTGGCGGCGGGTACGTCTGGCGGCTCTGGGCACGGGCATCGGCCATCGTCTGGAGCTGTTCCCGATGCGACCCCTGTCGTGGGCCGAGCCACTGGCCCAGGTGGCCGAGCCGCACGATATCTGGCACGGCATGTGGGCCGGGTCGCTCCCGGCACTGTCAAGGATCCGTTCACGGCTGGGTGGCCGCACGGTATATGACAGCCGCGACGTGTATCTCCGCTCACGCGAGTTCGACGGCATGCCGCGCGTGCAGCGGGTGTTCATGACGGCCCTCGAGCGGCGCTGGGCGAAGGGCGCCGATGCCGTGGTCACGGTCAATGACGCGTATGCCCGGATGCTCACCCAGGACCTTGGTGTCGCAACCCCGCCGGTGGTCCGCAACTGCCCCGACCGCTGGGATCCGCCGGAGCCGCGGCCGGACCGCATCCGGGAGCTGCTGGGCCTGCCCGCCACCACCCGAATCGTGCTCTACCAGGGCCTGCTCATCACCAACCGGGGCATCGAGCAGTCGATGCACGCGATCCTGGATGTACCGGATGCGGTGCTGGTACTGATGGGCTCGGGTCGGCGCGACCGCTACGCGGAGATGGCCGTTGGCCGGACGTACACGGGCAAGGTCCACGTCATCGACGCGGTACCGCCCGCCGACCTGCTGAGCTGGACCGCATCGTCCGATGTCATGCTCATGGCCATCCAGCCGAGTACCACGAACCATCTCCACACCACGCCCCAGAAGCTGTGGGAAGCGATGGCCGCCGGTGTGCCTGTCGTCGCCGCCGACATGCCGGGCATGGCGGCTGTGGTCAAGGAGACCGGCTGCGGCGTGGTCTGTGACCCGACCAGCCCCACGGCGATCGCGACCGCCATCCGCACGCTGCTCGACGATCCGGTCGCGATGCGGGCCGCGGGTGACCGCGGGCTCGCCGCCGCTCATGCGCGGTACAACTGGGCGACCCAGTTCGAGGTCCTCGACGGCGTCTACGCACGGCTGCTGGGTGGCGCCGGGTGAGCAACGAGGTCACGGGCACTCCTGTCGCGGCCGGGCCCGCTGGTGCCGTCGTGGCGGCCGCGGCCTCTGTGGCGGCGGCTCCCCAGCGCAAGCCGGCCAGGATCGGCATCCTGTCGCCGGGCACCAGCGTCTTCGACTCCCGAGCGCACCGTATCGCCCGCTCGCTGGTGGCACAGGGCGACAGCGTCACCATCTACTCCCGCCACAAGCAGGGCGCACTGGCCGAGGAGTGGATCGACGGCTATCACATCGTGAGGATCCCGCTCAGCGACAGCGATGTGGACGCAGCACGAGCGGAGGCGAAGCGCGCCCGCAGGACCGTAGGCGGCGCGGGCGCCCGGAAGGCCGGCCCAACCGACGCGGGCGTGCCCACGGGTGCCGGCTCGGCCGCGGCCGCCGGCTCGACCGCGAAGCCCGCAGCCCGACGCGGCCCCATCGGTCGGCGGCTGCCGGCCATCGGGCGGACCCTCAGGAAGGTGCGCCGCGAACTGCGCGACCAGACCGACCGGATCCCCGCCATCCGCCGCTTCCGTGCCTTCCCCCGACGACCCATCAGCTGGGCTGGCTGGTTCGAGCGCCAGGTCGAGCCGCACGACATCTGGCACGGCATGTGGGCGGGATCGCTGCCGGCACTGCCGCGGGTCGCCAGGCGACACGGCGGCGCGACCGTGTACGACGCCCGCGACGTCTACCTCCGGTCGCTCCAGTTCGGCAACATGCCCCGCTGGGAGCGTGCCCTCATCACGCCCTTCGAGCGCCGATGGGCACACGAGGTGGGTGCCGTGGTCCAGGTCAGCGACCAGTATGCGGCGATGATGCGCCGCGACCTGGGCCTCACGGACGTACCCGTGGTGCGCAATTGCCCCGACCGATTCGAGCCGCCCACCCCGCGGCCGGAGCGCATCCGGCAGTTGCTGGACCTGCCAGCGACGACGACCATCGTGCTGTACCAGGGCGGACTGCTGGACGACCGCGGCCTGGAACAGTCGATGGACGCCATCCTGGCGGTGCCCGATGCGGTGCTGGTGCTCATGGGCTTCGGCAGCCAGGAAGAGCGCTTCCGGAAGGTGGCAGCCAGCGCACGATATGCCGGCAAGGTGTTCGTCATCGACGCTGTGTCACCCCAGGAGCTGCTGATGTGGTCGGCATCGTCCGACATCATGATCATGTGCTACCCACCGGACACCGAGAACCATCGATACGTCACGCCCCAGAAGCTGTGGGAGGCCATGGCCGCCGGCGTACCCGTCGTCGCATCGGACATGCCCGGCTTCGCCTCGGTGGTCAACGAGGTGGACTGCGGCGTCCTGTGTGACCCCGCGTCACCGGCCGCCATCGCGCGGGCCATCCAGGGACTCATCGACGGTGGACCGGAGGCGCTCCGGGCGATGGGTGAGCGGGGCCGTGCCGCGGCGCACGATCGCTACAACTGGGAGGCCCAGTTCCAGGTCCTCGACGAGGTCTACACCCGGTTGCTGGCTGCTCGCTGACCAGCACCCCTGCGCTCAGGCCGCGACGAACCGGTCGAGGGTGTCCGGCAGGCCTGAGAGGTCGGTCAGGCGGGCGCTGATGCGGCAGGTGACGACATCCGCCTCGCGGTCGATCCAGACACATGGGATACCCAGCCGGGCGCAGGGCTCGGCGTCATGGAACAGCGAGGCCCCGACATGGATGTGGCGCGCCGGATCGGCGCCCGACAGCTGGAAGAAGGTCTCCCAATGACCGGGTGCCGGCTTGTACGACCCGATCTCGGACGCGATGATGCGCAGGTCGATGGGCACCCCGATGGCCGCGATCGAGGCATCCAGCAGGTCCGGGTCGCTATTGGACAGGATGCCCAGCCGCCAACCACGTCGGCGCAACTCGGTCAATGCGGCAGGTACCTCCGGAAACACCGGCCACCTGGGCAACGACGCACCCAGGGTGTCCTGCATGCCCGCCGGCACGACCAGCCCCTGGGCCGCTGCGACGCGCTGCAGCCCTTCTGCGAGCACCTGGCGGTACGGGATACCTCGGCCCGCCTGGATGTCGCGCTCGACCTCGTGGTAGCGCGCCAGGAGCCGGCTCGCATCCGCATCCGGCCAGACGCTGGCCATGCCCGCCCTGATGCCGCTCATCCAGTCGATGAGGGTGCCGTAACAGTCGAACGTGGCCCAGCGGTCGTGCATCGTGGGAGTCTACGGGCGGCCGGGGGCGGCCGGGGGCGGGCGGCCCTCAGCGAGCCGTCGCCCGCCGCTCCGTGACCTGCAGCGCCTGGTACATCTCCAGCAGCACCGGCGCCTGGAGGTCCCAGGCGTAGACCTCCCGGGCAGCGGTCAGGCACGCACTGCGATACGCCGCGCGGCGCTCGGGCGGCGCGTCCACGATGGCGCGGATGGCACGTGCGATGTCCGCCGGGTCCGTGGGGTCACACAGCTCGCCGCAGCCGGAGTCACGCACGATGGGCGCCATGCCCGGCAGGTCGCTGGCCACGACGGGCACACCCGCCCCCATGGCATCGAACAGCTTGGTTGGCGTGTTCAGCTGGTGGTTGAGCGTGTCACCCTCCACGGGCATCGCTGACACGTCCGCGGCCGCGATCGAGTCGAGGATGTCGGCGGGTGCCACGGGGCCCGTGAAGTGGATCCGGTCGGCGTGCGGCAGCCCCGCAGCACGCATCCCGAAGCGCTCGTACTCGCTGCCCAGGCCGGCCACGACCAGCACTGCCCCGGGCACCAGGCCCACGGCGTCACATAGCTGCCCGATGCCCCGGCCGTCCATCACCAGGCCCAGGTACAGGATCACCGGCGTGCCCGGCGCCAGACCCAGACGCTCGTGCCACAGTCGGCGCGGCGGGTCGGCCGGCACGTAGTCCGAGGGTCCGTTCCAGATGATGCGTGGCTGGCGATCCCAGTCTCGGGCCAGCACGTCGCCGTAGGCCGTGCTGACGGTCAAGACATCGTCCATGCTGCGCGCCCAGTCGCGTTCCCGACGCTGCAACAGTGCCCGCCACGGCCCCGGTAGCCGCGCGAATCGGGCACTCTGGGTCGCCAGGTCACGCGCGTCATAGACGGCCGCACCACCCTCCGTGCGACGTAGCCGGGCCGCCACGGGCAGGGCGACCAGGCCCTCGGCCTGCCACACGTCGATGGGGTCGCCGTGGCGACCGCGGATGGTTGGTGCCGCGGCGATGGCGGCGGCGATGGCGTCTGCCCAGACATGCGACAACCGGAGGTACCGGGCGGCCTGCGCCGCGCGGCCGAGGCTCGCAGCCGTCAGGGCCCGGGCACGCTGGATCGCCCCGGCCGGCGTCTCGGGCAGCGTGTCATCCGAGGACGGCAGGCGTGGGCTGGGCAGCCACGGGAGCGGTCGTGGCTGGGCGACACGCAGCACCCGGAAGCCGTCGACGGCCTCGTATGCCGGCAGGTCCGGGCCGGTGCGCGCCACGACCGTCACGACGTAGCCCGCGTCGGTCAAGGTGTGGGCCATCTTCCAGACCCGGGAATCGGTCTGGAACGGGTTGTTCACGATGAGCGCGGTCGTGCGCACCGGCCGTCTCGCGGCGGGCCGGCTCATGCTGCGGGTGATCGCGTCTCGGCCAGCCGCCGATACAGCCCGGTCAGGCCGGCGACGTTGCGCTCCCAGCTATAGCGCTCCAGGGCGACCGTTCGACAGTGGGCACGCAGGTCGCGCTGGACGTCGGCGGGTTGGGCCAGGATGGATGACAGTGCATCCGCGATGGCGCGCGGCGAGTCGATGTCGGCGCAGGCGCCGACCCCCTCCTCGGCAGTGAGCTCGCACTGGGCGTTGTCGGCCGAGACCACCACCGGCACACCCGCCATGAGGCTCTCGAACAGCTTGTTGGGCAGGTTGAGGCGCTGGTTGAGGGTGCGAGGCGGCTGACCAACGAAGGTCACGTCCGCGCTCGCGGTCCAGGGCAGCAGGTCGTCGGGTGGCACGGGTGGCAGGACCACGATGCGCCCCGGTCTGGCTGCCGCCTGCTCGTGCAGCCAGCGCTCCAGGCGCCCGAAGCCCATGAACGCACACACCGCATCGAGTGCCCGCATGGGGGGCTCGTCCATGGCGGTCACCAGCTCTTCGATACCTCGGTCGACGCTGTAGCCCCCCTGGTACAGCACGAGGGGTCGATGGGCATCGATACCCGAAGCGACCCGAACCAGGTCGGATTCGATGGGCCCGGGCTCATCCGGGCGCCAGGCTGGCGGGCAGTTCATGAGGATCACGGGTCGCGTGATGCCCCACTTCCGTTGGACCAGGTCCGCGACCGGGTCACTCACGGCGAGCGTGCCTGCGGCGTCGCGCGCCCAGGTGCGCTCGCGGCGGCGGACGAGCTTGCGGATCATGCCTGGCATGCGCGCCAGTCGGGCTGCCTCGGTGTGGTAGTCGGCAACGTCATAGACGAAGCGGCCGCCCAGTCGACGCGCCGACTCACGGACCACGGGCAGCACGATGAGCGCCTTGGCATGGAACACCTCGGTCGCGGGTGCCGCGGCGGTCACGGCATCCGCCCAGGGGCCGACCCGGCGTGCGTTGGCTACTACCTCCAGCATCCGACGCAGCGGGTGCCGCAGTCGGTCCACGCCATGGGATGGCTCGGGCGACAGCACGGTCCGCTCCGGATCGAGACCCAGGACCCAGCAGATGCCCCGTCGGATGATCCTCGGCAGCGGTCGGAGAGCGGACGAGATACGCCGGTCCAGGTCGATCCGCGAGAGCCGGACACCCGCGCCCAGCTCCTCCTCGCGCGGCAGGGCGGCGTCAGCCCAGGCGAGGATACGCACGTGGTGGCCGGCCTCCGCGAGCGTCCGCGCGGTCCGCAGCTGGCGCGAGTCGAACTGGAACGTGTTCGCCACCACGAGGGTGACGTGGAGGCCGTCGTGGCCCCCCGGGCTAGCGTCGCCCACGCAGCAACCGACCCATGATCAGCAGCACCGCCACGGCGGCCACGACACCCCGCCAGTCGAGCAGCACGGTGACCTGACCCGACACGCGACGCGCGACGACGAGCAGCGCAAAGCCGTCCTGGAACGTCACCCGCTCGGCGGCGATGGCGCCCACGGCGCCCTGCTCCAGGTGCACGTCCGTGCCCCGCACGAAGCCGCTGGCACCCTGGCTCATGGTGATGGAGCCACCCGTGACCCGCGCCGCCGCGGACTGATGTGCCTCGATGTTGGTGGCCCGGATGTTCGCGGCACTCGCCTGGATCATGCGCACGGTGCCCGGCTCGGGCTCGGTGATGGACGGACCGACGGGGTCGGACTCCGTGATCGGGGGTCCGCCGGGCACGAAGCTGTCGTCGGTGGGCCAGCCGGCCCTGGTCGCGGCGGCCTCGGCCACGGCCTGCGTCTCCGCCGCGGTCAATGCCTCTGCCGCGGTCAATGCCTCTGCCGCGGTCAATGCCTCTGCCGTGATCAGTCCTTCGGCCGTGGCCAGCGGCTCGGACACACCGAGGACCTCGGCATCAGCGTCGACGTCATCGGCCGCATCGACGATGGCCGTAGGGGTCGGCTCGACCTCATCCTGGTCCGTGCGTGCTTTCGACATCCTGAACGCCCCCTCGTGCGGCTCCCGTCGGGGAAGCCTAGCGGGTTGCAGCCACCTCGATGCTGGCGGCACCCTTCGGCGCGCTCCGGATGGCCGCCGCGTACGCGGCCCGGGTCTCGTGGGCAACGTCACTCCAGCGTCGACGGGGACCGGCAGCCCTTGCCTGCGCGGCGCGCGTCACCTGGGCCGCCACCGGGCCACCCGACCAGAGTGCCACGATGGCCGCCGCCAGGCGGCCCGGGTCCTGGGGCTCCACGATGATGCCCGCCGGGCCCACGATCTCTGGCAATGCTCCGGCCCGGGAGCAGATGACCGGCACGCCAACGGCGAGTGCCTCGTGGGCGGACATTCCCGTGGCGTCGGAAAGTGCGGGTTGCACATGACCCACGGCGGCCGCCTCCAGGGCGGCGCGGTGACCCACCGCGAGGGGTGGCGTCAGGCGCACGAGGTCCCGCACCCCGTGGCGTTCGGCAAGCCGCATCACCTGGGTCCGGGCCTCGGGGTCATCGCCTGCGGCGCCCACCAGGACCACGCAGGGCAACTCGTCCGGGGTCGTGCCGCGGTCGCGCAACGCGCGCACGGCGGCGAGCAGCGTGGGCAGGTCCGAGCGGGCGTCGTATCTGCCACCGACCACGAGGTAGCGCTCGGGGATGCGATAGGCATCGAGCAGCCCGTGGAGCAGCGCCGGTTCCGGCGGGCCTGGCCGGAAGGCATCGTCAGCGGCCAGGGGCACCACCGCGATGCGCTCAGGATCCAGGTCCAGCAGGCGTGCAGCGGCATCTGCCGTGGCTCGTGAGGCGACCAGGATCCGGGCAGCCTGCCGCAGGCCGCTGACCCGGGACCGGTGGCCAAGGCGGGCAGCGGCCGTTCGGGCATAGCGGTCCGGTAGCTCCCAGGGCGCCAGGTCCAGGAGCGTGGCCACGACCGGCAGCGCCGAGCGCGTGGGCATGGCACCGCCCGCCGTGTGGAACACGATGCCGCTGGCGGCCGGGTCCGTGGACCGGACGCGCGTCTCCGCGCCGCGCAACAGCAGCGCGTCGAGTGGCAAGCCCAGTGAGCGCAACGGACGCGTCGAGGGTATCAGCCAGCGCCGACCAGCGACCCGCAGCCCGTGACCCTCGAGTTCCTTGATCGGGTCGGGGCGCCGTCGGCGGAGGACGACGATGAGCTCCTCACCCGGCAGCGGTGCGACCGCAAACGCCTCCAGGAGCGCCCGTAGGTAGGCCGCCGTGATGGGCGCCCGTTCGGGCTCCTGGAGCAGTCGCAGGTCGATGACGACGGTGGCGCCTGCTGGGCGTTCGACTGTCTGCGCCGTCAGGTCGCCCAGACGCACCATCAGGAGCCGGGGGCGGCTGGCCGTTCGAGCTTCGCAGTCGGTCCCCGCCCGCGGATCTCGTCCCAGCGCAGCTGGAGCACGACCCGCAGGGCCTCACCGATGATGCCCCGCGACATCTTGCTCACGCCCACGCGACGGTCCGTGAACACGATGGGCACTTCCACGACCCGTGCCCCGGCCCGGCTCGCGAGGTAGGTGGTCTCGATCTGGAACACATAACCGCCCGAGTGGACGCGCTGCCAGTCGACGACCTCGAGCGCCTCCCGCCGCCACGCCTTGAAGCCGCCGGTCAGGTCATGCGGCGACAGCCACAGGACCACGCGGGCGAACACGGATCCGCCCCGGGAGATGAAGCGCCGGGCGACGCCCCAGTCGACGACGCCACCGCCAGACACGTATCGGGAGCCGATGGCCAGGTCTGCACCATCGGGTCGTGGTGCGTCCAGACCGCCGGCCAGGGCGTTCACGAGCGGTGGCAGGTAGTCGGGCGAGTGCGACCAGTCAGCATCCATCTGGACGATGCGCCTGGCACCGCCTTCGAGGGCCAGGGAGAAGCCATCGATGTACGCCTTGCCCAGGCCTTCCTTGCCCGGCCGATGCCGGACCCGGACACGTGGCTCGGCAGCCGCCAGTCGGTCGGCGAGGTCACCGGTGCCATCCGGGGATGAGTCATCAACGACCAGCAGCGTGGCACCCGGCAGACGGTCCAGGATCGCGCCGGCGATACCCTCGAGGTTGTCGATCTCGTTGTAGGTGGGTAGCACGACCCAGGTGTCGGCGAAGGGCGCGTCCAGCATCAGCGCAGTCTACCCGTCGCGCTCATGGCAGCGGCGT
>Ga0105048_10006391_pt1 | contig 19008 bp, 30 predicted proteins | sample MAT05_FD_78382 | JGI IMG/M metagenome (GOLD analysis project Ga0105048, IMG submission 78382) | Freshwater microbial communities from Lake Fryxell liftoff mats and glacier meltwater in Antarctica - MAT-05 | ecosystem: Environmental > Aquatic > Freshwater > Ice > Liftoff microbial mat | place... | reverse complement strand
TGTGGTTGCCTACTTCACCACCCCACGGCAGACCTTCGAACTCTACGACCTCGACGCCGATCCCGGCGAACTCCACAACCTCGCCGGCGATCCGCGCGCGCAAGAAGTGGAGCACGACCCCAAACGGGCGCCCACCCAGAGGATGGTCCGCGATTGGGATTTCCTCCCCGCGCCGCTGCGCTGACCTTTGCCATCTGTTCTCGACCCTCATGAAACTCTCCCCTGCCCTGCTCCTCGCCGCGGTGGGCCTCACGATCACGGCTCGCGCCGAAAAACCGAACGTCCTGCTGATCTGCGTGGACGACCTCAAGCCGCTGCTCAGCTGCTATGGCGACCAGCTCGTGAAGTCGCCGAATATCGACCGGCTGGCAGCGCGCGCGGTGCAGTTCGATCGGGCGTATTGCAATCAGGCGGTATGCGCGCCATCGCGCCATGCGCTGCTCACGGGGCTGCGTCCGCAGACGCTCGGAATCTACGATCTTGGGACGAATTTCCGACGTTCGCGACCGGACGCGGTAACGCTGCCGCAGCATTTCAAAGCGCACGGGTGGCGCACCGAGGCGCTCGGAAAAATCTTTCACGTCGGCCACGGCAACACCGAAGACCCGGTGTCGTGGAGCGTGCCGCATTGGAAGGCGAATGTGGTCTCCTACGCGTTGCCGGAGAGCAAGGCGAAGGAGGGGCTGACGCGCGAGGAGGCGCGCTTTGCCAACAAGCCCGCGAGGGATCTCCCGCGGGGCGCGGCCTACGAATCCGCGGAGGTGCCGGACAACACTTATCCCGATGGCGCGCTCGCCGACGAAGCGATCCTGCGACTGCGCGCGGCGAAGGACCGCGCAGGCGAGCCGTTCTTCGTCGCGGTCGGATTTGTGAAGCCGCATCTGCCTTTCGTCGCGCCGAAGAAATACTGGGACCTCTACGACCGCGCCGCTTTCCCGCTCGCGGCGGTGCGCACGGCACCGGAGGGCGCGCCGAGTTACGCGCCGCAATCCGGCGGGGAGCTGCGCCAATACGCGGGCATCCCAGAAACGGGGAATCTGCCCGACGATCTCCAGCGCACGCTGATCCACGGCTACCATGCGGCGACGAGTTACACCGATGCGCAGATCGGACGCGTGCTCGCGGAACTCGACCGGCTCGATCTGACGAAGAACACGATGATCGTGCTCTGGGGCGATCACGGCTGGCACCTCGGCGATCACAGCATCTGGTGCAAGCACACGAACTACGAGCAGGCCGCGCACATCCCGCTGCTCGTCGCCGCACCCGGCGCGCAGGCTGGCGCAAAGACGGGCGCACTCGCAGAGAGCGTGGACCTTTACCCCACGCTCTGTGAACTCGCCGGCCTGCCCACACCCACCGGGCTCGATGGCCGCAGCTTTGCCGCCACGCTGCGCGATTCCAGCGCGCCGACGAAGGATCACATCATCCACGTCTATCCGCGCGCCGTACCGGGCCAGGGGTCGGTGCTCGGACGCGCCATCCGCACGGAACGCTATCGGCTGGTCGAGTGGAAACCGCCGGGTGCCGCCGCGGACACTGCGGAATACGAACTCTACGACTACGAAGCCGATCCGCTGGAGAAGAAGAACCTCGCCACAGCGCAACCGGCAGTGGTCGCGAAGCTGCGGACGCTGCTGGCCCGACATCCCGAGGCGAAGCCGCAACTGACCGCCGCTCCTCCCGCAAAGTCCGCCGCAGCGGCGAAGCCGAAGGAGGATCGTGGCGCGATGTTCGACAAGCGGGACAAAGACCAGGACGGCAAGCTCACGCGCGGAGAGTTTTTGCTCGACGAGCCCGATCCAGAGCAGGCGCCGAAGCGTTTCCCGCAGTTCGATGCGAACAAGGATGGCACGCTGAGCCGCGAGGAGTTCATCACGTCCGGGGGCAAGAACTCCGGCCAGCGCTGAAGCGCTGCGCGGAGAAATGAGCCTGCGCATTCGCACCGCGACCGCAGCCGATCTCCCGGCGCTCCGGGAATTGATCCCGCTCGCGGTGCGGGCGCTGAGCCAGGACTTTTGCACGCCGGAGCGGATCGAGAGCGCCATCCGCCGTGCCTTCGCTCGCTGCTCACTCAAGAGCGCATCCTCGACGTCATCGAACTCACGGCGGACGCCTTGCAGCGCATCCGTGGACGCGCCCCGCGCCTCGTCGTGTGCGGGCTGAATCCGCACACCGGCGAACACCGTCTCTTCGGCGACCGCGAGGAGGAGCGAATCATCATCCCTGCGATCAAAGCCCGCACCCGACACCGCCTTCCTCCCATGGAAGCGTCGGAGCACCGACGACTACATCTGCATGGATCACGATCAGGATCCCATCCCCGTCAAGGCGCTCGCCTTCGGCTCCGCCGTGAATACCACCCTCGGTCTGCCGATCATCCCCACCAGCGTGGACCACGGCACCGCGCTCGACATCGCGTGGCAGGACCCCGCGCGGTCCGACCGCAAGTTTGCCGCAGTGCGGCTGGCGAAAGCGTGACGGCGACTACTTTGGCGCGTCGCCCCGCACCGGGCGTGATTTCGCCACGCCCGCGGCGAGCACCACATGGAGGTCGCGGTTTAGACTGCCCGACGCCTCCGGGGAAAAGGCAGTCGCCGCGGCGTCCAGCATGGCGATCGCCAGGGCGGCGAGCCCTTTCTGCGACGGATGCAAGCGGTCCGGTCGAATCAAATCCGCCGATGTTCCCTCCTTCCACGCGTGCCCGGCGAAAGTCATTTCGCGATTGGCCAGCGCCCCGGCCATGAGGCTCGCGAGCGGAAAGACCACGACATTTTTGCGCGCAGCGGCCCACTCCTTGAGGCGCTGATTGCACGCTCCGATCACCGCAGGCGCGGGCACTTGCCCGGGGCTCAAGATTTTCCCGACGGCGGACGTGGCATCCGGAAGATCCGCGATGACGAGCGGCGCCTCGATGCGTTCGAGTTGCCGCAATCCCACTTCAAAACGCGTCACTCGCTGCCCGGGGGTCAGGCCCGCGCCGTAGCAAAACCAAAACAGCGCATCCAGTCCGACGACCAGGCTCGGCCTCGCCGCGACGGTGGCCGTGACCTGGCGAGTCATCGTTTCCTCCGCCTGGAGGAAAAGCAGCGTCGCGGCCTCAGTCGCCACCGGGTCGCGAGCACCCGTGCTCACCGCTTCCACAAAATAGGCAAAGCGATACTGGTGCGTCTTCGGTCCGCCGAACGGTTCGGATTTCTCGAAGCCGGCGGTGCCACTGGCGCCGAGCAGCACGATCCGTTGGAAGATGGCCGGTGCCGTGACCCGAGGCGCCGCGCGTTCGATCGCTTCCGCAAATCCGGTCGAGAGCGAGCCGGGAAGCCCAATCGCGAGCACCAGCGCAAACCCGCGCACGATGCACGACCGGCAGGCCGCCTTCGCCGCTTCACCCTTGGTGGCGATTCGGTCCATGAACTTGCCGCGCGATTGGCGGCTCGCATCTCCGGCGCATTCGCGAGACAAGCTCTGCCCCGACCGGGCCGCGCCGCAAGGGATCAGCGCGAGTAGAGCTCGACGATGAGTTGCTCGTTCACGATCGGCGCGATCTCGTCACGCGTCGGAATGCGGGAGACCTGGCCCTTGAAGTTATCCTTGTCCACCGCGAGCCAATCCGGCACCGGAATGATCTGGGTCAGTTCGAGATTGCGAGCCGCGAGGCGGCGGCTCTGGGGCTTCTCCTTCACCGTGATGGTGTCGCCAGCCTTCACGCAGAAGGAGGAGACATCGACCTTGCGGCCATTCACCTGCACATGGCCGTGGGCCACGAGCTGGCGGGCGCCGTTGCGGCTGTTCGCAAAGCCGAGGCGGTACACGATGTTGTCGAGCCGGGTTTCGAGAAGTTGCAGGAGGATTTCGCCCGTGACGCCACGGCGTTTGGCCGCGATCTCGAAATAGCGACGAAACTGCCGCTCGAGGACGCCATATTGGTAGCGGAGCTTCTGCTTCTCGCCGAGCGCCACGGAATACTCGCTCTGCTTGCGGCGCGAACCTTTCGGGCCGTGCATGCCGGGGCCGTAGTTTTTGCGCTCAAGCGCCTTGGAAGGTCCGAAGATAGCCGTGCCGAAGCGACGGCTGATTTTTGATTTGGGGCCAGTGTAACGTGCCATGTCAGTTTTTTCTTACTCTTACTCGTGAACTTAAACTTACTCTCGAAAGGTCAGACGCGGCGCTGCTTCGGGGGCCGGCAGCCGTTGTGCGGCACGGGCGTGACGTCCTTGATGATGGTGATCTCGAGGCCGACGGCCTGAATGGCGCGCACTGCGGATTCGCGGCCGGCACCAGGGCCCTTGACCCGCACTTCCACCTCGCGGAGGCCGTGGCCCATGGCCTGGCGGCAGGCATCCTGAGCGACCATCTGTGCTGCGTAAGCCGTGCTCTTCCGCGAGCCCTTGAAGCCGCACTTACCAGCGCTCGACCAACCGATGACATGCCCGGCGAGATCGGTGACGCTGACGATGGTGTTGTTGAAGCTGGCCTGCACATGCGCGATCCCAGTGTGGACGTTTTTGCTCCCCTTGGCTTTGACGATCTTGATCGGCTCAATGACCGAGTTTGGATCCAGGGAGAGGTTTTCTTCTTTCTTGGGCTCAGCCGGAGCGCCGGCCGCCGCGGCGTCCTTCTTCTTCGGAGCCTTGGTCTTGGCGGGCTTGGCCGCAGGTTCGACTGCCGCCGTGGCCGTCGGAGCTGCCTCAGCCGGGGCCGGGGCCGCCTCAGCCGGGGCCGGGGCCGGCTCAGCAGGGGCCGGGGCCGGCGCAACGGCCTCAACGGCAGGCACTTCGGGTGTGGGATTTTCGGGATCGGGCATACGGTAGGTCGTGGGTGGTTACTTGGCCGCTTTCGGGGCTTCCTTGGCGCGCTGGACGCCGACGGTCTTGCGCGGCCCCTTCCGGGTGCGGGCATTGGTGCTCGTGCGCTGCCCACGCACCGGCAGGCCGCGGCGATGGCGGATGCCGCGGTAGCAATTGATGCCCTGGAGACGCTTGAGGTTCTGCTGAATCTCCCGGCGCAGATCGCCCTCGATCGGCAGCTTGCTCGCGGTGATGGCCTGGATGATCTGGTTGATCTGCTCGCCGCTCAGATCCTTCGCGCGCACATCAGGATTGATGTTCGCCTGCTCGAGGATCTTTTTCGCGGTGCTCGGGCCGATGCCGTAAATGTAGGGAAGCGACGCTTCGATGCGCTTGTCGCCGGGAATATCAACGCCTAGGAGTCGGGGCATGGTGTGTTGGAATTTAGGATTGGGGATTCAGGATTGCGGATTCTTCGGGCGGGCGGGCTTCGGACTTGGGCGACTAATTGTGCAGCGCACATCTCTCGCCTCCCAAATCCTGAACATTCCATCAGCCTTGCCGCTGCTTGTGCCGGGCGTTCTTACAGATCACACGGACGACATTCTTGCGCTTCACGATACGGCAGCTTTCGCAAAGGCGTTTCACAGAGGCTCGGACTTTCATGGGTTAAATTTGGGCTGGATTTTGGAGGACGAAAAAATCGCGCTGAAGATGCGGAAATCTTCAGAGCGATCGACGAATTCACTACTTTTGCCGGAAGGTAATCCGGCCTTTGGTCAAGTCGTAGGCCGACATTTCTAACAGCACTTTATCTCCTGGCAAGATGCGAATGAAGTGCAGGCGCATTTTTCCTGAAATAGGAGCGGGGACTCGGAACATGGTGTTGGGCAGGAGTTCGACAACTTTTCCTTCTACTTCAATAGCGTCTTTTTTCGCCATGTGAGGATTTCGGGTTCGGCCTTGGTGATGAGCACGGTGTGCTCGAAATGGGCGGAGGGCTTGCCGTCCACGGTCACCACGGTCCATTTGTCCGGCAGCACCCGCACCGGCGCACCTCCCATGTTGACCATGGGTTCGATGGCGATGGTCATCCCGGGCTTGAGCTTCGGTCCGCTGCCGGCCCGGCCGTAGTTCGGAACCTGGGGCTCCTCGTGGAGCTTTCTCCCGACTCCGTGGCCGACAAATTCCTTCACCACGGTGTACCCATGCGCGCCAATCTCATCCTCGATCGCCGAGCAGAGATCGCCCAACCGCCGCCCGGCCAGGCAATAGGTGATCGCCATGTCCAGCGTGGATTCCGTGACTTGCAGCAACCGCTGCACTCGCGCGTCGATCGCTCCCACCGCCACGGTAGTCGCCGTATCCCCCACCCAGCCGTCCTTGATCACCCCGATGTCGAGCTTCACGATGTCGCCGTACTGAATGCGTCGCGGACCGCCGATGCCATGGACGACTTCCTCATTCAGCGAGATGCAACAGTTTCCCGGAAATCCCCGGTACCCGAGAAAAGCGCTTTTGCAGCCCAGTGCCGCCATGTAATCGCCCGCGGCCTGGTCGATCTCGCGCGTGGTGATGCCCGGGCGAATCAAGGATGTCACCCGATCGAGCACTTCACTGGCGGCACCGCAGGACTCCCGCATGCGCTCGATCTCCCGGTCGTTTTTGATCGGAATGCTCATGCGCCCTCCAGAATCTCGACGATCGACGCAAAAACCTGCTCTGGCCCACGCGTCGCATCCACCGCGTGCAGCAATCCCCGCTTGGCGTAGTAGCTCCCCAGCGGAGCGGTTTTCGCCGCATATTCTTCCATCCGTCGGGCCAGCGTTTCATCCGTGTCATCGGCGCGCCGCGCTAAACTACCACCACAGGCCAAACAGGGTTTCGCCTCATCCGCCACGGTCAGCCCGACACTGTAATTCCGACCGCAATCCGCGCATACGACCCGGTTCCGCACGCGGCGCTGGAGCGTCGGTAGATCGGCCTCCAAAGACAGGACTCCTTCCAGTGGGATTCCGCGGACGGCCAGCATGCTCTGCAAAGCCTCGGCCTGACCCACGCTCCTCGGGTAGCCATCAAAGACAAACTCCTCCCCCTCTTTTCCAAGCCACCGCTCGACGAGTTGGTTGATGGTTCCGTCCGGCACCAACTGGCCTTCCCGGGTCAAAAGGTCCGCTTCGATCCCGAGCGCCGACCCTGCCTTCTTTTCATCCCGGAGCATCGACCCCGGCGATGCGCTCGGAAACTGGTAGCGTGCCGTGATCATTTCCGCCTGCGTACCCTTTCCGGATGCTGGTGGTCCGAGCAAAACGATCCTGCGTTTCACTTACCGAAAGCGTCCTGCAATGAAGATCGCCAGCCCGGCGACCAGAAGAATCGCAATCCCGACATACATCCACAGCATCGCACCCTGCTGCACCGCCTCCCCGCGCGCCGCCGGCGAACGATCGAAGCGCCCGCGCAAGCGGCCTTTCCGCAGGAACCCATCGTAATGACGTTGAATCAAGTGCGTCTCCACCTGGCGCATCGTATCGAGCACCACACCCACACAAATGAGCAGGCTCGTGCCTCCAAAGAACTGCGCCGTCACATACGGCACATGGAGCTGCCGCGAGAGCATTTCAGGCATGATCGCGATGATCGTCAGGAAGACCGCGCCGGCGAAAGTCAGCCGCGTCATCGTGAAATCCAGAAAGTCCGCCGTCGGCTTGCCCGGACGCACGCCCGGAATGTACCCACCGTACTTCTTCAGATCGTCGGAGATCTGTTGCGGCTGGAACTGGGTCGCAACCCAAAAGTAACTGAAGAAGAAAATCATGCTCCCGTAGAGGAGGTAATGCAGCCAGCCCGATTGCAGATTGCTCGCCAGCTTCTGCGCCCAACTACTGTCGCGGAAGGCCATCGTCACGATCGTCGAAGGGAAAACGAGCAACGCCTGGGCAAAGATAATCGGCATGACCCCCGCGTAGTTCACCTTCAGCGGCATATACTGGGTCTGCCCGCCATAGACCTTCCGTCCCACGACCCGCTTCGCGTATTGCACACTGATCTTCCGCTGGGCCTGGGTGATGCAAATGACTCCCGCAATCACCAGAATCAGGAAAGCGATCATCAGCACGAGCACGAGCGGATTGACCGGCGCTCCCTGCTTGGCTCCCGAGGGCACAAACGTATTCCACGCCTGCACCAAGGCCGCGGGCAGCCGGGCCACAATCCCGACGGTGATCACCAGCGACATCCCATTCCCGATCCCGCGGTCCGTGATCTGATCCGCCAGCCACATCAAAAACATGGTGCCAGCCGTCAGGGTGATGACGGTGATCACCCGGAAAGTCACCCCCGGGTCCGAAACCAGCGGAAGCCCCAATTGCGCGATGGTGTCCTGAATGCCGGATAAGAAAGGATTCGAAGCGGGATTCTCGAACGACATCGCCAGCAGATATCCCTGAAACAGACAAAGCACGATCGTCACATACCGCGTGTACTGCATGATCTTCTGCCGGCCTCCGTCCTCCTTGGCAATTTTTCCGAGCCTCGGAATCACCGCCGTCAACAGTTGCAGCATGATGCTCGCACTGATGTACGGCATCACTCCGAGCGAAAAGACCGCACAGTTCTCCAAGGCTCCACCGCTGAAGATGTTGAAGAGCGCCGCGATCGAGCCGCCGGACTGGTTGTTCAGTTGGTTTTCAAACCAATGCTGAATCACCGATGCGTTGATCCCTGGGCAGGTAATCGCCGCCCCGACCCGCACCAGAACGAGCATCACCAGGGTGAAGATCACCCGGTTGCGCAGCTCCGGGATTTTGAAGGTGTTCGAAAAAGCGGAGATCATCGCGACACGGACAGAGTGCGACCACGAGCGAACCGAGCCGGGCGTGCAGCCACGCCCATCACTTCAAGGTCAGCGTACCGCCAGCCTTCTCGATGGCTGCTTTCGCAGTCTCACTGGCTTTGTCGGCCGTCACGCTGAGCGGCTTCTTAAGTTCGCCACTCCCGAGGATTTTCACCTTGTCGTAAGGTCGGCGGATCAGTCCCGCGGCGAGCAGGACCGCCTCGTCCACCGTCGCACCTTCCTCAAAGGCATTCAGCGAATCCAGATTCACGATCGCAAACTTGAACCGGAAAGCGTCGTTGCTAAAGCCCCGCTTCGGAATGCGGCGAATCAAGGGCATCTGCCCACCCTCAAAGCCCAATCGGATGCTGCCACCGGACCGGGCCTTTTGACCCTTGTGACCCTTCCCCGACGTTTTGCCGTGGCCGCTGCTTTCGCCGCAGCCGAGACGCTTCACACGATGTTTGGACCCCGGGCGGGGTTTCAGATTGGAGAGATTCATAACTTAAGCAGCAGAAACCGCGAGCGCCGCAGACCTCATCGGAATCCCGCGGGTCTTGTAGATCGTTTCCCGGAGTCGCAGTTGCTGGAGCGCTCCGATCGTCGCTTTCACGACATTGGCATGGTTGCTGGAGCCGAGGGATTTCGCGAGCACGTCACGGATGCCTGCGGCCTCGACGACGGCGCGCACCCCGCCACCGGCGATGACCCCCGTCCCCGGCGACGCCGGACGAAGCAACACCCGGCCGCCCCCATGTTCGCCGATTACTTCGTGCGGGATGGTATTCCCATGCACCGCCACTGGCACGAGGGACTTCCGCGCGGACTCGCTTGCCTTGCGGATCGCTTCGGAGACTTCGTTGGCCTTGCCAAAGCCGACCCCGACCTTGCCCTTCTTATCGCCTGCGACGATGAGCGCGCTGAAACTGAAGCGACGACCGCCCTTGACGACCTTGGCGCAGCGATTGATGAAGACCACCTTCTCCGTGAGGTCGGAGGGGTCTTTCGGTTTATCATCGCGGCGGTCACGCCGTCCCCGATTGCCTTGTTGAGGTGCTGCCATATTGGTGGATTAAAAGTCGAGCCCGGCTTCGCGAGCGGCGTCGGCCAGTGCTTTGACCTTGCCATGGTAAATGAAGCCTCCGCGATCGAAGACTACTTTGTTGATGTTTTTTCCCCTGGCCCGATCCGCGACCAGTTTTCCGACCTTCTCCGCTGTCACTTTGTTTGCGCGACTGGATTTGTCGTCCCGAAATTCCTTCTCCGTAGTGCAGGCCGCCGCAAGGGTCCGCCCGGCTTCGTCGTCGATGACCTGTGCGTAAATGTGCAGCCCGGAAAAATGAACCGCAAGCCGGGGCCGTTCCGCCGTGCCAGAGATCTTCTTTCGCAGGCGCTGGTGGCGCAGCTTGATGGGTGAAATTCTTTTCGTAGCCATGACTTATTGGACCGTTTTACCTTCTTTGCGGACGATATGTTCCCCGACGTAGCGGACGCCTTTTCCTTTGTAAGGTTCGGGCGGGTAGTAGGAGCGGATATCCGCCGCAACCTGACCTACCAACTGGCGATCGACGCCCTCGATTTTGATCTTGGTATTCTCGGCGACGGTCACCTTGATTCCCTCCGGGATCTGGAAAAGGATCGGGTGCGAGAAGCCCAGATTCAGATCGAGCGTGCTGCCCTTGACGGCCGCCTTGAACCCGACGCCCTGAATCTCGAGATCCTTGACGAAGCCCTCGGAAACTCCCCGGACCATGTTGTTCACGAGCGCCCGGGCCAGGCCATGCAGCGCGCGGGTCTTCCGGTCCTCATTACCCCGCACGAAGGCCACCGTGCTGCCTTCGACTTTGGCCGTGATTTCCCTCGGAAGAGTCCACGCGAGCTTCCCTTTGGGGCCCTCGACATTGACCGCGCCACCGGTTCCGAATTTCACCGAGACTTTGGCGGGCAGCTCAATCGCTTTCTTACCGATACGAGACATAAATATACTTGGTTGGTTACCAGACGTAGGCGAGCAACTCGCCGCCCACGTTCTGTTTCTTGGCTTCCCGACCGGTGACGATCCCGCGCGGGGTGGAAAGGATGGAAATGCCCATGCCGCCGAGCACCCGGGGAATCTCCGTGGCCCCGACATACTTCCGGAGACCAGGTTTGCTGACCCGCTTCAGGCCAGTGATCGCCGAGGTGCGGTTCACGAGTTTGGGAATGACTTTGATCTGCGGAAACTTGCCGATGGTCACGATCTCGTAGTTTGTGATGTAGCCCTCCTGCTTGAGGATGCGGGCGATCTCGGCCTTGATTTTGGAATAAGGCGCAAGCACCTCACTCTTGCTGGAATTGGCGGAATTGCGCAACCGCGTCAGGAAGTCGGCAATGGGGTCTGAAAGTTGGCTCATACTGGATTATGCGGTTTTGGCCGCCTGCGCTTTCTTTGCTTTGTCGCTGAATGGCATGCCGAGTTCCGTCAGGAGGCTCTTGGCTTCGGCGTCAGTCGTCGCCGTGGTCACGATCGTCAGGTCAAAACCGATGTTGCGCTTGATTTTGTCGAGTTCGACTTCGGGAAAGATCGACTGGTCCTTGACGCCGAGGGTGTAGTTTCCATTTCCGTCAAACGCCCGGGTCGAGACCCCGCGAAAGTCGCGGATGCGCGGCAGGGCGGTCTTGATGAGACGTTCCAGGAATTCATACATGCGCGGCCCGCGGAGGGTGACCTTGGCGCCGATGGGTTGATGCTGCCGGAGTTTGAAGTTGGCGATGCTCTTCTTCGAGCGGGTCTCCGCCGGTTTCTGTCCGGTGATCAGGCCCATTTCCTCCTTGGCGTCTTCCAGGGCCTGCTTCACGTCGGTATTCGTATTCACGCAGGTGTTCAGGACGACTTTCTCCACTTTCGGCACTTGGTTCACGTTGCGATACCCGTGCCGCTCCGTGAGCGCGGGGATGACGTGATCCTTATAAAATTGATGCAATTCGACGGCCATAAAACGTTACTCTTTCTTCTTCGACTTCGTCTTGCTCGCTTTGGTGGATGCCTCCGCGCGCTCCACCAGCTTCACATTCGAAATGTGAATCGGGCCTTCGCGCTCGATGATTCCGCCCTCGGGCTTATCCTGCGACTTCCGGGCGTGCTTCTTGATCATCCGCACTCCCTCGATCAGCACCTGCTGCTTTTTCGGAAGCACCTGGAGCACTTTGCCCGAGGATCCGCGATGGTTCCCGGTAATGACTTCGACTTTGTCGCCCTTGCGGACATGGAAACTAATGCGGCTCATCACAGGACCTCCGGCGCCAGGGAAACAATCTTCATGAAATTCTTTTCGCGGAGTTCGCGAGCGACCGGCCCGAAAATGCGGGTGCCGCGCGGGTTGAGATCCTTGTCGATGATGACAATCGCGTTGTTGTCGAAACGCAGATAGCTGCCATCCTCCCGGCGGATTGGCTGCCGCGTCCGAACAACGACCGCGCGGACCACTTCGCCTTTCTTGACGGTTCCCCCCGCAGACGCCTCCCGCACATGGGCGGTGATCACATCACCGATCCCGGCATTGAGTGAGTTTTTCTTCCCGATGACACCGATCATCTTCGCCATGCGGGCGCCGGTGTTGTCGGCTACATCGAGTCTGGAACGAATTTGGAGCATAAATTATGGGGTCGTTGAGCCGCGGCTAATGTTTGACGACCTCGACCAGGCGCCAACGCTTCAATTTCGAGAGAGGACGCGTCTCGGTGATGCGCACCGTGTCGCCCACCTGCGCTTTGCCTTCTTCGTCGTGCGCGTAAAAACGCTTCACCTGCTTGATGATCTTTCCGAACTTCGCATGCGGCACCCGGGTGGTCGTCTCGACCACCGCAGTCTTTTGCATCTTGGTCGAGACCACCTGGCCGACACGTTCCTTGCGGAGACCACGCGCAGACTCCGCGGCGGGGATGGTAGTTGGCTGGTCGCTCATGATTACTTGGACGCCACAACGGCGGTCTTATTTTTCAGGGTGATAAAGGTTTCGACGCGGGCTAGCTCCCGGCGGATCGCACGGAGCTGACTGGGCTTTTCCAATTGCCCACTTTGCTGCTGGAGCCGGAGATGGAATGCCTCCTCGCCCAAAGACAGTTTCCGCGCCCGAAGGTCATTCAGGCTGAATTCACGAATCTCGTTAGTCTTCATGGGATTAGGCGCGATGGCGGGTAAGGAACTTGGTCCGGATCGGAAGTTTGTCCGCGGCGAGGCGCAGGGACTCCCGGGCCACGGTCTCGGAGACACCGTCCAGCTCGAAGAGGATATTACCAGGTCGGACGGTTGCCACCCAGTACTCGGGTGCGCCTTTGCCTTTGCCCATTCGGGTCTCTGGCGGGCGGGCTGTCACCGATTTGTCGGGGAAGATGCGGATCCAGAGCTTCCCTTTGCGCTTCATGTTGCGCGTTAAGGCGACGCGGGCGGCCTCGATCTGCGTGTTTGTAATCCACGCGCGCTCCAGAGTCTGGAGTGCGAACGCTCCGAAGTCGATGGTAATATTCCGTGAAGCCTTGCCCGCGCGACTGCCGCGCTGGGTCTTACGATACTTCACTCGTTTGGGCATCAAAGGCATTGCAATGGTCCTTGGCTAAAGATTGTTCTGATTATTGGGCGGCGGGCGCAGGCGCGGGCGCGGGCGCGACTGGCTCACGCTCTCCGCGGTCGCCGCGGTCGCCGCGGTCGCGGTCCCGACGTTCGGTTGGCGCCGCCTCGGTCGGTTGCTCATTCTTACAAAGCCAGCATTTCACACCGATCTTTCCATAGACGGTGTTTGCCTCCGCAAAGCCGTAGTCGATCGGAGTGCGAAGGGTATGCAGGGGGATTTTTCCCTCCCGATGCCATTCCGCGCGGCTGATCTCGGCTCCACCCAGGCGTCCCGCACAGCGCAACTTCACGCCTTGCGCCCCAAACTCCATGGTCTGCTGGATGGACTTCTTCATCGCACGGCGGAAACTGATCCGGCGCTCAATCTGGAGAGCGACATTTTCCGCGACGAGCTGGGCGTCGAGTTCCGGCGTCTTGATTTCCTGAATGTCGATTTTTACCGACTTGCCTCCAGACATGTCACCGATGTCCGCCGTCATCTTCTCGATCTCCGTTCCCTTACGCCCAATCACGATTCCAGGCCGGGCCGTGAAGATGGTCACGCGAATGCTATTCCAAGCGCGCTCAATCACGATCTTCGATACCGCCGCAAGACGGAGTTTCTCCTTCACGTAGGCCCGGATCTTGATGTCGGAATTGAGGAACTCTGGAAGTTCCTTTGGCGAGGCAAACCAACGTGATCGCCAATCGCGATTGACCGCCAGCCGAAAACCAACGGGATTAACTTTCTGACCCATAATTATGATTGCGTAGGAGCGGCGTCGGGTGCGGGAGTCGCGACCTCGGGGACGGCTTCGGTTTTCTTCTTTGAGGACGGCTTGGATTTCTTCTTTGCCTTGGACTTGCGCGGTTCCCGGCGTTTGATCTCGATTTCGTCGGTGACGATGATCCGAATATTGGAAGAGCGTTTGCGAATCGGCCCCGCGCTGCCTCGGGCCTTCGGCTGGAAGCGCTTGAGCGTCGGCCCTTCACCCACCGTAGCTTCCTGCACCACGAGATTGTCGGCCCGGAGATTGTTGTTGTGCTCGGCGTTGGCGATCGCACTCTTTAGCGTCTTGGCAATCAAGGCGGCGGCTTTCCGCGGAGTGAACGCAAGGATATCGAGCGCGGCCGCCACCGGCAGCCCCTGGATTTCACGGGTCACTTCCCGAGCTTTGAAGGCTGAGATGCGGGCTCCCCGGTAGATGGATTTGATCTGCATACGAAGTCTGTTTTTGTTAAATGGTTTAAGGTTGGACCTCGACCTTGAGTCGATCTCCAACTGAAATTCGGCTGGCTTCAGAGGCAAGATGTTGAATGACGGCTCCGGCAAGTGTTTCCCGGACATCCACGACCCGGACGAGTCCGATCACCGCGTTACCGCGAATGACTTGGAAGGGCATCCCCACTTTCACTCCCTGCTTGCGTCCAAGGTTCGCAACGACAAGAGACAGTTCCTCACGCACGCTGATTACGATCGCGTCGGTCAGCGTCGGAGACACTGGCGTGCCCTCCACGGCGGATGACGCACCACCGACGAGCAACCGATTCGCATTTCGAATCTCGGCCTCTAAAGAGAGTCTTGCTTCGGGATCTCCGCTGGGAACGGACTTTGAGTATCGTAGAGCCGCTTCACAGAGGCGAATCATGGCTTCAACCAGGCTTTTTTTCTCCACGTCGTTTTGCTGGAGGTCACTTACGGCGGCGAGGAGTCGCTCCTCCAGTTTCCTGGAATCTCCGCTTACGCCGGAGCCAAGAGCCTGGAATCGTTTCTTCAGTTCCAGAGCCTGCCGGCGAAACACTTCGGCTTCGCCGTTGTTCGCGGCCGCAGCCTTGCGCATCTCAAGGAGCGCGGCTTCGGACCGCGAAAGGGCCTCCCGGAGTTGGCGATTATCGTCCAAGACCGTATCGAGAGTTACTTTCAACTCCCGGGTTTCAACATCTAACTCTGTCAAAGAACTCCCACTCTGCTCTCCCGACCTTGCGGTCGGAACGATGAACAAAATGGGGACCAACGCGGCCACTGTCCAGCGAACGAGCGAGAGGGGCACTTTCATGTCTCTCAACGCCCGTCAGCGGCGAAGCTTACTTGGTCACCTTCGCGGTGTGCGAGCCATGCTTCTTGAAAATTCGCGTCGGCGAAAATTCTCCAAGTTTGTGACCCACCATGTTCTCCGTGACAAACACGGAGTTAAAAATCTTCCCATTGTGCACCAGGAAGGTGTGCCCAACGAAATCGGGAGTAATTGTCGAACGGCGCGACCATGTCTTGATCGGCTTCTTGATCGCCGCAACCGCCATTTTCTCTATTTTATCATAGAGGTGACTGTCAACAAACGGACCTTTTTTTAGAGAACGAGCCATAGCTTATGGAAAGGGGTTATGCCTTTTTCTTCGACTTCCGACGCTCGACGATAAAGCCATTGCTCGGTTTGTGTTTGCGCCGGGTCTTGAAACCCTTTGCCAATTGGCCCCACGGACTCATGGGGTGATGGCGTCCACCGCCGCCCTTGGATTTGCCCTGTCCACCACCCATGGGATGGTCGATCGGGTTCATGACCATGCCGCGGACCGTTGGACGGATGCCCAGCCAGCGGCTTCGACCGGCCTTGCCGCTCGAAACGTTCATGTGATCGGCGTTGCCCACCTGGCCCATCGTGGCGTAGCAATTCTCGTGAATCCTCCGAATCTCACCCGAGGGCATCTTGACCAGGGCATAGCCCGCTTCGCGGTTATTCAGGATGACCTGCTGGCCAGCGCTGCGGGCGATCTGGCCACCCCGGCCGGGAATCAATTCCACATTGTGGACGGAAGAACCGAGTGGAATGGACTTGAGAGGAAGAGCATTGCCCACTTGCGGCTCCGCGGTCTCGCTGGCCATGACTTTCATGCCGACGGTGAGCCCGATCGGCGCGAGAATGTAAGCCTTTCCACCATCGGTGTACTTGATCAGCGCGATGCGCGCCGTGCGATTCGGATCATATTCAATCCCAACCACATCGCCGGCCACGTCACGCTTGTTGCGTTTGAAGTCGATGATCCGGTATTTCTGCTTATGACCACCGCCGATGTGACGCGTGGTAATCCGACCATAGCTATTCCGACCGCCACTCTTCTTCTTTGTCTCAGTGAGAGACTTCTCGGGTTTGTGCTTGGTGATTTCATCGAACGCCGGCAGCGCCTTGTAGCGACTGGCTGGAGTGATGGGACGAAAGGTCTTGAGGGCCATAATGCGTTATAGCTTAAGCGAGTTCGATCTTGTCCCCTTCCTTGAGGGTGACGATGGCCTTTTTCCAGTGTGCCTTGCGACCGAAGGAAGCGGTCCGCTCGCGCTTCTTCTTGCCGGCATAGTTGCACGTATTCACGTCCAGAACGGTCTTCTTGAAGAGCTTCTCGATGGCCTGGCGAATCTGAATCTTGTTGGCGTGCGGGGCCACGCGAAAGACGTACTTATTCTCCTTCTCGGCCAGCAAAGTCGCCTTTTCGGTGAGGCACACCGTTTCGATGATGTCGTTAGGTTCGTTCATTACTTGGCGAGCCGTTGGGCGATTTGGGCGAGCGCGTCGGGCGTGACGACGATCTTCTTGTACTTCAGCAGTTGCTCCGTGTTCACCTCGGCCGCCGTGATCAACAGCGTGGACTGAACATTGCGCCCAGCCAGGTAGGTGTTCTCGTCAAAGACGCTGGAAACGATCAAGGTCTTCGGCTCGGGGGTAATTTCCTGCATTGCCGAAACGAAAGCCCTGGTCTTCGGTTGGCTGATGCTGAAACCATCGACTATCAGTACGTCGCCATCCTTGATGCGTTCACTGAAGGCTTTCCGGAAGGCAATGCGCTTTGTGGTCTTGTTGACCTTCTTCGAGTAGTCCCGGGGATGAGGACCGAAAGCGACGCCGCCGCCGACCCAAACCGGACTGGACTTGTAACCCGCACGAGCGCGACCCGTGCCCTTTTGCCGCCACGGTTTGGCTCCCGAGAGGTTGACCGTCGCCTTGGTCTTCACCGAAGCCGTTCCACTACGGCGATTGGCACGCATGGCGACCACGGCGTCATGAACGGCCTGGGTATATTTCCCGTTGGGGATAACCTCGATGTTTGCCGCCTTCGCGGCTTCGATCGTGAGAACTTTCGCGGACATTGATTACTTCTTTTCAGCCTCCGGTTTGATCTTCTTGGCAGGGCGGATGACGACGTAATTGCCGTTCGCTCCAGGGACCGCGCCACTAATGAGAATGACACCCTCTTCGGGGCGGACCTGGACAACGCGCAGGTTTTGCACCGTCACGCGCTCGTCACCCATGTGCCCGGGCATGCCCATGTTCTTCCAGATGCGACCCGGAGTGGAACGATTGCCAATGGCGCCATTGCGGCGATGCATCATGGAACCATGCGAAGCACCCTGCCCAGCCATGTTGTGTTTCTTCATGACGCCCTGGAACCCCTTGCCCTTCGACTGGCCAATAACATCCACGAACTGACCGGCCGCAAACTGTCCGACACTGAGGTCCAGTTCACCTTCGATTTTCGTCCCATCGGGGAGGCGAAACTCCTTGATGAGCTTCTTCGGCTCGGAGGCGGCCTTCTTGAAGTGTCCAAGGAGTGGCTGGGTCACGCGTTGGGGCTTTTGTGTGTCGAATCCGACCTGCACCCCTGCGTAGCCATCTTTCTCTTCAGTCTTCACCTGAAGGAGAGTGTTTCCACCGGCTTCAATGACGGTGACAGGCACGGCTTTGCCAGCCTCGTCATAGACGCGGGTCATTCCAACTTTTTTACCGAGAAGTCCGATCTTCATGAGCAACAGTGCGATCAAATCTTGATGGTGATGTCCACGCCCGCCGGAAGGTTGAGTTTTTTCAACTCATCGACGGTTTTCGCGGTCGGCTCGATGATGTCGAGCAAACGCTTGTGGGTGCGGATTTCGAACTGCTCCATGGATTTTTTATCCACATGAGGAGAGCGGTTCACAGTGAACTTTTCAATCCGCGTGGGCAGCGGAATAGGTCCCGCCACCTTGGCGCCCGTGCGCTTGGCGGTCTCGACGATGTCCGCTGCGGACTGGTCGAGCATGCGGAAATCAAAAGCCTTGAGGCGGATGCGAATGCGTTGGCCGGACATAGGGGTCAGTAGTTACTTGGCTTTCTGATCGAGCACGGCGGCGAGGACTTGCGCAGGCACCTGCTGGAAGTGTGAAGGTTCCATCGAATAGCTGGAGCGGCCTTTGGAGAGCGAACGAATCGCCGTCGAATACCCGAACATTTCGGCGAGCGGGACTTCCGCGTTGACAATCGAGAGTCCGTTCCGCGCCTCGATGCCCTTGATGAAGCCGCGGCGGCGGTTGAGATCACCCATGATGTCGCCCTGGAACTCGTCCGGCGTGGTGTTTTCCACCTTCATGATGGGTTCCAGCAGGATGGAGTTGGCTTTCTTGAAGGCGTCCTTCATGGCGAAGATGGCCGCCATCTTGAAGGCGATTTCGTTGGAGTCCACATCGTGGTAACTGCCATCGATGATATCGACTTCGAGGTCGATCACGGGATAGCCACCGATGATCCCATTGAGCACGGCCTCCTCGATTCCCTTCTTACAGGCCGGGATGTATTCCTTGGGGATCGTGCCGCCCACGACTTCATTCTCGATCGTCAGACCCTTGCCCTGCCCGGCGGGCCGGACGTTCACGACGACGTGGCCGTATTGCCCGCGTCCGCCGGATTGCTTGATCAATTTGCCCTCACCCTGCGCGGGCTGGGTGATCGTTTCGCGATAAGCAATCTGCGGCTTTCCGGCGTTGGCTTCCACCT
>Ga0105048_10006390_pt1 | contig 19009 bp, 16 predicted proteins | sample MAT05_FD_78382 | JGI IMG/M metagenome (GOLD analysis project Ga0105048, IMG submission 78382) | Freshwater microbial communities from Lake Fryxell liftoff mats and glacier meltwater in Antarctica - MAT-05 | ecosystem: Environmental > Aquatic > Freshwater > Ice > Liftoff microbial mat | place... | reverse complement strand
CCCGCCATGCGGCGAATCCTCGGCGCTCACCAAAACTTGACCACTTGTGCTCCGATAGAGTTGCCCACCCCCGGCACCGCACCTTGGCCCGTAAGCCGCAGATGGGCAAGGCATTATCATCCCTGGCCCCGTTGGGCCGGTGGGTCACTCTCCGTGAGCATACCCGGGTAATTTCTCGCGAGTGCCGAAGCGGCGAATTCTGGAGCGCGCGTTCACCGCGTACAAACAACGGGAATATATGCGCTTTTTTCCATCTTCTATCCTGATCTGCAAACCCCAGCATGCCCGCCTGCAGGCTCATCTCGTAAATTTTAGCGGGATCGCTTCCGAACCCGTTGAACGTCAGCCAAAGCATCGTCATCAGTGGCGCCCCCTTCCATGCGGGTTTGTATTCGTTTACTTTGCAAGTGACGGGCAGCAATGGTTTGACTTCGCTGAAAAGCTGCTCGCTGACGATCACCACGCACTAGTCGAGCGGGGGCGTCGTGTATAAAACTCGGCCCCCGGCTCGAATTTCGCAATCCACCAGATAAGGGCGTAGTTGTTCCGTATCGACTCGTACGCCCAAGCCTGCTCCAGCGGGTATTTGTAAAAGCCCATCCTCACCGGGCAGGAGATGGTCTGCGGTAATCGCCAGCGCGAGCGGTTTCAACTCCACCGGATATTCGCAGATTTCGTCGCGTTCCAGCCCCGCGTAAGGCGCTAGTGACGCGCTCAACGCCAAGTGCGACGTAAAAGTGTGATTCACATAGGTCACTCCGCGGACCGTCGCATAGTCGGCCGCATCCTTGGCCACGCTGATGCCCCCAATTCGCCCCGCATCAATCTGCAAAAATCCGATTCCAGCGTGGTCCACCAACTGTCGCGCCATGTAGAAGTTGTGGCTCCCCTCCCCGGCCGCCAATTTGACGGCCCCCGACCGCGCCGCCAATGCCGAATAGGCGCTTAAGGCGCCGCTCACGAACGGCTCCTCCAGCCACAGTGCGCCGCATTCGTTCAACGCCGGCAAATCCAATGCGGCCCGTTCAAAGTCTTCGCCCCACGCCGTGCCAATATCGACCAGCAGGATTCGGTCCGGTCCCAATCCCTCGCGCGCCGCCCGGAAGTGCGCGGCGTCGTCTGAAGCCGGCCCTTTCCCAATCGGTCCCCATCCAAATTTCGCCGCCCTGAAAAGCACTCCGCGTGCCTTCGCATAGGTATCCTCCGGAGTGTCGCCAAATAGCATGGAAGCATACGGCACTTTCGGAAACGCCCGTTCATACCCCAACAATCGCCAAACCGGTGTCCCCTCGCGATTTCCGAGTAAGTCCCACAGGGCCATATCGATCCCCGATAGCGTATGGTCAGCCTGTAACAGATCCATACTTTGGGCTCGGACTAAATTGCCAATCCGCCGGATATCCTCCACATCGTCGATTTTTTGGCCGATCACTGAAGCTGAAACCGGCTTACACGCGCCATGCGACATCGGACAGACATAACTGGCGATCGACGGCAGCGGGGACGCCTCACACTCTCCCCATCCCGTCCAACCGCCGGCCCGCACCCGCACTAGCAGCGCGTCCTGGCTGCCGTCACCAATGTCGAGCACTTCCGGCATCGACAAATAGAATAGATCCACGCTCTCAATTCGCATCTGACCGTAATACCATTAATTTTTGGAATCGATTGAAGACATACTCGACGCTGCCACTGGACAAGTCACAGTCTGGCTATCCGGAAACACCCTGACCGCCGCCCGCATCGTATCCTGGAATCGGCAGTCCGGTATCCTTGTTTGCCGGGGTGGTAACGGCTTTACTGACGAAGATATCCATCATATATGCGCCGGAAAGATTCAGGGGCTTACCCTTCGCGTCGCGGCGCCACTGCCGGAATCGGACCGCATTGGCGCCGATATCCGGGACGCCATCCGGAAGGCAGCGGGGTACCCCGTTAGCCTCGTTGTTCATCCCGGCGCATTCTCCGGGACGGTAGTTCCACTTGGGGAATGGCTCAGCAACATCCTCGGGGCTATCACTCTGCTGGCGCCCCACCGCGAAGCCATCCACAAACAAATCGATCAGATTCTGCTCCGCGAAGGCACCGGTATTGCCGTCCTCGGCGGCAGCACACTCATTCTGGAAGCTGCACCGGAGCTGGTCCCTTCCGCCGAGGAAATCCGTTCCGCTATCGCCGGCTTGCTTTGATCCGCGACGCCGACATCGTTAAAACGGCGCCGCGCGTCTCACCTGTCTCCCTGCATCCCGACAAATGCCTCGCCCCGTTTCCGGCATGACGATCTCAACGACAACCGATTCGATGAATTCATAAATCTCTCCCGCAGCCAGGGCAAACTCCACAAACGGCACTCTTTCATCCGTTCGCCCAATGGCACATCCGCGTACTTTTGTTGTGCGCCCACTCGTGAATCAGTAGGAAAACACAGATCATCCCGTACGCGAAGCAAAAATCATCGAGTGCCTACACCCTCATCGTGACCAACGCTCCGGCAGCCAAATGGTGGAAAGGCGGGTTCTCGCGGAAGGGAATCGTCAGAACACTCCGCCACGCCTTTACTTCATCGGATTATTCCGACTGCGCTCCAGGAACAGCGCGTACAGCCGAAGAGCTAACTGTTATGGCGTCACCAATCACTCTGGCCGGACTTGGATCCGATCTGCCATCCGCCGAAGATCAGAAGACTGCCGCCGAGCAACTTCTCCGGCGTCTCCCGTCTCTCCCTACGGTCTCCGCCCGTCTGTTAGGCATGATGGGCCGTTCGGATATCAATCTCAAGGATGTCAGTAATCTGATAGTCTCTGACGCCGCGCTCACCGGCGAAATACTACGAATGTCGAATTCAGCGATGTTTGGCGCGCGCAGCGAAGTGCGAAGTATTCTCCAGGCCCTCGCGGTACTCGGGACAGAAAAGGTTAAGGGCCTCGCGTGCACCGTCGCGCTTCGCAGTTACTTGGGCAACGCCCTCCAAATTCCCGCATTGAAGCGGTGCTGGCGGCACAATCTTGCTACCGCTGTAGTTTCTTCAGAAATTGCCGATTGGGCTCGACAGGACAGCGGCGAGGCGTACACGGCTGGAATTCTCCATGACATTGGCCGATTGGGTCTGATCGCCGTTGATCCATCTCAATATCTCCAAATCCTGGACCAGGCCACCACCCACGGCGGAAGTCTATGTGAACACGAGCGCAATGCCTATGGGTTGGACCACGCCGTCGCCGGCGAATGGCTCGCTATGTCCTGGAGCCTCCCTCCCTCCATTTGTGGCGCAGTTCGCGATCACCACCTTCCGCTAAAGTCCGCTTTCGATCAGATTTCAGGACTGACATTCTACGGTTGTAGAATATCGGATATGCTCGGTTTCGCCGCCATCGATCAGCCGGACGCGCCGGAAGACGCTGTAAACGAGTTCATCGAACAGCTACCCGCCCCGCTGCGTAACAGACTCAACATCAAAATACCCGAGCTACAAATCCTCATTGCGTCCCGCGTAAATGCCCTCGAATCGTAGGAACTGAAACTAGAATAGAAGAGTGAGTCAACTCTCCAATCTCTTTGGGCAGAAATTCGGTCTGACCGAGCGCGACCTGGAACGCTACCTGTCCGAAGCCCTTTCCAAAGGCGGTGACTATGCCGACCTCTACTTTGAATACCTGGCCACCAGCTCCATCAGCCTTGATGAATCGATAGTCAAGTCAGCGACTCAGGGCGTCTCATTGGGGGTTGGCGTTCGCGTCCTTTCCGGCGAACGAACCGGCTACGCCTACTCTGACGATCTCTCGCCGGATCGCATCCTGAAGGCGGCCAGAACCGCGGCCTGTATCGCCTCGGGCCCGGCGACTGAACTCACCGCCGGCCTCAAATCGGCCGAACAACGAAATCTCTATCCCGTTCCCATTCTCGCGGGCGACACGCCGCTAGTAGAACGCGTCCAACTCGTAAAACGGGCCGACGCCGCCGCTCGTGCCCACGATTCTCGCGTATTTCAAGTACAGGCCATCTATGCCGATTCCGTTAGACACGTCCTTGTCGCCACCAGCGACGGCCGCCTTTCGACGGACATCCAGCCCATGGCTCGCCTCAACGTCGCCGCTCTGGCTCGAGAAGACAACGGCGTCCCCCAGCGCGGCTACGCCGGCGGAGGCGGCCGCGTTGGCCTCGATTTCTTCACCGGGGCTCACTCTCCCGAAGCATTTGCCGAAGACTCGGCCCGGCAAGCAATTCTTCAGCTCCACGCCATCGACGCTCCGGCCGGAGAAATGACCGTCGTCCTGGGGCCAGGCTGGCCGGGAATTCTGCTGCACGAAGCCGTCGGGCATGGCTTGGAAGCCGACTTCAATCGCAAAGGCGTTAGCGCCTTCTCCGGTCGGATCGGGCAGCAAGTGGCGAGCCCGCTCTGTACCGTCGTTGACGATGGCACCATCGCCAGTCGCCGCGGTTCCCTGAACGTCGACGATGAAGGCGAAACCACACAGCAAAATGTCCTGATCGAAAATGGCGTCCTCCGCGGCTATCTCACTGACAAACTCTCAGCTCGCCTTACTGGCGGCCAATCCACTGGTAGCGGCCGGCGCGAGAACTACCAACACTACCCCATGCCGCGCATGACCAATACCTTCATGCTCGCCGGCGAAAGTGACCCGGAGGAGATCGTAAGATCGGTAAAAAAGGGCCTCTACTGCTCCAATTTTGGCGGCGGTCAGGTCGACATAACCAGCGGCAACTTCGTCTTCAGCGCCTCGGAATCTTTCCTGATCGAAGACGGCAAGATCACGTCGCCTGTCAGAGGCGCAACCCTCATCGGCAACGGCCCGGAAGCGCTCAAGTACATCTCCATGGTCGGCACGGATCTCAAATTGGACCTCGGTATCGGCGTCTGCGGCAAGGAGGGCCAATCGGTCCCCGTTGGCGTCGGCATGCCCACCATCAAGATCGACCAGATGACCGTCGGAGGCACCCGATGAGCGAAGCCCTTCTCCGCGACGTCGCCTCGCTCGCCATTCGTCTCGCCACCGAGCGGGGTGCTACCGACGCTGAATGCACCATCGCCGAAGGCGACGAGTTTTCAGCTACCGTCCGCCTCGGTGAAGTCGAAACACTGAAGGAAGCCGGTTCGCGCGCCGCTGGGCTCCGCGTCCTGCTCGGTCAGCGCCAAGGTTCCTCTTATACCTCCGATCTCACCGATGAAGGCATCTCTCAAATGGTCGACGCCGCCATCGCCATCGCCCACATCACCGAAGAAGACCCCTTCGCCGGACTGCCCGGGAAAGAAGAACTCGGCCAGCTAACCACCGATCTCAAACTCGTCGAAGCCGATGTCGCGAATGTCGAAGCGGCCGCCCGGATTGACGCCGCCAAGCGGGCCGAGGCCAGCGCGCTCGCCGCCGATCCCCGGATCACAAACTCCGAAGGCGCCGGTTGTGAAACTTACTCCGGCTGCCGGGTTTTTGCCAACAGCCGTGGCTTCCTCGGCAGTTACTCCAGCACCACGGCCTCGCTTAGCGCTACCCCCGTCGCCCGCCAAGGCGAGGAAATGGAGCGCGACTACTGGCACTCGATTTCCCGCTCTTGGGCTGGGCTCGAATCGCCCGAGGATGTCGGCCGGAAAGCGGCTCACCGCGCCGCCCGGCGTCTGGGCGCCCGCAAAATCGAAACCTGCAAGGCCACGGTCGTCTTCGAACCACGCGTGGCAAAATCCTTACTCGGGCATATTTTTGAAGCCGTCAGCGGTGAATCAATTTACCGGAAATCCTCCTTTCTCCTCGATAAACTAGATCAGCAAATTGCCGCCGCGACCGTCACCGTCATTGACGACGCAACCATCCCCGGCTACTTCGGCACTTCCCCGTTCGACGACGAAGGAGTTCCCTCCCGCCGCACCGTGGTCATCGAAAATGGAGTCTTGAAAAACTACCTCTTCAACACTTACGCCGCCCGTAAGCTCAACGCGAAGACCACCGGCAATGGCGCTCGCGGCCTCACCGGCGCCGCGGGAATTGGCCACGGCACTCTTTATCTGGAACCGGGCAGCCTGACGCCGGATGAAATTTTTGCCGCTGTCGGTACCGGCCTCTACATCACCGAACTCATCGGCTTCGGCGTGAACACCGTTACCGGCGACTACTCCCGCGGCGCCGCCGGCCTTTGGATCGAAGACGGCAAGCTCAGCTACCCTGTCGCGGAGATCACGGTTGCCGGCAATCTAGCCGAGATGTTGAAGAACATCGTCCACATCGGCAGCGACCTCGAATTTCGCGGCTCCACTTGCGCTCCCACCATCGCCATCAGTAACATCACCATCAGCGGCAAATGATAACGGGCTCACCCAGAAAGAATAGGGAATTCCCCACCGGCATCGCGATTGCCCTTGCTGTCATCCTTCTCGCCGGCGGCGCCGCCGCGTGGTATTTCGCGCAGCCCCGCGAAACCCTCACCCAAGCGCCCGTCCTTACACCCGAAGCGAGGGCCTATACCAGGTATCTGAAACTCAGTGACACCGAATTAAAAGCGACTGATAGCGCCATGGCTAAATCGCTGATTGAGATTGTCGGCAATGTGAAGAACATCGGCGATCGCAAAGTAAAGCTCGTCGAGCTGAATTGCATCTTTTACGACCCCTATGGTCAGGTCGTCCTCCGGGAACGTGTCCCCATCGTTCGCGCCAGGTCGGGCGGCCTGGCCCCAACCGAAACGAAACCGTTCCGCATGCCGTTCGACAACTTGGCCGGCAGTTGGAACCAGGCTATGCCCCAACTGGTCATCGCCCAAATTCAGTTCGAATAATGGCTACAGTGCTGCTTGTCGAAGACGACCCAGATCAACTCGACCTCCGCCGGCTCATCCTCGAAGGCGCCGGCCACACCGTACTCCCAGCCAAGTCATCGCAGGAAGCATTGGCCCACAAAGCCGTCGCTAACGTAGCTGTGCTCGACCTCGGAATCCCCAGGCTCGAAGACGGCCTAAACCTCATCCGGCAACTCCAGGAGCGAGCCCCCGCAATGAAACTCATCGTCCTTAGTGGTTGGACCAAAGACCTCACAATTAAGGTGGACAAGGTCCTTGAAAAACCGGTTAAGACTAAGGCTCTGCTCCAGCACATCGCCCGTCTGGCGCTCATGATTTTTTGCGCGCACGCCAACGAAACGATCGCGCATCTTGAACTCTCCGCGCCCGGGACTGACTGGGAGTCTAAGGGAAAGGAATCCATCCTTGCCGATATCGAAGTCGACGGGAAATTGCAGCAGCAGTTGATGCTCTTCGCCGGTTCGCGAAGACACCGCTACAGCGTCTTTCTCGGCGATCTCCCGCCCGGGGCACACAAAGTCACCGTCAAGGCCGAAGGTGTTGTTGAACACAGCATCACTACCGAACAGGCCGCACCCTGGGTCGCCTACGCCCCCGTCCTGTTCGAACGCCGAAACGCCATCGGCAGATTCACCGACATCCCCCTCCTCACTTACGTCGAAGAACTCACCGCGGCGGATCGGCGAATCCTTCAGTACACCGTCATCTTCTCCAATGAAGACGGCGGCACTTCCACCCGTTCTCTGATGGCACGCTGGGGACGCACCACGGATATCGAATACGTGTACCGTGCGTATCTCAAACCAGATGGAACGTTCGACAAAGCGATCATTCAATCCCGCGGCCACCAGGACATTGAGTTCAAGGGCCCGTTCTTCGGCGCCCACCCCATGCTGATGCCAGTCACTGACAACAACATGGTGGCCGGGGAAGGCCCCAGCGCCGTCCGCTACCAACCCGCGCCCATTCTCGCCGATCTCTCCAAGTCCTCCCGCGAAACGGTCATGGATGCAAATCCGCTCACCTGGCTCGTCATGACTTCTGAATTGGTCCGCGAAAACAAACTCCGCCCTTACGGGGTGGAACGGGGCGAAGACATCTCCGATCCCCGCAACTATCTCTACATCGAGGCCAATGTGGCTCCGGGGAAAGCCGCCATCGCCTTTGTCGTTCTGCACAAGAACGGTCAGTATTATTTCTCCCACAAGGGCCGTACAAAGGATGCAATCGAACGGCCTGGATATGTCCGCTCGACCATTGAACTTCCCCCGAACACGCAGCGGGACGACCTGCAGTCAATCAATGCGCTCTGCGTCTACCTCCCCAAATCGCCCTCCGACACCAGTTGCGGCCCCACGGAAATTAAGTCGCTCTTCTTTCTGACGCAGGACAAACTTCCCGGCCATACATTTCAACTTCCAATGGGAAATAATGAGTGACATGCACTGGCGCATTGCCCTCGGCGTCCTGATCCTCGCATTGCAGGCCTTCGCCATCGTCCGCGCTCGCTTTGTCGACGACCGCTACTTCTGCTGGGCGCCATTCGATCAACAGACGAAGTACGAAATCGGCGTGATGATCGGCAATGAAGGCCTCGCTCCATCCCAGGTTCAGAAACGCTACCGCCGGCCCGCCGAGGGCGTGGATAATCGGTCCGCTCACCATCTGTTCGATATCATTACCCGCGCTGAACGGAAGTTCGAAAAGTGGGGCCGCAGCCGCGTCGTTGTCCGTTACAGCGTCAACGGCCACGAAGAGCGCGAATGGCGGTACCCACAGTGATTGCAAATCCGCTTAATCTGTCGGGCCTCAGTCTCCCTCCGCAAGTCGTCCTACTCTGCCGGCTACTCGCGCTGACGCTCTTACTCACCAACCATCAGGCGCAAATACAAACGCCTTTTCTCCCATTCCTTAACGTCTTCGACATCCTCCCGCCAGAGCCTTTTCAGTTTGCCCTGCGCGCCGCGCTCGTAATCGGCTCCCTCGGTCTATTGTTCACTCGCCGGATACGCACTTTTGCCGTAATTGCGGGCGCCGCCATCCTCCTCGCTGTTCTCAGCTCTCGCGGCTACTACGGCAATAACAAAACCTTCGTCGCGCTCCTGCTCATCCTTTCGGCGCTTTCGAGCCAATACGGCCCGCCGCGCCTGATCCACTGGCAACTCGCGCTTGTCTATTTCGGCGCGGGACTCAACAAGGTTCTCGACCCCGACTGGCAATCCGGCCAGTTCTTCCACCATTGGGCAACGGACCGCCTCGAAAATCCCGTATACATTTGGATCAGTGCGCAACTCCCGCCTCTCGTCGCCGCCAAGCTATTCTGTTGGACCACCATCGGCGCTGAACTCACGCTGGCCCTATTGACGCTATTCCCACGCTTCCACCCCGCTGTAATCTGGGGCAGCGGCCTCTTCCAGTCGGGACTTCTCCTCTTCACCGGCGACCCCTTCAATCTTTTCTTCTACAGCATGCAGGCTTCGCTCTTTGCATTCGCCCGCTGGCCCGAGAACCGGATCACTGTCATCTGGGACGGTAGTTGCGGCTTTTGCCGCGCCGCGAAGGAGCTTCTCCAAAAGATCGATTTTGACCCCATCTTCAACTGGCGTCCGCTCCAATCCAACGCCGGCGACCAATTTGGATTGACGAAAGACCAGCTCCGTCAGGCGCTTCACGCCGCCGGACCCGGATGGCTTCTGAACGGCTACTCCGCGATCCGTCGAATGCTCATCCATCTGCCCTTGTTCGCAATGACGATCGTTGCCGCCATCGCCCTCTCTCCTGGGCCACAGACCCGACGCACCATAGTTGCGCTCGTCCTCCTCTACCTCCTCCCCATTTCCAACCCTATTGGCAACTTGGTCTATGGTTGGATCGCTCGTCATCGTCATGAGCTTCTAGCCGGTGAAACCTGTGAGCTCCCGGAAAAGTCATAGTATGTAAGCAGCTTAACCATCATGCGACTCCTCTCGCTGTTCGCCATTGCAGTCTCCCTCCCTGCGTTTGCCCAGGTCGGGAACCTTCAGCTGAGCACCGCGGTGTTGAACTTCTCGGCGACAACGGGGAACACCCTTCCTCAATCCCAAATTGTAGGCCTGTCTTCCACCGGCGCCGCCCTTCCAGTAAATATTTCAGTCCGCTATTTCACGGCCACGGAAGGCTGGCTTGCCGCCACAGCGGATTCCGCGGCCACGCCGGCCAATGTCACGGTGACGGTGAACTCCTCGGGTCTTGCTCCAGGTGTCTACAACGGCCAGGTGTTGGTGATCGCCAGCGGTTCACAATCCGGGCTCGTCACGGTCACGCTCTCGGTGGCCAGTACCAACCCCGGAGGGAGCGTTATCTCGGCCAACCCATCCTCGGTATCCCTCGCCTCCCCCAACGGCCAAATAGTCCAATCCACCGTCACGCTCTCCAGCACCGGCTTCGTTCCCTTCCAGGTGTTCATCAACACCGCCAGCGGTGGCAACTGGCTCTCATACACTGCCGCATCCACCACATCCCCCACTTCAATCACCATCAACGCTAATCCTTCGGGCCTCGCCCCAGGAGTCTACAACGGCGCCGTCAGCATCGCGCCATCCACTGGCGTAGCCGGCGTCGCTATTCCCGTCGCCCTTACGGTAGGTTCCGGAGCGAATATAGGCGGCTTCAGCGTTTCGCCGGGTTCGCTCAACTTTATCTATCAAACCGGTACATCCAACCCCGCGGCGCAGTCTACCTACGTCAGCAATTTCAATGGCATCGTCAACTACGTCGCCACTTCCAACGTTTCCTGGGTTCGGCTGACTTCAAGCAACAACAGTATCCCCGCCCAATCCGTCACGGGAACCAGCAACACCAATCTCACTGTCTCCATCGATCCTACGGGCCTCTCGCCCGGCTTCTACAGCGCCAACGTCTCCGTAAACGCCTCCAACGCCGGAGGCCAAACTCTTTCCGTCACGCTTACCGTCAGCGGCAGTTCTCTTCTCGCGGCCAGTCCCAACTCATTCATCTTCAACTACAACCCGGATGCCGGCATCCCCGCGTCGCAGCAGACCACCATAACCGCCTCGGGGACGCCGGTCTCGTTCACCGCTACTGCCAATTCTACCGGCTGGCTCCTCGTCGGCCCCCAGTCCGGAAACACCGGCGGATCAAACGCCGTCACGGTATCGGTTAGCCCTATTGGCCTCTCCGCCGGCACGTATACCGGATCGATCAGCGTCGCTAGTGGACTCACTGCTCTAAGTATTCCGGTCACCCTTACCGTCGGAACCTCTAGCTTCAACAACATTTCCGCCAGCCCCGCATCGCTCACTTTTCAGTCTCAGCTCGGCGCACCCGGAGCCAGCCAAACACTCTTCCTGACGTCGGCTACCGCCAAGAACTATCTGGCCACCGCCTCCGCTTCAGGCGGCAATTGGCTCCAGGTAAGCCCCAACAACGGTGTGACGCCGTCATCGCTCACTGTTACGGTTACCCCGCTGGCCGTCGGCCAGGCGGGTGCCTACAACGGCTTGATCCAGCTTTCAAATCTGAGCGACGGGACCCAACTCGCCATCCCGGTATCAATGACCCTTTCCGGCGCCGCGATCAGCACCAGTCCTCAGAGCCTGAACTTTACCCTCTCGGCCGGCTCCAACACCTCAGCTACCCAATCCGTCTTGATCAACGGCTCCACCGGCAGCATCTTTACAGCCAGTTCCGATAAAGCGTGGCTCACCGCCTCACCCAATACCGGCTCCATCCCGAATAACATTAATGTCACCGCCAATGCTGCCGGCCTCTCCCCGGGCAATTATGCCGGAATTGTAACTATCGCCGGCAACGGCCTCACCTCGAACATCACCGTCACACTCAACGTAACCAACGTCGCCGCGCCGATCCTCACCCCTTCGAATCTGACCTTCCAGTTCACACCCGGCTCCCCGCTCCCAGCCCCCCAGACCATCGCCGTAAACAGCACTTTCGGCACGGCATCGTTCTCCGTCAGCAGTCGCTCCGACACCCCCGGCGCCAACTGGTTCATCGTGACGTCCAGCAACAACGTCACCCCCGCTACGCTCACCGTCAACGTTCAGCCGGGCGGGCTTGCCGCGGGAACGTACCGCAGCGTTATCATCGTCTCGACACTAACTGGAACCGATACCCGCACCGCGCAAATCACGCTCGTCGTCACGGCGCCGGCCGGCCCCACCCTTCGAACCGCGCTCCATGCCGCCACACGGCAATTGAGCGCCATCACACCCGGCCTGATCCTCAGCCTCCAGGGATCGGCACTCGGACCGGTCGCCGGCATCAATGGCTCTATCACCGCCGCCGGTGCATTTGAGACAACGTTGAACGGCTACCGCGTCCTCTTTGACGGCGTCCCGGCGCCGATTCTATACAGCAGCGACACCCGCATGGATGTGGTTGCGCCATACGCCATCGCCGGCCGTCAGAGTTCGCGCGTCCAAGTAGAAAATGCGGGTGCTCGCTCCGACGCCGTAGAGCTAAGCCACTCGCCCGATGCCGCTCCCGGCATCTTCTCCACCGACGGCTCCGGCCGCGGCCAAGCGGCGGCTTTGAATGAAAACGGCTCGGTGAACAACGCCGCCAACCCGGCGTCACAGACGGGAATTCTTGTTTTCTACGCCACCGGAGAGGGTCAAACCAGGCCTGCCGGCCAGGACGGCCGCATTATCGCCACTGATCTCCGCGTGCCGGTACTGCCGGTAGCGGTGAATGTCGGCGGCGTACCCGTGGAAGTGATTTATGCCGGCTCCGCGCCGAACCTCGTCTCGGGCGTAATGCAGGTCAACGTACGTCTCAATGAAAATGTCCCTCGCGGCGCCGCTATTCCCCTCGAACTGCGAGTCGGCCCCGCGCCCAGCCAGTCCGGGCTCACGGTGGCAATCCAGTAACAGGGTTTCTTAGGTGGATCGAGGGTATCGCGCCGGCGCAATAATGGTATGCCGCCAGTGCAGGCCGCATGTCCCCAAAAAGCCATGCCAGGGAAGGCCGCCTTGCCTTAGTTCGCACCTTCGTAAAGCTGCGCGAGGGAATGGGTACACAAGGAACTCGCCAACAAAGTCGAATCGCTTGACCGCAAATACGAGCATCGCCACGGTGAACTCAAAGTCGTAGGCAGCGCGATAAAGAATTGGTTGGCGGCGCCGCCTGCCAACAAAAATGTCCGGTTGGCAAATCTAGCCAACCGGACATTTCAAAGTGCAGCGCACCTGTACGCTAGCCGACCAAAGCGCCTGCTTGCCGATGGAGAAGTTCGTTCATCTGATCTTTCAAATGCAACTTCAGCTTCTTCAGCCGAACTTCTTCCATCTGTTCGTCATCGCTTAGGTGGCTCATCGCCGCGAGCTGTTCCAGCCGGCGGTCATAATCGCTATGGCGCGTAGCCAGTTCACGAAACTCGTCGCTAGACGCCATCAGATGCGCCTTCATATCTTCTTGCGTGTTGAGCTCCATCGGGTCTTATCTCCTTTGGCAGGCTGCCGTCGTCTAGGCCTGAAACGGCTTGGCGCGGTAGCCCCGTACGAAACGTCCTTTCGGGACACCCCGAACCTATCACTTTTGCAACTCCATGACAATCCCGTCTTCATCCGGCATCTGGTAGTACCCTCGTCGCCGCCCGCACACGCGAAATCCACTCGCCTCATACAGCGCCCGGGCCGCCGCGTTTGACTCTCGGACCTCAATAAATATACGGCCCGGCGGTAACGCGTTCACCAACGCACGGCCCAGTCCCCTTCGTCGAAACGCCATATCCACGGCGATATTCAACAACTCCCATTCGCCCTCTCCAACTCCGCGCCACACGGCAAATCCTGCCACGGCGCCGTCCACTTCCGCCACCGCAAACGGGTAGCCGGCAACCTCCCATTGCGCCGCCTCGGGCGATCCAGCCTGTATAACGGCGACGCGCGCCAGATCCTCCCGCACGCCCATGCGGATCACAATGACCTCCACATCTCCGCCTGCGCCCGCCCAATCTCCGTCCAGTTGAATTCCGCCTCTACTAACGCCCGTGCCGCTACGGCCAGTCGCCTTCGCAGCGCGGCATCCCTTAACAGCAAGATCGCGCCGTCGGCAAATGCCGCACCGCCGTCGGCAATCCATACCGATTCTCCATGCCGCAGCCCCAATCCCGCGCATCCGCTCGTCGTCGACAGGACCGCCCGCTCCATCGCCATCGCTTCCAAAACCTTCAAATTTGTTCCCGCGCTCACCAGGGTCGGCGACAAAACCACACTCGCCGCCCGGTACATCGGCACGACATCGCTTACAAAACCATGCACGGTAACGCCGTCGGACGATCCCGGCGCGCCCGGCCAATACCGCAAATGGTCGGGCCCCGCGACCACGTCCAATGACACCTCCGGCACCGCCTGCCGCACCATCGGCCAAACTTCTTCATAGAAAAACCGGAGCGCCGTCACATTCGGAAAGTGCCGGAAGGATCCAACAAACAACAACCGCAATCCCACCGGTTCCGGGCAGGGAACAAACCGCTCCAGGTCGACGCCATTGGGCAGCTTCGTCACCTTCGCCCCGCCCAGCATCGACGCGTCCTTCTCCGCCATCACCACCACTCTGCGCATTCGCCGCGCGGCCGGCATCTCAAAGCGCCACCACCGCCACCAGTCCCACCATGCCCCAAATCCAAACCGGCGCTCTGCGATCTGCGCATACAAATCGAACGTCACGTCGTGTTCAACCAGGACATCGCGAGTATACGGAGCCAACTGGGTGTACTCCGCTTGCACCAACGAAAAACCAAATGCCGTACCGTCCGCGCTTAGCCGTTCCCGCAGCGCTTTCGACCGGAATTCCCGCACCTCCGGCGGTTGCCAGGATGCCCAGCGCGGCTCCCGGTACCTCGGCATTTCATACAGAACGGCTTGATGAACGAATTCCATCACGGGCCCGGGATTTCTTTCCGCCCCCGCCTCCGCGAAACTGTATAAAAATAGATCGAAATCCCGCGAAGCCTCCCGCAACATCGAGTAAATTCGCACCGCTCCGCCGTGCCCCAACGGCCACGGAAAATACGGGGAAACAATAGCCACGCGAGGCCGGTCTCGCAGCGCCCTTCCTGTCAAAGTGACCGCTACCGTTGACTCCCTCGACCGCTCCCGCGCCCACGGCCACCACCACGGCCTCAACCAGATCCGGTCCAATGCCACCCCACGCCAAAACAGCCACGAAGCGATCCCCGTCGAAGCCCGCAAGTGGTGCCGTTCTCCACTCGCATTGAATGCCAACAATCGTCCCGGTGCGGTCAATATCGCCAACTGCACCAACGGATGCGAACCCAACAAGAAAGGCGCCAGCCCCACCCGCCTTCGTCCCAATCCCTTTCGCAACTCTGCCCATCCGCTCACGACCAGACAAGGCAGTCCCGGAATCGCTGCGCCCCAACAAATCACCAGATGCTCCCTCGCCGGTTCCAACGTACGAACTTCCTCGTACATCGCCCGGGCTCGCTCCTCCGGGCCCGAGGCAAAGTGGAGCACGATAGCCTCCGCTTCCTTCCCCAGTAGTCGCCAGACCCACTCCTTCATCACCGCTCCCGCGTCGCATACAGCAGCCCAACGCCTAACAGCGGCAGCATCGCCACGGCCATGCAGACCGGGGCAAACCCTTGGCGATCCACGACATATCCGATCGCGGGAGAAATTACCGTCTGCATCAACCCGTATGCGCCGGTCAATGACGCCGCCCCAAACGCGGCTCTCTCCACCCCAAATAGATCCAGCGGCAGTGCATACAAATTCACGCTCATCATTGTCGTACACGAGTAGCTGATGCCAATACACAACGCCGCCAACAACGGACTCCCGGCAAATGGCGCCAACGCCGTCGCGGCCGCCACCGCAATCGCTCCCAATAGCGCCGCCCTTCGCCGTGAATCCGCAACATTCCCGCCCATTTTCATGGAAACCGCTCCTCCAAAGAGTCCTCCGGCAGCCCCAATCAGCGGCGGTATCCAGGCGAGCGTACGATTAACCTCATCCGCCTCCATCCCCCAGGCTTTCACCAGAAATATCGTCGCCCAATTCGACCACAGGCTATACACAGTCATCACCAGCATCGTCGCCACAATCAATCCCCAATAGCCGCGCGACCGCAACATCTCCCGCACGGCAAATTTCCTTCGCCCGGGATCCGGCATCTGCCGCGGCGCCGACCGGGCCATAAACAACCACAACGGCACCCAAATGAATCCCAACGCCCCACCCACCAGGAATGCCGATCGCCACCCGAATCGCGGCTCCATGAAACCCGCCAATAATGGCGCCGCTATCATCCCCATCGAAAGCCCCACTTGGCTCATCCCCTGTCCCAGTGCTCTTTCCCGCGGCTCCAAATACGTCGACATCGCCTTTCCCGCCGCCGGCACCCCGCCGCCCTGCGCGGCGCCTAGCAAAAATCGGGACGCAATCAACCCGGTCAAATCCCTTGCCCACCCCGTCCAAACAGTCGCCGCCGACCACACTCCCACTGCCAGCGACGCCCCCGCGTTCAACCCGATCCGGTCAATCACTAATCCCATCAATGGCGCGGCGATCGCGTAGACGAGCGAAAAATAAGAGATTACTCGCCCGTAGTCCTCATAGCTCCACCCAAACTCCCCGCGAATCACTGGCGCTAACGCCGAAAACAACTGCCGGTCCAGGTAGTTCAATGACGAAGACAGGACAAACACCCCAACCGCAATCCAACGCCGGGGGACGTTCATCGTTCTCCCGCAAAATTTACCGTCGCGATCTCCCCGGTCGCCTTCAAATATTCAACCGACACCATCCGCGGCGTCTTCTGCACACCACACCCCAAATCCACCGTCCCATTCCCCGTCACCACAATTTTCCCCGCGTCCTTCACCTTCAGCAGCGTCGCCGTCTTCGAGTCGGCCCCGATCGCCAGGCGCATCTCACCGCCCGCCAGACAATCCACCCGTAGCAACTTGCCTCGCAAAGTCGCGTCCGGCTTAGGCCCATCCCACCAATCCACGACTTTACCTGTAGTCGGCCCCGACCCCGCATTCGCCTTCGCCTCCGCCTCCCGAATTCGCGTCTTCGCCTCATCCTTCAATTTCTGCAGTTCCCTTGCCTCGGCCTCCTGGATTTTCCTCCGCTCCTCTTCCTCCGCTTCCACGCGCTTCCGGTCGGCCGCCAATCGTATCTCTTTCAGCGCCGCTCGTTCCCCCGCGCTAGACGCCGCTCTCTCCGCCCCAAACCACATTTTCGTTGCCTCCGTGGGCAACTCCGCCTTCTCAAATGCCTCCGCGGCCATTCGCCACAGTCGAACCTCCCGCGGCGCAACCTCCGCTGCCTTTCGATAACGCTGCGCCTTGTCGGACAATCTCTCCTCATGTCGCGCCAGCATTTCATGCGGCAAGCTCCATCGTGGATTCATCCGCCACGCCTTTTCCAGCGATTCCTTCCTATCCTCCGCCGCCAACGCCCTCGCCCCGCGCAGCGCCGAGGTTCCCGCAATGTCCGCCAACAGCAACTTCACCTCGTCCGCTTCTAACTCTTCGCCCCGGATCCGCCGCGGATCCATCGGTTTTCCGCTCAGCGCAATCGATCCAAACTCCCCCTTCGCTAAATAGGCTCCTGCCTCTTTGTCGAAATCGCGCTGCAACATTCCCACCGTGTTCCGCCAAGCCGCATCCCCATCCACGCCCTTCCCAAAATTCGATAACAGCACCCGCGCCGACCCGCTGAACCTCGGATCCGTCAACAGCAAATGCATCCGCGCCCACTCTAAATCCTTGGCGGCCGGCGCCGCTCCCAACGTCACCCGGGGCCCGTGCACCTCCAGCGTGCTGAAGACTCGCGCCACGCCACGCTCCACCGCGGCATCCATCACAGTCGTGTTTTCTCTCAATAACAGCACTGCCAGCGACTCCAAGACACCCGCCGGTACCGGCCCCGCCGGCAGCGTGAGCAGATACGCGTCCCCCGCCAACCGGAGATCCCCCGCCTCTGCGTTATTCTTCCGCTGCACCACCGCCAACGGCCACACCGGCATTAAATCCTTGCCGAACTTCTCAGAGAGCGTATGCCGCAGTTGCGCCAGCGTCACCACCGCCTCCTGCGCTTCCTTCTCCCCGCCATTCGTAAACACCGTAATAGGCGCACTCCGGTAAGCCGTCCACCGCTCGGCCGCGAGAATCCCGGAAAGTAACACCAGCGAACCCAAAAAACGCTTCACAGCAATAGCATATCCCGCTACAATACCCCCCAATGGCCAAGTCCATCTGGAACCCCGCCGGCCGTCAATCTCTACTCGCCCGCTTCGACGCGATTAAGCCCGATCAACGCCCCATCTGGGGCAAAATGACGGTCGCTCAAATGCTCCGGCACTGCACGCTTCCCATCCTCTCCTCCATGGGTGAACTCCCGGTAAAGCCCAAAAACACGCCCTTTCGGTTCTGGCCGCTGCAACAACTCATCATCTACGTTCTTCCGTGGCCCAAAGGCGCTCCCACGGCTCCGGAGTTCATCGTCGTCGACGATGGCGACGTCGATGATCGCCGCGCCGCTCTCCGAGCCGCAATAGATAAATTCGCCGCCAAGGGCGAGTCGCAAACGCTCCAGCCCCACCCCGCCTTCGGAACGCTCACGCCAAAAGACTGGGGCGCGCTTACCTATCGCCACCTCGACCACCATCTCACCCAGTTCGGAGCCTAACCCAAAATGGGCGCCGATATCACCAGTGCCCGCGCCGGCTTTGCCGATAATCCCCGGTACGAATGTATCTCCGAAGAATCGAAATACGCGGAATCCCCCGCCGCCAGCACCACCGTGTCGTCCTGGTAGACAACCTCCAACTCGCCCTCCAACAGATGAAGGAACTCCGCGCCTGCATGCGCATGAGCCACTGACTCCCCCGGTTCCCGTTGCGGAAACTCCGCCAAATACGCCTCAATCGGCTTGTTATTCGCCTTAAAAGCCAACATTTCAAAGTAAAATCCGGGTCTTTCCGCGCCTACTTCGTTCGAAAAGCGTATCCGTTCTTCCTCCCGCACGACCTCAAACAGACCGGCGCGCCGTCGTGTCTCGAAGAAGTAATCCAACCCAACGTCAAAAACCATGGCCACCCGCGCCAGCGTCGGCAGCGTCGGAATCAACTTCCCGTTCTCCAGTTGAGACAGCATACTCGCCGACAACCCCGTATGCTTCCCTAACTCCGTCAGCGCAATCTTCTTCCGCAT
>Ga0105048_10006383_pt1 | contig 19014 bp, 9 predicted proteins | sample MAT05_FD_78382 | JGI IMG/M metagenome (GOLD analysis project Ga0105048, IMG submission 78382) | Freshwater microbial communities from Lake Fryxell liftoff mats and glacier meltwater in Antarctica - MAT-05 | ecosystem: Environmental > Aquatic > Freshwater > Ice > Liftoff microbial mat | place... | reverse complement strand
GTCGCTCAACTGGCTGAACGAAAATACACTTTCCTACGCTGGCAAATGGGGGCAGCACGCCCTGCAGGGGGTTGCTGGTTTTTCGGCGCAGAAAAACAGCTTTGAGTTTAATGACGTATCGGGCATCAACCTCAATCCTGAGGTTCCCTATGTACGCTCGGGCCGAATAGCCAACGGTAACCAGACCATTGAGGAATGGGCGCTGGTATCTTACCTGGGGCGGCTTAATTATCAATTCAAAGACCGCTACTTAGCCACCGTTTCGTTCCGGTCAGATGGCTCCTCACGGTTTGGCAACAACAATCGCTACGGCTACTTCCCGTCGGCCGCTTTGGGCTGGCGCATGGCCGATGAGCCATTCATGAAAAAAGCGCTTCCCTTTGTGAGCGACTGGAAATGGCGGGTGAGCTACGGCCTTACCGGCAACAACAATATCGGCAACTACTCGTCGCTGGGTCTTACCCTTCCGGCCAACTACGTACTGGGTGGGTCGCAGGTGAGTGGCTACGCGGTTTCAACGCTCGATAACCCTGACCTGACCTGGGAAAAAAACAGCCAGTTTGACGTGGGAGCCGACATTAGCCTCTTCAACAACCGACTGAACCTGACGGCAGATTATTACTACAACAAAACCATTGATTTGCTCTGGAGAGTGAACCTTCCGGCTCTCACCGGGATATCCGTGCCAGGGGGCGGTGGGTATGCCCAGGCCTCGACGCTCAAAAACATCGGCCAAGTGGAAAACAAAGGGTTTGAATTCGCCATCAATTCGCAAAATCTGGTGGGCGCCTTTAATTGGACTACCAACTTTAACATTTCGTTCAACCGCAACAAAGTACTTTCCCTTGGCGTGGTGGGTGAGCGGTTTTTCACCGGCAGCAACATCGTCAACAGCTTCCAGGTTACCGAAGTGGGCCGACCAACAGCCCAATTTTACACGCTTGTTACCGACGGAATTTTCCAAAACCAGGAAGAGGTCAATGCCTATCAGAAAAATGGTGTGCGGATACAACCCACTGCCCGGCCCGGCGATTTTCGCTACCGGGACGTGAACGACGATGGCCGGATTTCACCCGATGATCGTGACTACACGGGCAATCCCCACCCCCAGTTCTCGTTTGGTTTCAGCAACAATTTCAGCTACAAGAGCTTCTCGCTGAACGTATTGCTCTCGGGCGTGTACGGCAACAAGGTGATGAATGTGGGCAGCCGGTGGGTTTCTAACCTGAACGGCAACCTGAACGGATTCAAAGAAGCCTTTGAAGGTCGCTGGATTTCGCCCGATCAGCCGGGTACGGGCTATCCGAGTGTGAGTACAACCCGCGCGAATGAAATCCACAGCTTCAACATTGAAGACGGTTCTTTTGTGCGGGTTCGCAACGTCACGCTGGCGTACGCGCTGCCCAAAACGGTGTTCTCGGCCATAGGGCTACAGGGCGGACGGGTTTATTTTAGCGGCCAGAACCTGCTGACCCTCACCAGGTACTCAGGACTTGACCCGGAGGTTAACGAAAATGGCAGTAACCCGCTGTCGCTTGGCGTTGACGCTTTTGGCTATCCGTCACCCCGTGTGCTTACCCTCGGGCTTACGGCTAATTTCTGACCCCACTTTTCACTATAAATTCAAAACCAATGAAACCTATTCATAAATCAATCGTCGTACTCGTACTGCTCTCGCTGAGCGGCTGCGGCAAGTTTCTGGAACTTTCGCCCAAGTCACAAGGGCAAATCACCACCTCGTATGAAACCGCTTCCGACATCGACTATGCCCTCATGGGTGGCTACGATGCGATTCAGCAGCGAGCCTACATAACCGCCCAGTGGATGACGGGGGAAGTGATTTCGGATAATACGGAGGTAGGTAGCGGCTCCGGAGTCAATGACATTCAGCTCAACACCTTCACGTTTGCCTCCAACAACTCCTACGTATCGAGTATGTGGCAGGGTGCTTATACGGGTATTGGCCGGGTGAATTTGATTCTGGACAGGATTGAGCCAATCCAGATGAATGCCACGCTGAAAAATCAGTATAAAGGAGAAGCTCTCTTTTTGCGGGCCTACAATTACTTCAACTTAGTGCGGGCGTTTGGTAGAGTACCCTTAATTACAACGGGTGTCGATAACCTGGCTGCCGTGGATGCTTCCTTCGGGTATGGCCTGGAAGAGATTCCCAGAATATACACGCAGATCATCCGCGACCTGACCGAGGCAGGCAGTTTACTGCCCGTTTCTTACCCAGGCGCAAGCGTAGGGCGGGTGACGCAATGGGCTGCCAAGGCACTGCTCGGCAAGGTGTATCTGCAAAACCGGCAGTTCAGGGAGGCAGAACCTATTCTAAAAGAGGTTATTGACAGAAGTGGGCGGTCTTTGTTGCCTAATTTTGCCGATAACTTTACGTCAGGCCGCAAGAACAGTCAGGAGTCGTTATTTGAGATTCAATTTCTTTCCGGCGGTATTGGCGAAGGAAGTCCGTTTCCTGATGCCTGGCTACCGCAGGGCTCGGGTAGGTTTCTGGTTGGCGCGGGTTCAAACGGCGGTCAGGGGCTTAATCTCCCCACCCGAGACCTGCAACTAGCTTTTGCCGATCCGCTGGATAGACGCCGAGATGCTACCATTGGCACGTCGTACCTGAACACCTCCAACAACCGGGTCATCAACATTTTGTTTGGCCGGAAATACACCTCTCAGGTAGCGGCCGCCCTTGATGGTAACGACAACTTTATTGTGCTGCGCTATGCCGATGTGCTGCTGATGTATGCCGAGGCCCTGAACGAGAACAACCAGGGACCAAATGCCGATGCCATCAGCCGGATCAACGATGTGCGGGTACGGGCCGGAGTAGCTGCTTTAAGAGACCTGAACTACACCACTTTTAGAAATGCCCTGCTGCTGGAACGTCGGCTGGAATTTGCCTTTGAAAACCAGCGCTGGTACGACCTGATCCGTTTTGGCCGTGCTGAACAAGTGATGAGTACCCATATTTCTACCCCCACCAGGCCGTTTACGCTCAGGTCTTGTTTTCTGTATTTACCCATTCCCCAGAGCGAAACAGAGTTGAATCCGCTGATTCCGCCAACCAGAAACGAGTGCTATTGACAGGGATTATTTCCTCTTTTTCTAAAAAATAGTGCTGCATCAGTCCCCTGTATCGAACCCTGCTTTGGTTTGGCAGGACTCGATACAGGGGACTGACTGTGTTTTAACTGGTAATAAACTGGGGAATTTTATTCCTGAAACTCATGAAAAAAATAAGTATCCTACTGATTTCGGTGATGCTTTTGGCGTTGAATGCGTTTGCCACGACGTTCACCGTAAGCAACACAAGCCTGATAGGAGCAGGTTCTTTGCAACAGGCAATCCTTAACGCCAATGGCGATAACACCGCTACGGCAACTAATCCGCACATCATCAATATTACCCTATCGGGAACCTTGTCGCTCAGTAGCGGTCCCGCACTGACAAGCCTCAACAACCACATAACGATCAATGCACCGAGTGCCGGGTTCACCATTGTGGGCAGAGCCACCGTCCGGCCCTTGGGAGCCGGAATGACCGGCTTCGTGGGCTACACCATAGTACTCAACAACCTGAACCTGACAGGAGGCAGCGGGGCCAACCTCGGCATGGGATTCCTCAGCAACGGTTGTTTGGTAACGATGAACAACTGCAACGTATATGATAATTCGGCGGTTCAAAGAGGTGGAGGTATTTATAGCCGCAATTTGGGCGGAGTAGTCCCCCAACTAACGCTCAACAACTGCCAGATTTATAATAATGCCTCGACGTCGGCAGCCACAACCCCTGCCAGTAATGGGGGCGGAGGTATTTATGCCGACGGGCCGCTGACGCTCACCAACTGCACTGTTTACGGTAATACCTCAGCCGGTGTAACTACTGGTGGTGCCGGTATTTACACTACTTTTCCTTTAACAGTCACTAATTCAACCTTTTACAACAATGTAGCCACCGGCGGTGGGGGCGGGGCGATTTATGCGGGCAGCGCCTTTACGATGTCGGGCTGCACGCTCTATTCCAATAGTTGTACCCTTACCGGGGGCGGGGCTATCTATCTGGTGGGGGCACAGCCCGCCAGCATTTCCTACACCACACTGCGTAACAATTCCACCACGACAGCCGCTGCTAATCATGGCGGGGCTATTTTTTATAACGGTTCGGGTGGGTTCAGCCTCAGCTTCTCGACTGTGAATGACAATTCGACCACGGGCGCAAGCTCCGGGGGAGGTGGCATCCGTTTCAACGGAGCCGGGTCGGGAACAATCTCCAACTGTACCTTCTTTAACAACAGTGCCACGGGTTCGGGTGGGGGCGTGTCGTCGAACAGTACGGCCACCGTGACCATTAACAATGCCACCTTCACCCGGAATTCTTCTACCAATGGTGGTGGTGTTTTTTTTAGTGCCGGCTTGGTAAAGCTCAACTACTCGATTGCAGTGGGCAATACCTCATCGGGCACAGGTCCCGATTTAAGTGGAACCGGTTTTGACTCCGACCACAATTATAACCGCATAGGCAGCAGTTCGGGTTTTACCTGGGCCTCGGCCAATGCCAGCAACACCACGGGCGAAACCATGCTGGGGCTTTTCGGTACAGCTACGCCTTCTCTGGCGGCCAATGGGGCTACGGGTGTCCTTACGCAGAGCGTGGCCCTGGCCGCCGGGGCCAACAATGCCGTGCTGACCAATGCCGGTGTGATTGCCGGCCTAACCGGAATGCCCGCCAAAGATCAGCGTAACTTCCTGAGAAACAATGCTGCCAGCCGAAGTATCGGTGCCATTGAACGCGACGCGCAATCGCTGTATCTGGCTTCTATCGAATCGGCTCCACTGTCTTATTTTGTGCCGGGAAGCAACGCCACGGCCCTGACCACCACCCTCGAAGCCAGTGCCGATGGGAACGTAGTGAGTGCGACGCTGGATATTTCGAGCGGCTATGTAGCTGGTAAAGAACTCCTTATAGCCAACAACCTGCCCGCAGGCATGACGGCTACCTGGAATGGTGCGCTGGGAAGACTCACCCTGGCCGGAAGCTTGATTCCGCAACTATACCAGAATGCATTGAGACAGGTAACCTACCAGCATACCGACCTGGCCAACCCCAGTTATGGCGCGCGAACGGTAAGTGTACTGATCAATAATGGCAGTGTGAACAGTAATACACAAAGCCGGACGATTAATGTGTCGCTGCCGCCTGTACCGACCGTGAACAACACCGAAGCGGCCGCACTTGATTACCTGATTGGATGCAATGGGGCTACGGCCTTCAACATTACCCAAACCACCACGGTGGGCGGAGTCGGTATCAACTCCGTGACGGTGCAGATCACCGGAAATTACCAGAATGGTCAGGATTTGCTTGAACTAACAAGCCCCCCTGCGGGTATTAGTGCCGCCTGGAATGCCGCCTTAGGCACCCTTACGCTTACCGGTGCGGTGGCTACATCGGTTTATCAAACGGCCTTGCGGGCAGTAACCTACAAAAACACGTCGGCAGCGCCCAATGTATCCGTGCGAACCCTGACCATGACCGCCGGGAATGGTATCGATGCCCCCAACCCGCCCCTGGATAGCCGCACGCGAAACATCAATTTGCTGACAATCAGCTCGGTCGTGCATCCCGGCCAAAACATCGAGTATCCTGCCGATGTCGTTGTAAACATCCTGTGCTATCGGGCCGATCTCAATAACGGCATCGTAGACGCCACTCCCTATATCAACCAGGCGATTATCGACCACGCCCCGCCGGATGGCCTCTACCGGAAAGTTAGAAAAATTCTGTATTTCCCCAACGGTACCTACCGCCTGAGTAATTCTATTGCCTTCGACAACCTCGAAAATACCCTCACCATTGGCAACGGGAAAGGTATTATTTTTCAGGGGCAAAGCCGCGACCATACCATCCTGAAATTAACCGACAACAACCCCAATTTTCAGAACGCGGCCAATCCGCGTCCGGTACTCTCCAACTCCCGTACCGATTTTCTGACGAATGCCTTCAGCAACGTGGCCTTCATGAACAGCATTCAAAACCTGACAGTCGATATTGGCAGCGGCAACCCTGGCGCGGCTGGTATCCGGTTCATTGTCAGCAACGAAGGGTCACTGCGCGACGTACTTATCAAATCGAGCGATCCCGCCAAAGTAGGCTGGGCGGGCATTGATATGGAGCGAAGCAAAATTCCCGGTCCGGGCTTCATTAAAAACGTTGAAGTAGATGGCTTTGATTATGGAGTACGGATTTCTTCACCCAATTACAGCATGACGTTCGAGTATCTGACGCTCAGAAACAGCCGCGTCGGGGGTATTCGCAATAATGAAAATTGCCTTAATATCAGGAAGTTAACGACGAGTAATATCACGGGGGCAGCTATTGAAAACCTGCACGCCAACGGGATGGTAACTCTGCTGGACTCCGATCTTGGCGGCATGGCCGGGGCAACTGCCATTGTGAACAACGGATTTTTGTTTGCCCGCATGGTCAACGTAGCCGGCTTTTCCAATTCTATCAACGACCACGGAGCGATTGTTTCGGGAAATATCAGCGAATATGTCTATGGCACCCCGCTCAAGAAGTGGGCCGATGCGCCTAACACGACGCTCAATATTGACGGGGGCAATATTCCAGACACGCCTGAAATGCCCTGGGATGCTCCTTCCACCTGGGTTGACGTTTGCAGCTTCCATCCGGGCGGCTACGTGCCGGGCAGCAGCGCAGTGAATCCCGTTGATATTGGCCCTGCTATACAGGCCGCTATTGCCTTCATGAACCAGCCCGGCAACGAATCCCGTAAAACCCTGTACTTTAAATCGGGCATTTACACCCTCTCCTCACCGGTCACTATTTCGGGTAATGTCCGGCGCATCGTGGGGGCTTTTTCGACCTTTTACACCACCGTGGCCTCCGATGCCAGCACCAGCCCCATGTTCACTATCAATACCACCAACACCCCGCTGGTTATTGAGCAGTTGAACATTCCTCCACCATTATCATGGCTTAACGGTACCGACCGCCGACGGAAGAATTCGCTGTTTTTAAACAATTCATCGAATGATGTGGTGCTTCGCAATATTTTCCTGTGGGGCGGAAAGGGCTACCAAAAAGGGACGGCAACGGGACGGCTATTTATAGAAGACGTAGCCACCCTGTCACACCATTTTTTCATGCCCAACGCCACGTATATACATCCGTTTCCCGAAGCCGTTCCACAGCTGGACTTTGGCAATCAAACCGTATATGCCCGCCAGTTGAATACCGAACAGGAAGGAACCAAAGTAGAGACCAACGGCGGAAAAGTTTGGATACTGGGCTTGAAAACCGAGCAGTCAGGGGCGGTAGTCCGGGCCATCAACAACGCCCAGGCCGAAGTAATGGGTGGGTTTATTCTGGGCGGAGAGATCGTACCCGACCCTGTCCCGATAGCGGAAGTAATCAATTCGACGGCCAATTTTATTTTCGGGGAGCAGATGAGTAGTTCCGCCTTTGCCCTGGGTCGTTTCCACAATGTACTCGTCTCAGAAACCCGTGACTGCGAAACCCGCACCCTGAACCGGGGTGAAACACCCCAGCGGCTTTTGAATTACGGTACCCCAGCTTCGGTTGTGAACCTGTACATCGCAAAATACATTCCTACTGTTCTCTCAGCCACACTGGTAGCCAGCGGCACACTGACCTGCGCTCAGACAAGCGTAACGCTAAGTGCATCCGCTACGGGCGGTACCAGCTACACCCTGAGCAACGGCCAGAGCAACAGCACAGGCGTGTTCGCGGTGAGCACGGCGGGCACCTACACGGTCACGGTGAGCAACGCCAGCGGCTGTACCGCTACAGCCACCGCTATCGTCACCAGCAACACCACAGCCCCAACGGCCAGCCTTGCCGCCAGCGGAACGCTGACCTGCGCCACCCCGAGCGTGACGCTGACAACAACCGCTACGGGCGGTACCAGCTACACCCTGAGTGATGGTCAGAGCAACAGCACGGGCGTATTTGTAGTCAGCACGGCGGGCACTTACACGGTCACAGTGAGCAACGCCAGCGGCTGTACGGCCACAGCCACCGCTATCGTAACCAGCAACACGACGGCCCCAACGGCCAGCCTTGCCACCAGCGGAACACTGACCTGCGCCAACACGAGCGTAACCCTGACAACGACCGCCACCAGCGCTACCAGCTATACCCTGAGCAACGGCCAGAGCAACACGACGGGCGTATTCGTAGTCAGCACGGCGGGTACTTACACGGTGACGGTGAGCAATGCCAGCGGCTGCAACGCTACGGCCACCGCTATCGTAACCAGCAACACGACAGCCCCCACGGCCAGCCTTGCCGCCAGCGGCAGTATCACCTGCGCTCAGACAAGCGTGACCCTGACAACGACCGCTACGGGCGGAACGTCCTATAGTTTGAGCAACGGTCAGAGCAACACGACGGGCGTGTTCGTAGTCAGCACGGCGGGCACTTACACGGTGACGGTGAGTAACGCCAGCGGCTGCACCGCCACGGCTATGGCTACGGTGAGCAGCAGCAACACCGCTGTGCTCAATGCATCAGGTCCGGCGGCATCCTCGGTCGTTTGTGAAGGCAGTACCGTGGTGGTGCCAGTCACCGTGACCGGCACACCTACCGGTTTCCAGTGGTATCGGAATGGGCCGTCCGGGGTTCCGGGGGCCGTAACGGGGCAAAACACCGCTACGCTCACACTCGGCAACGTTCAGCCCATACAGGCAGGGAGTTACTCGCTGGTGGTCATGGGTACTTGCAATGCCCTGACGACCTCCGCTTTTGTGCTGACCGTAAACCCGGCTCCAACCGTGACGCTGACGTTTCCTTCTGGGTCAACGGTGGTTGGGCCGGAAACGATAGTAGCCACCATCACCGTACCGGCTCCCCTGACGGGCGTTGTATTTCAGGCCTTTGGTGGCGTCTTATACGAACGGGTGAGTATCCTTGATCGCATCAATGGCTACGAAATCCGGCAGGTGGACACCAACGGGACCGGGATTTTCCCCATTACCCGGCCAGGGTCATTGCGTCTGACGGTGACGGGGGCCAACGGGTGTAAGCGGACCGTGGAGGGAGTGATTGTGGTTCAATAAAGAAGCAGCGATTAAGTTTTGTGCTGAGCCGCCCCCTCTTCTCTCCCGCCAAGTAAACTGCGGGGGGCGGGGCGGCTCAGTTCAGCGTCCTGATGGGGCAGCTTGGTTGGGCCACCGATGGTTTTGGCCGAAGGGCGGTTAGGTACCAGGCCGCCTAAACGGATACAGTATTTACGAATACAACCAATTGATAATGAGATACCTTTGTTGCGTTTTAGCGTTATTGTATAGTTTTGCTGGTACCGCCCAACCGTTGGCGGTGGGTGCTGCCAGTAACCAGTACGAAGCCAACTGGGCCTCGCTGGATAAGCGGGAAGTGCCCGGCTGGTTCGAGGATGCCAAGTTTGGGGTGTTCATCCACTGGGGACTGTATTCGGTGCCCGCCTGGGGCCCCACCGACAAGAGCCTGCGCGTGGGCGCCCGCTATGCGGAGTGGTATTGGAACCGACTCTCGCTGACATCCAAAGAGACCCAGGGGTTTCGCGATCACCACCTTCAGTTTTACGGCCCTGGGTTCAAGTACCCGGATTTTGCCCCTCAGTTTAAAGCTGAGTATTTCAAGCCCACCGACTGGGCCGCGCTGCTGCAACAGGCGGGCGCCAAGTACGTGGTGCTTACCACCAAGCACCACGAAGGATTCACGCTTTGGCCAAGTCAGTATTCGGTGAACTGGAACGCCGTGGACGTGGGTCCGCACCAGAACATCGTCGATAGCCTGACGCGGGCCGTTCGGGGTCAGGGCATGAAGATGGGCTATTACTATTCACTCTATGAGTGGTTCCACCCGCTTTACAAAACCAATGTTCCCCGCTATGTGGCCGAGCACATGCTGCCGCAGATGAAGGAGCTGGTTAGTACCTACCAACCGGATTTGCTCTGGACCGATGGTGAATGGGAGCAAAGCGACACCACCTGGCGGAGTACCGAGTTTCTGGCCTGGCTTTACAATGAGTCGCCGGTGGGCAAAAGCATTGTGGTCAACGACCGCTGGGGCAAAACGACCCGGGGCAAACATGGGGGCTATTACACCACCGAATACGGTAAACTAAGCGATGTGGATGCCGCCGGGATGGAGTTTTCGAGGCCCTGGGAGGAGTGCCGGGGCATTGGCAGTTCGTTTGGGTACAACCGGGCTGAGAAACTGGAAGATTATAGCAGTTCGGAGCAACTGGTTCACCTGCTGATCGAGAAAGTGGCCCGTGGTGGCAACCTGCTGCTGAATATCGGCCCTACCTCCGACGGGCTTATTCCGGTGGTGATGGAGCAGCGCCTGCGCGAGATTGGCGCTTGGCTTGGGGTGAATGGGGAGGCCATTTACGGCACCCGGAAGTGGCCTCAGGCCGCGAGGGCTACCACCGATAAAACCCTGTTTATGACCCGCAAAGGGGCTGACCTCTACCTAATATCGACCGTCTTCCCCACCAAACCGATTACGCTGGAGCTGGCCGGTGTGCCCGCGTCCGTACGGATGCTGGGCAGCGGGGTGGCCCTGAAAAGCCGTTGGAAGAACGGGAAGTACACCCTGCAGCCACCGGTTCTGGCCTACCCCGATGTACCCTGCCAATACGCCTGGGTGTTCAAGCTGGAAGGGGCGTTGCCGCAGTAAAGAGTGTCTATTTCCGATGTTTCTTTTAGTTGTGATTCATTAAATCCATTGAAATCTATGAGAATTTTGCCTGTTGTGTTGCTTGCCTTTCTGGGGGGACGAGCTTTTTGTCAAAAACAAATTTTGCCTGATTATCAGGCTGATCCGTCGGCTCACGTGTGGCAGGGAACAACCTGGATTTACCCCAGCCACGACCTGCCCAATAGCCAGGATTGGGCCATGACCGACTGGCATGCCTTTTCATCAAAAGACCTTAAAACCTGGAAAGATGAAGGGGTCATTTTTTCGCTCGACTCAATTACATGGGCAAAAAAATGGGCCTGGGCACCCGATGCTGCATTTCGGAACGGCACCTATTATTTCTATTTTCCTGCCGACGGTATGATTGGCGTAGCAACCGCCAAAACACCCAAAGGCCCCTTTAAAGATGCGCTCGGAAAACCCCTTATCGGCAAAAATGAATCAGGGACATTTGTGATTGACCCCTGTGTTTTTCAGGATACCGACGGTCAGGCGTATTTGTACTTCGGCCAGAATAATTCGCGCGTTGTGAAACTGAAAGACGACATGGTTACCCGCGAGGGGGACATCATAAACATGGATGTCGCGAATTTTCACGAGGGGAGCTGGATGCATAAAAAAGGGGACTGGTACTACCTGAGCTATTGCTCGCGGGAGGCCGAGTCCGTGGAAATGCCCGAGTACCCTGGTGGCGCGCCCAAGAAAGTGAAATACAACAGCCGAATTGCGTACAGCGTCAGCAAATCGCCCTTGGGCCCCTGGCAATACAAGGGTGTAATCATTGACAACTATTCCCGCAACAACCACCATTCCATCGTAGAAATCAAAAAAAAATGGTACCTCTTCTACCATGTTCAGGGGCCCAGCTTCTTTGAACGCCGGGTGTGTATGGAGCCGCTGCGTTTTAGACCAGATGGTACGATTGTTCCCATTGACCTGCCCAATACAGGGCTACGGAAAGTAGCCGCCGTAAAATGAGTTTTAACGATTAAGAACCCTATAACCTGTTTTTCAAATGAAAGTCCTATTCCTCCTTCTTGTTTCGGTCTTGCTGCTTGACGCTGCATCTGCCCAGACCTTGAGCGAAAATCCAGTACCCATGAAAGACCGCGACGGGCGGATGATCTATGGACGGTCAGGTACCCACCACTGGCAACCGTATATGAGCATCAGCGACATGTCGGATTATTCGCACGCCCCCGAATCGGCCTACGAGGACTACCAGGACATGAAATACGGGCTGCGTATTCACTGGGGTATCTATGCCTTTGAACATGGGCAGGAGTCGTGGGTGCTCAATCGCAACAAGTCACTGGAGTATCAGGCGCGCTACCATGATCTCTACAAAACGTGGTATCCGGCCGGTTTCAATGCCGACGAGTGGGCCGATCTGATGAAAGACAATGGGTTCACCTACTTTGTTTTCACGACCAAGCACCACGAAGGCTTCTCGATGTACGACACCAAGACGCGAATTAACCAGCGTGTTGCCTTCAACGGAGTCAATGCTGGCAAGATTGTGCCTACCGACATGGCCTACAGCATCATGGAGACGCCTTTCAAACGCGATGTAACGAAGGAACTCGTGGATGCTTCCCGCAAGCGCGGACTAAAAATCGGGTTGTATTACTCGCACCCTGACTGGTTTGATGCCGACTTTCGCTTTGATGAATGGAACCCTAACCGCGACAGCACGTATTCGCCCCAGACCCAGCCCGAAGCGTGGGCGCGTTTTCAGGCCCGTCACCAGGGGCAGATTCGTGAACTGCTAACCAATTATGGCAAGGTCGATATGCTTTGTTTCGATATGTGGTTTCCTGCATTCACCTGGCCTTATATGCAGCAAACCATCAAGGAAGCCCGCAACCTTCAGCCCAACTGTATGTTTCGCTGGCGGGGATTCGGTAATTTCGGCGATTACCATACGCCCGAAAATTACATTCCCGGCGACGAATCTATGGGCACGATGGCCTGGATGGTGATTCATTCCCTGAGCAAGCGACGCTACTTTTCCTACGAACCCGAGCCTACCCAATTTCACGATGGCCCGTGGATTGTCTCCAAGTTGATCGACATGGTTTCGAAGGGGGGCAACCTAATGGTTGGCCTCGGCCCCGACCCGTCGGGCAAGTTTCATCCCGAAGCCATTGCGCACCTGCGCTACGCGGGCGACTGGCTCAAAGTCAACGGCGAGGCCATTTATGCCACCCGTGCTTTTACCCCCACCCGCGAAGGCGAACGGCTGTATTTTACCCGCAGCAAAGACAGCAGTACTGTGTACGGCATTCACGAGGGCTGGCCCGGAAAAGAATTGCTGATCAAATCTGTCAAACCGCGCAAAGGTTCGGACATCACCATGCTGGGCTACGCCAAGCCCCTGCGCTGGCAGTCAACGAAGGAAGGTATCCGAATTGAATTGCCCGCCGAAATGCAGGAAGAAGCCAGCCGGCCCTGCCGGCAGGCGTACAGCTTTAAAATAACCCGATGAGGCCGGCTACGAAAGACGCGCCCGTCAGCATCAGGCTGCAGCCCGAACGCTACAAATGGCGGATTATCTCGCTACTCTTTTTTGCGATGATGATTAATTACGTGGATCGCAACGTGATGAGCTTCGTGATGGTCAACGACGACTTCAAGCGGACACTGCTGGGTCTGCGACCGATCGACCCCCTTGGTGCTGCTGAACTGGCCCGATTCAAGGAGATCATCGGGCTGGCCGACATGGTCTTTAAGATAGCCTATGCCTCGGGCTTTTTGCTGGTGGGCTGGTTAATCGACAAACTGGGGACCTACCGTGGCTTTAAGTGGGCAGTGGGCGTATGGTCGATTGCCGCCATGGCTCATACGGCCATCACAGGGGCCTGGGGGCTCATGGCGGCTCGCTTTACGCTGGGCCTGGGCGAGGCCGGGGGCATGCCCACGGCCATAAAAACCATCTCGGAGTGGTTCCCGCAGTCCGAACGCTCACTGGCGACGGGTATTCTCAATGCGGGCGTAAACGTGGGCATTCTCATTACGGCCAGTCTGGTCCCATTTCTAGTCGAGAGCTTCGGATGGCGCGTGGCGTTCCTGGTGACGGGTAGCCTGGGTATTGTTACATTTTTCCTCTGGAAAGCCATGTATCATCCCTACCCAGTGCCTTCGGGTACTTTGCCGCCCCCGCCCATACGGGTCAGCTGGGGGACCCTGCTGCGCCTTCGCCAGACCTGGGTGTATGCAGCGGGCAAGTTCCTGACCGACCCCGTATGGTGGTTTTTCCTAACCTGGCTGCCCACATTTTTTAACGAGAACAAGCACTTCGCCGAGCCAATCGACTTAAAGAACCTCACGGGGCCTTTCCTCATCATTTATTTCATTTCCGACATCGGTAGCGTGTTTTTCGGCTGGCTGGCCACGTCCCTTCAAAAGCGGGGATGGTCGGCCAACCTGGCCCGAAAAAGCACCCTTCTGCTGACGGCCTTGTGCGTTGTTCCTATTTTTCTGGTCTCGACCACTACCGATATTGCCTTTGCGGTAGCGCTGCTGTCACTGGCTACGGCCGGGCACCAGGGGTGGTCTTCCAATTTGCAGACGCTGCCCTCCGATTTGTTTCCGCAGGAAGTGGTGGGGTCGGTGTCGGGCATCGGGGCCACTTTCGGAGCCATCGGAGGAATTTTGCTGGCGGGAGCGTCGGGGTTCATCATCAACCGGTATGGCTATGCGCCCTTATTCATGGGTGCTTCGGTGGCCTACCTGTTGGCCTGGCTGGTGCTGGTTGTTTCGCTGCCGAAGCTGAGGCCGGTGAGGCTGGATTTTTTCCATTAAACGCGCCGACGACCGGTGTTTAATTTTTTTGTAAACCATTTAGTACTTAAAAACCAAGTAGATCGTGAACATTTCCTTTTCTAACAAAAACGTACTCATTACGGGTGCCAGTTCGGGTATCGGCAAGGCAACGGCGATAGAATTCGCCCGTGGGGGTGCGCGTGTGCTCATCAATTACAATACCAACCAGGCCGAAGCCGATGAAACGGTGGCCCTGATTGCGCAGGAGGGCGGCACGGCCATGGCCGTGCAAGCCGACGTATCCAGCCGCCCGGGGGTAGAAAAGCTCTTTACCGCAGCAACCGCTTTTTTTGGGGAAGAGCGGATAGACGTGCTGGTCAATAATGCGGGTTCCATGATTGAACGGCGCACCTTCGAATCCATGGACGACACCCTGTGGCAGGCCGTGTTCGACGTGAACCTGACGAGTGTGTACCTGTGCAGCCAGATGGCGATGCCTTTCCTGCGCCAGAGCCAGGCTGGCCGGATCATCAACGTCACATCGGTGGCGGCACGGCATGGTGGTGGCCCCGGTTCGGGGGCTTATTCGAGCATCAAGTCGGGTGTGCTCACCATCACCAAGAACCTCGCCCGTGAACTGGCCCCCAGCGGCATCACCGTCAATTCGGTATCGCCTGGCCTGATAACCACCTACTTCCACGACCGCGTTACGGGGGTCGAGATGCGTAAAACGATGGTGGAGAGTATTCCCCTCAAGCGGGAAGGCCGCCCGCAGGAAGTAGCTTACGGCATCCTGTTCCTGGCCTCGGAGCAGGCCGCCTACATTACGGGTGAAACGCTTGAAATCAACGGCGGGAGCTATATGGACTAATTGCCAATGACGACTTAACTTCCCTGAAACATGATCCTCCGACTGCTGCTGTTTTTTTCTGCCAGACCAATCTGTCTTATCGGATTGCTCGGGGTGTTCTTTTTGGGGGCTACGCCAGGTAAGAAACCGATGAATGTGTTGTTTATCGTGGTAGATGACCTTCGCCCTGAATTGGGATGCTACGGTCAGCGACATATTCATTCCCCCAACATAGACCAACTGGCCGGCGAAGGCTTTCTGTTTGAACGGGCTTACTGCCAGCAGGCACTTTGCACCCCCTCCCGAACCAGCTTGTTGACGGGATTGCGGCCGGAGGAGAATGGTGTTTGGGACCTTATGACTCATTTTAGAACGAAAGTGCCAGCTGTCGTTACGCTGCCACAGTATTTCAAAAGCAAGGGCTACAACACCATTGGGGTGGGAAAGATTTTTCATTTCGACGATGATGCTTCCTGGAGCGAACCCAACTGGCATCCGGCAAAGGTATCCAAGCGAGGGTACGTACTCGAAAGCAATAACCGCCTGGCGGCCAGGAACAAATTTGGTAACGGCATGGCCTATGAGGCCGCCAGCGTGCCCGACAATGCCTATCCCGATGGCATGACGGCTGACCGGGCTATCCAGGTCCTGCAAGGGCAGGCGGGGAAGCCCTTTTTTCTGGCCGTTGGCTTTTCCAAACCCCATTTACCTTTTGCGGCCCCGCAGAAATATTGGGACCTCTACCCGGAAGCCAGTGTGAAACCAGCCCCGCACCGCCAGGCCCCGCACGGCGCGCCCGCCATGGCCCTCAATCGTGCCGGAGAGCTGTCCACCTATGCCGGCCTGCCCCGGTATGACTCGCTCAGCGAGTCAGAAACGCAAACGCTACGGCGGGGGTACTTCGCCTGCGTCAGTTATGCGGATGCGCAGGTGGGGCGGGTGCTCGGCGAGTTGAAACGCCTGGGGCTGGATAAAAATACGATTGTGGTGCTGTGGGGCGATCACGGCTATAAAATCGGTGATTATAACGACTGGTGTAAACATACTAATTTCGAGATTGACACCCGCGCGCCACTCCTTGTGCGAACGCCCCGGATGGATCATGCAGGAAGCCGGACAAAGGCATTAGTTGAGTTTGTAGATGTGTATCCGTCCGTGTGCGAACTCGCCGGTCTGCCGTTGCCGGCACACCTGCAGGGCAAAAGCTTTGCCCCCTTGCTCAAAAAGCCCGCACGTGCCTGGAAAACAGCTGCGTACAGCCAGTACCTGCGGGACCCCGGCACGATCATGGGCTACTCGGTCCGGACAGACCGCTACCGCTTTACGGCCTGGTATCCGACGGCCCGGCCCGATAGCCTGCTGGCTACCGAACTCTATGACCACCAGGCCGACCCCGACGAGATGAACAATGTGGCGGCACTACCCCGCTACGGCCCGGTGGTGGCCAACCAGCAACAAGTACTCAAAAAAGGGTTCCGAGTTCTCAATTATACAGAGTCAAAGCGATGAAAAAAGGACTGTTTTTTTTACTGATGAGCTGCCTCAGCACCGGTGTATTTGCCCAGGGCGTGGTCATCGACGTGACCCGGCTGGGGGCCAAAGGGGATGGCAAAAGCAAGGACACTCAGGCCCTGCAACGGGCCATTGACCAGGCTGCCCAGAAAGGAGGAACCGTGCTGCTTCCCCCCGGTCGTTATCTCTCCGGAACGCTATTCCTGAAAAGCAATGTTACAGTACAGTTAAGCCGGGGAGCGGTTCTGTTAGGTAGCATGGAAATAGCTGATTACAAGAGCAATACGATAAAATACCGCTCATCGACGGAGAGTTACTCTACCCGCGCCCTGCTGTATGGCGAGGGCCTTGAAAATATTGCGCTAATCGGGGAGGGAACTATCGACGGGCAGGGCACGCACCCTAATTTTCAGATAAAGGCTGGTACGGACGGTAATGACAATGAGAGCATCCGCCTACGCCCCTACCTGATCAAGCTTGTCTCCTGCAAAAATGTTCAAGTAACTAACCTCACCCTCCGCCACTCGCCGGCCTGGGCACAGCACTACCTCGACTGCGAAAACGTCCGGTTTCAGGGTATGCAGGTGTATAATCACGGCAACCGCAACAATGACGGCCTCGACCTCGACAACTGCCGGAATGTACGGGTTTCTGACTGCCTGATCGATGCCGACGATGATGCCCTGTGCTTCAAAAGCACCAGCCCAGCCGGGCGGTGTGAGCAGATTGTGGTCAGTAACTGCATCCTGGCCAGCAACTGCAACGCCATCAAAATGGGTACGGATTCCAACGGCGGCTTCGCCGACATAAGCATCAGTAATTGTGTGCTGCGCCGGGCCGGCGAAAAGAGCTTTTGGGGGCGGCATTCGGGTCTGGCAGGCATTGCCCTGGAAGTGGTGGACGGTGGCCGGATGGAGCGCATTATGGTGAGCCAGCTAACGATAGATGACTATGCGTCAGCGCTTTTCATCCGCCTGGGGAATCGGGGGCGGCTACCCACACCCGATGCTGAAAAGCCGGGGGTGGGCACTTTACAGGATGTTCAGATCAGCCACATCGAAGCCCGCAGCACCCTCAACACGGGTTGTGCCATCGTGGGGATTCCAGGACATTCGGTCAGGAACATAACGCTCAGCAACCTGCATATTGTTGTGCCCGGTGGAGGCACCGAGGCCCAGGCTGCCCGGAGTATCCCGGAGAAGGAAGCTGCCTATCCAGAAAGTGAAATGTTTGGCAGGCTGCCCGCTTACGGCTTTTACATACGTCACGCCCGCAATATCAGCATCGAGCATTGCCGGGTAGAAACCCAAAGCCCCGATGCCCGCCCCGTATTAGTAACCGACGATGTTCAGAATAGTACCCTACTGGTTAACTGATTAGTAATACCCAGACAGAATTTCTCTGAATTAAATTTATTCACAACCCTTTGTCTATCAATCTTTTAAAAGGCTATTCGCTAACAGCGAATAGCCTTTTGCCACTTAACCCCATCACAAATGAACATCCGGATAAGCATCTTATTAATAGCAAGTAGTCTGCTGCTGCTCCTGGCAATAGGTTTGAGCAGCTCCCTGCCTGCACCCCAGAAAAAGCCGCCCGCCCGGCTCAATATCCTGCTTTTCATCGCCGACGACTGGGGGTTTCCCCACGCGGGCATTTATGGCGACAAAACGGCCCGAACCCCCCACTTCGACAGCCTGGCCCGCCATGGTGCCTTGTTCCAGAACGCGTTTTGTGCGGCTTCGTCCTGCTCGCCGTCACGGGCGGCCATCTTAACGGGCAGGTACCCTCACCAGTTGGAGGCCGGGGCCAACCTGTGGAGCTACCTACCCAAAAAATTCCCGGTGTATCCCGATCTGCTGGCAAAAGCAGGCTACCGGACAGGGTACACCGAAAAGGGCTGGGGCCCGGGAGGGGGCTGGATGCCCGGCTGGAAAAGCGACCCGGAAGGCTACGCCAGCAACCCGGCAGGCCCGCATTTCACGTCTTTCGACGAGTTCCTGACGACTCAGCCCGCCGGGGCGCCATTCTGTTTCTGGTATGGCCCGAAAACACCCCATCGCCCCTATAAAAAAGGAATCGGGCTGGCGGCAGGCTACCGACCCGAACAGGTTACGGTGCCTCCCTATCTGGCCGACACCCCCGCC
>Ga0105048_10006381_pt1 | contig 19015 bp, 15 predicted proteins | sample MAT05_FD_78382 | JGI IMG/M metagenome (GOLD analysis project Ga0105048, IMG submission 78382) | Freshwater microbial communities from Lake Fryxell liftoff mats and glacier meltwater in Antarctica - MAT-05 | ecosystem: Environmental > Aquatic > Freshwater > Ice > Liftoff microbial mat | place... | reverse complement strand
CTGGCCGGCCGACGCGACCTGATGCTGCTGACTGCCGGCAATGTGCTCCATGGGGGCACCTACAACGCGAACGTGTCGAGTGTCGCCGCCGCCAATGCCACCCTCGCGGAGCTGGCTGCCGATGGTGGCGCCGTGTACGGGCGCATCGAGCGCATGGGCGAACGGCTCATGGACGGCCTGCGAAGCCACGCCGACCGGCTGGGCGTCGACCTGTGGGTCCAGGGCCTGGGGACCGCCTTCAACACCACCTTCGGTACTGGTCCGTTCCACGACTATCGGGCCTACGCCGCTTCCGACCTGGCTCGCCAGCGGCGCTTCCTCATCGCCCTCCAGGACCGTGGCGTCCGGGTGACGGGCCGGGGCACCTGGTTCCTGTCCGCGGCCCACGAGGATGCGGACATCGAGCGGACGCTCGTCGCCGCCGGGGATGCCCTGGTCGCGGTCAGCTAGCCAGACGACCGCACGCCCGATGAGGATCACCGGCATCGAGACGGTCCATCTCGGGGACACCCCGTTCGTGCTCTATGTGCGGGTGCACACCGACGAGGGGATCATCGGCACGGGTGACACGTTCATGATGGCGGAGGGGCTCGCGGGCTATATCCATGGCCGTGCGGCGCCCAAGCTCCTGGGCCGCGACCCGCTGGAGATCCAGCGCATCTGGACGATGCTCTACGACCGGGACGCAGCGCGGTTCGGGGGCCAGGGCATCGAGGTGCGGGCCATCTCGGCCATCGACGTGGCGCTCTGGGACATCCTGGGCCAGTCGGTGGGCAAGCCCATCTACCAGTTGCTGGGCGGCGCGTCGCGCGACCGGGTGCCCATCTACAACACCTGCGGCGGGCCTGCGTACGGTCGACCGCCTCTCGAGGCGCATGGCCGGCCGGGTGTCCTGGAAGACCTCTGGGCGTGGCACAACGAACCGGAGGCGCTCGCGCACGAGCTGCTCGCCGAAGGCATCACGGGCATGAAGATCTGGCCCTTCGATGACGTCGGCCTGCGCAACGAAGGCCTGTCCATCACGGCCGCGGAACTGGAGGAGGGCCTCACGCCTGTCCGCCGCATCCGGGAGGCGGTGGGGTCGCGGATGCGCATCATGATCGAGGGACACGGCTTCTGGCGGCTGCCCGCCGCGGTCAAGATCGCCCGGGCGCTGGAGGAGTACGACATCGAGTGGCTGGAGGACATGCTCCTCGCCCACGACATCGGCGCCATCGCCAGCCTCCACGACCAGACGACCATACCTGTGCTCGCCAGCGAGTACCTCGTGACCCGTCACCAATACCTGCCGCTGCTCCAGCGCGGCGCGGCGGACATCGTCATGCTCGACCCGACCTGGACCGGCGGCATCACCGAATCGCACAAGATCGGCGCCCTCGCAGACACGTTCGGGCTGCCGGTGACGATGCACGACTGCACCGGGCCGTTCACGCTCCTGGCGGGTGTCCATCTCGCGCTCGCGGCGCCCAACGCCACGTACCAGGAGACGGTCCGGGCCTATATCCGGACGTGGTATCGGGACGTGGTGCCCCACTCGGTGGTCATCCAGGATGGCGCCATCCTGCCGCCGACCGAGCCGGGCATCGGGACTCGTCTGCTGGACGATGTCCTCCGCCGGCCCGATGCCACGGTCCAGGTCTCGAAGCTGTCCTAAGGACAGGTCGCCCAGAGGAGCCCTCAGCCCCGGGCGGGGATCAGGCAGAGCGGCGCGAGGCCCGCGGCGACACGGCTGATGTTGTGGGCCGCGAAGCGCGCGCGGCGCCGAGACGTCGCTTCGGTGGCGCCCGCGATGTGGGGCGTGAGGATGACCCGCTCCATGTGCCACATCGGATGGCCGGGGCCGGCTGGTTCACCTTCCACCACGTCCAGGCCCGCGCCCGATATGCGGCCTGCACGGATGGCATCGGCCAGGGCCACCTCGTCGATGAGCCCGCCGCGGGCCACGTTCACGACCACCGAGCCCGGTGGCAGCAGCCACAGCCGTCGCCGGTCCAGGATGTGGCGCGTCGCCGCCTCGTATGGGATGTGCAACGACACCACCTCTGCCCGACCCAGGAGCTCATCGAGGGCGTCCATACCGGCCAGGCGGTCGAGACCGTAGTGCTGCTGGAGCACGGGGTCGGCACCCCGCCGCTGGACGGCCACCACACGCATGCCCATCGCACTCGCGCGCGTGGCCAGTGCCCGGGCACTGGCACCGAAGCCGATGAGCAACAGCGTTCGACCGACCAGCTGGCGGCCGATGGGCGCCACCAGGGTGGATGCCGCGACCGCGGCCTGGAGTTCGTCGAACCGGCGCAACACCAGCATCGCGAGCGTCAGGGCGTGCTCGGCAAGGCCCCTCGCGCTGGACGACCCGGGGCAGTTCGCGACCGGCACGCCATGACGGCCGAGCGACGCGACATCGATCTTGTCGTAGCCCACGGAGCCCAGCTGCCACAGTCGTACATGCCCCGCTGCGGCCTCGGCAAGGGCCGGTGACGCCTGCATCAGGTTGTCCACGATGACGTCGACCGTGGCATCGGCGACCTGGTCGACCATCGGCCGGGCCGGGTCGACGATCGAGATGTCATGCGATCGGCCGACCGCGGCCACGATGTCGCGGCCCCAGGGGGCCCAGCTGGGCGCGGTCCGGGAACCCAGGAACAGGACGCGCACCCGATATCGCGCGGACGCTTCGGGATCCATCCGGCTAGGAGGCGTCCGCGGTCAGCCGCTTGGTGACGCCGAGCTCTTCCTCGATGCTCGCGGCGGCCGCCGCGAGACGGGCGCCGATGACACTCACCATATCTTCCGTGATGCGTGACGTGGGACCAGAGATGCTGATGGCACCCGTGACCCTGCCGGAGCCGTCGCGGATAGGTGCGCCGATGCAGCGGGCGCCGATCTCGTTCTCCTCGTCGTCGACCGCAAAGCCGCGGGTCGCGATGCGTGCCAACTCGTCCATGAGCGCGTCCAGAGTGGTGATGGTCCGAGGCGTCGCCGTCAGCCGCTTGTAACCGCTGAGCAGCTCGCGGGCCTCGCTGGCAGGCATCGCGGACAGCATCGCCTTGCCCAGGGCGGTGCTGTGGAGTGCATCCCGGGCACCCACCCGGGCTGCCATCCGGAGTCCCTGGGCACTCTCGATGATGTCGATGTACAGCACCTGCCCATCGGCAAGCGTGCCCACGTTGACGGTCTCGTCGAAGGTGCGCTGGAGCGCCTCGATGTGGGGCCGGGCGGCCTTCACCAGGTCGATGCGCGCGACCACGGCGCAGCTGAGCGCGATGAGCGCCACACCCGGCGCGTACTTGCGGGTCTCGCCATCCTTGGCCACGAAACCCCGGCTCTCAAGCGTGGACAACATCCGGTACGTCGATGCCTTGCTGGCACCCGTCAGCTCGCTCAGCTCGCTGAGGCCCAGGTCCGGCCGTTCCGCGAGCACTTCCAGCAGGTCGAGGGCTTTCTGGAGGACCGCGACGTCGTAGATGCTGCGACTGCGGGTGCTCTTGGGCGCCGCAGCACGCTTCTTGACCACTGCCATCCGTCCGCTCTCCCTCGCCCTTCCGTCCGGTGCCCCGGTCCCCCCGACAGGACTCCAGCCGCTGCGGTTCAGGTGCGGCGCGACGCCCGATGGCGTGCTCCGACGTGCCCGAGGCTCAGGGCTGGTACGACGCTTCCGGCTCGAACGGGTACAGCGGCGTGCGGCGGCCATGATAGGTGAAGGTGGAGAGGTCGGCGGAGGTCACACCGGGCGTGTTGACCAGGATGACCTCGCCCGCGATGGGCTGGTACGCCGGCCGCGGCGAGACCACGCCCTTGGCGACGATGATGCGGTAGGTCTCGGGCAGGATGCCAGCGCTGTACATCTGGTAGCGCGACACATTGCCCTGCCGGCGGGTCGTCAGCAGCAGCGTGTGACCGTCGGTGGTATCGAGGCGGACGGCGGGTCCCGAGTCATAGAAGCGGTAGCCGCCGTGGGTCGGTCCGGGGTCCTCCCACGTGCCGTCGACGATGGTCCGGACCGTGCCCGTGACGGTCACGGGCCGGCCGTGCCGGTCATCGGTCTTGGCACCCACGGCGAGCGTTACCTGGGCTCCCACGCCGGCCGCGATGCAGGCTGCCACCGACTCCGGGTCGTACAGGGTCTGGAGGAAGGACGTGATGCCCAGCGCCTGTGCCTCGGCCAGGATATGGGTGGAGTCCGCGGAGGAGCCACCGCCGATGTTGTCGCCCACGTCCATGAGCACGATCGGACCGCGCTTGGGTGCGAGGCCGTCGCCGGTGTCCGCGGCGGGTGCTTCCAGGGGCGAGCCATCGGTCGCGACGGGATCGACATCGCCGGCCTCGCGTGGGCCGCGATAGCGGGCGACCGCCATGTCGAGCGCCTCCCGGATGCCCGGCACGGGCCGGTTGAGCGCCTCGCGATGCTCCCAGGCGCGCGTCGCCATCCAGCGAACGGCATCCTCGGCGGCCGCCTGGTCCCCATCGGCGATGGCGATCCAGGCCATGCCCATCTGGGGCACGTCTGCGTAGGGATACCCCTCGGCGACGCTGGTGTCCAGGATGCCCGGTCGTTCGTTGGCCTCGAGGCAGTCGGCGACGATGGTGCGCATGGGCTCCTCGCCCGTGAACTGGCGCACGATGTTGACGACGAGTGGCGGCGTGGCGATGGCCTGGCGAGGGCGTATCTCGCCCAGTGCCGTGCGGTAGATGAGCTCCGCGGTCTTGCGGCCCCGCTGACGGGGATCGAGGTGGGGATTGGTGCGCCAGACAAGGCACGCGTCCGTGGCATCCACGACCTCCGCGGACACGTTCGCGTGCATGTCCAGGCAGATGCCGATGGGCACGTCCGGGCCGACGATGTCGCGCACCTGGCGCGAGAAGGCGCCGTCCATGTCCGGGTACTCCTCCGACACGGCCGCGCCATGGTTTGCGATGAGCACCCCATCCCAGGGCCCCTGGTCGCGCAGCTGGCCGAACATCTCTGTCGTCAGCCGGTCGTAGGCGTCACGCGTGATGGTCCCGATGGGGCCGGTCTGCGCGAACGTGAGGGGCACCGCCTCGAAGCCCAGCTCCGCGGCCCCCTGGAGGTAGCCCGCGATGTGGAAGTTGGAGTCGCGGTAGCGACGCACGATGTCCTCGCCCCGGTCGATGCCCGACGCCTCGAACTGACCGTAGTCGGTGGGCACGTTGGAGAACGTGTTGGTCTCGTGGCAGATGCCCAGGATGGCGAAACGCATGGATCGACTCCGGTCAGGGTTGCGGATCGTAGGTGGCGTCGGGCTCCCACGGCAGCATCGGCACCCGCCGATGGTGATAGGTGAAGCGCGACAGGTTGGAGGCGGCCAGGCCGGGGGTGTCCACCGGGATGAAACCTTGCCCCATGGGATAGCCGTCGCGCGTGGAGTACACGGCCTTGGACACGATGATGCGCTGGTCGGCGGCATCGACACCCATGGCCGCGTACTGTCCGGCACCCGCGGCGGGCACTGCCTTGGTGGTCAGCAGCAGGGTGCCGCCGCCATCGATGTCCACGACCGTCGATAGCCCGGCATCGAAGGCCACCCAGCCGCCGCTCGCCCGGCGGTCCTCCCAGGCGTCCATGCCCACGGCCCGGGTCACGCCCTGGATGCGCACCGGCGCGCCATGCAGCTGGTCCGTGTTGGCGCCCACCATCACGTCCACCCGGGCGCCGATGGTGGCGGTCGCAGCCACCGCCACAGGGTCGAAGATGGTGCACAGGAACGAAGGCACCCCACGGCGCACGAGCGTCTCCAGCAGCACCGTGGAATCGCCGGGCGTGCCAGCGCCCACGTTGTCGCCCACGTCCAGCAGCACCACGGGCCGCGGATCGGATGACGCGAGCGCCTGGGTGATGGCCTCGTCCGGCGTGAGGGCGACCGCGTCGCACTGGGCACGCATCTCCCAGGCCAGTCTGGCGAGGCGCCTCGCGCCGGCCCTGGCGAGCACCGGATCGCCGTCCGAGATGGCGATGAAGGCCATGCCCAGGTGGGGGACGTCGGCATACGGGAAGCCCTCACCGATGGCCGCCGAGAGCATCCCCGGCTCGCGCTCCAGTGACCGCGCCGCCGCAAGGAACGTGAGCATCGGCTCCATGGCCGTGCCTTGGCACAGGATGTTGAGCGCCAGGGGTGGCTTCTCGATCGCCTGCACTGGCTGGATCTCACCCCGGATGGTGCGCACGACCAGGTCCGCGCAGGCCAGCGCCTGCTCGCGGCAGTCAACATGGGGATTCGTCTGCCACGCGAGCGTGACCGTGGCCGGCTCGAGCTGCGCGGCGGAGATGTTGCCGTGGGTGTCGTGGACGACGCCGATGGGCACCCGCGGGCCGACCGCGACGCGGACCCGGCGGATGAGCTCCGCGTCCGCGTCGAGGTAGTCGTCCGTGACCGACGTACCGTGCTGGGCCATGAGCACGCCGTCGAATGGGCCCTGCTCGGCCAGCCCTGCCAGGATCACCCCGGAGATGGTCTCGAATGCATCGCGGGTGATGGTGCCGGCCGGAGGAGCCGTGGCGAAGGCGATGGGTACCACGTCCACGCCCGGCCAGGCGTCGGCGGCGTGGTATCCGGCCATCGTGGTCTTGGCGCCCGCGTGCACGTTCCACACCTGCTCGCCCGTGATGATGCCCACGATGCTGGACTGGGCGACGCCGACGGGCATCAGCGGGAAGTCGTCCACCCCCGTCGGATGGGCCGAGAATGTGTTGGTCTCGTGCAGCAAGCCGAGTGCAGCCAGTCGCATGCGCGTCGTCCTTCCGCTCATCGTGAGACAGGCGATGGTTCGGTCTGCACAATAGCGCATCACCATGCGGACCAGCACTGCCCGGACTGCGATCGTGGGCTATGTCGAGGCACCGCCACGGGCTGCCGTCGGGTACTGTACCGTTGCCGCGCTGATCTTCAAATATTTGATCAAATGATGAGGCCGTAGTCAGCCGATGTCCCCCCTCCCTGACCCTCGACGAACCCGATGAGCTACCGACTGGGTATCGATGTCGGAGGCACCTTCACGGACCTGGTGCTGGTGACCCCGGACGGCGCCGCGTTGACGCGCAAGGTGCTCTCGGCCACGGACGACTACGCCACGGCCATCGTGGCGGGCACCTTGGACCTGCTCGCCGCGGCCGGTGCGAATGCCGCCCAACTGGGCGAGGTGCTCCACGGCACGACCGTGGCCACGAACGCGATCCTGGAACGCCGGGGTGCGCCCACCGGGCTCATCACCACCGAGGGTTTCCGGGACGTGCTGGAGATCGGGCGCCTGCGGCTGGCGCGCCTGTACGACCTGGACTTCGAGCGTCCGGCGCCGCTTGTGCCCAGACGCTGGCGTCAGACGGTGTCGGAGCGCCTCGATCACCGGGGCGAGGAGCGCATCCCGCTGGACATCACCAGCGTCCATGCGGCGCTCGACCGACTGCTCGGGGAGGGTGTCCGGTCCATCGCCGTGAGTCTCATCCATGCGTACGCGGATGGCGCCCACGAGCAGGCGGTCGCGGCCATCGTGCGAGAGCGGGCACCGGACGTCGCCCTGACCCTCTCCTCGGAGCTGCTGCCGGAGGTACGCGAGTTCGAGCGTACCTCGACCACGGTCACCAACGCCTACGTGCTGCCGGTGATGGAGCAGTACCTGGGCAGGCTGGAGCGCGATCTGACCGAGCTGGGCGTCACGGCACCCGTACTCATCATGCAGTCCAACGGTGGCGTCATGACAGCCGGCGAGGGTCGCCGACGCCCGGTCCACGTCATCGAGTCCGGTCCGGCGGCCGGCGTCATCGCGGCTGCCGCGCTCGCCCGGCGCATCGGACGTCCCAATGCCATCAGCGTGGACATGGGTGGTACCACCGCCAAGGCGTCGGTCGTCGAGGACTACCAGATCCAGCGTGCCGGTGAGTTCGAGATCGGCGGCAGCCTGTCGCAGGGCAGTCGCCTGAACAAGGGATCGGGATTCCTGCTGCGGGTGCCGGCCATCGATATCGCCGAGATCGGCGCCGGCGGTGGCAGCATCGCCCGTGTCGACAGCGCCGGCCAGCTGCACATCGGACCCCGGAGCGCGGGCGCCATCCCGGGACCGGTGGCGTATGCCAACGGTGGCACCGAGGCGACACTCACGGACGCCAACGTGACGCTCGGTTATCTCCACAACGAGCGGCTGCCGAGCGGCCTGCGCCTGGATGCCGGCCTTGCCCGCTTGGCGATCGGGGACCAGGTTGCCGCGCCCCTCGGCCTGTCGCTGCATGCCGCGGCGTATGGCGTGTACCTCCTGGGCTGTGCCCGGATGGCACGCGCCGTGCGGGCCGTGACCGTAGAGCGCGGCCGCGACCCGCGCGAGTTCGCCATCGTGGCGTTCGGCGGCAACGGCCCTCTGTTCGCGGCCGAGATGGCCGCGGGGCTGGGTATCCGCGAGGTGATCGTGCCGCCCGCCCCGGGTGTCTTCAGTGCCGTGGGCTTGCTGGAGGCGGACCTTGAGCATCACCTGGTGCGGACCTTCATGCGACCCCTTGCGGTCACCACCCTGGCCGAGGTCGAGGCCGCGTTCCGGGGTATGGAGGAGCAGGCGACCGAGGTCCTGGCGGGTGCCAACCTCGATGGCCACCTGGAGATGACCCGACATGTCGACCTGCGCTATGTGGGCCAGTCCTACGAGCTCACCCTGCCAGTACCGCCATCCGGTGAGGCTGCCGAACGCATCGCGCAGCTGACCGAGGCGTTCGCGGCAGAGCACGAGCGGACGTACGGCCACGCGTCGCGGACCGACCCCATCGGCCTCGTCAACCTGCGCTTGACGGCAGGGCTGCGAAGTCCTGTGGCCCGCACCGCGGGAAGGACGGCGCTCGTCGCGGCAGGTGCCCATGCGTCGCGTGACGCCTGGTTCGGCCCGGACCATGGACTCCTTTCGACGCCGGTCCTGGGTCGCGCGGACCTGGATGCGACACCCCGTCCAGGTCCGCTGCTCATCGATGAGTACGACGCCACGACCCTGGTGCCACCGGGCGCCACGGCCCGACTCGACGAGCACCAGGACATCGTCATCACGACCACGGCCGAACGATGAACGAGGCGAACCAGATGGCTGATGCGGGCACGGCAGGTGGCGTCGACCCCATCCGCCTGGAGCTCATCAAGAACGCCCTCGACGCCATCGTGGATGAGATGGCCATCGCCCTCATGCGCTCCGCGTACTCGACCAACATCAAGACGGCCATGGACATGTCCTGCGCCCTGTGCGATGCACAGGGCCGGCTCATCGCCCAGGGCCTGACGTTGCCCCTCCACCTGGGCTCCATCCCGGATGCCATCGCGGAGGTCATCCGCAAGTTCGAGGGGCGCGTCCTGCCGGGTGACGCCTACCTGCTTAACGATCCCTACCAGGGTGGCACCCATCTGCCCGACTTCTACCTGTTCAAGCCCATCCACGTGGACGGGTCGCTCATCGGCTGGTCCGTGAGCATCGGCCACCAGACAGACGTGGGCGGCATGACCGCGGGTGGCAATGGGTCCGACGCGACCGAGATCTACCAGGAAGGCCTGCGCATCCCGCCCATCAAGCTGTACGACCAGGGCCAGCCGGTGGAGGCGATCTTCGACCTGCTGGAGAAGAACGTCCGGGTGCCCATCCAGGTCCTGGGTGACGTGCGGGCTCAAGCGGCGGCGTGTCTCGCGGGCGAGCGGGGCTACCTCGCGCTGGTCGCCCGATACGGCATCGCGGATTTGGCCACCGCTTCCACGGCCCTCCTGGACCAGGCCGAGCGGCTGGCCCGGAATGCCATCACGGCGATGCCCGACGGGGTCTACACCTTCACGGACCACATCGATGAGGACGGACTGGATCCGGAGCCCATCCCCATCGTGGTCACCATCACGGTCACGGGTGACCGGATGCTGGTCGACTTCGAGGGCACCTCCAAGCAGGTGCGGGGCGCCATCAACTCGCCCATCCCGTTCACCAAGTCGGCGGTGTACGCCTGTGTCCGGCACCTCATCGGTGGCGATCCACCCAACAACGAGGGGTATTTCCGGCCCATCACGGTCCGGGCGCCCGCAGGTACGCTGGTCAACCCGGTACTGCCGGCGTCGGTCGCTGCGCGCGGCCTGACGGGCTTCCGGGTGGCCAACGCGGTGTTCGGCGCGCTGGCCCAGATCGCGCCCGACCGGGTGTTCGCGTGCGAAGCGGGTGGCGACACGGGTATCAGCTACGGCGGCTATCACCCCGATGGCCGGCCGTTCGTGTTCATCGAGTTCCTGTACGGCTCGTGGGGCGGTCGTCCGACGCGGGATGGCGTGGACGGCTGCAGCAGCTCCGTCGTCAACTTTGCCAACAACCCCATCGAGATCATCGAGGCCGAGCAGCCGCTGGTCATCGAGCAGTATGGGTACGTGGCGGACACGGGCGGCGCGGGCGAGTACCGGGGAGGGCTGGCGCTCGTCCGCGACTATCGCTTCGAGATCGATTCCGCGACATTCCAGATGCGCACCGACCGACGGCGCTTCACGCCGTACGGGCTGGCAGGCGGCCAGGATGGCACGCCGTCGACCAATATCCTTGACCCGCACGGCGAACCCCGGGAGCTGCCGACCAAGGTCCGCCTGACCGTGCATCGGGGTGATGTACTCCGCCACCGGGTGGCCGGCGCCGGCGGCTGGGGCGATGCGTGGACCCGGGACCCGGCGATGGTCCTCCACGATGTCCGCGAGGAGAAGCTGACGGTGGGCTACGCGGAGCGCGAGTACGGCGTGGTCATCGACCCCGGGACGCTGGCGCTGGATGTGTCCGCGACCGACCGGTTGCGTGCGGCCGGCAGGCCGCGACCCGCGACCGCCTGACCGTGAACGGCGGCGCGGCGGTGGTGGGTCAGCCCGTTACGTCGGTCGACACGCCCGCGCTCGTCGTCGACCTGGATGTCCTCGATGGCAACATCGCGCGCATCGCGGGCGCCTGCCGCGATGCCGGTGTCGCGTGGCGTCCGCACGTCAAGGGCATCAAGGTGCCCCAGATCATCGAGCGGTGCATCACGGCGGGCGCCATCGGGGTGACCTGCGCCAAGGTCAGCGAGGCGGAGGTGTTCGCCGCGGCGGGCATCACCGATATCCTCATCGCCAACCAGGTCGTCGGGCCGGTCAAGCTCCAGCGGCTGATGGCGTTGCGGCGGGTCGCGGACGTCATCGTGGCCGTCGACCATGTCGACCATGTGCGCGCGCTGGGAGCGGCGGTACGGACGGCTGGCGTGACCCTGCGGGTCGTGGTCGAGGTCGACCTGGGTCTGAGCCGCGCGGGCCTGCTGCCGGGACCCGGGGTCGTGGCCCTGGCACGTGCCGTGGAGGATGAGCCGGGACTCGTGTTCGCGGGGCTGATGGGCTGGGAGGCCCGCACCACCACCATCGCCGACCCGGCGGCCAAGGCGCTTGCCGTCCAGGCAGCCGTGGCCGGCATCGTGGCCAGTGCCGAGGCGTGCCGTGCGGCAGGTCTGCGCGTGGGTATCGTGAGCTGCGGTGGGACAGGCACCTACCCCATCACGGCATGCATCCCGGGTGTGACGGAGATCCAGGCTGGCGGCGGGGTGCTCTCGGACGTGCGCTACCGGACCGCCTTCCACATCGATCACCCATACGCCCTCACAGTCCGGTCGACGGTCACCAGCCGCGCCGATCCGCGCCGCATCGTGTGCGATGCTGGACGGAAGGCGATGACCACGGACGGTGGCACGCCGCTGCCGCTGGGCCTGACCGGGGTGCGCTCGTTGACCCTGTCCGCGGAGCACACCACCATCGAGCTCGAGCAGCCCACCGACCGACCCTGGATCGGCGACCAGCTCGTGTTCGCGGTGGGCTATGGCGATACCACGGTCAATCTCCATGACGAGCTCATCGCGGTGCGCGACGGCGTCGTGACAGCCATCTGGTCGGTCGCCGCGCGCGGCCGGATCCACTGATCCGATAGGGGGAACGATGCGCCTCGGCCTGATCCAGATGCTCCAGGAGGCAAACACCTTCAACCCGGCACCCACGACCCTCGCCGACTTCGCGGCATTCGGCTTGTACGAGGGCGCCGAGATGCTCCACAAGCAGCGCGGTAGCGGCACCGTCGGCGGGTATATCACGGCCGTCGAGGCGTCCGGGCTGGACATCGAGACGGTTCCCATCGCGCGGGGCTGGGCTGGTGCTGGTGGGCGCATCACGACCGAGGCGCTGGACTACTTCGCGGACAAGATCCGGAGCGGGTTGCGATCGGCCGGCCAGCTGGACGGGCTGGCGCTGCAACTCCATGGCGCCTGCTCTGCGGTCGGTGTCGATGACGTGGAGGGTCTCCTGGTGGGCATCTGCCGCGAGGTGCTGGGTCCGGATGTGCCCATCGTCATGACCCTGGACCACCATGGCAACCTGACCCAGGCCATGGTCGACGGGTCGGATGCGGTGATGGCGTACCGGACGCAGCCACATGACCCATACGAGACGTCGGTAGCGTCCACGGAACTGCTGCTCCGGATCGTCGCAGACGAGGTCCAGCCCACCAGCGCCTGGCGCAAGCTGCCGCTCTACTCGCATCAGGAGCAGTACCTGACCTCCGGCGGCCCGATGAAGATCTGGTTCGACCGGGCGCGCGAGCTGGAACAGGATCCGCGCGTGTTGACCATCTCCAACCTGCCAGTCCAGTGCTGGCTGGATGTGGAGGAAGGCGGCTGGGCAACCGTGGTCGTGACCGATGACGACGTCGAGCTTGCCGAGCGGCTGGCTGACGAGATGGCCGACCTGGCGTGGTCCATGCGCGCCGACTTCCAGCGAACCACCAGCGTGTCAGCCGACGAGGCGGTCCGCATCGCGGATGCGGCGTCCTCCGGGGTGGTGGTGCTCAGCGACCATGGCGATTCGGTGTTCGGTGGCGCTGCTGGTGACAGTACCGCGATCCTGGCGGCGATCCTGAACCGTGGCATCAGCAGCCGCGCGCTCATGCCGCTCATCGACGCTGGCTCGGTGGCGAAGCTCGTGGCGGCCGGGGTCGGCGAGACGGTGACCCTGCCGGTCGGCGGTCAGGCGAGCGGCTTCTTCCAGCCCGTGACCATCACGGGTGTCGTGCGCAACGTGGCACCGGGTCACCTCATCATCGAGGGCCTGCCTGACCGGGAGCTGGATATGGGCACCACGGTGGTGTTCGACGCCGGCCCCGTGACCCTGCTCATCAGCGAGCGGGCGGGCGTGGCGGGCAACCATCCGGATGTCTATCGGGCCTTCGGCGTGGAGCCGGCCGACTACCAGATGGCGGTGCTCAAGACAGCCTCCAACTTCCAGTACTTCGCGTCCATCACCTCGCAGGTCATCCGCGTCGGCACGCCCGGGCCCACCCAGTCGGACATCGCGGGTCTGCCCTGGGTTCGCGCGGAGCGGCCCTTCTATCCCCTTGATGAGATGGAGGACTGGCGCCGCTGACCGTCCGCGCGTGGCGGGTACGTGGCGGCCTCGTCAGGCCGGGGTGGTCGCCGAAGCGCCCCACCGTCACGCACCCGTCCCACGCAAGGGCGGGTGTCAGGAGCGCTTGCCAGTCACCTTGACCACGTCCACAGTCGACCCGGAGGTCGTTCCGACGGTCAGCTTCCGGGTGACCGTGCTATTCGCCGCGGCACCTGAGCCGACCGTGATCCGGATCGTGAGCAGGGTCGTGGCACCAGTCGCCAGGGACGCGGTCCTCCAGGTCCCCGCCACCACGGCCGTCGTGATGTCCGTGGAGCCCTTGAGATACCGGATGGTGTAGCCGGACACCCTGGAGCCGGTGGCATGCAGCGTCAACTTCCCCGCCTTGGACCCATCGTTCTGGAGCGACAGCCCCAGGGTGATCGTCTTGCCCCGCTTCGCCGAGCCCGTCCGTGACTGCCCGGCGCCGGTCGTGTTGTAGACGTCGTTCCCCAGGAAGCTGCCACTGCTGCCGAGCCTGATGCGTGCATCCGGTCGCACACTGCCGCCCCCGGAGGTCGCTGTGTAGCTGATCCAGACCCGACCACCGGTGCTCGCGCCCGCCGTCACCGTCGCGCCACTCGGCGCGAAGCTGCTGCCACCGCCACCGCCACCGCCACCGTTGCCGAGCGAGCCGCCGCCACCACCACCCCCACCGTAGTAGCCGCCGCCACCACCGCCGCCCGGATCCTCGCCGCCGCAACCGAACGTGTCGCCCCCATCGCCGCCACTGCCTTTTTGCCCGGGGGTGCCGGCATCATTGATCCCCGTCAGGCCATCTGCGTCGCCAGCAGCACCCGCCGCACCACCCGCGGACTGCGTGCCGCCTCTGCCGCCCCCCGCGCCGTCGCCCTGGCCAGGTTGCGTCGGCAGTACGGCGCCACCTTGATCCTCGCAGCCGCCGGCTCCGCCGCCCGGACCGCCGAGACCGCCCGCGCCCGCTGCGGCGCCCCCGTTGCCACCCAACCCACCGACGTGGACGCTGCTGTGGTTCCAGAAGTAGCTGTGCCCACCACCACCACCCGCCACCAGGATGCGGGCACCAAGGCCATACGTGCCGCCCGGGTCACGCCGGATATCCGTCGCTCCACCACCTCCGGGTGCGAGGTACGGCACATCCCCGCAACAATCGGCGCCACCATCGCCGCCGCCGTTCCAGCCGCCCTTGCCCGCGTCTGGGTCGTCCAGGTTGGTCAAGGCACGGGTGTTGCCGCCCGCCCCGCCGACCCGTACCTGGAGCGTCTCGCCCGGTGTGACCGCGATGGTGGCGACGACCGAGGCGCCCTTGGAGCGAGCCACGCCGCTGTAGCTCTGACCGCCCGCCGCCCCATCGAGCGAGAACGTGGCGGAGTGGACGCCGGCCGGCACCGTCCACGTCTGGGTCATCCCCTTGTCGGTGAAGATGGCCGCGGCGGCCAGGGCCACCGGTACCGAGCCGGGGAGTATGCCGGCCACAAGCATCGCAGTGGCGGCCACCGCCGCGATGTGTCGCCCGCGTCGGCCGCTGTGTCGGGACATGGGGTCTCCTGGTCTCACCGGGTCAGGTGACAGCCCGGGTCAGGGCACCACGATGTCCGCCGCGCGTCCAATGAACGTCCAACGAGCGCGGACGGGCGTCAGCGACGCGCGACCTGTGCGAGCAGCACAGCCCAGAACAGGCCGGTCGCGATCCTGGACGCGACGCTGTCTTCTGCGCCCTGTTGTTGGCCCAGCAGGAACGACCCCAGGATCAGCTCGATGATCATCGCTGCCATCCGCGGACCCTACTCCCATCGAGGGTGATCGCATACCCCAGGTTGAGCCTGCGCAGACGGCGCCTTCCGGAGACCCTGGAGCTGCGCCTCGGTGTCGGCGACGCCCATCACTCACGGCACGTCAGCGATGTCGCGGTGTGGCATCGTTGGTTGATGGACGACTTCGGGGAGACCAATCGTGTGTGGTGGGACGAACGGGCGCCCGCGCACGCCAGGTCGCCAGGCTATGCGCTGGACCGGTTCGCCGCGGATCCCGACCACCTCAGCGATGTCGTCCGCTTCGACCTGCCGCGGCTCGGCGATGTCGCTGGGCTCCGGGGCGTGCATCTCCAGTGCCACATCGGCAGCGACACCGTTTCGTTGGCGCGCCTGGGTGCGCGCATGACCGGGCTCGACTTCTCGGAGCCCGCCCTTGCCGAGGCCCGTCGCCTGGCCGCCGCCGCCCGAGTCGACGTGGACTTCGTGCGGTCCGACCTGTACGCCGCCCTCGATGTCCTGGAGCCAGGTGCCTTCGACCTGGTGTTCACGGGTGTCGGCGCCCTCTGCTGGCTGCCGGAGATCCGACCCTGGGCGCGGATCGTGGCCGGCCTGCTCAAGGTTGGGGGTCGCTTGTTCATCCGGGAAGGCCATCCTGCCCTGTGGGCGTTGGGAGACGCGCGGGAGGACCGGCTGCTGGTTCCTGAATACTCCTATTTCGAGCAGCTGCAGCCCGACCGCTTCGAGGACGCCGACAGCTACGCCGATCCCGACAAGGTGTTCCTGAGCAGCACCAACTTCACCTGGAACCATGGCCTGGGCGAGACGGTGACCGCACTCCTGGACGCAGGTATGCAGCTGACGATGCTGGAGGAGCACGACAGCGTCCCGTGGGAGGCTCTGCCGGGACAGATGGAGATGACCGAGGCGAACGAGTGGCGCATCGTCGACAGGCCATGGCGCGTACCCCACAGCTTCACGCTGCAGGCGGTCCGCGCCCGATAGCGGCACCAAGCGTGGATGACGGTCCCCATGTCACCTGAGCAGACGCTGCCGCCGAGCCTGCTCCTCGGGTTCCTGGAGTGGGTCGATCAGGCTACCGCGACGGCCGCACATCGGCCGATCTTGGAGCTGGCAACGCTCTGGGCAGCAGAGGAGGTGGGATCATCACCATGGACAGCGGGATGTCGGCGGAGCGACACGGCTGGTATCGCGTGGAGCGGCCCATCCGCTCCCTGACACCGGATGAGTGCCTGGTCCCTGGCTACTACCTCGATCCGGACTGGACGGTGCGTGACCTGGCAGCGCACCTCGGCACGTGGCTCGCGGAAGCGGCATGGTGGATCGCCAAGTCCGGCACGGACCACTATGCGCAGCACCTGCCTCGCCTGGAGGAATGGGCCGCGGAGCTCATGAGCCGCCGCTGAGGGCTGCCTCCGCCAGCGCCGCGCGCACCCGGTCACCCAAAGAGGCGATGCGCTCGACCGGCTCGTTGCTGAACACGAACCGGACGTAGCGGTCCGCGACGGGGCCACCCCAGCCACGCATGGGTGTGGCGGCGACCCGGTGGGTCATCAGGCGTGCTGAGACATCGACGCAGTCGAGCCCGAGCGCGGCCACGTCCAGCAGCAGCGACCAGGCGCCCGCCGGCCGGATCACCGGCAGGCCCTCGAGTTGGCGGAGGGTCTCGTTCCGGCGTGCCTGCCATGTCGCGTTGGCCGCAGCGAGGTCCGAGTCGGGTGCCCCGAGCGCGACGCGCGCCCCGACCTGGGCGAAGCCACTGGGCACCAGGCCGTTGTAGATCTGGACGCGGCTGAGATCGGCCGCGAGCGCATCGCTGGGGGCGACGACCCAACCGATCCGCCATGCGATCATGCGCTGGTCGAACGAGACCGCGTCCACGATCACGGTCCGCTCACGCATCCCGGGCATGGACGCAGGGTGGCGGATCGGCCGGCCATCGAACAGGACGCCCTCGAAGCCGGCCCAATACAGCAGCCACAGGTCGCGCTCGCGACACATGTCGGCGATCGCGGCCCATTCCTCGTCGGACGCCACCCAGCCACTGGGAAACGAGGCGTTGTTGATGAACACGACGCGTGTCCGATCCGTGACCGCCCGGCGGAGGGCGTCGGTCGACAGGCGCCACTCGCCGTTCTGGACGTGCAGAGGCGCGAGCCGCGGCTCCGCCCCCACGAGACGGACCCGATTGATCATGCCCGCATAGGTCGGGTCGGTGAGCACCACCTCGTCGCCCGGGTCGGTCAGGCACAGCAGGGCATCGAGCATCGCGTCGCCCTCGCCGGAGGTGATGACGACCTGCTGCGGGTCGTAGGCGGGTCCGCCGCGTCGGAAGACATATCCGACGACTGCCTGCTTCAGGTCGTCACGGCCGGTGAACGGCAGCCAGCTGTTGGCATCGTCCGTGCCAACGGCGGCACGTGTCGCGTCCACGACGCCGTCCGGCACCGCGAGATCGGTGTCCAGGTTCTCCATGCGCAGGATGTCCGGGTCGCTCCCAGCCGCCGCTGCGACACGGTCGATGGAGAAGCCGGGGATACCGTCGAGGCGTCGGACGCTCACGCGGGTACTCCTTCGCTGGTGTCGCTGGTGTCGCTGGTGTCGCTGGTGCACTGGGTCTGCGAGTCGGCGCGGCGTGCAGGTGCCAAGCCGGGACGATCCGCTCATGCGAGCATCGCAGGATGACGGACATGGGTGCAACCGGGGGACGTGCAACTTCGGGACGGCTCGCCAGTTCGGGGGAGCTGGCCGGTCGTGTCGCCATCGTGACCGGCGCCAGCACTGGGGTCGGGCAGGGTATCGCCATGGCCCTCGCGCGCGCGGGCGCGGGCATCGTGGTGGGCTATCACCGGGACGCGGCCGGGGCAGGGGAGACGCGTGACTCGATCACCACGGCCGGCGGCCAAGCAGTCGTGTGCCAGGCCGACATCGCCACACAGGATGGTGCCGACGCGCTCGTGGCGGCTGCAGTGGACACCTGGGGGCGCCTCGACGTGATGTCCTGCAACGCGGGCGTGACCTCGTGGGTACCGTTCCTGGAGATCACGCCCGTGGCCCTGGATGCCGTGGTGGCCACCAACATCCGGGGCACGTTCCTGACGGCGCAGGCGGCTGCCCGGCGGATGGTGTCCCAGGGCAGCGGCGGACGATTGCTGTTCACGGCGTCCGTGACGGGCGTGCGGGCCATCGCGAACCTCTCCGCGTACGCTATGACACGCGCCGCGGTGGAGGCGCTGGCCCGCAACCTCGCGCTGGAGCTGGGATCCCACGGCATCACCGCGAACGCCCTGGTCGTGGGTCCGGTCGTCAACGCCCGGAACCTCTCGGATGACCCCGACTACGCCTCGCACTGGGGGTCTATCCTGCCCGTCGGTCGAGCTGGCGATCCCACCGACGTCGGCGCGGCGGCGGTGTTCCTGGCATCGGATGCCAGCGCATTCATCACGGGGGCATCGATTCCCGTCGACGGTGGTTGGATCGTCACGGGCCACGTGCCACCCGCCATTTGACGACCCCCCGGGTGACGATCGGATGGGCCATGTGCCACCTCCGACGGGTACCATCGGTCCGTCCACCTGCCTCAGCTGTCGACCACGAGGCACTCGTCGGAGTCGACCTGCCACACGGGACGTGCGATGGCCATCCGACCGAGGCTCACCCATCAAGTCCAAGGGACGACCTGGCTGGCACGCGCTGCTGCCGGCGGTGTCGCGGCGCTGCTGCTGGCCGTCCTCGTCTTGCCCTCGACTCCCGCGACAGGTGCCACCCGCTGGACCGGCGACGCCGACGCGGCCGGCCTGACGGCCGATGCTGGCAACG
>Ga0105048_10006380_pt1 | contig 19015 bp, 21 predicted proteins | sample MAT05_FD_78382 | JGI IMG/M metagenome (GOLD analysis project Ga0105048, IMG submission 78382) | Freshwater microbial communities from Lake Fryxell liftoff mats and glacier meltwater in Antarctica - MAT-05 | ecosystem: Environmental > Aquatic > Freshwater > Ice > Liftoff microbial mat | place... | reverse complement strand
GGCAGCACGGTGCCACTACCGGATCACGGAGAGTTGCCCGTCACCTGGGGTGACCGACCGCGTAAGGGCCGGGGTATGTTCGACCATCTGTTTGATGGCGTCATTCGCGACGAGCACGAGGTCCGCGTCGAGCCAACTGTGCTGGCGGCGGCCGACGCGGCGGTGTCGGCGCGCGGCTGGCACGAGGAGTGGGGCGACGATGCCCGGCTGCTGGTGCTGACCCACGGGCTATCGCTGGTGCTACGAGAGCATGAGGCCGACGAGATCGACCCGGACGATGACGATTCCGTGCGTGACGGGCACGACGCCGCGCGTAGTCGGCTGATGGCACTCGAAGGCCGGTACTCGACGCTGCGCCGCCGCCTCTTCGAACTGCGGCACAACAATCGCATCCTCGGCTGGCGCATCATGGCCCTGGAGGTCGAGGCGGCTGGCATGTTGCGGCGGCTCGACCAATTCCTGATGGACCGCGATCGCCTGGAAGCCGAGATCAATCTGCGCCGTGCGGCCGGGGCCACGATTGCGGCACCAAACGAGCAGGCGACGCAGTTGGGCTGGCGCGACCGACTGGGGCGCCTGTTCGGCCGGCCCAACTAGTCGGTCCGGGCGCAAATGCGCGACGCGGCGCTGGCGGGCAGTTGCCGCACGCGGTCCCACTGCCCCAACCCGAACCAGACCGGAATTAGCTGCGCTCGGGCTTCTCGCCGCCGGGGCTGCCACGGCCCAGGTCGCCGAGGTCGAGCGTCTCGATGAAGTCTTTGAAGACGCTCAACTTGGACTCGTCCACGACTTCAGCGGGGGTACTCCGTGGCTCGGGCGGCGTCTCGTCGCTGTCGGCGTCGTTCTCAAAGACCATGCCAGCCTGATCGAGCACCGAGTCCTCAACGAAGATCGGCACCTTCGCCCTGATCGCCAGCGCAATCGCGTCGCTCGGACGTGAATCGACCTCGACGTGCCGACCATCGGCATCGACGATCAGCTTCGCAAAGAACGTCTCGTCCGCCAACTCGTTGATGACGACTTGCGTCACCTTGCCGCCTAGAGCCGCAATCACCGAGCCAAGCAGATCGTGGGTCAGAGGACGCGAGACTGGCACGTTCTGCATCGGGATCGCGATAGCATCGGCCTCAAAGTGCCCGATCCAAATCGGCAGGTACCGTTGCGCCGCCTTCTCCTTGAGCATGACCACGCGCTTGTAGTTTGTCATGTTCACGCGGATGCTCTCGACAAGGACCTCGATCACGGTACGCTCCTTGAGAAGCCTGAGGCCGCGAGCGGTTCGCCAGAGCGACTCGCCTCAGCCCGGGCGACACACTCGGTATTGTACACCCGGCCCGGAGGACGGTACAGCATCGTGCGGGTAGCGGACTACACCATTCAGACGCAGATGCGACAGAGCAAGATCAGTAAGGCGGGGCGATGTCAACGTCATAGTCGCGCCGGCTCCTGCTGCCGGTCGCTGCAGGCGCAACCGGCGCTTCGGTCGCCGGTGCCGAGACGGGTGTGACAGCCAGCACTGGCGGTGCCTCGGAAGGCTCGACTGCCGATGCTGGCGACGGCGGTGCCGGCTCAACCACCGGGGCGCTGTGGGTGTCGTAGGCGAGTGCAGCGTCAGCCACCGGGGCTGGAGCCGGTGCCTTCGCAGTCTTCCGATCCTCGATCTCCAGGCTCAACGTGCGGTTGAACTCACTGGAGAGATCCGAGGTTGTTCGCCGAAAGTCACGCACCACGCGACCGACCTGACCGGCGATCTCTGGCAGCTTGCCCGGCCCGAAGATGACCAGGGCTAACACCAGGATCACCATCAGCTCCATCGGCCCCATACCGAGGAAGTTCACGACCAGCCTCCCTTGTCAGGCCGACGGTCACGACGCCGGAATCCTGGCTACTACGGCTAGTATACCGCTGCCCTCCGCTACCGAGGCCACTAACGATCATGCATTGCCGGGTGCGTCGCCCGCAACGCCAGTGATCGCGGCCGGCGGCAGCAGCAGCGCGGCTGCCGTCTGATCGTGATTGGCCTTGTGCGGCTCGGGGCTGAGCGATGAGCCGAACGCCGTCAGCGTGCCGCGCTCCACGCGAAACGCCTTTGTGCGTGACAGAATGCTCGGGCCGAAGTCGTGCAGATCCGTCGTCGTGATGATCGTCTGCCCCGCCTGCCCCGCCTGATTGAGCACGAAGCCGCGCCGCACCGGGTCCAGTTCTGACAGGATGTCGTCCAGCAGCAGAATCGGACGCTCCTCGGTCTGGGCGCGCATGAAACGGGCTTCGGCAAGCTTCAGGGCCAGGACGGCCAGGCGCTGCTGGCCGCGCGAGCCGTAGTCGTGCAGGTTTACGCCGTCCACCATGAACTGGAACTCGTCACGGTGTGGACCGACCAGCGACACGCCCGCATCAACCTCGCGGCTCAGCGTCTCCTCGACGCGGGCGGCGTACAGCGCCGGCAGTTCGTCCAGCGGGCCGGCGAGCGCCAGGGGATCATGCGTAGTCGGCAGGTAGCACAGTTGCAGGTCTTGCTGGCTCCCGCCAAGCTCGCGATAGAGCGGGGCGAGGTCGGCGTTGAGTAGCGCCACCGTCTCCAGCCGCCTCGCGACGATGTAGCTGCCCAGGCGCACCAACTCCGACGACCAGAATTCCAGGGCTGTGCGTGGCTGGCGGCGTTCGCGGACCTGACGCAGGAGCGTGTTCCGCTGCACCAGCACGCGGTTGAATCGCTGGAGCGCCCGCAGATAGTTACCGTTCACCTGTGACACCGTGATGTCCAGATAACGACGCCGCATGGATGGCGCCCCAGCGACGAGGGCCACGTCGTCTGGCGTAAACAGCACGACGTTGACCTGCCCGATCAGTTCGACTGCTCGCGTTGGCAGGCCGTTGACTTTGACCTGCTTGCTGACTGGCCGAATCGACGGCACCACGTTGTCCACGTCATCCGGGATCACTGCGCCCTCGTTCTCGGCCTTAATCAGGATCTCGACATGGCGGTCGCCGTCCTCGCGCCTGATGCGGGCTTCGAGGCGGGCGAACGGAATCAGGTCGCGCCGGGCGTTCCAGTGGACCAGTTCGCGGTCATTACTCGTCCGCGGCGAGCGCGTCGTCGCCAGGAGGTAGATGGCTTCCAGAACGTTGCTCTTACCCTGGCCGTTCTCGCCCACCAGCACCGTGATCGGATCGCCTGGCGTGAGGGCGAGCCGCACATAGTTCCGGAAGTTAACGAGTACCAGCTCGCGGAGCAGCACGCCGTCCCTCGCTCTGACCGCTGATCCGGCAGCGCGTGGCAGACGGACGAAATGGCCGCCGCGTGAAGGCGCGAACGAAGCCACGGTCGTAGGTACTCGTTAGATTGTAGCGGTGGAGGTGCACGTAACGGGCCAGGCGTTCGCACGAGACGGGTAGCGATGCGCCAGCACCACTCCCAACCAGCCTTGTGCGGTCGGCTGTAATGGGCCTGTGACACGGAGACACCCACCCGCCCCGAGATTGACAGTTGACGCTGATATACTCGGACCGCGCACCGGCCGGTTCGGTGCCGCCTGAACTTCAAACGCTGCGATGAACACCGACCGGAGAGATCCGTGATGCGAGTCACGCACCACCTGGCAATGCTCAGTCTCCTCGGCGTGATGACGCTCAGCAGCGTCAGCGCGCGTTGGAGCGAGACTGCGACACCGGTCGTGCTGGTAGCTGCGGCCCCGACGCCCATCATCAACACATCTGCGCCGAATGTCTTCGCGCCGCAGTCGGCACCTGTTGGGTCGGGCGGCAACCTGCCGCTTTCGGCTGCGCCCAGCCCGACCGCGCAGGCTGCCCAGTCCAGCACCAACGTGATTGCTGTCGTGCCGCCGCCGGCCGCCGACGTTCCGCGCAACTGGGTGCAGAACTTCCGCCCTACCGACGTGTTCGACGGGCCCGGCCCTCAGGCTGCCAGCCTCGGCTCGGTCGGGCAGTTTACGACGCTTGAACTGGTGGAGCAGTCCGACGCCGGCCGGTCGAAGCTGTTCGACCCGGGGCGCGGCGAGGGCCGGCTGCCGGGCTTCGTCTGGGCGAATCTGGGCGATTTTGGTCCGTCAGGCCCGCCCAAATACCTGTACGAACTGGCGAAGGACGGCGCTACCGAGGCCATTGCCGGCAGGCGCGTGCCCGAGCGCACCACCACTGCCTGGCCGCCGCTCCCGAACGGCGAGAGCGCCGTGATGCTGGACGGCGAGTCGGGCGCGCTGCTCTACGCCAAATCGGCACATGCGCGGCTACCCCAGGCCAGCACCACGAAGATCATGACGGCGCTGGTGGCCCTGGAGAACGGCAAGCTCGACGACCGCGTGACCGTGGACGTGAACAGCGAGCAACTGTACCTCACGACCGAGAGTACGGTGATGGGGTTGATGCCGGGCCAGACGGTCACACTGGAGACGCTGCTGTACGGGCTGATGCTCTCCAGCGGGAACGATGCGGCCATAGCCATCGCGAAGCACGTCGGTGGGTCAGAGGCCCGCTTCATCGAGATGATGAATGCGAAGGCGAAGGCGATGGGCCTGCGCGATACCCAGTTCAAGAACCCGCACGGCCTGGACGCCGATGGGCACTATTCCAGCGCGTTCGATCTGGCGGCGATGGCGCGCTACGGCTTCCGGAATCCGACGTTTTATAGTCTGTCGATGACGCGGCACTGGAACGCGGACGGCTTTGACCTCTGGAACTTGAACAAGCTGTTGAACGCATATCCGGGGGCTGACGGCGTGAAGCCGGGCTTCACCGATGCCGCCGGGCGGTGCCTGGTCGGGTCGGCCGTGCGCGACGGCCGGCGGGTCTTCGTGGTGGTGCTCAAGAGCGCCGACCCGACCGGTGACAGTCGTGGCCTGTTTGACTACGCGTTCGACGGGTTCCGCTGGCCGACCTGATCCGCACGCCGGGAGACCTCCGCGAGACTCGGACGTTGTGAGTATGGGGCTGTCACCCTGGCAGCCGCGCCGGGCAGCCGCAGAGCGAAGGCAGCAATGCTGACCGGACCGCAGCAGACGACGCGCCCGCCGGCGTCGCGCGAGAATTGGCCGTGGTGCCAGTGTCGTCGTGCGAAAATAGGCGGGCGTGCCGCTGGCACGCCTCTACAAGCACTCCGGATTCCCCGCCCCGAGGTCATTCGCTATGGAACGTCATTTTCTCGGTATTGGCGCGCTCTCGGCCTGTATCAGCGTGGCGGCAGGCGCGTTCGGCGCGCACGCTCTCACCGGCATGGTCACGGCCGACCGCCTGCTCGTCTGGGAGACGGCGGCACGCTACCAGATGTACCACGCGCTTGGCTTGATGATCGTGGCCTATCTCGCATCGCAGAAGGCGGCCGGCGCTGCCCGCCTGAGCGGCTGGCTATTTCTGGCCGGCACCGTCATCTTCAGCGGCAGCCTCTACGCGCTGGTCATAACCGGCGTGACGATCCTGGGTGCCATCACCCCGATTGGCGGCGTGGCGCTGATTGCCGGCTGGCTGGTGCTGGCCTGGAGCGTCTGGCGACGCTAGTCGGCTGCCCGAGGTGCCGCACAACGACACGGCACCTCGGGCGTGGACACGTGCCTACACGGATCTACGACTGATCGAACCGCCAGCGCGTGACACTCCCTGGAAACTCGGTCCAGCCGAACGCCACGGTCGCGCGGACACGCCACAGGCCGCCCCGGTCCCAGGTGTCTGCCGTTGGGGCGTACTTGGGGCCGTATTTGGCTGCCAGCGCCGCTGCCAACTGCTCGGCAATCTCTTGCGATGGTGTGCCCTGGTACACCGCTTCGCCCTCCAGGATCACCACCTCGTCGCCGCTCTCCAGGTTCACCACGATGTTGGAGTTCGCCGCGAGGTTGCGCCCTCGTCGCGTCTCCGGGCTGCCGTCGAAGTAGAGCACGCCGTCCACCCACGCGCCCCAGGCCGGCATCGCGTGGGGTCGGCCATCCGGCCGCGTCGTGTGAAACCAGTAGTTCCTGGCTGTCGCGAGGCGCTCCACCGCCCACGACCAATCCAGCAACCCCTCGTCATGCTCCGGCACGCCATAGTCCGTCGGCATCGCTGGCCGCCCGGTCACGATCAGTCCCGTGCCGCTCGCCTTCGCTGCGTCTGTCACTCGTGTCCTCCCCGTGAACGGTATCTGCACCCGGCCGCGCCGATCCGCATGGCCGCAGTCTCACGATACGCCGAGATATAGGACATCCTCTGTCATGTTCGGCTGATACGATCAACGACCTCATGATGGTCCGTTGGCCATCGTGGTGAGCAGAGGGTCGGGCAATGGAGTGGCGTCGTGCGGGCTGACCGGCTGCTGTCGATCTTGCTCTTGCTGCAATCGAATCAGCGGATGACCGCGACGGCGCTGGCTCGCCGCCTGGAGGTGTCGCCGCGCACCGTCCAGCGCGACATGGAAGCATTGAGCCTGGCCGGTGTGCCCGTCTATGCCGAGCGCGGGGCTGGCGGCGGCTGGGTGCTGCCGGAGTCGTTCCGAACGGACCTGACCGGGCTGACCGGCACTGAGCTTCAGGCGCTGCTGGTCGCCACGCCGGCCCGCCTGCTCTCTGACCTCGGCCTTGCGAAGGCGTCTGATTCGGCGCTGGTCAAGCTGCTGGCGTCGCTGCCGGCCGTCGCCCGCCGCGACGCCGACCTGATGCGGCAGCGCATTCTGGTAGACGGCGCAGGTTGGCACCAGGCACCCGACGCCGTACCGGCGCTGGAGCTTCTACACGAGGCGTTGTGGCTCGAACGGGCGGTGCGGATCGTCTATGCGCGCCGCGACGACGAAGCCATCGAGCGACACATGGACCCGCTCGGACTGGTGGCGAAGGGCCGACTGTGGTACCTCGTTGCGGCGGTCGGCGGCGAGTTCCGGACCTACCGAGTGTCGCGGATACAGCAGGTCGAGGTGCTGGCGCTACCAGCCGAACGCCCGCCCGACTTCGACCTGGCGGCGTTCTGGGCCGCGTCGTCGGCGCAGTTTGTGGCGAACTTGCCGCGCTTCCCGATCACCGTCCGCGTCCACGCCGAGGCCGCGCGTCGCCTTTGGATTCCCGGTGCCTACGCCCGCATCGAACGCATTGGCCCGCCCGAGCCGGACGATTGGCACACGGCAGACTTACTCCTCCAGACCGAGGACGAGGCGTGCAGCTACGTGTTGGGATTTGGGAACAGGATGCAGGTGCTGGAACCCGCGAGCCTGCGGATGCTGGTGCGCCGCCGGGCCGCCGAGATCACCGCCCTTTACGACACGCTGGACGCACCGACCGGCGCGTTCCGTGCTGTGCCGCCATCCTGAGTGGTCCCGGCGTCCTCCAGTCCGATTGCCAGCGGCAGCGGCAACTGCACCGGACGGCCGGCAGGCAGCAGGCGGGCTGCGCGTACCCCGATCAGGCGCACAGAGCGGGCGCGATCCCAGTGCCGGCGCATCAGCGCGGCTGCCGCCAGCGCAATATCGTCAGCGGTGGCCGTAGGCACGGTGAGGCGCATCTGCCGCGTGAGTGTCTCAAAGCTGGCGTACCGCAGCTTGATGGCCACTTCGCCGGCGTGCAGCCCGTCCTGCTGAAGCCGCTCGGCCAACTCGGCGGCCTGCGACCGGACCTCTTGCCACAGTTGCCGCCGATCCAGCGTGTCGTACGGAAAGGTGTGCTCGGCCGAATACGATTGGGCTGGGCGGTCTGGTTCAAGCGGCGAATCGTCGTGGCCGTGCGCACGGTCCCAGAGGCCGCCGCCGTGGCTCACGCCGAGCAGTTCGACGAGGCGGTCGCGGCGCTGGGCGGCGATGTCGCCAACGGTAGCCAGTTCGGCCTGGGCCAGTCGCTCGGCGGTGCGCGGCCCGACCCCGAACAGCGAGCGGACCGGCAAGTCCGCCAGAAACGCGGCCTCAGTCCCCGGTGCCACGACGCAGACGCCGCCGGGCTTCGCCTTCTCGGTCGCCATCTTCGCCACCAGCTTCGAGGTCGCCAGCCCGATGGAGATCGAGAGACCGGTCTCTGCCAGGACGCGGGCGCGCAGGTCGTGGAGACTGCCTTCGGCGAACCCGTGTGCGGACCAGTCCAGCCACGCCTCGTCCACCGACAGGTTCTCGATGGTCGGGCTGGCCGCTCGGAGGACGATCATCAGGCGCTCGGAGTAGGCGCGGTACAACTCGTGGCGCGGCGCGACGAACAGGGCGGTCGGGGCGATCCGCAGGGCGACAGCGGCGCTCATGCCGCTATTGATGCCGACGGCACGCGCGGCATTGTTGGCGGTCGTGACGATGGAGCGCGGCGACGTGCGCGGATCGTGCCCGATGACGATGGGGCGGGGGTCGGCTGCCAATTCGGGCCGCTCTAATGCCTCCACGGCAAAATAGAAGCGGTCCGCGTCGCAGTGCGCGATGCACCGATGCTGCGATTCTCGTGGTGGACTGGCTCGATCCATGCGTTTCCCGTGATGCTGTCCCAGTGGTGCAACGTGTCACCGCCGGCCTGGACGCGCCGCCAGTCACAGGAGTGCGGCGTCGGAACCCGGCGGTGAGGCCGCGCGGCATCTGTGCATCTTTCAAGACGTGTGACCGCACGCCGAGATCTGCCCAGGAGCATGCTCCATGATCCCGCCCCCGCCCGATGGTCAGCCGCCGGCAGATCGTTTCACGGCGTTCCCGTCCCGTCAAGACCCGTTCCGCCAGACGCTCATCCGGCACATTGACCGGCGCATCGCCGCCGTCGCGCACCTGAGCATCGGATTTGGGGTGGTTGTCGGCGTCGGCTTTCTCCTGGGCATTGCCATCAACATCGTGATCTGGCTCCGAAGCAAGCGGTCGCCGTTCGTCGAACTGCACGCGGAGCAGGCCGGGGCGTACCAACTCAGTGTGCTCCTCATCAACATCGTCGTGGTGGCGGTCTGGCTGGCCGGGGCGGGCTACCTTGCGATTGGTGGCTCGTCGGTCCAGATCGGCAGCGTGACGCTCAATCAGGTGTTGATGGGCCTGGGCTGCGTGATGGTGCCGGCGTTTGTGCTCTGGTTCTTCGGCACGATCTTTTATGGGCTGTACGGCGGTCTGCTGATCGCTGCCGGCCGCGACTTCGCGTACCCGATCTTCGGGCCGTGGGCGCAGAGGCGGCTGGAGCGGCACCGTCGGGCGTCGGCATAGGTGCCGATAAGTTCAGGAAAGCGCGGCGATGCGTCGGCGCTGGACGAGCCGGCGCGCAGCCAGCCGCCCGCCGAGTGCCACGAGGACGACCAGCCCGACGACGGCCAAGATTGGTGCGAGCAGCGCCAGCAGGGTCAGGCCAACCGCCCCGATATCTTCGACGATTGAGGCGACCGGGCCGCCAACGCCCATCGTCGCCACGTTGATGACTGGCCGCGCCAGCGCACGTAGCGTGTGGATCCCGCCAGCCGTCAGCAGCCCGACCAGGATGGCGAGGCCCGGCGACAAACTCTCGATCATCGAGTTCTGACTGGCGAACAGAATCGCGCCTGCTCCGAGCGTCAGCGGCGTCTGGATCACCTGGACGACCGAATCCGCGCCGGGGATCTTGTCTGCGGCAATCTCGCCAACCGCAAGGACCGCCAGCCCGCCGAGCGCGATGTCTGACGCGAGAGCGTCGAACGGCGCGGCCAGGGTCAGCAGGCCGATGCGGGCCAGCATGCCGACGATCAGGAGCGGCAACGTCGCGTTGAGGCCAGAGGCTGCCGCCAGCCCGAAGGCGCTCGCCGTACCAAGTAGCAGCGGGTCCATGGGCCTCCTCCGAGCGGACGCGCGGGCTATTCCCATGCGCCGTACATCGCCGATGCGTGAGCCGTCCTTCGCTGGTGACTTGTGGCGACGGACCACTATCAACTCTGACGCCGAACCGTGGTGTGCAGTTCCCGTGCCGGTCAGGCCCGTGCCGCCTGCGAACGCTGTGATGCGTAGTTGGGACGGCTCCGCACGCTGATCCGGCAGACCGTGGCACGAGTTGTGCGACGGAGAGGTTACAGAATCAAGACTTTGCCAGGGACGAGGCGCACCATGATTCATGCAGATCTGTCACGTGCACGCAATGACGATGCCGCGTCGGCGTCGCGTCGGACGATCATGCTCGTTGACGATGACCCGTCCGTCGCCGGGCTTGTCCGCGAAATTCTCGAGGGCGAAGGGTACGGCGTCGAGACGGTGGGCACCGGCAGCGCCGCCGAGACGATGATTGAGCGGGTGCGTCCAGACCTCGTGATTCTCGACATCATGCTGCCTGACGCCGACGGCCTGATGCTTTGTGCCCGCCTGCTCGGTCAGTGGCCCGCGCCGGTGATCATGCTGAGCGGCTCACGGCGGGAGAGCGACCGCATTCTGAGCTTACGGCTCGGGGCCGACGACTTCATTGCCAAGCCGTTTGATACGTTTGAACTGGTCGCGCGGGTCCAGGCCGTGTTGCGCCGCTCTCCACGCGAACTCGGCATGCCGTCCACGTCGCCGCTGGCCCCAGCGTCCGGCATAGCGCCGCTCCGGGAGTCTCAGCCGTCAGGAGGCGTGCGCAACGGCAAAAGTACCGAGGCTCCGATCACAAACGGTGCGCTGACGATTGACCCACGCCGGCGCACGGTAACCATCGGTGGCTCACCGGTGCATCTTACCCCGACCGAGAATCGGCTGCTGACGGCGCTGGCAAGCGACGCCGAACGGGTCTTCAGCCGTGACGAGTTAGCGGGCGTGCTGTGGGGTTATGAGTCGATGGGTGAAAGCCGCGCGGTGGATGTCCACATCAGGCGGCTGCGTGTCAAGCTTGAACCGTTCGGCGAGGAAGCGCCGCCGATTGTGACGGTGCGTGGCTTCGGCTACAAGCTGGGCGCTGGTGAACTGACCGACGCTGACTGATGCGCGACCCTATCGGAACCGTTGACGAACCAAGAAGAAGGCGCACGAACCGTCGTTCGTGCGCCTTCTTGTGTTTAGTCCTGGCGACTTAGAACGTCGTGGTGCAGGACTTGTGGTAGTAGACCGTCTTGCGCGGGTACGCCATGACGATCGGATACAGATCCTTCTTCAGGATCGGCTGGTCCTTCGTCGGGCAACTCGACGCGGTGCAAAAGCGGTTGGATGCCTGCGCGCCGATCAACTCGCGGAGGCGAGCGCGCTCCTGAGCAGTCTGGTTCTTATTCTTCTCGGCCATCTCGACCTCCCTGATGCCGCCCCCGTGGCTTGGGGAGCAGGCGCGCACGTCGGTAGACATGCGGGGACGCGGCTCATGGCCGCGTCAGGGTGTAGTGTACCAGAGGAACAGCCCGAGATGCCCAAAGGGGTCGGCACCGCGCGCTGGCCCCGTTCGCACCCCGCAGTACCCTGTGAGCCGAGCGATTGTTGATTGCCGACCGAACGGTCACGTAGTATCGGCCACAAGCGTTGCCGCGCCGATGTGGCCGCTCGCCAGTGGCATGTCGGCGGTTGCATGATCCCGACCGGGCGGCACCGACTACCGCAACCCCAAGCATGAGGACGGAGAGCGTCGAAGATGGTGCAGCAGACGCAGGAAATGACACGCTCCGAACGGTATTTCGAGGAAGCCAAGAAGGTGCTACCCGGCGGCGTCACGGCGGCGGCGCGGCTCCATCGCGGGACTGGCAGGCCGTTCGTCGCCGCGCGCGGGGCCGGCTCGCGCATCTGGGACGTGGACGGCAAGGAGTACATCGACTTCTGCACGTCGTTCGGCGCGAGCCTGCTGGGGCACGGGCATCCGGATATTGTGGCCGCCGTCAACGAGGCGATGGCGCGCGGCGTGCTCTGCTCGTTCGAGCTTGAGGAGCAGGGCGAGGTGGCCCGCCGCCTCACCGAGATGGTCCCGAGTGCGGAGCTGGTGCGCTTCACCACGTCCGGTACCGAGACGACCTGGCACGCCATCCGCACCGCGCGCATGTTCACCGGCCGGGACATCATCGTGAAGTTCGAGGGCCATTTTCACGGCTACCACGACTACCTCGGCTTTAGCACCTGGCCCTCGCCCGAGCAGGCCGGGCCGCCCGACCAGCCGGCGACCATCCCAGAGAGCGGCGGCATTCCGGCCGGCCTCCAAAGCTACGTCATCGTGCTGCCGTTCAACGACCCCGAGACGCTGGAGCGGACGTTGCGCGCCCGCGCTGATGAGATCGCCGCCGTCATCATGGAGCCGATCAACTTCAACTCCGGTGGCATCCTGCCCGACGCCGGCTTCCTCCAGACGCTTCGGGCGCTGACGCGTGAGCTTGGCATCGTCCTGATCTTCGACGAGATCCTGTCAGGGTTCAGGACCGGGCCAGATTGCGCGCAGGGCTACCTCGGCGTGACACCCGACATGTGCACGCTCGGGAAGGCGATTGGCGGCGGGCTGGCACTCAGCGCGTTCGCTGGCAGCCGCGAGGTGATGGGGGCCGTGTCGCCGCTCGGGGGGGCCGTCCACAGCGGTACGTTCAACGCCCATCCGTTGCCGATCCTGGCTGCCAATGCGTTCCTGAAACTGGCTGAGCAGGCCACGTTCTGGGACCACTTCGCGACGCTGCAAGAGCGACTCTACCCCGGCCTGCGCGACATCTTCGCGCGGACCGGGCTGCCGATCCAGGTGCAGGCAGTTGGCAACCGCTTCTGCCTGAACTACGGCATGACCGAGGAGCCGAAGAACTACCGAGACTCCATGCAGTACGATAAGGCGCTGGCGGCTCGTTTCGCGACAGTGGCGCAAGAAGAAGGCGTCTACTTCCATACGTTGTGGCACTCTGGGCTGTCGGCGATGCACACGCTGGCGGACATCGACGAGGCGCTGGAGCGCATCGAGAAGGCCGCGAAGCGCGTGGCCGCCGCACCGGCCTGACGCGCACTGGCGCCGAGCCGCCATGACGTGCGGCCCGGCGCTCAATCCGCCCCTACGTCGTATGAGGAGGCAGCTTCGCACAGAAGTGTGCTGCAGGGCACACTCAGGCCGTTCCGGGCTGGACAGCCCCACGGTTCCGCTCGTGGTCTACTCGGTCCACGGATGCAAGCGGAGCAGGAGGGGCGCGATGCGGCGACTTCGACGCGGACTACTCATGGCAGCGGCGGTGCTGGCCGTGCTGCTGGGCAGCGTCCGGGCCGACCCGACCGGCGCGATGCCCCTGCCCCTGTCGCTGCCGCCCAGGTTTCGACGCCAGAAGCGACGGTGCGGGCAACAGCAGCCGCTGGTGCGCTACAAGTCCCCGCGAAAGGCCAGACGCTGCCGCCGCTGGTCGCTCGCGTCGTCATGACCTTCGGCGCGACGATTCGCGTGGCACCATTCGTCGATGCCCGCGTCCTGATGAGCACCCGATGTGGCGAGGTCTGGCCGGTGCTGTCGGTCAAGGATGGCTGGGTCGCCGTGAAGACCCCCGAGGGCAAGGGCTGGGTCGGCGGCGGCCGCGTGCTCGTCAGCACCCCGCCCGCCGCAACCGACTGCGAGGGTGCCCGCTTTCTGCCCCAAGACTCCACTGCGACGGTCCGTGGCGTGTCGGCCTGCCTGCCGTTGCGCCCGCGCCCGTCGTCCGGGGCACCTGCAATCGCGTGCGTGGCGAACGGCCACGACTACACTGTCCTTGACGGCCCGCTTGAGGCGAACCCTGGCGAAGACTGGTTCCGCGTGAGCAGCGCGACGACCGGCGCCGGCTGGGCGCTTGCTACGTCGCTGTACCCGGAGTAGACGTGTCGCGCGGCGGGACCAGCGCCGCGCGCACCAGTCCGAGCGGCCTATAATCGCCGCCATCAACTGGCGGGGAGTGGCCGTGACGACGATGCGCATTGGCGCGCTCGAGGTGGCGATTGTCCCGGATGGTGCGCTGACCCTCGATCCGGCGCGGATGTTCGGGCGGGTCGCCGAGGCGGATTGGCGGCCGGTCGCTGGCCTTGACGAGCACGGCACGATCCCGGTTGGGGTGAACTGCGCGCTGGTGCGGTCGGGCGACCGGCGTATTCTGCTGGACACGGGCGGCGGGGCGGCGCTGGCCTCCGAGCGCTGCCAGAACTGCGGGCACTTGCTCGACTCGCTGGCGGCGCTCGGTACCCGGCCAGAGGACATCGACACGGTGATCGTCAGCCACGCCCACTGGGACCATGCGGGTGGCGCGAGCGTGTTCCGTGATGGTCGCTGGACGCCGACCTTCCCGAACGCGACCTACTGGTTCTGGCGTGGCGAGTGGGAGTACTGGATGGACCCGGCGCTACCTGACCGCCCGGCCTTCCTGGACGACGTACTGCCCCCGTTGCTTGCGCACTCCCAGGTCGAACTGGCCGACAGCGAGGTTGAGGTTGCGCCGGGGGTGCGACTCATTGCGGCACCGGGGCACACGCCGGGCCATGTCTGCGTGTCGCTCACGTCAGGTGGCGAGACGGCGGTATACACCGGCGACATGTTCCACCACCCCTCTCAGATTGAACACCCGGAGTGGTCACCGCTGTTCGACGTGCTGCCCGAACTGTCCGCAGAGACTCGCCGCGCCATGTTCGAGCGAGCACGCCGCGAACGCCTGATTTTGCTGACGGCCCACCTGCCGACGCCGGGCATCGCGCGGCTGCCGGCCGGCGGCGGCCTGGAACTGCTGACGTAGCGTTCAAGGCGGCTGCGTGGCGGTCGGGGCCGGCGGCCACCCACAGACCTACCGACGCGGCTTGAGTCGGTTCTGGAGCAACACGACTGCTTCGTACGCTGCGATGCCGGCGTGAATCATCGCGTTGAACGGGGCGCTGTGCTGCTGCGCGTAGTGCTTGTCATAAAACCGGCGCATCGCGTCGTAAAAGGCGCGAATCGACGACATCGGCCGCTGGCGACTGCTCTGGCCCTTGTAGTGCAGCACCACCACGGCCGGGTGATAGCGCACCCGCCAGCCGGCCGCCTTGATTCGATAGGCCCAGTCCAGGTCTTCGCCGTACATCCTGAACGCCTCGTCGAACATGCCGACTCGCTCGATGACCTCGCGGCGGATCAGCATGTACGCCCCGCAGACCGAGTCCACGTCAATCGCGGTATCCTCGTCCACGTTGAGCAGGTTGTAGCGGGCGAAGCGCGGGTTGTTCGGGAACAGCTTGGCGAGGCCGAACAGCCGGTAGAAGGCGACCTCCGGGGAGGGGAATGACCGCCGGCAGGCCCGGTCAAGGGTGCCGTCCGCGCGGATCAGCTTCGGCCCGAGCGCGCCGATGGTCGGGTCGGCATCCATGACGGCCAGCGTGTCGATCAGCGCGTTTGGTTGCAGTTTCGTGTCGGGATTGAGGATCAGCACGTGCCGGCCGCGCGCCTGCCGAATCGCCAGGTTGTTCGCCGCGCCGTAACCGCGATTCCAGGTGCTCGGGATCAGCCTGACCCACGGGAATTCGGCCGCCACCATCTCGTTCGAGCCGTCGCCCGAATCGTTGTCCACCACCCAGACCTCGCCGCGCAGCGCCGCAAGGTCATGTTCAAGTGAGCGCAGGCAGTCGCGCAGCAAGTCGCGCACCTTGTAGTTCACGATGACGACTGACACATCGAGTTGTGCGGTCGGTGCCGTGTCCTGCGACGTGGCGCCCTGGCCTGTCAGAACCACAAGATCCTCCAGTAGCCGCCGAGGCGCTCACGCAGCAGCGCGCGGCTGATGCGCCCCCGCAGACAGGCCCGTACGGTCCGCGCGAGCCGGTACGCGACGCCCGCACAGACGATGCCTTTCAGCAGCGCGTAGCCGCCGACGCCGCGATGCCGACGGTAGAAGATCGCCTGACTGCGGTGGAACTCGACCGACATCGCCTCGCTGGCCGCCGATGTGCTGGCCGCACTCACGTGCATGACGCGGGCATCGGGCGTGTAGTAGTTGCGCCAGCCGGCCCGCATCAGCCGCCAGCACAGGTCCGTCTCTTCGTAGTACATGAAGAACGCCGGGTCGAACGCTCCGACCTGCTCCAGCGCCGCCCGGCGAAAGAGCAGACACGCCCCGAGCAGATGCTCGGCCACGAACTCCCGGTGGTACTGTTCGGCGGGGTAGCGGCCGTTCGCCACGCTATCAAGCGGCACCAGACTGTCAAAGAAGCCGTAGAACGCCTGCGCCGTGTCGGGGAAGCGAAACGCCGAATGTTGGAAGCGACCGTCTGCGTACTCCAGGCGCGCGCCAACGACGCCAGCATCGGGATGGGCCGCGGCGCACCGCAGCAGCGCCCGCAGCGTCCGCGGTCGCAACACGATGTCCTGGTTGAGGACCAGTACGAACGCGCCGCTCGCAACGGCGATGCCCTCGTTGAGGCCGCGCCCGTAGCCCACATTCTCGGGATTCGCCAGCAGGCGCACCTGGGGGAACTGCTCGGCCACCATCGCGGCGCTGCCGTCGCGGGAGGCGTTGTCTACGACGATCACTTCGGTTGTGCAGCCGTCGGCGTCGGCCAACACGGACGCGACGCACTGTGCTAAAAGATCGCGCCGGTTGTAGCCGACGACGATCACCGAGAGGGTGACGGCCGGGGTTGGGTCGGCGGCAGCCTGCACGGGTCGCAGCGGCGTCGGCTCCGCACGGTTCGGGCGCGGCGGCTGGGGCGACGCCGGATTCGCCGTCAATGGGCGGCCAGGAGCGCGTGCAGATACCGCACCGGCACGCGCCGCCGCTGCTGGATGGCTGGCCGGTCGCGGAGGGTACGCGGCAGTTCGCACAGGCCGTCCCACTGGCCGCGCAGCTTGGCCCTGGCTGCCGGTTCGCGGATGTGCCGGACGGACTCGGCGGTCATCCGTAGCTGGGCCAGCACGATGCGCGGCCAGACCCGTCCGAGTAGCTGTCGGGGCATGTTCCGGGCGATCACGCGCAGGAAGTTGCGCCCGCAGTAGTAGCTCGCCAGCGGCCCGCCGCCGGTCGCGCTGAGCATGTGGTAGACGACGGCGGTCGGCACGAAGATGCAGCGGTAGCCGGCCAACTGGCAGCGGAACGCCAGGTCAACGTCTTCGCAGTACATGAAGAAGTCATCTTCGAACAGCCCGACTTCATCGAGCATCGACCGGCGGTAGGCTGCCGCGCCAGCGCACGCCCCGAACACCAACTCTGGCCGGCTGTACCGTCCGTCGTCGCGTTGCCAGACGCCCCGGCTGCCGGGCATACCGTCCAGCCCGTAGAAGTCGCCTGCCGAGTGGATAGTGTCGCGGCGGTCGAACAGGAGGAGCTTGGAGGCCGCCGATCCGGCTTCCGGGTGTGCGATCAGTGCCGCGTGCAATTCCGCCAGCCAGCGCGGATCAGCGTCGGTGTCGTTGTTGAACGTGACGATGATCGGGGCGTCTGACTGGCGGATGCCGACGTTGGTGCCGCCGCCCAGCCCCAGGTTCTCGGGCAGGGCGATGACGCGCACCTCGGGGAACTCGCGCGCGACAAGGCTGAGCGATTCGTCAGTCGAGCCGTTGTCGACGAGAATCGTCTCGAAGTCGGTGAACGTCTGCGCCCGCAGCGACCCGAGACAGGTCCGCAGTAAGTGGGCACCGTTCCAGTTGACGACGATGATGGCAAGTTCTGGCATACGAGTGGGGCCGGCAGGCCGCGCCGATTATACGTGGCACGGCGGCCCGTACGGTCAGTTTCACGCTGGTGAGGCGAGCGGACGGACCGGGACACCGCCCGTGCACCGCGTGTTCAGGTGCCGCGATACGTCCCGAAACTCCAGATATTCCCCTCGGGGTCGCGGACGGCGAAGTCGCGCGAGCCGTAGTCGGTGTCCACCAGTTCGCGCACGACCGCTGCACCGGCGGCCGTCGCTCGGGCGAAGAGGGCGTCAGGCTCATTCGTCACGACGTAGAGCGAGACGTTGCCGGTGGGTAGTCGCGCGAACTCGTCGCCGTCCTCGACTGCGGAGCCGAGCATGACGCCACCGCCGAGTGGCCAGCGCAGCTCGGCGTGACGGATGGCGCGGCCGTCCTCGCCATCCACAACGAGCGTGCGGGTGAAGCCGAACGCCGCTTCAAGGAAGGCCATGGCCGCGTGCGCGTCGCGGTAGTTGAGGCACGGCCAGACGGTGGCCGGCGGCGGAGACGCTTTCGGGAGATCGGAAGTGTGGGGCGCTGCTGTCGTATTCATGTCTTCAGTATTGATCGGGGGCAGGCTGCTCGTCTTGTACCGGTGGGAGGACTTCTGCGAGCCACTCGGTCGGCGTACAGCCCGCCAGCTTCTGCCACTCGTGCACCAGATGGGCGTGATCGAAGTACCCCGCCTGCAGGGCCACGTCGGTGAGGGTCGGCAGGTGTCCACGCTGTATCAGCGAGCGCGAGCGGCCGAAGCGGAATAGCCGGTCAAGCTGGCGTGGCGGGTAGCCGATGTCCTGGCGCAGCCGCTGACTGAGCGTCCGCCGGCTCCACCCGACCTCACGAGCCAGTCGCGCCACGTCGAGGCCGTCAGGACTGTCATGCAGTAGACTCCAGGCGTGTGCGACCTCGGCTGCGGGCGCGAATCGCTCGTGCAGCGTGCGGCCAAGCACCGCGTCTAGCACCGCGAACTTTGCGGGCCAGCCGGCGGCATCGTGCAGGCGCCCGATCAGTTCGCGGCCCCGCGCACCGAGGAGTGCCGTCAGCGGCACGACCTCGCGGACGAGCGCCCCGGCCGGCACGCCCAGCACCACGCCTGCACCAAGCGGTGTCAACTCAATGGCGATGCCATGCTGGCGACCATTGTGTCGGATCGGCGTCATGCACAGATCGAGGCCACCGACAAAGGCGTCCATGCTGGTGACGCTCGTTCTGCCGACAGGGCGGGCGTCCGCGCCGACCGGCGGCAGCATCTCGACCGGCCCATCCAGGCTGATGATGAACGTCAGCAGGCGGGAGGGTAGCCCCCGATGGATGCCGGCCGGAAATCCCGACATCCGATACCCGATGTACCGTTCGATGTACGGTGCCAGCGCCGGCGATGGGCGGCGGATGGCGACGTCCTGCACCGGGTCAGGCATGAGGCGCGTCCGTTAGGCAGCGCTGCCCGCCAACTCCGCGACACCGACCCACGCTCCGTTGCGGCGTGTGAGTCGGTGCCGGCCGGTGCGGCTTGCGGGTCAGGATGGGTAGCCCGCCATCTGGCGCAGCCGCTTCACGCGCTCCGCAAGTGGCGGGTGGGT
>Ga0105048_10006376_pt1 | contig 19023 bp, 19 predicted proteins | sample MAT05_FD_78382 | JGI IMG/M metagenome (GOLD analysis project Ga0105048, IMG submission 78382) | Freshwater microbial communities from Lake Fryxell liftoff mats and glacier meltwater in Antarctica - MAT-05 | ecosystem: Environmental > Aquatic > Freshwater > Ice > Liftoff microbial mat | place... | reverse complement strand
CGCGAGGCAGCTCGCGTACGCAGCACGTGCGGCCGGATGGTCACCACGGCGCTCGGCCTCGCGCGCCGCCTGGCAGTCGTCACCGACCTCGAGTGTCACCCCCTCGGGACGCCTGCTGCATGCGGCACCCGCGGTGACCAGCGCGAGGGCCAAGAGCGAGCGTCGTCCGATCGGGGTCGTCATCGTCGGGTCCGCGTGCTGACGCACGACGGTGTCGATCGATTCTGGGGCGTCGCCGCGACTGGGGCAAGTCGGGCTTGATACCGTCGGGGCACCGCGGCCGACGACGACTACGACGCCATTCCTTGCGACGATCGTCCGGGAACCCGATGCGGTGCCCAGCGCAGCCTCGATCAGCCACAGATCGGCACACCGTAGCCATCGAGGACGCAGGTGCCCCCGACGCATCCGGTGTTGCGGATCGGATCGCGGACCAGCTCGGCGACGTCGATGCACGTGCAACGACGCAAAGGTCCGCGAACCGGGGTGCAGGGTGACCGTCACCTCGCGCATCGCTCGGTAGGTCCCGAGGTCCGGGCAACGATTGCTCGCACGGATCTTGTCGCGTCATCGCCGACTCGCGTTGGTGCCGGACGATCACGGACCATTGCGCGCGTGGCTTGCCGAGGTGCAGCCGCAGGTCGCGGCGGCAGGCGATCGCATGCTCGACGAACTGCGCGCACGTCTGCCGTGCGTCACCCGATGAGCGGGGTCGTCCAGCGTAACACGGCGTGCTCGCGCGCCTTGGGCCGCGGCTTGAAGTGCTCGGCCGTCACCGTCCACAGCTCGTCGGGATCGATCTCGCCGATGAGAAAGTCGTGCGTGATGATGCGTGAGCCCGGCGCGAGCTGCCGAAGCGCGGGTAGCAGCTGCAGGTTGAGCTCGGGCGACAGGTACAGCGTCACCACCGTTGCCGCGCGCAGATCGACCTCGAGCAGGTTGGCTTCGACGATCTCGACGAGGTCACCGACCTCGGCCGCAGCGATGCTGGCACGCGCCTCGGCGAGCCGCACCGGATCGAGGTCGAAGCCGATCGCGCGCGCTCCCCAGTTCAGCGCCGCGGCGATGACCACCCGCCCGTCGCCGCAGCCGAGGTCGTAGAGCACGTCGCGCTCGCTCAGGTTGGCGACCTCGAGCATCTTGTCGACGACGATGTAGGGCGTCGGCACGTACTCGATGTCGAGGTGGATGTTCTCGGGCGCGTCTGCCAAGCGCGCGCGATCGTGGCACAAGCCCGTCGCGAGTTGTTGTAGGTTCCTGGAATGCGCACGACTCTGCTAAGGCGATCGAGAACCTGAAGCTCGCCTGCGAACAACAGCAGGCGCGTGCCTGCAATGCGCTGAAGACGGGCATGTGCGACTGTCCGGACGAGCCGAACTGCGTCGGCGAGCCGTTCTGGTTCGCGAGCGACCAGTAGTGTCTGATCGGCGGCCGCAAACTCGGCGCGGTGCGATCGGTCCATCATGCGTCTAACACGCCGCGAGATCATTGCCCCGCGGGGCGGGTGCGTCTACGCTTCTCGGATGCACAAGTCTGGCCTGCCTTCTTCTCTTGTTTATGGTTTGACCATCCTGACCGGCGCGAGCCTCACGCTCGTCGCCGCCCCGGCGTCCGCCGACGTCGAGATCGCTCCCCTCGTCGTCATCGACCTCTCGACGTTCGACGGCACCGGCTTCGCTCCCGAGCCTGCCGCGGGCCAGCTCGACTCCGACGACTGGTCGGTCACCTTGAGCGCCCCCAACGGCATTCTCGATTTTGGCGGCACGGCGGGTGGTCCTAACAGCGACTTCTCGCGTGGCGTCGGGATGGCCGGTGTGGAAGAACCCGGAATCTGGGCGTTCGACGTCGATGGCGCCGGACTCCTCGGGCTCGGCATCCAGCCGACCCTCACCGTGTTCACCCCGGGACAGGTCGCCCTGCGACTGGTCAACAACACCGGCGCGGACGTCACGGAGATCCGGGTCGAGTACACGCTTTGGGTCAACAACGACGAGGCTCGGGCGAACACACTGAACCTGCAGGAGTCCGCCGACCACGTCACGTACACGGACGTCGGCGCCGGCTTCACCTCGCCGGATGTCGCGGACGCCAACGGTTTCACCGCGACCGATGTGGTCGAAGTCGTCACGCCCGCCGATCCGATCGCCGACGGTAGCCAGTACTACATCGCGTGGGCCGGCGATGACGCGACCGGCGACAGCCTGGGGCGAGACGAGTTCGCGATCGAGGGCATCACGATCCGTCTGCTCAACGTGTGCGGCAACGGGCTCATGGAGAACGACGAGGCTTGTGACGACGGCCTCGCCAACATCGACACCGGTGCTTGCACGAGCACCTGCGCGGTGGCTGCGTGTGGTGACGGCTTCGTCCAGGACGGCGTCGAGGAGTGCGACGACAGCAACACCGATCCCGGTGACGAATGCGCGGCCGACTGCACGATCGAGGAGCCGGGCACCACCGGTGCCGACACCACCGCTGGCGACACCGAAGCCGACACCTCGGGCAGCGACAGCGACAGCGACAGCGACACGGACGTCACCGCGACCGGCGCCAGCATGACCGATGCGACGGCGACCAGCCCGACCACGTCGCCGACCGGCGGCAGCGACACCGACGACGGCGAGAGCGAAGGCGGCAACGGCGAGGACGACGACGTCTCGAGTTGCAGCTGCACCAGCACGAGCGACAGTGCGCCGATCTGGTCGGTGCTCGGCTTCATCGGCCTCGGGCTCGCCGCTCGTCGCCGTCGCTAGACCAACTTCGCGAACACCGTCGCCGTGCGCGACGGTGTCGCGTGGGCGTCGTCGAAGACCCCAACGTCTCGGGCGCGCAGACGCCCGAGCTCTCTGAGTCAGTAGAGCAGCGACGGCGCGCGCTGTTCCAGCCATTGTCGTTCGTCGGCGCCGGCGAGCGCGTCGAGATCCCCCGGGGTTGCCGCCGGATCGTCCACCCACGTGCGCAACAGCTCGCTGCCGTTGATGAGATCGATCGCGAGACGATCGCTCTCGTACTCGTAGGGGAAGTCGCGCCACAGCGCGTCGTCGGGTCGCAGCCGACGCAGGGCCTTGAAAGCCAGTGCGACCACGCGCCACGGTCGGAAGGCGTCGTGATCGTAGTGCGTGGCGTCGACGTGGATCTGCACGCCACGCACGAGCGAGCCGACATGTTTGTGGAAGGTGGGCTCGAACCAACACTCACGGAGACGACACCCGCGGAGCCACTCGGGAGCGAGACGCCGCATCTGTTCGAGCAACGCGGCCGCGTCGAGGTCGGGCGCGCCGAAGAGCTCGAGCGGTCGGGTCGTGCCGCGGCCTTCCGACAGCGTGGTGCCCTCGAGCATCACCGTGCCCGCGTAGCACCGCGCCATCGTGAGGCTCGCTGCGTTCGGGCTCGGGTTCACCCACGTACGATCGAGCAGCGGCCAGCCGTAGCCCGGCGCGGCGTCGGGCTCCCATCCTTGCATCGTCACGATCTCGAGCTCGACGTCGAGGGCGAGCGTGGTGACGAACCACCTCGCGAGCTCGGCCATCGTCATGCCGTGGCGCATCGGCAGCGCGCCAGCGCCGACGAAGCTCTCCCATCCCGGGCGCAGACACAGGCCCTCGATCGGTCGCCCCGCGGGATTGGGGCGGTCGAGGATCCACACCGCCTTGCCGTGTTGTGCGGCGGCTTCGAGCACGTACCGCAGCGTCGTGATGAACGTGTAGATCCGGCAGCCGAGGTCCTGCAGATCGACGAGCAGCACGTCGAACGTGTCCATCATCGCGGCGGTCGGACGACGAACCTCGCCGTACAAGCTGAAGATCGGGATGCCGTGGACCGGGTCGACGAAGTCCGCCGACTCGATCATGTTGTCCTGCTTGTCGCCGCGCAGCCCGTGCTGCGGACCGAATGCAGCGCTCAGGCGAACGTCGGGGATCCGCGCGACTGCGTCGAGGGAATGCTCGAGCTCGCCGGTGACGGACGCGGGATGGGCGAGCAATGCCACGCGTCGTCCCGCGAGACGACGCTGCAAGTCGGGCTCGTCGAGCAACCGTTCGATGCCGAGCTTCATGATGGACCGGGCGCGTCGACGATCGCCGGCACGGCGCCGAGCGTCAACGCGAGCGCGAAGCCGTCGGGATCGTGGAAGTCAGGGCGATCCGTAGGGTGGCGAAGCGCCCAGTACGACAGGGCGCCGGCGTCGTCCTCGATGACAGCGGTGATCGAGATCCGGGCCGCGTCAGTGCCGGCCGGCAGCGGTGCGCGGGCACACAGCTCGAGCACGCCGCGTTCGCGCGCCGTCGAGACCGACGCGGCCGCGACCACCGGAGACGACGGTACGCGCTCGCGGTACGCCGAGAGCTCGAAGCGGGCGACCTGTCCGTTCGGCGAGAAGTTGTGCTCGACGTACGCAGCGCCGGCGAGCGGCGCGACGAACAGCTCGCAGCACGTGTGCGCCCACAGACGATCGGGATCGAGATGCTCGGCGTCGGTGGGGATCCGCAAACGCGCGAGCTCACCGACGATCCGATACGTGACGACGAGCATCTCGTCGGTGTCGACGCCGATCTCCGCCGTGATCTCGAGGGCCACGACGCACGGCGCCTGCGGATGGCACCGCAACGTTCGGCGCGCGACAGGAGCCGCCATGGTCGCCCAGTTTAGCGCACGTCGTTCATCGCGGAAGCGCGAGCGCCTCGTCGACCACGCCGCCCGGCCGACCTCGCGGTGCGACCTGGATGTGCTCGAGCGCGGCGAAGCGCTCCGCGTTCGGACGCCGACGCAGGAGCGGATGGTCCTCGCGCACGACGCACACCAGCCGCTCGTCGAACAGCTTCTGCGTGTGGATCTCGGGCGGCAGCGACGGATAGACACCGACCGCGAGATCGATCTCGCCGAGCCGCAGCAGCTCGGCATCACGATCGACGTTGGGCAGGAACCGCAGGCAGACGCCCGGTGCGTGCTCGCGCGCGCGGGCGTCGACCGCCGCGCCGAGCCCGTTCGCCGGCTATCGCTTCACGTGCTTCTCGCAGACGGAGGAGACCCGCACGCCGATCTGGGGCCGACTACCGATGGTATGGTTCGGTGCGCTCGCGGTGCTCGCGTAGCGGCGGCGTCGGCGGGCGTCGATCTCGACGGCGTGACGCGTCAGAGCGCTAGCCTCCGGACGACCGACCAACTCGCGTCGTTGATGTCACGCTCCCGCACGTAGACGTGCGTCGGTGTCACGGTCTCGAGCGTGGATGGTCGCACGATGTGATGAGGGATTCGCGCGAGAGTCTCTACGTCTCCGCCCTCGATGGGCGCACGAGCGATTTCGGCGACTTCTTCTTGGCCGCCGGGGATCTCGGAGACGAAATAGACCCAGCCGTCGAAGACCTGTCCACCGTCGACGCGATGTGGCGGAGCCGCGATGACGCGGCGCGTTCCATCCCAACCGATGTGCACGATCGCCTCGTCGGCGGCGACGATGCCGTCCGCCACGGATCCCAGAGCGAGCAGGCGCGCGGCGAACGGGCCGGTCTCGGGGAGTCGCGACGCACACAGCTCCTCGGCGATCACTGTCGAGGACCCGTTCACCGGATCGAGCGCAACGAGATCGTGCGACACGACTTCGTCGGAGCACCCCTCGCATAGCAGGCGGCAGTTGATCAACGAACACGAGCAATACTCCTCCCGGACCGAGGTGAGCGCCACCAAGCCCTCATCGTGCATCGCGATCGTCTCCGCGGTGAAGTCGAGGATCTCGAGGTCACCGCCGCCGATCGGCACCCGTCCCACACTCCGCACCGGGAAGTCGGTCGCAAGCAGCACGTACATCCACTCATCGTCGATGGCCGGAGGCTGCGGGACGATCGCGACCTCCGACTCTGTGATCACCTCGATCTCGCCGGACGGCAATAATCGCGCGATCTGATGAGCTTCGCTCGATGCGTCCGCCACGACCAGCGTCCCGATCGGCGTGCTCCACAAGGCGCCCGGCCGAAGCGGGGCCGTGGGCCAGACGATGTCGAAGGCGGCGTCACCGTTCGTCGAGCCTCGAATCTCGTACATGGGTTGGCGGGGCTCTCCGAGCACGAAGGCAAACAAGACGCGCGTCCCATTCCAGTGGACCGCTGAAACCCACTCGGAGCGGCGCGCGTCGAACACGACTTCGATCTCGCGCTCGAGGAACGTGACGTTGCTCGGCGTCACTTCGCACCACGTGGGATTCGGAATGCCTGGCGGCGGCTGCAGCTCGCACCCACCGGTCGAAGCATCGCCCGACGTGCTCGCCGGCCCACTCGAGGTCGACGTGCTGGATTGCTCCGGCTCGTCGCCGTCGGTCGCAGCGCTGGTGACATCGTCGCTGTCACTCGACCCGAGATCGGGACGACAGCCCACGACGCCCAGGACCACACCAATCCGAGTACGCGCATCCATACGACGACCCTGAGCATAGTCGAACGCGACGTCGCGTGCAGGACGCAACGCGATTCGCCTGGTGATTCGCTCGAGTCCGTGGACCAAGGCCGACGTCGTGGCCCACTACGGCCGGGTCGCCGAGGCGATGCTGCCCCACCTCGCGGCCCGCCCGCTGACGCTCGTGCGGCACCGGACGAACGTCGAGGACAAGGGGTTCTTCCAGAAGAACTCGCCGGCCCACTTCCCGGCGTTCATTCCCCGCATCGAGGTACCGAAGGCCGACGGCGTCAACCACCACGCGTCGGTCGACAGTCGCGAGGGGCTCGAGTACCTGGCCAACCAGGGTGCGGTCGAGCTGCACGTCGCGCTCGCGACCGCACCGGCGCTCGATCGGCCCGATCGTCTCGTCATCGACCTCGATCCGCACTCCGACGATCCGGCGCAGGTCCGTGTGGCTGCGCGGCGCGTGCGTGCGCTGCTCGACGAGCTCGAGATCGACTCGGTGCCGGTGGCCTCGGGCGGCAAGGGCTACCACGTGTACATCGCGCTCGTGCCGACCGCGGAGATCGATCGACGACGTCTCGCGCGCAGCGCTCATCCTCGCCAACGCGCTCGCGCATCGCTGCCCCGACGAGCTCACCATCGAGACCCTGAAGAAGAACCGCAAGGGACGGGTGTACGTCGACTGGGATCACCATCGCCACCGTCGCCGACCGACTCGGCGCGACCGCTCCGCTGCTCCAGCTCGCACACAATCCGCTCGATGCCGCGACGCTGTGCGCCCGCGCCGATGCGCTGCGCGACGAGCTCGCACTCGAGCTCGTCCGCTACGACCGCTTCGGTCGCCCGATGCCGGTGCCGTGATCTCAGCGCGCGTGATCGCAGGCACCGCGCACGGTGGCACCGATGTTGAGGTTCGCTGTGGCGCCGACGTGAACGTTGGTCGCCGGCGAGGTCCCGTCGAACACGGCGGTCAGGGTCACATGAGGCGCCGCGATGTAGTCGCGCAGATCGACGCCGTCGGTGTCGAGCTCGATGACGCGCACCCCCCCAGGCGCGCCGTCGGTATGGGCGACTCGCACGCGCCCGAGTCCGGGAGATTCCGCGAAGATCTCGATGCGCTCCACGAACGCGAAATCGCCTTCCGGCGGGTCGAGCACCTCGATGGTCATCCACGTGAGCTCGGCCGCCGAGATGTCCTCGCGTCCGATGCCCTGCGTGTCTTCGATCTCGGCGATCACGATCTCGAGGTCATCGAGCCGCATCAGCTCGAACGAGTCGCCCGGCTGATCGCGTGGGATCGTACCGTCGCCTCGACGCACGACGTCGAAGTCCGCGATCTCGCAGCCGAGCGCCGCGACCAACGCCAGTCCCAGGAGGTTGCGGACACGACTGGTCGCAGTCTCACGGTGCAGACGAGGATCGATGGTTGCCATGCTCTTCTAGCGTGACTCGCCGGTCGGCGATCTCAACGCGCACAGCTACGCTCGTTGTGCCGATGCGTGAAAGATCGCGTGCTGGTCGTTCGATCTGCGACGTCGCGCATCGAATGCGGGCGCACCTGGATCTGCTGTCGCAGAGATAGCGTATCGGCCGAGGTTGCTGTCGAGATCACGAGCCTCGTTCGAGGAATGCGACGACCGCATGCACGAAGCGCCCCCCGCAGTCTTCGAGGTGCGCCGCGTGATCGCCTCCTTCGACGATCACCCAGGCGCGATCCGGATCGCCCAGCCGTGAGAACAGCTTCGCCTGGTTCGCGACCGGTGCGAACGGATCCCCCGCGCCGTGGATCACCAGCGTCGGCACCTGCACCTTGCTCGGATCGAGCGCCGCGAGCTCCTCCATCTTCCGCCAGTCCGCGCGCACCGGATCCGCCGCGAGCGCTGCGGTGACGAACGCGTCCACACTCGCGCGATCGATCGATCCCGGCGTGATGAAATCCGACGCTGCCGCAGCCGCGGTGTTCTGCACACGTGCCGGCTTCGCACCGACCGCTCCACCACCCTTGCCCGCACGATCCGGATCCCGCGGATACCCATACAGCACGAGCGCCGACATCGACGTCGCATCGCGCTGCGCCGCGAGCTGGGCGACCAGCGATCCGAGCGACCACCCGAGCACGGCAGGTGGCGCAAGATCGGGATGCTGCGCGCGCACGTATGCGATCGCGACGCCGAGATCCTTCGCCGCGCGATCCGGCGTGTTCCACCCGCTCGCATCGCGCCCGGTCGCTCCGTACCCACGCAGGTCGAGCGCATACGCGGCCCACCCCGCCTCCGCGAGCGACCTCATCAACGATCGCGTCTTGCCGTCGACCTCGAGATCGAGATCGAAGTCCGGCACGCCGCTCCACGTCCGCCCGTGCAGCAGCACTATCGCCCCCTTGCTCGCGGCAGGTCGCCGTGACCACAGCGCGAGCGCATGACCGTCATCGGCCTCGATCATCACCTTGCTCCGCCCCGCGATCTCGGTCGAAGCGACCACCGTCGGCGCGGGATCGACCGGCGCAGCAGCAACGACCGGCGTGACGTCGACTGGCACCCGAGCCGGCTCCGCGGCCTTCGGCGCCGCGCAGGCTGTCGAAAGCCCCGCGACCAGTCCGAGCCATATACGCCGGCGCACGTGCCGAGCTTGGCCAGGAGACGCCCGCATGTCGACCCGGAAAAACGGGAACCTGGATGTTGGCTGTGCCGACGCAGCCGGTCGATCCGGCACGGTGACCGACTATCCGGTCATCGTCGCGGGTCGTGCGGGCGGCATGCTCGACTCCGGGCAGCACATCGCATCGGGCGGCGTGCGCATGTCGGTCGTGCCGTACACGATGTTGCGCGCGATCGGCATGCAGGCGACGAGCTATGTCGACCGCATCCTCTACAGCTCGGTGCACTACCCGGCGAACTACGGCTTTTTGCCGCGATCGTACTGCGCCGACGGGGATCCCCTCGACATCCTCGTACTCGGTGCCGAGTCCGTCGTGCCACTGACGATCATGATTGCGCGACCGATCGGCGTGATGCACATGGAAGACGAGGGTCAAGACACGACAAGATCATCGGCGTCCACGTCCATGATCCGGCGTTCGCCGACATCACCGACCTCTCCCAGCTCCCACGGCACCAGTTCACCGAGATGAAGCGATTCTTCGAGGACTACAAAGTGCTCGAGAACAAGGCCGTGAAGGTCGAGGAGTTCTCGGGACACGAGCGTGCCATCGAGGTCGTGAGAGAAGCCATCGCCCTTTACCGCAAAGAAGAGGACCTGCTCCGCGGCTGGCGTTAGGCGCTATGCTCCGGGCGTGCCGCAGCGCGCCGATGTGACGAAGTTCGATCCCGCCGGAGCCGGCGCCCAGGGTGGCAGCGTGTTCGGGCTGCCGTTCGCGGCCGACGAGAGCAGCGTCATCCTCTTGCCGGTCCCATGGGAAGCGACGACGAGTTATGGCCGCGGCGCGGCGCACGGTCCTGCGGCGATCCGTGACGCGAGCCCGCAGCTCGATCTTTTCGACGTGCAGCTCGCGAGCCTCGGGCTCGCGCAGCCGTGGCAGTATGGGATCCACATGCTCGAGGAATCCTCGCGTGTGCGCGCGTGGAACGAGCACGCGTGCGCACGTGCGTTGCCGGTGATCGCCGCAGGTGGTGCAGTCGGTGACGACGCGGATCTACTGAGCGCGCTGACCGACGTGAACAACCTGTCGCGCGAGCTCGATCGCTGGGTCGAGCAAGAAGTGCGCGCAGGTCTCGAAGAGGGTCGCATCGTCGGCGTCGTCGGTGGTGATCACAGCGTGTCGTTCGGATCGATCGCCGCGCACGCCAACCGCTTCCCCGGCCTCGGCGTGCTCCACGTCGATGCCCACGCGGATCTGCGCTTTGCCTACGAGGGCTTCGAGCGCTCGCACGCGAGCATCATGCACAACGTCGTCGAGCGCATCGACGGCATCGCACGCATCGTCCAAGTCGGCATCCGCGACCTCAGTCGCGACGAGCACGAGATGACGCGCACGCATCCGAAGCTGGTCACTCACTTCGAGGCGACGCTGCGCGAGCAGATGGCCGAGGGGCGCACGTGGGCGCAGATCTGCGCCGCGGTCGTCCATGCGCTGCCCGAGCACGTCTACGTCTCGTTCGACATCGATGGCCTCGATCCCGCGCTGTGTCCGAGCACGGGCACGCCTGTGCCCGGCGGTCTGTCGTTCGCCGAAGCGACGCTGCTCGTGCTCGCGGTCGTGAAGGCCGGCAAGACCATCGTCGGCTTCGACCTCGTCGAGGTCGCGCCTTCGGGTCGCCCCGGCGACGAGTGGGACGGCAACGTCGGCGCGCGGCTGCTGTACAAGCTGTGTGGCGCCGCCCTCGTGAGCCAAGGCGCGCGGGATTAATCTTTCAGGGGAAGCGGCCCGCTTCCCCCTCCACGCCGGCGAAGCCGTCGCGGAGACTCCCCCTTTCCATCGCTTCGCGATTCGTCCGGTCGCGAATTCGTGGTTCTTTCGGCGAAAGGCGCGGATTGCACCGACGAAATCGTGTCCAATCGGATGAGGTGGAGACCCCATTTCCAGCTGGGCCGTCCGGCGAGACCGACGGGCCGACGGATGGCGTCGATGCTCGGGCGGGTCCGCGACCTCGAGATCGATCGTTATCGCGTGCGCGAGCGGATTGGCCAAGGCGGCTGCGGCCTCGTGTTGCTCGCCGAGGATCCGCAGCTCGGTCGCGAGGTCGCGATCAAGGTCGTGTTGCCGGCGCACCGGCGCGACATGAGCGCGACGGGGCAGCGCGCGCTACAGCGCGAGGCTCAGGCGCTCGCACGACTGCGCCATCCGAACGTCGTCGAGGTGTTCGACGCGGGCACCACCGAGTACGGATCGGATGATCGCGACGAGCCGAAGATGGGCGTGTACGTGGTGATGGAAGCGGCTCGTCGGTTGCACGCTCCGCAAGTGGCTTGCGAGCGTGCGGCCGAGCTGGCGGCAGATCCTCGACGCCCACCTGCAGATCGCGCGCGGCCTCGCTGCTGCGCACGCGGTCGGCATCGTGCATCGCGACGTGAAGCCCGACAACGTGCTCGTCACCGACGATGGCCGCTACCGACCGACAACAACTACGCATCGATCGCGTTCCTACGCGGCGGCATCGCCGAGGACCGCGGCGATCTCGACACGGCTGCAGCCGGCTATCGCGAGGCGGTCCAGCGCCTGCGCAGGCGCGTGCGTGGCCATCCATTCGTTGCGGTCGGTCTGTCCGGTCATCGGCACGATCGGCACGATCGGCACGATCGGCACGATCGGCACGACTGTGACGACATCCCCAGTCGCAGTCGTCGCGTCGGCCCCGACGCTGGCCACCGTCGGCCGACCTTGACACGCCGCGTGCACTCGCATTAGCTGCGAGACATGCCTTCGATGTCGACGTTCGCGTTTTGCACCGCCGCTGCCGCTTCTGTCTTCGCGTTGGCCGGCGTCGCGCACGCCGGAACGGTCACCGCCCAGGGCGCGAACTGCCAGGCGCTGTCGAACATCGCGGACATGGGTATCCTGCAAGGGACCGCGAGCTATGACGAGGGGCCGGTGAACGGCGGCGTCCCGCTCGAGACGTACGCACCACAGGGCATGCACTTTCGCACCGGTGCGCTGTCGGTGATCCTGCCCGGCGTCGACGAGCTCGGCACCGCGTCGCAGCCGCTCTACGCTCCGCCCGACAACTACTTCCCCGGTCCGATCGCGGGCGGTGGCACGCAGGTCGGACAGATGGCGTACTTCGGCGGCGCCGTGCAGTTCGACAGCGTCGTCACGCGCGTCGGCCTCACCGGCGGCCAAAACGGCACGCAGTACCTCACCGCGTGGGACACGGCCGGCAACATGATCGGTCAGGTGACATGGCAGCCCGCGGCCGACTCCGCGTTTATCGGGATCGATTGTCTGAACATCCCGCTCGGCATGGTCACGTACGGCAACGACGACGTGTGGAACGGCGCCATGTACGAGATCGGCGGCTCGACGATCATGAGCGACACGTGGGTTTGGTCCGGCGACACGGATTGCGGCAACGGTGTGCCCGACGAGGGTGAGGAGTGCGACGACGGCAACGGCGTCTTCACCGACGACTGCACGATCGGCTGTCAGCTCGCGACGTGCGGCGACAACTTCCTGTGGGCCGGCAACGAGGAGTGCGACGACGGCGACATCGAGGACACCGACGACTGCAAGGCCGACTGCACGCCCGCCTTCTGCGGCGACAACATCGTGTGGGAAGGCGAAGAGGACTGTGACGACGGCGACGAGGACTACGGCGACGCGTGCGTCGGCTGCGTCGACGCGGCCTGTGGCGACGGCTTCGTGCAGGCCGGTGTCGAGGAGTGCGACGACGGCAACGAGATCGAAGAAGACGAGTGCCGCAACGACTGCACCGCGCCCGGATGCGGCGACGACATCGTGCAGCCCGGCGAGGAGTGCGACGACGGCAACACGGTCGCGACCGACGGCTGCACCGACACCTGCACCCTCCCCTACTGCGGCGACGGCATCGTGCGCGAGGTCAGCGAGGAGTGCGACGACGGCAACGACGATCAGACCGACGACTGCGCGATGTGTGCGCTCGCGGTGTGCGGCGACGGCTACGTGCAGGCCGGCGTCGAGGAGTGCGACGACGGCAACGGCATCGAGACCGACGAGTGCCTCGCCGACTGCACGCCGAACCCGGCCGTGGACGACACTTCCGGCGGCGATACGATGGCGGCCGACGAGAGCAGCGATGGTGGTGACGACACCGGCACATCGGGCGGCAGCGACAGCACCGGCGTCATCGACGACTCGACCGGCACCGCGCCGGGTACCGAAGAGGGTGGCGACAGCGGCTTCGGCAACGAGCCCGACACGAGCGGCTGCTCCTGCGACGCGGGCAGCGGTGCTACTCGCGGGGCTTGGCTCGGGCTTGGGCTCGGGCTGTTCGCGGTGCGCCGCCGCCGACGGACGGCATGATCGAGCGACCACGAGTGTCGCGGCGATCCATCCGGTCTTCTCGTACTTCTTCTTGGAGCGCTACGTCCGGTGATCCGCCTCGACAACGTCGCCAAACGCCACGGCTCGCAGATCCTCTACGTCGATGCATCGATGGGCGTGTTCAAGGGCGAGAAGGTCGGCCTGGTCGGGCCCAACGGCGCCGGCAAGTCGACAGTGTTCCGCCTCATCACGCGTGAGCAGTCACCCGACGAAGGCACGGTCTCGATCGACCGCGGCATGACGATCGGCTACTTCGATCAGGACGTCGGCGAGATGAGCGGGCGCTCCGTGCTCGCCGAGACGATGGCCGGCGCGGGCGAGGTCTCGGTGCTCGGCGCCGAGCTGCATGCGCTCGAAGAGGCCATGGCGGATCCCGAGCGCGCCGACGAGCTCGACAAGCTCGTCGAGCGCTTCGGCGAGGTCCAGCCGCGGTTCGACGAGCTCGGTGGCTATCAGCTCGAGGCCCGCGCGCGGGAGATCCTCGCCGGCCTCGGCTTCGATCCCGACGTCGACGAGCGCGAGGTCGGTGCATTGTCCGGCGGCTGGAAGATGCGCGTCGCGCTCGCGCGGATCCTGCTGATGAATCCCGATGCGCTGCTGCTCGACGAGCCGACGAACCACCTCGACCTCGAGTCGATCCTGTGGCTCGAGGGCTTTTTGCGCGGCTTCGCCGGCGCGATCATCATGACCTCGCACGACCGCGAGCTGCTCAATCGCCTGTGCACGAAGATCGTCGAGATCGACGGCGGCGAGATGACCACCTACTCCGGCAACTTCGACTTCTACGAGAAACAACGCGACCTCGCCGCGTTGCAGCACGAGGCGTCGTATGCCCGGCAGCAGGCGATGCTTGCGAAGGAGCAGGCGTTCATCGATCGTTTTGCGGCGCGGGCGAGTCACGCGGCGCAGGTGCAGTCGCGGGTGAAGAAGCTCGACAAGATCGAGAAGGTGCAGCCGCCTCGGCGCCGCAAGGTCGTGGAATTCGAGTTCCGCAACCCACCGCGCTCGGGCGACGACGTGGTGCGACTCGAGAAGGTCGGCAAGCGCTACGGCCAGCGCGTCGTCTACGATGCGTTCGACTTCACGATCCGCCGCAACGAACGGTGGTGCGTGATGGGCATCAACGGCGCCGGCAAGTCGACACTGCTGAAGCTCGTCGCGGGCGAGGCCGGGCCCGACGGCGGCCGCGTGGTGCCCGGCGCGAGCGTGAAGCTCGGCTATTTCGCACAGCACGCGATGGAGCTGATCGATCCGACGCTGACCGTGCTCGGTCAGCTCGAGCACGATCATCCGCGCGCGGGCCAGGGCGCGCTGCGCAACCTGCTCGGTGCGTTCGGGTTCACGGGCGACGACGTCGACAAGCCGTGCCGCGTGCTCTCGGGTGGCGAGAAGGTGCGCGTCGTGCTCGCAACGATGCTGTTCGACCCGCCTAACTTCCTCGTGCTCGACGAGCCGACCAACCACCTCGATCTCGACACCAAGCAGATGCTCATCAAGGCGCTGTCGAAGTTCGAGGGCACGATGCTGCTGGTCTCGCACGACCGGCGATTCCTCGCGGAGCTGACGAACCGCGTGCTCGAGCTCGGACCCGGAGGTGCGCGCGTCTATGGCGGTGGGTACACGGAGTACGTCGCCGAGTCGCACCACGAGGCGCCGGGGATGCGCTGATCCTCCGGCGCACTACTGGGTGCCGCCCTATGGTGTCGGCGAAAACGAGCACGCCAGCGCGCGCGTCGCTGACACCCTCGCGGCTGTCCATCATATTGCCGCGTTCCGAGGGTAGTCCCTCGTTCTTCGTCTTCCTGTAGCGACTCCGTCGATGCGTTTCGCCGATCTGCACCTGGCTTGACGAACGGCGGCGACACGGGGTGAAGATCATGCCACGCCCGCTCCATGCTGATCGACGGCGGATAGCTGGTACAAAGCGGGTCGCGTTCCGCGCCCCTTGTCATAATCCGAGTTCTCGGCGCTCGCGTCTGAACGCGAAGCGCCGGCTCGCGCTCGCCCAGCCTGCCCGCTCGAGCTCGCCGCTGCCGCGCGCACCCGGGATGATGCGGCCCTCACGCCCAATCGCCGACGAGTTGCGATCGGGTGTCACATCGGCAACCTCTGGACGCTCTATGCTCCCAGCCATCATGCACCGCCTCGCCCCTGTGCTCGTTCCACTGCTCCTGCTCGGGTTCGCAACGCCGGCGGGCCGAGGACCCGTGGGCGAGAGCCGTCCCCAGTCCTATCGACCTGCCGCTGGTGCGAGCATCGATCTCTCGATGCTCGACGGCAGCGAGCGCCTCCGTCGCACTCCCGTGCATCGCAGCCCGGCGATGACAGCCCTGGTCGCCGCTGCGCTGCGTGGCTTCGCCGACGGCACCGCGACGAAGGATCCGCTGGGGAAGGCGATCGCGCGGTCGCTGAACAAGGTCCGCGGCGGCAAGGCGGTCGCCAAGCGGATCGTCGCGCGCATCGATGCCCTCACACCCGACGCACGGGCCCACGCGTTCGCGGGCAAGGCCGACCGAGGCGTCGTGACAGGTGCAGCACTGGATGTGGCGATGGCGTCTGCCGGCAGTGTTTTTGCCGGCGTTGGTATCAAGCCACCCGATACGTTGCCGGCCGAAGCTGCGGTGTTGCCCAGCACCTTCGAGATGTCGCTCACCGGCGTGAAGGCGACCGAGACGTCGGACCCCGACGGCAGCGACGAGCTGCTCGCGATGAGCACGTTCGTCCGCGTCGACGCCGCGAACAATTTCGTGATCGATACGATCGGGACCCCGCAGTCCGGCACGGTCACCGGGCTCGCCGCCGGCGACATCGATCCGCTCGATCGATCGTTGTACTCCGGCGCGAACGGCTCTGCGTTCCTCGCGACGGCAGTCTTCGAAGCGGACGATGACGATGTCGCCCTGCGTGAGGAGTACCTTGCGATGGTCGCGCTCGCGAAACCGCTGGCGGAGCAGCTCGTCAACCCGGGCGACACTACGGGGACCCGACTCGGCCGATTTGCGTTCGCGATGGACTACACGATCGGGTTGCTGGCGATCTCGAACCCGACCCGATGGCCGGCCGGCGTGCTGCAGAAGTCGATGGTGGGTCTGGGTACGCTGTGGGCCACGCCTGCCGCCACGGCGGGGGCCGTCCCCTGGAAGCTCGCGCACGTGCACGACCTACCATCGGGTCACTACACGCTGTACTTCGACGTCCCGGCGCCACCGATCGTGCTGCCGAATGTCAAGGTGAAGATCACCCGGCTCGAGTCGCTCGACCCGGAGAGCGGCGGCGACGATCTGACGTTGAGCACGACAATCGCGGACGAATCGCTGACGAAGACCCTGCCCGGCAACAAGAGCGTGCACAACCCGAGCTGGACCGTCCAACGCAAGGTCAACGCGGGTCAGATCCTGATCAAGATCGGCGCGGAGGATTTCGACGCGGGCGCCGACTACGGCACCGTCGGCGGCGGACTCGGGGGTTCTGTGCCTTGCGGCGATCCGCCAGGCCCCGCGGAGCACAGTCCGTGCCCCGATTCGTACGACGCGCTCGACTTAGATCCGATCGACGTCTACTGGAAGGCCCGGTTGACCCTCGATATCGCCACCGGAAAAATCACTGGCGCCGCAATTGGGAACGTCGGCGAAACGCTGATGATGACCGGCGACGACGCGCACCGCGGCAAGCTCAAGGTCGTGATCACCGTAGACTAGTGTGGTGAGTCGGATCCGCGCAGAAGCTGCGGTGAGGATGTCGATCCAGGCCGGTTGGTGCTGTGCGCATGCATTGACTCGGCCACCGCACGCGGCTTAGAGTCGCGGACTTCGGCGTGGCGAAGTCGAACGACGCCGAGCTGCGGCTGCCTGCTGCCGCGGCCTCGCCGACGGGCCCGGTCGATCCGATCGGCCTGACGCAGACCGGACAGCTGTTGGGCACGCCGGGCTACATGGCGGCCGAGCAGTTCCTCGGCGAGACCACCGACGCGCGCACGGATGTGTTCGCGTTCTGTGTCGTGATCTACGAGGCGTTCACGGGTCGGCGACCTTCGCGGGCGACGACCCGGCGTCGCTCGCAGCAGCCGCGATGGCGGCGACCGACGACAGCGACGATGCTCTGCTCGCGGCGTGGCGCAGCGGCGACCGCCGTGCCGGTTCCCTCCTGTTCGATCGGCACTTCCGCGCGCTCACCCGCTTCTTCCGCAACAAGCTCCAATCCGGCATGGACGACCTCATCCAGCAGACGATGTGCTGCGCAATCACTACCGACAATCGCAGCGCGATGCGGATCGACTCGACTTCGGTGTGACCTCGCTCTTCGATCTCGCGCTCGAGCCCGCCGACGCGATGGCCGAACGTCACGAGCACGTGCTGCTGCTCCAAGCATTGCGGCGGATCCCCATCGAGCACCAAACGCTGCTCGAGCTGTATTTCTGGGAGCCGCTGCCGGCGCTCGAGATCGCGAGCATTCTCGGGGTCCCCGAAGGGACCGTGCGCACTCGCATTCGTCGGGCCAAGGCGGTGCTCGAGGTGGAGCTCGGTCGGCTGACCAACGACCCCAAGCTCTTCGAGAGCACGGTCAGCAACCTCGAGGATGGGGCACGACAGATTCGCGCGCGCAGCGGCTGACGATCGCGCCCCTGCTTCACGACATGCGCGCCGATGTGAACCGTCGCGCGCTCTGATACGCTGCTGCGCGATGCGATGGTCGTTCGTGATCACCCAGCTGGCGCTGGTGGCGTGTAGCTCCGGTGACGGTCGCGACTCGGCCACGTCGTTCGGGTCGGTCGGCAACGAGGCGTGTACGCCCGGTGAGCAGCGGGCCTGCGCCTGTCCGGGGGGTGCGCCGGACGGCGTGCAGGTGTGCTCGAGCACGGGCGACAGCTTCGGACCGTGCACCGACTGCGGATCGACCGAGAGCGGCGGCGGATCGGTCAGCAGCAGCAGCGGCGAGGCGCCCACGTCGAGCGACGGCGGCGAGGCGAGCAGCACCGAGCCCAGCGCCGACGCGAGCAGAGACGACGGCGTGGGCCCGTGCGCGGGCCACTGCACCAACGGCATCCAAGACTGCGACGAGCCGTGGACCGATTGCGGGCCCGATTGCCCGACCGACCTGTACACGTTCTGCGACTGTCTGATCGACACGCCGCGCAACGGCAGCGAGGTCTGCGACGACACCGGCTTCACGGCACCGGCCGAGTCCCCGCCGAACGTGCTGGTGTGCCTCGAAGCGACCGGCGGGCAGATCTACATCGCGACGAACACCTCGGTCGATCCCACCGACGGAGTCGAGCGCTGCAGTGGCTGGGAGATTATGGGCCAGAACGCCTGGGACTACCTCGACTACATCGTGCCGGCGCTGACCTGCGACGCGGTGCAGAAGACCCAGCCGTTCGACATCACCGGATATGCCGGGCAGACGCTGTGGTTCGGCGCGCACGACAACCCCGCGGGCGGTGGCAGCGGAACCACGGCGTGCATCGCGATCGCGAAGTGACGCGGCGACTCAGCCGCAGACGATCACGTTGGGGTTCGCGCTGCAGTTGAAGTCGGCGCAGTCGACGAATCCGTCGTCGTCGTCGTCCTGGTCGTTGCTGCACGACTCGTCGGTGTTCTCGCCCGGGCCGCAGACTGTGATCCCCGGGTTGTTCGTGCAGTCGAAGTCGCCGCAGT
>Ga0105048_10006374_pt1 | contig 19026 bp, 13 predicted proteins | sample MAT05_FD_78382 | JGI IMG/M metagenome (GOLD analysis project Ga0105048, IMG submission 78382) | Freshwater microbial communities from Lake Fryxell liftoff mats and glacier meltwater in Antarctica - MAT-05 | ecosystem: Environmental > Aquatic > Freshwater > Ice > Liftoff microbial mat | place... | reverse complement strand
TCCACGTCCGGCAGCTTCGGGGCGGCCAGCGCGAAGCCGCGTATCAGCGTCGCCTGATCCTTCACCGGGTGATGCCGGGCGACGTGAACGACGTGCCGTTTCGCCGGGTCCAGGCCGAGTCTCGCCTTCAGCGCGGGCTTGTCCGCCGCCGGACCGTACCGGCCCACGTCGATGCCGTTGTCGATGACGTGGATGCGATTCCCCCGGAACCCGTCCACGTCCCGCAGGGCGCGGGCGCTGAAGCCGATGCAGGCGTTCACGTCGTCGGCCAGGCGGTCGAGGACCAGCCGGTTGAAGGCGCGGCGCTTGGGCGACACCACGTCCGGGTAATGGCGGCCGTGTTCGGTCAGGATGAGCTTCGGCATCGGCCGGGCGAACAGTTTGGCGAAGGCGGCGTAGAAGAACGGCGAATACTGGTGCGCGTGGACGACTTCGATCTCGCGGGCGGTGAAGTCCTTCGCCATTCGGCGGGAGACGGAGAAGTCCCACCCCGGCCGGCGGTCGTAGCACACCACGGGCACCCCGCCGGCGAGCAACTCCTCCCCGATGGAGCCGACGCGGTCCAGGCAGAAGACGGTCGGGGCGATGCGGTCGCCCAGCCGCCGGATGACCTCGCGGACCAGCACCTCGGCCCCGGCCACCTGCATCACATGGACGACGAACCCGACGCGGACGGGACGACTCATCCGGGCACCGTCGGGGCTGGGGCGGCGGGGTACGCGGCGGGCCGGGCGGCCATGGGCACCGGGGGGCGGACGGGCACCCGCGCGGGGCGGGGCGGCGGGGCCGGGCGGGCGTACGCCGGGAGAGAGTTCCACACCATCGCCTCCACCCCGCCGACCTTGTGGATGCTGAACAGTTGGGCGGCCAGGAGGAACAGGACGTAGGGCAGCTCGAAGTGGTCGAGGGACAGGAACACCGCGCCGACGGTGTACACCATCAGGCCGCACACGACGGCCCCCGCCATCGCCCGCGCCCGCACCACCTCCGGGTACCTCGGCCAGTGGCGCGTGCGGCGGAAGAAGACCGTCGCCAGCCACATGGACATCAGCAGCAGGGCGACGAACAGCCCCATCCCCACCCACCCGCAGTCGGCGGCCGTTTGCAGGTACTGGCTGTGGATGGCGCGGTACTGCATGTCCGCCCCATACTCGAAGGTCTTGAGCGTCGAACACCGCACCCCCATGCCCAGGATCGGGTGCTCGTTCGCCATTCGGATGGCGATCGCCCACGACTCCTTGCGGGAGTTGGCGGAGGCGTCCATGTCGTGCCGGGAGATGGAGAAGAACCGCTCCTGTAACTCCGGCCCGGCGGTGGCCACGACGAACAGCCCGCCGAGCACGTACGCCAGCGCCACCTTCTTCTTCTGGCTGCTGAACAGGAACACCCACGGGGCGGCCAGCAGGATGCTCAGCATGGCCCCCCGGCTGAACGAGATCATGATGGCGTGCGCCAGCACCGGCATGGCCAGCAGGAACAGCCAGCGGGCGCGGCCGGCCGTCCCTTCCCACAGGAAGTAGCACATGGGCACCCCCATCGCCATCATCAGCCCGGCCCCGTTGTTGTCCAACCCGCCGTGCTTGTGGAAATGCCACCCCTTCAGGTACTGGGTGTTCGCCTCCCAGGCGACGTAGATGTCCCCGACGGTGATGACGATCAGGATCGTCCACAACTGGTTCACCCGCTGCACCATCAGGGCACCGGCGACGAACATGACGAACATCTTCACGTACTCGACGAACGGCTCCCAGGCGTGATTCTGGTTGAGGGCCGACTGGTAACTGAGGCACACCCACAGGGCGAACGCGACGAGGAGCCAGTGGATTCGGTTCCACCCCGGCCGCCGCCCGCCGGCCGTCGGCCCGTAGGTGGGGTAGTGCATCAGCCCGCAGCGGGCGATGACGGTGGCCGCCAGCGCGGCCACCCCGACGTAGAACGACCACTGGACACCTTTAGGCAGTTCCGACTCCCACAGCGCTTGCGGGCGGACCACCGCGTAAAAGTAGTACGCCAGAAACGGGATGAACGGCCCCAGGGTGAACCCGCCGAGGACGGCCGTTCCAGTCATCGCGATCATCGGCAGCAACTTGTTCACGACGCGGACCCCGAGAAGGACGCGCGGCCGGCGGTCGGGCGGCGGGCGAGGGACTGATAAAGGCCGTCTTCGGCGAGGGCGGCGGCGGACGCCCACCCGTGTTCCCGCGTCGCCCACGCGCGGGCGGCGCGGCCGGCGACGGCCCGCGCGGCCGGGTCGCCGAGCAACGCGGCCACCGCGCCCGCGAACGCGGCCGGGGAATCGGCGACGGTCGCCGGGAACGCCCCCCGCAGGCCGGACGTGCCGGTCGGCGTGCAGACCATCGCCCGGCCCAGGGCGGCCGCTTCCAGCACCTTGTTCTTGATGCCCACCCCGCTGACGAACGGCATCACCGCCACCGCCCGCCCGCACACCGTCGGCCGCAGGTCGGGCACGTCCGCCAGCAGTTCCACCCCGTCGGCCGCGCACGCCCGGCGGACCCGGTCGGTCGGCTTGAACCCGATGACGGTGAACCGGGCGGCCGGCACCCGCGCCCGCACCAGCGGCCACACGGCGCGCGTGAACCAGTCGATGGCGTCGGCGTTCGGGCCGAACTCCAGGTGCCCCCAGAAGGCGCAGGTGTTCGGCTCTTCGGCCACGTCCGGCATGGGGGCGAACAGGTCGGCGTCCACCCCGTTCGGGATCACGTCCACGGCCGCGAACCCGCCGATCCGCCGCATCGCCCGCCGGTCCCGCTCGGACACCACCCACCCGCGATCCACCGTCCGCCGGTACGCCCGCTCGTACACCCCTTGCACGACCGCCAACTGTAGCGACTTCCACGTCTTCCGCTGGAGCGGGCGGAACATCGACCAGTGCAACAGGGCGGCGTCGTCGGCCGCGTGCCACACCCGCACCGGCCCCCGCACCGCCCGCAACAAGGGGATGGAGTTCACCCCCAACACCACCACCGCATCGTACCCGCCGGCTTGCACCGCCCCGGCCAACTTCGGCGGCTGAGTGGGATCGACGCCGAGGTACCGCTCGTACCGCCGCTGCAGCGCGGTCGGCGGGGCGACGGTGTCCGGGGCCGGCGGCTGCGCGGACAGGTCGATGACCCGCCGCAGCCCCAGTCCCTCCACGGCCGGCGGGTCGGACGGGGCGAACGTGGCGATGTCCACGAGATGACCCCGCGCGGCCAGGGCGCGGGCCAACTGCGACCCGTGAATGTCACCCCCGCTCGACCGGGGCCAGTGGAACTTGTCCTTCACGTATAGCACCCGCAGCGGGCGGCGATCCGGCGGGGTCACGCGGAGGCCCTCCCGGTGGCGTCGGCGGGTACGGTCGACGGCACCCACCGAGAGCCGGTGGCCGTCCGCGGCGCGAACGGCGTGGGGGTCGATGCCGCCAGCCGGCGGCGGGTGACGAACGCGCCGAGCCACCCGCCGCCGGCGGCGAACAGCAGGTCCGTCGGGCTGCCCACCCGCCCCGGCAGCAGCAGTTGGCCGAACTCCAGGACGGCGGCGGCGAACGCGCACGCGCCCACCGCGTACCACACCGCGCGGCGGTCGGTACTCCGCTTCCACCCCCACCCGGCGAGGACGCCGAGCGGCACGAACAGCCACGCCTTCCGCACCATCTCCTCCAACCCCCACAGGTACGCCTTGTCGATCTGCTGTTCGAATGGCAGGAACGTCATCCGCCCGGCGTTCGTCGGCAGCAGCGGCGGGAGGAAGTGGAACGGCTGCCAGTGGTGGACGGCGATCACGGCGAACCACGCCTGCCCCAGCAGCGCGGCCACCATCGGGCGGTGTTTGCGGCTCCCTTTGTCCGCCACCGCCAGCGCGATCCCCCAGCCGATCAGGACGCCGAGGGTGAGAACCAGCACGTCGGTGGAACTCGGATGGCGGGACTTCACCGGCCACTGCGCCAACTCCAACACCGCCCCCGCCAGCAATCCGGCGGCGGCCACCGCCGGCAACGTATTCACCGACTTCCACCGCCCGCCCAACCCGGCCAGCAGCACCCCGCCGGGCACGGCGACGGCCAGCAGTTCGCACCACGCCGCCACCTTCTTCCAGTCCTTGTCGGCCGACACGCCCGGCCGGGCCGCCAACTCGCCCAGCGGAATGACCGTGATTTCCCGCTCGCGGACCCGCCGGTACAGTTCGGCCGGGCTGGCGGTCAGGTCGAACGGCAGCGTCTGCGCGACGAGCGCGCAAAACACATACAGGGTGAGCAGCCGGCCGGTGCCTTCCGCCCGCCCCAGCGCCCGCCGCAGTGCCGCAGTCCACCGCGGCCCGACGGCCACCCACGCGGCCACCCCGCACGCCGCCCCCAGGCCTTGCGCCCAGATGTCCGACCCGCTGCACTCGCGGCCGGGGAAGAACAGTTGGCCGAACTCGACGGCGGCGGCGAACGCCAGGCACAGCGGCACCACCACCGCCCCGACCGCGACGGCCGCCGCGCGGCCGGGGCGGTCCACCCGCGCCGCCCCCAGCAGGCAGAAACCCAGCGGCACGCCCAGGCACCAGTTGGCCACCCAGTCCGACCGCGACGCCGGCCGCAGGGTGGCGCGGACGGTGCGGCCGAACGCCTCCGTCGCCTCGCCCCACGGCAGCGGGGCGTAGTGGAACGGGACGTAGCTGCCGTACAGGATGAACGCGGCCACGCCGGCGGCGAGCAGCGCGTACCAGCGGGCGGTGAGGAGGCGGTCGGTACTCACCCCGGCCCCTCCGGTCGGCCGGCGGGCGGGTCATCCGCCGGCGGCACCGGCGGCACCGGCGGTTCCGGACGCACCGGCCCGGCGATGGCGGACAACAGGGTCCGCTGTTGGCCCACCCAGGAATGCTCCTCCCGATCCGACTCCCGCTTCGACTTCTGCCGCGCCCGCGCGAGCAGCGCCTTGGCCACCTCGTCGGTGGTGGCGTACTCGACCGGAACCCAAATCCAATCCAGCAGCCAAAGTTCGAGCCAGATGATGCCGAGCGCGACGGGCATCATCAGCCAGCCGGCCATGTCGTGCGCGATGGCGTCCCCGAACGCCTTCCAGCCGGCGTGGTACACCAGCCCGGTGACGACGATCCGGAGGACGTTGCACGCCACCGCGATGGGGACGGCGGTGAGGAACACGAACAGCCGGTGGGAGGCCGGGCGGGACGGCGGGCAGAGCAGGCAGATGGCCGCCGTCAGGGCGACGAACGTGAGCAACATGCTGAGGCCGGCGCACGGGGCGGCCACATCCAACTGCGTCCCTTCCAGGGTAATCATGTACTTCTGGGTGGTGTCGTTCCCGGCCCCCACATACGACGGGAAGCCGAACAGTTGGAAGGTGGCGGACCCGGCCTCGGTGGCGATCACCCGCAGCCCGGACCCGACCTTCTCCTGCGCCTGATACGGCAGCGGGACGGCGAACGCCCAGAAGGCCAGCGCCGGCCACGCCCACTTCAGCCCGGCCCACCCGCCGCAGAACATCCACGCCACACCGGCGAACCCGACCCCCAACCCGACCCCGCACAGGAACTCCTTGCCGATGTTCGTCTTCAGGGCGAACAGCGTCAGCAGCCCGGCGGCGACGAAGAACGTCAGGCCGGCCGGGTTCGGCCAGCGGATCGGCCCCTTCACCTTCACCGTCCGCGCCAGGGCGACCGCCCCCACCCCGCTGGACTCGGCCCGCACCATCCCGACGGTTCGGGTCGGGAACTGGTCCCGCCGCAGCCACACCAGATACCCGCAGACGAACGGCACCAGGAACCCGTGCGAGTAGTCCGCCCGCGTCCACTGCTTGCCCACCTCCCACGCGCCCAGCCACAGCCCGGCGAGGACGATCAGCAGCACCCCGCCGGCGGCCCGTTGCCACTGCCGGTCGCGGAACACGTCGGTCGGGGGCGGTGGGGGGGTGGACACGGGAACCTCAAAGCGCGAGCCGCGACGGACCATCCGGTGTCCGTCGCAGCTATTAAGTCAAGGGAAAACCCACCGCCTGTCAACCCGGATCGCCGCGCCGACGGCCGGCCGATTCGGTCGTGTCGGTTTTCCCGCTGTCCGACTCTAGTGCGCGGCGCGTCGGTAAGATGGACGGGGCGAAGAAATGCCCCGTGGCCGCTCCGCCGTCCGAGGACCCCCGCCGTGACCGCTCTCGCCCCGTTCTCGACCGCCTGCGGGCAACTCCGACCGCTCCGCCTCGCGGTCGAACACACCGACGGCGGGCGGGTCGCGGACGGCGTTCTCGACCAGTCGTTCGCCCTGATCGGCTCCGGGGACGGGTGCGACATCACCCTGAACCATCCGAACGTGCCGGAGCGGGTGGCCTGCCTGCAAGTGCTGGACGGAGTCGCTTTCGTCGTCACGTTGGCCGGGTTCGCCGTCCATCGACTGACGCCGGAATCGCCGTTCGCCGTCGGGCCGTTCGTCCTACGGCTGTTCGAGTCGCCAGCGGACACGCCCCCGACGCCGGTCGGCGACCCACTCCGCGACCCGATTTCGGGCCGTCAACTTCCGGCCGTCCAACTCCTGTTCCGGGATGCCACCCCGCCGCGCGACCTGGACCGCCGCTGGACGTTCCTGGGCCTGCCACGGGCCGCGCGGTCGGCGGAAGGAGTCGTTCACCCGCTGGCCTATGTGGTCCTCACTCCGGACGGGCCGTTCGTCGTGGACCTGCTGACGGCGGCGGGAACGCGGGTGAATGGGGACGCGGTCCGGACGGCTCGGTTGGCCGACGGCGACGAGTTGACCGTCGGGCACGACCCGTACACGGTGGCGGTCGGCCGGTCGGACCCGGCGTGGCCGGCTACTCCCGCGGTCGGCTCGGTGGCGGGGGCGCTGCTCGGCGGTCCCCCGTTCGACGCCGTGGAACCGGAGGAGGAATTCGTCCCGCTGGTGCCGACGCGCTTCCCGGACCCGCCGCCCGTCACCCCCGATCCCGTCCTGGCCGCCGTGTCGCGACGGTTGGGCGGATTCCAAAGCCTGCTGCTGGACCACTTCCGTCAGAGGGTGGATGACCTGTTGTCCGACTTCGGCAACCTCCGCCGGGAACAGTTGGTCGCCCTGCGCGACGAGTTGGCGCGGCGGAGCGACGGAATGCCGGACACCGCCCCGTTGGCGAACTCGAACGGGGTGACGACGTTGCCGGCTCAACCGGTGGGGTTGCCGGCCCTGCCGCTCCCGCCCAACCCGCCGGACGAGCCGCCGGTCAACGACGAGACCGCCGCCGTCCATCAGGCGGTGTACGACCGGCTGTTGTCGCTGGAACAGGAGCGGCAGGGGCTGTGGAAGCGGTTCCGGGGTCTGCTCGGCGGGTGAGTGGCAAAGGCGGGCGCGTTTCCAGCGTGCCTCACACGAGCGGTCATACCGAATCGCATTGATCTGTTGCTGTAGCCGGCCTGTGTGAGGCCGGTCGGTCCCGGCCTCACACAGGCCGGCTACAGTTAGGAATCAACGTAATTTGGGGTCACTTCTTCTTCGCCTGACGGCGGGCGGTGAGGTCTTCCACGTTCGCCACGCAGTAGGGGCAGTCCACGGTTTCCAGGTGGAATTGGATGTACGCCAGCCGCTCCGGGGCGAGGGCCTGAATGACGTACCCGCCGAGTTCGTCGCGGGTCGGGCAGGTGATGTGTTCCCGCCGCCAGATCGCGCCGACGGTGTGTTCCCCGCGGTCCTCCTCCGCGCGGACGTCCTCCAACCGTTGGCGGAGGGCCTCGTCGGTGCGCAACTCCCGCTCGACGGCCGCCGACTCGGCCTGCGGCAGCAGGTCGTGCAGGTATTCGCTGAGGGTCCGTTTGGTGATCCGGCTGGCGCTCATGGCGGCACGGTGCGGGTGCGGGGGCGGGTGAGTGTCAGTGTAGCGGTTCTGCCGCCTCGAGTCGGCCCCGGAGTGGTCGCCGGCCTTGCGTTCCGGCCACGAATGCGCGCCCGTCGGTTAACCTGGCGGAGGGAGGAGCCGCGATTCCGGGCGCGCCCGCGCCTCTTCCGAGCGGGGAGTAAAACTCGCCTTGTGTCCCTCCACCGGTCGAAGATACCTTTCTAAAGTCAGAAACTTTGCCCCCGCGGCACCGCCAACGCCCGGCGGACGCGCGGCGAACATTCCGAGGCCCCGCCATGATTCCCATCCGCCGATACGCCCTCGCGCTGGCCGCGACGGTAGCCGTTTCCGCCGCCGCCCGCGCGGACCTCGTGACCACGTTCAACGGTACGATCCCGTCCGTCGATGTGTCGATGACGGCGAACGGGGTCAACTTCGGCTCCAACCCGGTCGGCCCGTTCCTGTTCACCGTGCAACCGGGCAGCACCGACCCGACGTTCGCCCCGAACAGCACCCTCCGCACGTTCTGCGCGGATCTCTTCCAGAACATCTCCCCGCCCAACACTTATACGTTCACCACCGGCCCCATCAGCGGCCTGCCGAACGTGGGCACCGACCCGGCCCGCTTGGGGCTGATCCAGCGGCTGTTCGACCGGCACTACGAGACGGCCACCGACGCCACCAACGGCGGGGCGTTCCAACTGGCCCTGTGGGAGTTGCTGTACGACGGCCCCGGCGGCCTGAACCTGGACGGCGGCAACCTGGTCGTCACCTCGCCGGACACGATCCCGGCGGTGGCCCTGGCCAAGTCGTGGCTGGCGTCGTTGGAAATCGCCGACCCGTCGGACGCCGTGAAGTACCAACTGGTGGGCCTTTTCAACCCCACGGCGCAAGACCAAATCGCGGTCTCCCCGAACCCGATCCCGGCCCCGGCGGGCGTGGTGCTGGGTCTCATCGCGATGGGCGGGTTCGCCGCCCGCCGCCTTCGCCGTAAAGGTGCGTGATCCGACCCGGACGCGTGAGCGACGGTCTCCAATCCGAGCCGGACGCGTGAGCGACTGTCCTTATGTTAGGACCGTCGCTCACGCGTCCGGCTCGGACATTTTCAGCAGTCGCAATCGTCGCTGGCCGACCCGCGGAAAAAGAAATTGTCGTTCGGTTGCGGGTAGGCGATCTTCATCGCGTCGTCGGAAATGGGTTTGCCGCCGTCGGCCGCCGACCGGTGGGCGAAGTCCAGGACCGTCGTCGTCAGCAGCGTTCGCTCGACGGAGTACGGCGGTTTGCCCTTCGTGAAAAAGTCCTCGATGTACCACGTCAGCGGGTCGAAGAAGCGGGCACCGGGCGGGGCGGGCAGCACGAACTGCGTGGCCTGCGGCTTCGGGTCGTCGGTCGTCTTCACGGCGATGGTCAGGTCGGCGACGTACCCGGTCAGGTTGATGAGCGTGGCGCGGGTGCCGTCGCGGTACTCCACCAGGAACGCGAACGGGTTCTCGACGTGGTCGCGGGGATTGCCGTAATCGCGGGAGGCGCTCCGCCGTAGCGCCGCTTCGGCCAACTCCTTGCTCCATTTGCCGGCGTCCCACGCCTTCCACACGGCATCGCCTTTTAAAGTGGCGACCGACTTCACCCCCGTCTCGCCGCCCTTCCGCCGCTCCAACACGCACTGCAACGTCTCCAGCGCGTGGAAGCCGTAGATGTCCATGTCCGAGTAGAAGCAGACGACGGCTTCCTCCACCTTCGCGCCGATCTCCAAGTCCCACTCCGGCTTCCGCCACGTCACCGGCAGCGACGACCCGGCCATCAGGCCGAAGCCCATCGCCTTGGCGGTGTCGTACATCTTGCGGGCCTTCACATGGTCGTAGCTCAGGTGCTTGTCCACGAACACGGGGGCGGTCTTCTTGCTGGCCTTGAACACCTCGACGATTTGCTCGAAGAACTCGTACCGCGGGTACAGGATTTGGCCGAGCTTGTTCCGCTTGTAGTCGCCGTGTTCGCAGATGAGCAGCACGCCGTCCACGTCCAGCCCGGCCTTGCCGCCGAGCGCGTCGGCGATGGTCTTTTCGATGGTGAAGCCCTTCTTCCGGGCGAGGTCGCGGGACAAGTCTCGTTGCGGGCCGCTCGCGGTGGACTGATCGTTGTACATTCGCGCGAGGTGGAACGGCGGCTGGTGGTGCCGCTCGTCCTTCGTGTAGCCGAACAGGAACCGCCCGGCGATGTGGTAGGCGTGGGAGAACTTCCGGTAGACGGAGTTGATGGAAGCGATCCGCTTCGGCTTGGCGTCGGCGGCGGGCGCGAGCCGAGGGAGTGCGGCGGTCGCGGCCAGCGCGGCGGCGGACTGAATCGCGGTGCGGCGGGTGGGCGTCATCGGCAACTCCGGTGGGTATGAACCTGATAAACCTTTGAGGCATGACCAACCGCGCCCCACCTCTCCCCGCCGGGGAGAGGTCGGCCGGAGAGCAACGCTCGACGGACGGGTGAGGGGTGATTGGAAACGCAAAAGATGAAGACCCCTCACCCGGTTGCTTCGCAACCGACCTCTCCCCAGCGGGGAGAGGTGTTCCGACGGCGACCTCACGGGGACACGAATCCACGCGGTTCGGCATCACCGGTCGCGGGCGCGGTCGGCCTTCGGGGTGACGCCGGCCAGCCACGCGGGAGGCAGCGCGAGCGGGACGCCGGGCGTCAGCCCGAGTGCCCGTACCAGACCCGACGGGCGGACGCCCAACTCCGACAGGCAGCCGCACAGCCCGCCGGCGAACCCGGTGGCCACCGCCGTGCCGCCGTAGGTCTTGCCGCCCACGGTGACGGTGGCGTTCACCGTCACGTCCGGTTTCGCCCCCAACGTGACCCCCGGCCCCAAGCCCGTGAGTGAAGTCGGCCCCTTCGCGTCGGCCGTCCCAACGGTCAGCACGGCCACCGAGTCGCCCGGCACCCCGACCCCGCCGGCGTCGTCGGAGTAGCTGCCGAACGTCACTTTCCCCTTCGCCCGCTCGCCGGCGTCGAGCAACTCGACGAACAGCCGGATGCGGGGTTCCAGGTTCCGCGTCAGTCCCAGGGCGAGGCCGGCGAAATTGGGAGACCCTTCCACCCGCAGGGCGTACACCCCGTCGGCCGGCAGGGTGACATCGACGAACTGCGCGAACGTCTGCGAGCCGCGGGTGCGGGCGAGGCGCGTCGGGTCGCCTTGGGCGCGGGCCACTTCAACCAGGTCGTCCGTGGCGTGCGTCTTGCCGGTCGGGTCGGCCTGCTTGAGTACCCGCAGCCGCATGGGGAAGATGGCCCCGTCCGGCGGGTATCCGTTCGGGTCGTGCGGCTCCCGCCACTGCGCGCTGATCCGCACCTTCAACCCGGCCGGCAGCGTACTGGTTCCGGCGGCCCCGTGCGGGGCGTAGCGGAGGAAGTTCAGTTCCTTCGTCCAGAATCCCTTGGGCGGGCCGTCGGTGGTGCGATCGAACTCCATGACGCCGTTGCCGTCGCGGTCCATCCACGGGCCGGCCCACACCTGCCCGGTGGAGATGCCGGCGGCCTGCACCCAGCCGGTCGGCGGTGGCAACTTCGCGGCCTTCAGCGCCGTCAGCCCGGCCCGCGCGTACAGTTTCGCTTCCAACTCCTTGCCGATCTCGTTCAGCCCGTCGTTCGGCGCACCCACTTCCCAGATGAGCGTGTTCGCCACCACCTCGGCGTTCGTCAACGCTTCCACTCCGGCCCGCACCGCACTGTACCGCTTCACGGTGTTGGTGAAGTCGGCCTCCTCCTGCTCCCGCTCGCGGACGGCCGCCCGCGCCGCCTCCCGCGCGTCCTTCGCGGCCGGTGCGTCGCTCAGGTTGTCGAACGCCTTGCGGTACTGCTCGTTCACCCGCTGCCGGGCGGCCCGCAGTTGCACCGTCTTCACCGCCGCCTCGTCTACCCGTGCCGCCTGCGCGACGGACAATGACGTGTCACCGGACACGGCCCGCAGCACGGTCAGCAGTTGGTGCCGCTGCGCCGGGTCGATGCGGACCAGGTGCAACTCCGCCCCCGGCGCGGCCCGGTACGCGGCCACCGCCGCCGGCAGTCCGCCGCTCACCCGCCCGGCTTCCAGCGGCAGCGGGCGGACGGCGGTGTCGGTCTCCGCCGTCAGGTCGAGGAATCGGACGCCCTTGGGTAAATCCGTCTCGATCAGCTTTTCCCAGCCGTCGAAGCTGGACCCGATCACCACCACTTTCACGCCGGTGCCGGTGTAGCCGAGCTTGTGCAGGTCGTCCGTCCGGGACGCGGTGACGAACCCCGTCGCGACGGCCTCGGCCACGATGCGAACCGTCTCGTTGGCGAGGCGTGGCAACCGCAAGCGGACGATCCCCGGAATCCTGGCGATGTTGTCCACCGCCGACCCTTTCAACACGCGGAGGGTGGCGACCGGGCCGATGACGCCGTTCAGCGTCGCCCCCGACGCGGCGGAGCGGACCCGCCCGCGCAAGGACGACGTGGTCAGTACCGCCGGGTCGAAGATCGCTTCCACCGTCAGCGGTCGGTCGGCGGCGGCCGGGGCGGCCAGCACCGCCGCGAGGTCGGCCGTGAGGATGCCGGGGTCGGCAGCTTTGACCGTGGACGCGGCCAGCGCCGGCAGCACTTCGACCGACCGCACCGGCAGCACATTGGCGAACGGCGACGGCACTTCGGCCGACCCGACGGGGCCGAAAAAGTAGCCGGCCGGCAGGGTGCGCAAGTCCTTCAGCAAACTCAGAACCTGTCCGGCGGGCATCGCCCCGCGCACGGTCTCGAACTTCTGGTGGTCGTAGCCGACGGCTTCTTGAAAGCCGAGTCTGCTCAGCCGAGCGACGACTTGCTCGTGCAACTTCCGCTGCTCGTCGAGCGGGTAGCCGCCCCGAATCGCGATCCGCACCTGGGCGGCGGCGGTCGGCACGGCCAGCAGTTGGCCGCCCGCCGGCACCAGCACCACCGTGCGGATGTTCGGCTGCGCCAGCAGTTTCGCGGCCCCGGCGGCCGGGACGGTGCCGTTCGTGTTCTCGGCGTTCGGATTGAAGATGTCGAGGTCGTCGTCGGCCCGGCGAACCGCGACGTAGCCGAGGTCTTTTAAATACGCCTGCATCGCCTGGAACTGCCGGATGCGTTCGTCCCGGTCGGCGCGGATGCGGTAGCGGATGTGAACGTCGTACTTCTCCGGCGGCGGCGGGTACGACACCTGCGCGGCGGCCGGCACCGCGAGCAGGGCCAGCGAACCGACGGCGATCCAGCGGACGAGTGCGGACATGGCGTTCCTCGCGTACAGTGCCAACATTCACAATGACGGACGGGGGGCACCTTGCCAAGCGGGTTGGCGGAAATAAGCCACGCTCGCCGTCCCGCGCGGCGGCGCGACCGACGCCACTTACCGGCGGCGGGCCACCCGTGCGGGTCGCACGCATATTGAGGAATGCCGATGAGTTTCGCGGGGAAGACGGCGGTCATTACTGGCGCGTCGAGTGGGATCGGGCGGGAACTGGCGAAAGAACTGGCGCGGCGGGGCATGACGGTCGGGGTCATCGCCCGACGGTCGGAATTGCTTCAAGAGTTGGTCGCCGACATCCGGGCCGCCGGGGGGACGGTCGAAGCCGCCGTCGCCGACGTGACCGACCGCGCGGGGTTACGGGCCGCCGTGGAGGGACTGGCCGAGAAGCTCGGTCCCGTGGACCTGATGGTCGCCAACGCCGGCATCGGCGAGCCGACTGGGGCCGACCCGATGAACGTGCCGGGCGTCGAACGCATGACCCAAGTCAACTTCCTCGGCGTGGTGTACGCCTTTGAAAGCGTGCTGCCCGCGATGCTGGAGCGGAAGACCGGCCACCTCGTCGCGGTGTCGAGTATGGCGTCGTACAAGGGGCTGCCGGGCGCGGCGGGTTACTGCGCGACCAAGGCGGCGGTGAATTCGTACTGCGAAAGCCTGAGGATCGAATTGGGCAACCGGGGCGTAGCGGTGACGTGCGTCTGCCCCGGCTTCATCCGCACCCCGATGACGGCCGATCAAACGCACCTGATGCCGTTCCTGATGAACGCCGACCGCGCCGCCCGGAAGATCGCCGACGCCCTCCGCCGACGGGTGAAGGTGTACAATTTCCCGTGGCGGCTGTACCGCCTCATGCGGCTGACGTACTGGCTGCCGGACTTCGTCCTCCGCCGCCGCGCCATGCGGATCAACGACCAGACGCCTCGGGATTGATACCCTGGAACTGCTTTCAGTGATCCCATCACCCAACGATTCTCGGGGCCGGAGGCATGATGCGCGGGTTCCAACTCCGTTACCTGATGCCGGTCGCGCTCATCAGCGCCTGTCTGGTCGCGCTGTCGGTGGTGACGGCGGTGTCGCTGTTCGGCCAGCAAGAGTCCGTCACCCGCGTGCTGCGGGAGAACGTCCTGAGTCACCGGGCGGCGGTGGAGTTGGAGGAGTGCCTGCACGACCTGGCGCTCATCGAGGACGACCATGTGACGCGGGTGCGGGTGCTTCACGACCGCGTGCGAACCCTCCTCGCGCGGCTCCTCCCGCTCGCCGACCAGCCGGAGGAGAAAGTCCTTCTCGCCCAGATGATCCAGGCGTTCGACGCCTACCTGAGCCGGTGGGGGGCGGCGACCGACGACACCGCCCGCCGACTGGTGACGGCCTTCTTGAAGACCGCCCTGATTAAGCCGTGCCAGGAGTTCGAGGCGTACAACACCCTCCGCCTGAGCGAATCGACCGAACACCACGACCGCATCCTGAGGCAACTGGCGTGGGGCATGGCCGGCGTCGGGGTGACGGGCGGGGTGGCCGGGCTGGTGATCGGGTACGGGGTGGCGCGGGGGCTGGCCCGGTCGATCCGGCGGTTGCAAGTGCAACTCCGCGACGCGGCCGGCAAACTCGGCGGCGACCTGCCCGAAATCGTCATCACCGAGGACGGCGACTTCGGCCGCCTGCACGCCGAGATCGACCGCCTGACCGAGCGGATCGAGGGGGTCGTCCGCGAACTCCAGGCGCGGGAGATGGAGGTCCTCCGGGCCGATCAACTGGCGGCCGTCGGGCAACTGGCGGCCGGGGTGGCGCACGAACTCCGCAACCCGCTCACGTCCATTAAATTGCTGGTCCAGGCGGCGCAGGAGGACGGCGGCGACGTGGCGACCGAAGACCTGAGGGTGATCGAAGGGGAGGTGCGGCGGATGGAGCGGTCGTTGAACACCTTCCTGGAGTTCGCCCGCCCGCCCAAACTCCGGCGGGAGCGGGTCGCCCTCGGCCCACTGGTGGCGGACGTGTTAGGGCTGCTGCGGGTCCGCGCCGAGCGGCAGCGGGTGGAACTGGCCGTCGAGATGCCCGGCGACATGTCCGCCACCGCCGACCCGGAGCAACTGCGGCAAGTCCTCGTCAACCTGGGGTTGAACGCCTTGGACGCATTACCCAACGGCGGGTCGCTGCGGGTGGCCGTGCGGGCGGAGCCGAACCGGGTGGCCCTCGCCGTCACCGACAGCGGGCCGGGGATCGCCGCCGAGATGCTCCCCCGCCTGTTCCAGCCGTTCGCCAGTGGAAAAGAGACCGGCCTCGGGTTGGGGCTGGTCATCTCGCGGCGGATCGTCGAGGACCACGGCGGCACCCTGACCGCTATCAACCGGCCGGGCGGCGGGGCCGAGTTCGTCGTCCGCCTGCCCGTGGAAGGGTGTTGAAGGGGGAAGTGCTGGTGGTTTCGCTTGTTTCGCAAGACCTCACCCCCCGTCCGCTGTCAGGGGTAGGGAGTTGCGTTTTCCCTTGTTTTCAAGACCTCACCCCCCGTCCCCCTCTCCAAAAATGGAGAGGGGGTGTTCAACCCGCAACGGTGAAACGACATCCGGCGTGAGATCTTGGACGACCCAGGAACACCAAGCCCGGAACACGATTGATCGGTAACGTTTCCCTTTTGAACACCCCCTCTCCGTCCCGGAGAGGGGGCCGGGGGGTGAGGTCTTCGTAAACCTCCGGAGGACCGCTGATGCCGACCGTACTTCTGGTGGACGACGAGCCGGCCATCCAACACGCCTTCCGGCGGGCGCTCCGCGACCCGTCGCTGACGGTCACGACCGCCGGCACCGCCGCCGAAGCGGTCGCCGCCGTCGCGGCCGCGCCGCCGGACGTGATCGTCCTGGACGTTCACCTGCCCGACGCCTCCGGGCTGGAGACGTACCGCCGCCTACGCCGTCAGGACGCCCGCGTGCCGGTCATTCTCATCACGGGCCACGGCACGACCGATCTGGCCATCGAGGCGATGAAGGAGGGGGCGTTCGACTTCCTGCTGAAGCCGCTCGAGTTGGCCGACGTGCGGGAGTTAATCGACCGGGCGGTGCGGTCCAGCCGAATGATGCGGGTGCCGGCCGAGATGCCGGAGGTCGAACCGGCGTCCCCGCAGGGCGACCTGTTGGTCGGCCGCTGCCCACCCATGCAGGAGGTGTACAAGGGGGTGGGGCGGGTGGCGGCTACCGACGAGACGGTGCTGATCCTGGGCGAGAGCGGCACCGGCAAGGAGTTGATCGCCCGCGCCTTGTACCAGCACGGCCGGCGGGCGGACCGGCCGTTCGTGGCGGTGAACTGCGGGGCCATCCCGGAGAACCTGATCGAGAGCGAGCTGTTCGGGCACGAGAAAGGGGCGTTCACCAGCGCCGACCGGAAGCGGATCGGCAAGTTCGAGCAGGCGGCCGGCGGCACCATCTTCCTCGACGAAGTGGGCGACCTGCCGCCGCTGGCGCAGGTGAAGATGCTGCGGGTGCTGCAAGAGCGGCGGTTCGAGCGGGTGGGCGGGAACGAGACGGTGACGGCCGACGTGCGGGTGATCGCGGCCACCAACGTGGACCTGGAGAAGGCCGTCGCCGAGGGCCGGTTCCGCCGCGACTTGTACTTCCGGCTGAACGTGTTCACCCTCACGCTGCCGCCACTGCGCGACCGGGGCGACGACCTGAACCTGATGGTGGATCACTACGTCGCGCGGTACGCGGTCGAGTTGAACAGCCCCGCGCGGGAGGTGTCGCCGGACGTGCGGGCGGCGCTGCGGGCGTACCCGTGGCCGGGGAACGTGCGGGAACTCCAGAGCGTGTTGAAGCAGGCGGTCCTGCGGGCCGGCGGGCCGGTCATCCTACCGGAAGTGCTGCCGACCCAAGTGCTGTCGCGGCCGGGACCGACGGCCGGCGGGACGGGCGACGGGTTCGACTGGGATGTGTTCGTGGCGGAGCGGATCGCGTCCGGGTCCGAGACGCTGTACGCCGAGGCGCTCGCGCGTATGGAGCGGGAGGTGTTGGTGCGGGTGCTGACGCACACCGGCGGGAATCAGTTGCAGGCGGCCAAACTGCTGGGCATCACGCGGGGCAGCCTGCGGACGAAGATTCGCGCGCACGGCATCGCCATCGGCCGGACGGTGTGGTCCGACGACGACCACGGCGACGGCTGAACGGCCACGTCCGCCGAGAGCGGTATCAGTCCGTGGAATGTGAGTTAAGGCTCGTAAGTTCAAGCCCCCACCCGTCTGGGTGCTGGGCGGTGGAGCGGCGGACGGACGTGGCAGCGAAGGCGTCGAAGGAGCTGCTGATGCGGCGGTCGGGTCGCTAGACGCAGCGGTCCCGGCGGTGACGACGAGCGGGTTGTCCGCCGGGTGGTGGGTGTGGGCGAGCGCCCCGAGATGTGTGGAAACCAGTGCTCGTCGGGAGGTCGGCGCGGGAAGCGGAGCGAACCCGGCGGGTGTGGGACTCCTCGGTCGGCATCACTCCGCCAATTCGCCGCTGGTGGTCCAGTCATCGGGCAGGAAGTCCTTGACATACTCCAACAATCCCAAATGCGCCAACTCCTCCGCCACGCGGCCGGGCGCGGGGTCGGCCAACCCCATTCGCACCTCGTCCACCAGTGCCTCGGCGAACTTCAGCCGCGCCCGGCGGAGCATCTGTCGGCAGGCGTCCGCACGGATGGCCTTGCCGAGTTTCACGCCCAACTTCTCCGCCAGTTGGTCACTCGTCTCGTCCGGGAACTCCGTCCGTAACTTCATCAGCGTGTGCGCGGGGTTGGTCGGGTTGGACTTCTCGAACGCCTTCAGCGCGGCCCAGGCGTGATCCAAGATGTTCGACTGAAACGACTGTTCCCACGCCGGGTCGGGGTCGTCGGTGCCGGCCACCAGGTCCAGTTCGGCGTCGGCCGTCTTGCGGCGGTTGGACTTCGCCCAGTAGTTGTGGACCATGTTCCGCACGGCCGTCTTGAGCAAATCGCGGAACCGCCCGCGCGTCGGGTCGGCCCCGCCGAAGTCGCCCTTCATCAAGCGGACGATCACGTCTTGCGCCAGTTCGTCCGCGTCGTCCGCCTGCTTCACGATGCCGCCGACGTACCGGCGGACGGACTTGGCGTAGCGCAGCACCAGCGCCTGCCGGGCGGCTGCGGCCGAGTGCGGCGCGCCGGCCGAGTGCGCGTCGCGGATCAGGCTCCACTGCGTCGGGATGGCGTCGATGCGGGACGGGTCGCTGTTCATGGCGCTTTCTTCTTTGGCTTGAGCAAGTCGGCCATGTTGCGGATGGTGGTCTCAATGCTATCCCGCAGCATCTTCAGTTGCGTGTCGTCCGGGTGTTTGGCGACGAGCTTGGCGGCCAGGTCGCGGGCGGTGCGGAACGCGGCCATACCTTTGTCCGGGTCCGGCCCGAACGCCCACACGCTGCCGATGGAGAACCAGACGTTGACGACGGCGCGGCGGTGAGTCGTCGTCTGCTTGAAGTCGTCGGCCAACCCCTCGTGGATGGCCAGCGCCCGGCGGTACGCGGCGTCGGCGGCCGCCGGCTGGTCCTTCCAGTAGTACACCGAGCCGACGGCCTCCTGATACGTCCCTCGGAGTTTCCGCACCCCGACCGACGTGTTGTCGGCCAACCCGTCCAGGTCCGCTTTGGCATCGGCGAGGATGGCCTCGACTTCGGCGAACTTCTTGTCCGGGCTGAGCAAGTTAGCCAGTTTCAGCCGCCAGTACGTCAAGTCGAGCCGCGCCTTGAGGTCGTCCGGTCGGACGGCCAACTTCCGCTTGTACAGTTCGACCCACCGGCGGAAGGCGTTGGCGATTTCGGCCCGGTCGCCCCCCATCGCGGCTCGGACGGCCGGCCGCGCGTGGGCGAGAATGCAAAGGTCGATGACGCCGGCGTCGGTCGGGTGCGCGCGGTCCAACTCGGCGGCGGCCGCTTCGCCCGCGTCCCGCAGCGGGTTGGCCTCCGCCGACCGCCCCAG